>VFQU01000024.1_pt1 | contig 341632 bp, 312 predicted proteins | sample 3512311 | NCBI WGS metagenome assembly VFQU01 (sample SAMN10412377, study PRJNA504923) | tailings metagenome | isolation source: Relicate 3 Philex TSF3 active mining site | place: Philippines: Tuba, Benguet | collected 2017-08-29 | reverse complement strand
GATGGTCAATACGGTCGGTATTGAACAAGGATGCACGGCGCTTGATGCCGTGGACGATATAGCCTTTACTCAATAAAAGCTCGGCCAGATAGGCTCCATCTTGTCCGGTAACGCCCGTGATTAATGCGACTTTCTTTGTCATACCTTTATCCTGTTTAATTGTCATCTTCCTACTCCTCCACGTCGCTCGCTACTTCACTGCGCAATTCTTCAATTTCACTGGCCAGTTGCTGGTATTCCTTGATTTTTTCTTTGAGGAAATTGATGGTCACAGCGGCTTTGTGCTCGATACCTGTTGGGGTCAGCACGTACATATAGGCCAGCTTGTTCTGACTGTTACGGAAGTTGGATACCTTGAGCAGGCCGACTTCAACCAATGCCTTCAGACAATAATTGGTTTTCCCCAAACTAATGCTCAAGGCTTTAGCCAGCTCTCGCTGGCTGATGTCAGGCTTTTCCTGAACTAGCTTGAGTATCTTGTAACGATATTCGTCGGTGAGCATTGGAAATGAAATATTGAATACTTCGTTCAATTGATGAACGCAGTGTACCTAAACTCACATTAGCTCACAAGCCTGAAAAATTCACAGGCAAAATGGTATGCTAGAAACAAGCTATGACAAGGAGTTTTGACTTATGCCAACCGTATTGATCACTGGTGCCAATCGCGGCCTGGGCCTTGAGTTCACCAAACAATATGCCGAAGCTGGCTGGCAGGTATTGGCGTGTTGTCGCCAGCCGGAATCTTCGGAAGCACTATTGCAACTTGCTATGCAGTTCAAAGAGCTGGTTAGCGTACATCAACTGGATGTGGGTGACTTCCAGCAGATAGATAATCTGGCGGCATCCCTGGCAGACAAGCCAATTGATGTTTTGCTTAATAATGCAGGTATCTATCCTGATAGCCCGAACCAAGTATTTAGCGAAGCTGATTATGCCGCATGGATGGAGGCGTTCCGTATTAATAGCGTAGCACCTTTCAAGGTGGCACAGGCTTTTACGCCACACCTGCAACAAGGCACGCTCAAGAAACTGGTCAACATGACCAGCAAAATGGGTAGCATTGCCGACAACACCAGCGGTGGTAGCTACATCTACCGCTCTAGTAAGACGGCACTGAACATGATCAGCAAGAGCCTATCTATCGAATTAGCAAAAGATGGCATTACTACCCTTCTATTGCATCCTGGCTGGGTATTAACGGATATGGGTGGGCCGAATGCACTGATCAACACCGAGCAAAGTATCAGCGGCTTACGCAAAGTCATTGATCAGGCCTCGATTACTGATGCAGGCAAGTTTTATGCATATGATGGACAAGAAATCCCCTGGTAGTAACAGCCCACATGACGTGCCGCGCCCGCTTATCTACAAAGGACGTGGCGCGATCAGTAACCATAGTGGTCGCTTCGAGCAGTTGCAACATACGGATGCCGATGACGGCTGGGACAATCCAGCACAAGACTTGGCACCGATAGCCACCAAGGTGCTGATCGACAACACACGTAGCATCATCAACTGGAATAACTCGCCTGATGTTCCCTTTGATCGCTCGATCAATCCCTATAGAGGCTGCGAGCATGGATGCATCTATTGCTTTGCCCGCCCCAGCCACACCTATCTTGGCTTATCAGCTGGGCTGGATTTTGAGAGCAGGATTTTAATCAAGCCTGATGCAGCCAAGCTACTGCGCAAGGAATTAAGCAACAGGCATTATCACTGCATGCCCATCGCCATGGGGACGAATACAGACCCATACCAACCACTGGAAAAACAGCAGCAAATCACACGGCAAGTGCTGCAAGTCTTGGCAGAGTTTCAGCACCCGGTGAGCATAGTCACCAAATCAGCCATGGTAGAGCGTGATATTGATATTCTGGCTGAAATGGCCAGTGCAGGATTGGCGCAGGTTTTTATCTCTGTTACCACCTTGAGCAACAAACTCAGCCGCTCCCTTGAACCCAGAGCAGCAGCACCGCAACGCCGGCTGGAAACCATCAGGCGGTTACATGAGGCAGGTATTCCCACCGGGGTGATGACAGCGCCCATTATTCCTGTGCTGACTGACCCCGAGCTTGAGAAAATACTAACAGCAGCCCATGAAGCCGGTGCAACCAATGCGGGTTATGTGTTGTTACGGCTACCCTTGGAGGTTGCGCCTTTATTCGAGGAGTGGCTGATGCACCATTATCCACTCAAGGCCAATCATGTCATGAGCATCATCCGCCAAAGCCGTGATGGTAAAAACAATCAGGCTGACTTTCACGAACGCATGCGTGGTACCGGATTGTTCGCGGATATGATCAGGCAACGGTTTAGCCTGATGACCAAGAAACTTGGGCTTAACAAGCGTAGCCTGGAGATGAACACTGTGCTCTTCAAACCACCCGAAAGGCCAGAGCAACTGGGGCTGTTTTAATCAGGTAGAGCTTTAACTACGTCTCTGATTTAATAGCGTGAAAGCAGCTAAAAAACTACCAATCAATCCCGGTGAATTTCTTGATATCACGGCGCTGGCGCTTTGTCGGGCGGCCCATCCCACGCTCACGCTGGCCATGCTCATGTTCACGTGTCACGGCCAGATTTTCCCGCTTGCTGATACTCTCGGGGGTTTCCTCATACAATAGTGCCGCTTCTGGCGCACCACGGCGCTGAGTGCTCAAGCCGCGCACCACCACTTCTACTTCCAGCTCTTTACGGCGGATATAAATCACCTGCCCAAGGCGAACTTCCTTGGCTGGCTTGGCACGATCGCCATCCACATGTACTTTGCCACTATCCACAGCATCAGTTGCCAAGCTGCGGGTCTTGAAGAAGCGTGCCGCCCATAACCATTTGTCCAGGCGACACTTGTTATCCTGCTCAGTCATGTGCAAGCCCTTGAGGCTGCTGGTTACGCTGGTAAATATCCTGATACACCTGCAAGCCTTGCTGTGTATGGCCCAGCACCGTGCCATCAGGGTAAGCGCCATCAGCATCTGCCAAGCCCGCTGGCAGGCCAGTGAGTAACGCAATACCATCCAGCACATGCTCCATGGCGTAGATATGGAACATGCCATTCGTCACGGCATTGATAATATCCTGGTGCAATAGCACATGCCGCAGGTTGCTTGCAGGTAATAACACACCCTGCTCTCCATTCAGGCCCAGTTTTTCGCACAAGCGAAAATGGCCTTCAATCTTTTCATTGATGCCACCAATCGGCAGCACATCCCCATGCTGGTTCAAGGCGCCAGTCACCGCAATGCCTTGTGACAATGGCAAACCCGACAGGCTGGAAAGCAATGCATATAACTCTGCGCAAGAAGCAGAATCGCCCTCTACCCCGTGATACTCCTGCTCAAACACCAACGAGGCATTGAGAGAGAGTGGCGCTTGTGGGGAAAACATGGCTGCCAGCCAGTGTTGCAAAATAAACATGCCCTTGTCGTGCTGCGGCCCGGTGAGCTTAACCTCGCGATCTATATTGATCACGCCCTGCCGTCCAGGGTGGCAACGGGCGGAAATCTGTACCGGTGAACCAAACTCTGCATCACCCATATCAATATGCGTCAGGCCATTAATACGGCCGACTGCCTGCCCCGTCACGGCAATCTTGATCTCGCCATCGAGAATAGAGTCACGAATTTGCTCCTCGGCATAACCATGCCGATGCCGCGTTGCCGCAAGGGCCAGCTCAACTTCTGCTACATCAACGAGATGATCATCGGCGACCAAAGCAGCCGCTTCCTGTACCAAAGGCAACCAAGCTCCCAATGCGAGATTGACACGCGCCTGATCCTCTTCCCACTCATGCAATACTTGCAACAAGCGTGATACGGCAGCAGCTGTAAAGTGCGGCAACCCAGATTCAGCACAATAGCGTCCAAGATAGATAGCAAGCTGGCGATATAGCGCTGGCGTGGCCCTGGCATTGTCGGCAAACTCAACCTTGGTACGGAAATGCTCCAAAAAGGCTGGATATTCTTCGTGCAAATGATAGTAATCGTCGCGGCTGGCAATCAGGATCAACTTAAAGTCGAATGGCAAAGCATCGGGGGTTAAGGTACTCAACGCTGCATTGCCTGAGGCACTGCCACTATCCTCGATCTGCAACTTGCGATTACGCAACACACGCCCCAGCTTTTCCAACAATGGATTCGCTCCAGATTGCTGGTCGGCGAGAATATCTTCCAGATGCAAGATCAGCGCACCACCATTGGCCCGCAGCAGATTACCTGCCTTGAGTCGCATGAAATCAGGTAGGTGATCAGCCGAAGCCTCTATACCACCAAATAAGGACGCATGGCTGGGGTCATCGTCATACACAATGGGTGCCCCGCCAAGAGCATCATGGCTCAATAGCAGATTGACACGACAACGTCCGAGAAAAGCCTCAAGCATGTCGTCTGTTTCATTACTCGTGGCAAACAGGTCGGCATTATCAACCACCTCTTGCACCAGTTGTGCTGACCAGCGCTCAAACAAAGCATGATCAATCAGGTTTGGCAATATCTGCTCGCGAATGGTTGCCAGTTCCTGCTCCAGGAAAGACTTCAGCTTGGCTGCGGGAACGCTGTCGCCCTGCAAAATCTCTGGCTGCCTCTCAGGGGATCGCTTGATCTGCAACAATGCTGGAATAGCGCGCAATTGCCTACGCACAAATTGCTCCAACAATTGGCGCAACTCAGCGCCTTTACCTGCCTGCAAGCGCAATAACAGCGGCTTTTCTGGCAACTGGAAGTTATGTAGATAGACAAGATCAGGCGGCACAGGCTGCTGCTTCAGCATTTGTCCGACCATATTCTTGAGCAATGAGGTACGCCCGGAAGCAGGCTCGCCAATGACCAACATATGATAGCCAGGTTGTTGCATGCGCAGGCCGAAACTAGCGGCGGACAATGCACGCTCCTGCCCAATCCAGGTCAGGTGATCGCTATCAATCTCGGCTAATAATTCAGCCGTGCTTGCAAAGCCCAGGCTGGTTGGATCAATGGATATATTGAGTTGTGGCGCTGTGAGCTTGCTTAACATTCAGATGGAAAAATATGAAATTGAGGTTGTAGAGTATTTATTGCCAGCGTTCGCGTGCAGCGTGGTCACTCGCACGTTCATCCAGCCACTTGGCTCCTTCTGGCGTGACTTCCTTCTTCCAGAATGGCGCTTCGGTTTTGAGGTAATCCATGATGAATTCACACGCTGCAAAAGCGTCGCCTCTATGCGCACTAACGACTACCACCAGCACGATTTGTGCCTGTGGTGGCAAAGTGCCAATGCGATGGATAACGAGCGCATCAAATATATGCCAGCGTTGCTTGGCTTGCTCAACAATTGCAGCCAGGGATTTTTCGGTCATCCCTGGATAATGCTCCAGCGTCAGGCTCGCGACGGATTGGCCGTCATTCAGGTCGCGCACTTGCCCAGTGAAGGAAACTACGGCACCTGCCTGAGGGTATTGCAAGCGTAGCCGGGTAGTTTCTACCCCAACGTCAAAATCCTCTTGCTGTATGCGTATCGTCATCTAGCCCCCGGTCACAGGTGGAAAAAATGCCACCTCATCACCAGGCTGTACGAGCATCGTTTCCGGCACCAACACTTGGTTAACGGCAGCACGCAGGCTGGCATTGCCAGTAAATTGCTCCTGCCAAACACTGCCACGCATGGCCAATTTTTGCTTCAGTTCAGCAACTGTACCTGGCTCCTGCCAGTCCAGGCTTTCGCCATCACTGCCCAACGCCTCACGTAGCCTGGCAAAGTACAGCAGCTGGATCATGCGCCAGTCACATCCTGATCGGTCACCGGACCGCGCTTGCCGTTGATGGCATCCATCATCAGCATCAATAACTTTTGCTTGTGCTCTTCGTTATCCATCAGGCTGGAACTGAAGGTAATGCCAAATTTGCTGGCATATTGCTGGATCAGCATGATCAAGCCTTGTTCATCACTCATGTTACTACTCCTCTAGATCGTTATCCGGTAACGCCAGGCCCTGCGCCTCGCCTTCGAGTTCTACGCGCTCAATCTGCGCAAAGCGGCGCGAGATTTTCTGGCTCGTGGTGTGCACATCCTGCACATCCTCATGGGCTTGGCGAATATGGTCAGCAAGCTTCTTCATGCGCACATCGAAGCGCGAAAACTCCTTGGACAGTTTGCCCAGCTCATCCTTAATGATATGCACCTGCTTGCGGGTTTCCACATCCTTGAGCACTGCACGTGCTGTATTCAGTACTGCCATCAGCGTTGTCGGCGACACCACCCATACCCGACGACTCATCGCATAATCAACCAGGTCAGGATGATAAGCATGAATCTCGGCAAACACGGCTTCTGCCGGAATAAACATCACTGCTCCATCTGACGTCACATTCGGGATGATGTACTTGCTGGCAATATCATCCACATGTTTTTTGACATCAGCCTTGAACTGACGCTGTGCCGCCACACGCTCGGCATCAGTAATGTCACGATCCAGCATGCGATGATAATTTTCCAGCGGAAACTTGGAATCAACCGCCACCGTGCCTGTAGGCTCTGGCAGGAACAACGCGCAATCTACCCGCGTACCGTTGCCCAGCATATGCTGCATGGCATAGGAAGTGACAGGTAATACATTACGCACCAAGGCTTCTAGTTGCACTTCGCCAAAAGCGCCACGTGATCGCTTGTCACCCAGTAACTCTTGCAGGCTTACTACATTGGTCGTCAAGCCATCAATTTTCTTCTGTGCCTCGTCGATAGTAGCAAGGCGTTCCATGACGCGCACAAAGGTATCGTTGGTTTTCTTGAAACCTTCATCCAGGCGCTCTGATACCTTGCCGCCAATTTGCTCCAGGCGACCATCTACCGTCTTGGTCAACGCCTCAATACTATTGGTAAGTTGGGTAGTCGCCTTGAGCATCGTATCTTGAATCAAGGCCTGCTCTGCCTTGCCCTGCTCTGCCAGTGTCACATGCAGACGTTCCAGCATCGTCTCACGCGTGTGTGCCAGGCTTTCCGTCTGGCTCAACTCCAGTACCTTCATGGCATCACGTGTTTGTTGCAGCTCTTGCGCTACTGCAGCACGCAAGCGCTCAGCTTGTTCATTTGAGGATTGATTCAGGCGATCGCCCAATTTGTTGAGGCCATCATTGAGGTCGCGCAGCATCTCACGGTGTTTCGCCTCAAGCTGCTGCAGCAATTGTTGGCCAGCATTAGCGCTATTCAACTGACGATAGGCAAGCCAGAGCAGAATAATCAGTGAGACTAGCGCGGCGATGAGAAGCAATGTATCTATCATAGGAATGGAATTATAGCGCATCCCTCGCCAGCCAGCCGCCATGCATCCGGCAGTTAGCCAAAAACCCACTGAGAAAAATGGTCGCCCCGGGCTAGGTCAGGGAAAGCAAGGAGAATCCCGGAGCAACCAGCAAACTGGCTAGACCACCAAACGCAGTGACCAGGCCGCTATCTCGGCAATTTCCGCCACAACCAGGTTGAACGCTGTAAACAGCAGCACTTTCATGCTATTGAAGCTTAATGCCTTTTGTGCAAATGTTGTCGCTGGCTTGATATCAAACGCAATACAAATGCGCTCTTCGTCAGAGTGAAACGGAATGGTGCGATGAAATAACGAGGAGGGAAACAGCACGATATCCCCCACGACTGGCTGGATTGTCTTGGCCGGAAAATCATCATGCAACTTGGGGTAGTCATCGCCATGGGTGCTGAATTCAATGCAACCATCATGCTGCCCCTGCACTTGCTGCGGCAGCGCCAGATATACACAACCACTCAGCCAGCCGATCTCATGAATATGCGAAGTAAGATGCCCACCCTGACGCATACGCACATACCAGGAGCTTGCAAACTCTACCTGTTCAGGAAAGTGTCGCATGAGATCGCAATTCTGCCCCTTAAACTGCTCCGCATAGGCAAGCACTTCCGCACGAATCAAATCTGCCAATTCGCAGAATGCATCTTCCTTGCGCTTGAACAGATTGCCTGCGGACTGCATCCCATGATGCAACCGTCCTTGCTTGCGCTCGGCAATCTCGGTCAGGTTGATGTCTCTCAGCAATTGCTCCAGTAGCGGGCTATCCGGTTCGGCTAATGCCTTGATACTCCGATGGAATACATAATCCATGGGCTGCTTGCAAAAGCGATAGCTATCATCGATATGAAAATTGGTCGCGTAATGCGTGGACAAGGTCGCCAGGAATGGTGATACATGCTCTTTTACCTCAAGCATCGGTATCAAGCGGCGGCGAAAAATCTCGTACTGTTCGGATTTGTACAGGCAGTAAAGAATGCGCTCCTGCCAATCCTCCTGACGCGCATCCTCAAAATACGGAATAGCCTCAATGAACTTCCCGGCATCATAGAGAAATTGCGCCATATTGAACGAGGCAGCTTGGTGGCCTGGCTGCATGCGTAACGCCTGCAGGTAGCAAGCCACTGCATTTTCCATATTTCCTTGATCCCGGAACACCTCACCGAGATTATTGTGAGCATCAGGATAATTTGGCTGCATAACAATCGCCTGGCGATAATGCGACACAGCTTGCTCCAAGGCACCGCGATCACGCAATGCAGTCGCAAGATTGAAATGCCCCAAGGCATGGTCAGAAATTGCCAGTGATTGACGATAACATGCAATCGCATCATCAAGATGCCCCTGCTGTTGCAAGGCAGTACCCATGGCGCCATAAGCTTCAAAAAATCCTGGCTCGATAACCACCGCCTGTCGGTAATGCTTGATGGCATCTTCCAGCAACTGCTTTTTTTGTAGTAGTGCCGCCAGGTTAAAATGCGCAACAGCCAAGCCGGGGCTGATCGCAATCGCTCGCTGATAAGCGGTCATCGCCTCATCATCTCGCCCAAGCTGCGATAACACTGACCCCAGGTTAAAATGCATTTCAGAAATAGCTGGGTTAATGGCTAGCGCCCTACGGTAGCTTTGTACCGCTTCCTCAAACTTACCCTGCCCTTCCAATGCGACACCCAACACGTTGTAAACCACCAACGCGGAGGGATATTGCTTGATCAAGGCACGGGCTTTTGCTTCCGCCGATTGAAGTTGGCCCGTATTGTATAGGTTGAAAAGCGCGTGCACTTCTCCCTGCCCAGGCTGCCTCGCCGTCTGCACACCTTGCTTCATTGCACATCTCCATAGTCCATTATATGCATTGCAGCTCTGATGGCTGCTCATGCAAAACCGTCCCGCTGAGCGGGGCCGGGCTATATACAATTTTGTATATACATGTGCATTCTGCATGAAGGCATACCCCCATGGCAATAGTTGTTGTTACAATTTCGAAACAATTTTAGAGCGGCTTGTCATCTCAACGCTTGAAAAGAAAAAACCCCGGCAAGCCGGGGTTTTGTGGGAAACATAGTAAGGAAGTTTAATCCTTAGCCGCACGCTTACGCTCATGCTCCAGCAGGTGACGCTTACGGATACGGATGTTCTTAGGTGTGATTTCCACCAACTCATCATCATCAATAAACTCAACAGCAGATTCCAGAGTCAATTGCACTGGCGGGATCAAACGTACAGCTTCGTCAGTACCGGACGCACGCACGTTGGTGAGTTGCTTACCCTTGATCGGGTTAACGATCAAATCATTGTCACGGCTATGGATACCAATGATCATGCCTTCATACAGCTTGTCGCCAGGTACGGAGAACATGCGACCACGGTCTTGCAACTTCCACAGCGCATAAGCGACTGCATCACCCTGCTCAGAAGAAATCAGTACACCGTTACGGCGACCAGGCATATCAGCCTTGACAGGCGCGTACTCATCAAAAATATGCGCCATCAGGCCTGTACCGCGGGTCATGGTAAGGAATTCGCTCTGGAAACCGATCAGGCCACGCGCTGGAATCTTGTATTCCAGGCGGGTACGACCATTACCGTCAGATTCCATATTCTGCAATTCGCCACGACGACGGCCTAGCTCTTCCATCACAGCGCCCTGGCAGTCATCTTCCAGGTCAACCGTCAGGATTTCATAAGGCTCACACTTCTGGCCATCAATATCACGGTACACCACACGAGGCTTACCTACCGCAATTTCATAGCCTTCACGACGCATGTTTTCCAGCAAGATGGTCAAGTGCAACTCACCACGGCCAGACACACGGAATATGTCAGCATCGGCTGTATCTTCCACCTTGAGCGCTACGTTGGTCAGCAGTTCCTTGGTCAAGCGATCACGGATCTGACGACTAGTCACGAACTTGCCCTCGGTACCGGCCAGTGGTGAAGTGTTCACCATGAAGTCCATGGTCAGGGTAGGCTCATCCACGGCAAGGATAGGCAGGCCGACAGGATTGTCACGGTCAGCCACGGTCACACCAATACCTATTTCCTCAATACCGGAAATAATAACGATATCACCAGCCTCAGCTTCTTCTACCTGCACACGCTCCAAACCACGGAAACCCAGCACCTGGTTAATACGGCCTTGGGCAACTTGCTCGTCACCCTTCATCACGGAAACTACCTGACCAGGCTTAATACGGCCATTACGGATGCGGCCCACGCCCAAACGACCAGTGTAGGTAGAGTAATCTAGTGCAGAAATCTGTAGTTGCAATCCGGCATTGCTATCACCTGCAGGCGGCTGCACGTGGCTAAGAATGGTCTCAAACAAGGGACGCATATTGTCCGACTCTTGCTTCAGATCCATCTTTGCAAAGCCGTTCAGGCCGGAAGCGTAGACAACTGGGAAATCGAGCTGCTCATCTGTTGCGCCCAAGTTGGCAAACAGGTCGAAAGTCTGGTTGATCACCCAATCAGGACGCGCACCGGGACGATCAACCTTATTAATCACAACAATAGGACGCAAGCCAAGTGCAAGCGCTTTCTTGGTGACGAAGCGAGTCTGAGGCATCGGTCCTTCTACGGAATCAACCAACAGCACAACGCCATCCACCATGCCCAATACGCGCTCAACTTCACCACCAAAGTCAGCGTGGCCTGGTGTATCAACAATATTAATGTGCGTGCCTTCGTAATTGACGGCGGTATTCTTGGCCAGGATGGTAATACCGCGTTCCTTTTCAATATCTCCCGAATCCATGACACGTTCTGAAACCTGCTGGTGGGCGGCAAATGTGCCAGCCTGTTGCAGGAGCTTGTCCACCATGGTGGTCTTGCCATGATCAACGTGAGCGATGATGGCGATATTACGAAGGGCGCGCGACATGTGTAATTACTCTATTGGCGAAAAAGTGCGCGATTTTAACACAGAGTTGATTAAATCCGCGTGAAAACCTTTGACAAATTAAGGACAAGCTATATACTGCCGGACTGATTCGATTCAGACGAATTGATGATTCATCGCCCTAGCCTCTCGAAGCCTATGCAATTTTACGGCTCTCTTGTATTTGTTACCGGTTAGTGGCTATGCCCGTGCGCCGGTAAGAATGCTAAAAAATTTTAGTCATTGCGCCTAATACTGATACTGCCCACCAGGCAGGGTCACTATGGCTGCTTGCGCCCTTTTGGGCCTTGAACTCAAGGCCTTGTCAGTTTTCCTTGAAAGGGAATTTTGTGTCTTTTGAAAGCTTGAACCTACACCCATCCATCCTGCGTGCATTGACCGAGGCTGGCTACAACTCTCCTACCCCTATCCAAGCCCAGGCAATTCCTGAAGTGCTGGAAGGTCACGACCTGATGGCCTCTGCCCAGACCGGCACTGGCAAAACCGCAGCATTTACCCTGCCAGCACTCAACCTGCTGGCAACACCACACCCAGCCAAGAGCCGTGGCCCACGCATCTTGGTATTGACGCCAACACGTGAACTGGCCGCTCAGGTCAATGAAGCCGCCCGTAAGTATGGCAAGTTCCTGCGCGCTCGTACTGTCAGCATCGTCGGCGGCATGCCATACCCGCTGCAAAACAAGCTGCTGTCACAACCGATTGATATTCTGGTCGCTACTCCTGGCCGTCTGCTGGATCACATGGAACGTGGCCGTATCGACATGTCCCGCCTACAGATGCTGATCCTTGACGAAGCTGACCGCATGCTGGATATGGGCTTCATGCCCGATATTGAGCGTATTTCCTCTGCCTTGCCTGGTGAACGCCAGACATTGATGTTCTCTGCCACTTTCGAAGGCCAGATCGCTAACATCGCCAAGACTTTGCTCAAGAATCCTAAGGTAATCCAGATTGCTGCAGTCAAGGAAAAGCATGCCAACATCGAGCAGAAGCTGCTGTTCGTTGATGACATGGCACATAAAAACAAATTGCTGGAGCATTTGTTGATTGCACCTGAAGTTAATCAGGCCATCGTGTTCACTTCAACCAAACGTCACGCAGACTTGCTGGCAGAAGATTTGTACGCCGCAGGCCACAAGTCAGCCGCCTTGCATGGCGACATGACCCAAGGCGCGCGTAACCGTACCCTGACCAAGCTGCGTCATGGCGATGTGCGTGTATTGGTAGCCACGGATGTGGCGGCACGTGGTATCGACGTACATGGCATCACGCATGTGATTAATTATGATCTGCCAAAATTTGCAGAAGATTATGTTCACCGCATTGGTCGTACTGGCCGCGCCGGCAACACAGGCACCGCTTTGTCTTTCGCCTCCCACATGGATAGGCACCAGTTGCGCAAGATCGAGCAATACACCGGTCAGCGTCTGGAAATTTCCGTAGTCGAAGGCCTGGAGCCTAAGCGCCCAGCTCCTCGTATGGAGCGCAACGACAAGCCACGCAGTGGCCGCCCTGGTCAACGCCCAGGTGGTAATGGCGGCGGCTATAAGTCTCGTGGACAAGGCTTTGGCAACCGCGACGGTCAACGTGACGGCAATCGCTCAGAAGGCCGTACCTTTGGTGACCGTGCTGCCAGTGGCCGCGCCGATGCCAACCGTGCGCCAGCCAAGCGTCATGATGGTGATCGCCCGGCACGCCGCCCACGTAGCTTTGCCTAATCGTATCGTTAATTTGTGACCACTCAACCTGAAGACAACGTGAATACAGACACTATCAGCTTTGCATCACTCAACCTCGCGCCTGAATTATTGAAGGCGCTGGATGAGTCAGGCTACACCACCCCAACGCCAATCCAGGCCCAGGCAATTCCTGTGGTGCTTGAGGGTGGTGACCTGATGGCAGGTGCACAAACCGGTACCGGAAAAACCGCTGCCTTTACCCTGCCCTTGCTACAAAAACTGCTTCCGCTCGCCAGCACCAGTGCCTCTCCCGCGAGACACCCGGTTCGCGCACTGATACTTGCGCCAACCCGCGAACTGGCGATCCAGGTGGAAGAAAGTGTCAAGGCTTATGCCAAACATACGCCATTGCGTTCACTCGTTGTCTTCGGTGGAGTTGACATCAAGACCCAGACCCCATCCCTTATGAAAGGGGTGGAGATTCTGGTGGCAACACCAGGCCGCCTACTTGACCACGTTGAGCAACGCACCGTGCAACTTAGCCAAGTACAGATGCTGGTACTGGATGAAGCTGACCGCATGCTGGATATGGGCTTTATGCCCGACCTCAAGCGCATTCTTGCCTTGCTGCCGAAGAAGCGCCAGAACCTCATGTTCTCTGCCACTTTTTCACCAGAAATCAAGAAGCTCTCCGAAGACTTCCTGAGCAAGCCCACATTGATCGAAGTTGCACGCAGCAATGCGACTTCTGAAAACGTTACACAAAAAATCCTGTTGGTGGAGACCGAGCACAAACAGCATGTATTAGCTGAATTGCTGCGCAAGGAAGCTACCCAGGTTATCGTCTTCACCAAGACCAAACTATCGGCCAGTCGTTTGGCACGCCACTTGGAGCGTGAAGGCATTGCAGCCGGTGCGATCCATGGCGACAAGAGCCAACTTGAGCGCATCCAGGCGCTGGATGCCTTCAAGCAAAACAAGATCACCGCATTAGTTGCTACTGATGTTGCCGCGCGCGGCCTGGATATTGATCAGTTACCCATGGTGATCAATTACGAATTGCCTAGCGCTGCCGAAGATTATGTCCACCGCATTGGTCGTACCGGCCGCGCAGGCGCATCCGGGATTGCCATCTCTCTGGTGGCGAGCGAAGAAGAAAAATTCCTCAAGGAAATCGAAAAGCTCATCAAGCGTGAACTCCCCAAGGAACAAGCCGGTGTTCCCCAGTCTTTACGTCATAGCCACGATGGCCAGCGCGATCGACATGACAGTCAACGCACAAGAGGAGCACCTAGCGCCCCTACTCACGCCAGCCCACGTCCGCGCATGGCACCGCGAAACAAGGAAGATGAGTGGTTCTTCAAACCTTATGAGCCATCCACCGATGCCCCAGCTCCCAAGCCCATGCACTCCAGGGAAAAATCGAAGAAAGAAATCCCAGCATTGCTTGGCGGCTTGAATCGCAAGTAATAAAAAGGCGCTCACAGCGCCTTTTTATTACTCACACTTTCACTACTTTATCCTTCGCGGTTACGCATGAAGTCAGCAACTCCATGCAGCGCAGCACCCATCTTCTCAATCATCACCTCTTCAACGCCAGTATCATGCATCGCCTTGATCATGCAATACATCCACTGGTCACGGGCCGATTCATCAATCGGGAATGACATGTGCCGCATGCGTAAGCGAGGATGCCCATACTGCTCAATATAAAGCTGTGGGCCACCAGTCCAGCCAGTGAGAAACATGAACAGCTTTTCGCGGGCGGAAGCCAGGTCAGGGGCATGCATGGCACGAATTCCTGCAGCGCGAGGATCGCTATCCATAATATCGTAGAAGCGTTCAACGATAGCACGCACCTGCTCTACCCCACCTAACATCTCAAACAGGGTTGCCTTGCTGCTCCCTGGCTCACCTATCTTGTCCAGCATGTCTACTGTCCGTCTCTTGTCTTGACCAAACCAGCAGCCTGGCGAGCACGCTCTCTTGCTTGTTCAACATTCTCGGCGATGGCAAGTGCGACCCCCATGCGGCGTCGCTCAAATGACTCGGGTTTGCCAAACAGGCGAATATCCGACTCCGGCACGGCAAGCGCCTGCTCGACACCATCAAACACCAACTGCTCACTCTCTAACCCACCATAGATCACGGCGCTGGCGCCAGGGCGACTAAGGGTGACATTCACAGGCAACCCCAGGATAGCGCGTGCATGCAAATCAAACTCGCTGAAACGCTGGCTGGCCATCGTCACCATGCCCGTATCATGCGGACGCGGACTGACTTCAGAGAACCATACCTGGTCACCCTTGATAAATAACTCAACGCCAAACAAGCCAAGCCCTCCGAGGCTTTCCGTCACTGCATGGGCAATTTCTTGGGCACGTTGAAGGGCCAGCGCCGTCATGGGCTGCGGCTGCCAACTTTCAATATAGTCACCTTTTTCCTGCAAATGACCGATAGGCTCACAAAAACTGGTTTCCATCTCACCCTTGGCATTCAGGGCGCGTACGGTCAATAAGGTGATTTCATAATCAAAATCTATCTGGCCTTCCACAATCACCTTGCCCTGATTCACACGACCCGCCGTTGCTGCATATTCCCAGGCAGCGGCAATCTGCTCCGGACCAGTCAAGCGCGACTGACCTTTGCCGGATGACGACATCGTGGGCTTGATGAAACAGGGATAACCAATACCGCCTTCAATGGCGGCACGCAATGCCTGTTCACTATCAGCAAAGGCATAAGGCGAAGTAGGCAATTGGAGCTCTTCCGCAGCCAGTCGGCGTATGCCTTCGCGATTCATGGTAAGTTGCACGGCTTTGACTGTGGGAATCACACGCGTATGTCCAGCAGACTCGATTTCTGCCAACAATTGGGTATTCAAGGCTTCTATCTCAGGCACAATCAGATGTGGGTTTTCCTGGTCGATGACAGCACGCAAGGCAACCGGGTCAGTCATATCAATCGCATAAGCACGATGTGCCACCTGATGACCAGGAGCATTCTGGTAACGATCCACCGCAATCACCTCGACACCCAGTCGTTGCAAGGCAATGATCACTTCCTTGCCCAACTCTCCACTGCCTAGCAACATGACACGTGTGGCAACAGGGCTGAGGGGGGTACCGATTTTCATGAACTCTCCGGAATTGAATGCGTGGAATTGCCCGGAATGATACCACGAGCACCTTGCTACCGTTGAGGCCTAGCGCTATTGGAGCGACTAGAGGAGCTTATAATTTAAGGCCGTGGCGTTCCATGCGATAACGCATCGCCATGCGAGTGATGCCCAATTGGCGCGCAGCCTCAGAAACATTGTTGTTGGACTGACGCAATGCATTCTCGATGAGGACTTTTTCGGCAGATTCCAGAGTCACGCCAGGCTCTGGTGCCACCATGGGAGGTGAGGCTTGCAAGCTGCCTGGCAAAGCCAAGTCATGAGACATGATCTGGCTTTCTCGGCTGAGCAGTACCGCACGACTCACCTGGTGCTTGAGTTCGCGCACATTACCGGGCCATTGATAATCACGGATCATATGACTGGCTTCGATGGAAAAAGGTCTAGGCTGCAAGCCGTAGCGACGCTCTGTCTGGGTTGCGAAGTGCTTGGCCAGCAACAAGATATCGTCGCCGCGCTCCCGCAATGGCGGCATCTGCATGGTCAACACATTCAGGCGATAAAACAAATCAGAGCGAAAGCGCCCTTCTAGTACCATTTGATGCAGATCGCGATTGGTAGCTGCCACAAAACGCGCCTGGACGGGATGCTCTTTGGTAGAGCCCAAGCGTCTCACTCTGCGCCTTTCCAGTACATTCAGCAGCTTGGCTTGCAAGGGCAAAGGCAATTCGCCAATTTCATCCAGAAACAAGGTGCCATCCTCGGCAGCCTCGATCAGGCCGTAACGTGAAGCCTGCGCACTAGTAAACGCGCCTTTTTCATGGCCAAACAATTCACTCTCGATCAACTCTGCTGGCAAGGAGGCACAATCCACATGGACAAAAGGTCTATCACTATTCGCGCAAGAGAGGTGCAGCAAACGTGCCGCCACGTCCTTACCCGTTCCTGTTTCCCCTTGAATCAGCACGGTAGGAGGAATGGCATCAGAGAACGAGACTAATTGCGCAAAACGCTCAATCTGTGCCCGTACACTACTCACCGCGGGGCTATCGCCAAGCAGCTCGACCCCCTCACTAGCATGCATATTGCGCTGCCGGGAGTAATCAAGATGATGTTTCAGTTGCGTGGCGGTTTGTGCTTTTTCAACCGCCAGCAATAATTCTTCTAAATCGACTGGTTTTTTAAGGTAATCCGTGGCGCCCAATTTCATGGCATAGACGGCATCTGTCACCTCACCATAAGCGGTCATGGAAATGACGGCTATACCTTTGCTAACTAGCTCAGGCAATAAATCCAGACCATTGCCATCAGGTAGGCGCATATCCAGCAATACCAGATCTGGCACCATCTGACGCACAAGTTCACGGCCATCCTCAAGCGTTGCAGCATGCTCACAGTCATACCCAGCCTGCTGCAAGCGCTTGGCGACGGCACGTGCAAAAATCACTTCATCCTCAACCAGCAGGACACGCACCTTGGGGCTTACCCGCCCTGGCTTAAACCTCTGCTCTTGTCCTGGTGCTTGCGCCTGCATCGTGAGGTAATTCCTTAATACAACCTGTTTGTTAACCTAGTTGGAAGAGGCTACGTTCTTCGGGCCACCAAACTCCCAGCGCACGCCAATCCAGCCTGCACGTGGAGCACCTGGAGCACGCAGGCTAGTACGCTCACGATCATCATCATCCACGGCGTTAATTGCACCGTCAGCGAAAAAGAGTGAACGGCCCAACATGGCACCGCTGCTATATTCACGATCAAAAATATTGATTGCTTTCGCGAATAATTGCCAGCCATTACCCAAGTTGTAACGAGTATCCAGGTTCACAATGGTATAGCCACCAATTTTGGAGCCAGATCCTTGATCCTTATTATTTTCATTGCCGTGTGCATATTGATTAGAGAATGCAAGAACATTGGTACCGATACTCCACTTCGGTGTAATCGCATATTCACCACGGAACTTCAGGCGATGGGCTGGGATACCTGCAAGACGGCTACCTTTGCTAACACTGATACTGTCACCGTCAGATGAAGTATTGACCTCATTGGCCAAGCTCAAATCACTTTCATATGTTGCCTTGATGTAGCTATAACCCAGCATCCAGTTGAAATCCCCCTGATTGCCTATTAAGTTAGTATCAAGACCCATACGACGTGTTTTGCCAACATTGTCAAAATATCCCATGCCATTGGTAGCATTAGCATAAATGAACTGAATATCGTCATAGTTCTGTGCCCGGTAGACACTCGCTGTCCAACGCAATGCTTCAGTCAGATTGCCACGTACACCTGCTTCATAGGTCTTGGCGACCACTTGCTTGAGCGGTGGGTCACCAGCCATCGCATTTGGCAACTTACACGGTACATCAGGATTAGCACAGCCTAGCTCAATCGCAGTCGGTGCACGGCTACCTTCATTATAGGCACCATAGAATGTCCAATCCTTGGTTGGCGTAAAGTTCAAGCCGATCGCAGGATTGACGCGGTTGAAGCTGTGATCACCAGACAAGGACTCATCACCGCTAGAGATAAGATGGTCCGTATTCTCTACGCGGGTATGGTTATAGCGTGCAGAAAGTGTCAGGTGCCACAAATCGGTCAACGACACGGTATCTGTCGCAAATACGCTGTAAGTCTTGGTACGGCCAGTGAGGCTGACTTCATTTTCACCTTCTTCACCAATGCCAGTTACCCCACGGCTATCGGTCAGGTTACCCAACTCAGATTCTTGACTGAAGCGCGTCTTGCTTTGATCATAGCCAAAACCAACGATAAATTGGTTTTTCTTGTTCAACCAGTCCTGGTTAAAGCTCAACTGCGTATTAAAGCCATAACTATCTTTACGTGCACGACTGCGGTTTAACGCACCAGCACAAGCCTCATCATAGTCACTACCTGCAGTACTACAATCAGCTAGGTAACTACCATCCTCCACATCATCATTACCATCACCATTCAAGGTGCGAGTTCTGGATTGACGATAGTAAACATTACCGCTCAACATGACGTCATTATTAAACCAATGCGAGCCAGTCAAGTTCAGGAATGAAAGTGTATTACGTGTCTGATCCGGGCGAGTCAGAATAGTCTTGCGGCCCAGTGTACGTAACATCTCGGATGGTGTCAGACCGTTACCGATCATATCGTTGTCAGCGCCAGTGTAGCTCAGATCCAGCTTGGTGGTTTCGTTCTGCCAGCCCACCTTGGCAAACAATTGGCGCACATCGGTTGGAGAATAATCACGCCAGCCATCTTCCCGGAAGGAATTCGCGGTGATGAAGAAATCAACCGAACCATCTTCAGATACACCACCGTATTCGACTGAACCAGTCTTGCGGCCCCAGGAACCAACACTGGCTTCAACAGCTGCACCTTGGTTGTCGCGGCCACTCTTGGTCTGGATCGACAAAGCACCGCCCAGGGTATTGAGGCCAAACAACGGGTTGGAGCCTGGAATCAATGAGGTGTTGGCAATCGCATTCACGGGAATCAAGTCCCAGCTTACGACATCGCCGAAAGGCTCATTGACACGTACGCCATCCACATAGACGGACAAGCCTTGTGGCGTACCCAGCAATGGAGAAGCGGAATAGCCGCGAAAGCTGACATCCGGCTGGAATGGGTTATTTTGGGTATCGTTGACATTGACACCAGCAATGTTGTTTTGCAGATAATCTGCAATCGTGACACTACGCTGCTTTTTCAACTGGGGACCAGTAATCAGCTGGATACCAGCAGGCACTTGCTCCAATGGCAAACCAAGTGATGGCAGTGGTGTAGTGCCCACGACATTGATCTTGTCAGTCGTGATGGCATCCGCAGCGTGTGCCTGGAAACTGATACAGGCATTGGCTACCAGCACGGCAATCGTGCTCAGCCTCAGGCTCTCTCTCTTTAACATACAATCCTTCCATAGTAGTGATGATGGGCTGGTTTATTTTTTTTGGTCCAGCACCTCCAACTATCAAGTTTCATGCCTGATTTCAGCCGGATGGTAAGTGATTGTATTAATGGAACTCTATGCAGCATAGCGTAAGCATCGCATGTAAATTGGTTATATACAACCAATTTACATGGCTATATGCAACCATATTGGCTGTATATAGCCAATATGGTTAGATGCTTTGCAATACAGCCCGAGGAGATAGGTTAAGAAAGCGGCGCATACCAAACCACGCAGCAGCAGGCACCAACAGCGCTGCCAGCATGATGACAAACATCGCCCCCTGCATGTTGAAATGATAGGGAATATTGAATATCTGGCTACTCAAGTAATACGCCATGATCGCGGCAGCCAATGTCGCCACCACTGCCGCCAATGCACCTATCACTGCGAACTCCGTCCATAGTGATTGCACCACTTGCCGCCGGGAAGCGCCAAGCACACGTAACAAGGTCGCCTCCTTGACACGTTCTTCGCGAGTGGCCACCAAGGCGGCATACAGTACTGCCAAGCCGGTCAATAAGCTAAAGGTAAACACATATTCCAATGCATGGCTCATCTTGTTCATGATCTCGCGCACCTGATCAAGCAATGCCGCTACATCAATAATCGTCAAGTTGGGAAACTCCCTGACCAATTGATTGAGCAGTTGCTCATGCCCAGCAGCCAAATGAAAACTGGTGATATGGCTGGCGGGATAACCATCCAGCACACCGGGAGGTGTGACTGCGAAAAAATTCGCCCGCATGGTATCCCACTCCACTTTACGTATGCTGCTGATTTCCAGTGCCAGCTTTATGCCAGCCACATCATAAGTCAGCACATCACCCAACTTGAGATGCAAGTCTTTGGCGATTCCCTCCTCAAGCGAAAGCAAGGGTTTGCCATACTCCGCAGGCAACCACCAACGCCCTTCTAGCAATTGGTTGTCCTGTTGCATCTCGGCCGCCCATGAGAGGTTGAACTCACGCTCTGCCAGCCTGCGCGCCCTGTCATCCTGATACTCATCAAGATTAAGTGCCTTGCCGTTGATCTCCAGCAAGCGTGCGCGCACCATAGGAAATATCTCGACATGCTGCAAGTCGTTTCGCTCAAAGAATTGCTTGATCGGGTTGATCTGGTCTGGCTGTATATTGATGATGAAGCGGTTTGGCGCATCTTCTGGCAATGTTTGCTGCCAGCTCGACAACAAATCCCCGCGCACAATCGTCAGCAATATCAGTGCAGTGAGCCCCAAACTAAAGCCCATCACTTGAGCGATCACCAAGCCAGTCCTGCGTTTCAAGGCTGCCAACCCCAACAACCAAGCGCCTGTGACATTGGGTGGCAAGCGCGCCAACAAGCGCACACCCAACCAAGCGACCAACGCAATGACCAACAACAATCCCAGCAGGGCCAGCAACACAATCACAGCTAGCTTTACATGCCCGGCCTGCCAGAAAATCAAGGCCGCAAGCACCAATAGTGCGGGGATAAAATGCAGCCAACGTGCCTGATATTGCTCACCGAGATCGCGACGCAGAATGCGTAGTGCAGGCACATCACGGAGCCGGAGCAAGTGTGGCCACACCACAGCCAGCATGGTGGCAAACCCTGCTGCCAGACCTGCAAACGCAGGCACAATGCCGGGAGCAGGCAAAGTCTCGAGCAACAAGCGGCTAGCCAGCACAGCCAATCCTGATTGGGCCGCAAAACCAAGTAATACGCCTACCCCACTGCCCAACGCAGCGATCATCAAGGTCTGGCTGATGAGGATGCGGAGGATAAATCGACGCGAAGCGCCAAAACAGCGCATCAGGGCATAACCATCCAGGCTTTTTTGTACATAAGGCTGGCTAGCGAGAAACATGGCCACCATCGCCAAGATCACGCTCACCATGGCAGACAAGCCAAGGAATTGCTGGGCCTTTTCCATGGCATTGCGCATTTCAGGCCGTGCATCGGTCACTTTCTGCGCTTGCTCGCCACGTGCGAGCTGAGGCTTGAGCCAGCTGGCGTAATCATCAATCGCTTCAGCATCTCCAGCGAGCAGCAATTGGTATTTAACCCGGCTACCGAACTGAATCAAGCCAGTTGAGGCTACATCTGCCATATTCATCATCAATCGCGGCGCAATGCTGAACATATCGCCGCCACGGGAAGGCTCGCGTTGCAGGATGGCAGACACCAGCAACTGTCGCTCACCAACCTCAAGTTGATCACCTATATTCACACCCAAACGACTTGCAAGGCGAGGCTCTATCCAGATGGTACCCGGCGCTGGAATATCTCGGGCGGCACGCCCGCCTGTCAGCATCAAGGCTGGCTCGACCTTGTGCTGCAATATCGTTAATTCACCACGCAAGGGGAAATCAGCCTCCACGGCTTTGATTTCCACCAACTGGCTATCGTCGCCATAGAGCACCATACTCGGAAACTCCGCCGCACGCGTCAATTGCAAGCCACGTTGATTGGCTTCAAGCGCATAGCGCTCTGGCATGACATGATCTGCCGCCACCATGAGGTCACCGCCCAGCAACATCCCACCTTGCCTGACCAAGGCTGATTCGATACGGTTGGTAAAAAAACCCACCGAGGTTGTAGCGGCAACAGCAAGCACCAAGGCAAGCACTAGCACCCTTACCTCACCAGCAGCCCACTGGCTACGCAACTGTCGCCAGGCGATCAAGAAGGCTGTCATGCAGCCTCCTCTTCATGCAATTGTCCATCATGCAGACGTAAGCGACGCTGGCAACGCATTGCCAGCTTCATATCGTGGGTGACGAGAATTAAGGTCGTGCCAGATTCAGCATTGAGACTAAACAGCAACTCCACAATACGTTCACCGGTATGTTCATCAAGGTTACCCGTAGGCTCGTCGGCAAACAGGATGGCGGGCTGTGGAGCAAAGGCACGTGCAATCGCTACCCGCTGCTGCTCGCCACCGGACAATTGGCGGGGATAATGCGAGAGACGTTGCCCCAGCCCTACACGTTCGAGGGCGGCACTGGATTTTTCCCGAGCATCCTTGCGGCCAGCGAGTTGCAAGGGCAGCATGACGTTTTCTAGCGCAGTGAGAGATGGCAGTAACTGGAAGGATTGAAAAACGAAGCCCATGCTCCTGCCACGTACAGCAGCACGACCATCTTCATCCAGATCGCTGATCTCAGTACCATTGATCAGCACTTTTCCATGACTTGGGCTGTCCAACCCGGCAAGCAGGCTCAGCAAGGTTGACTTCCCTGACCCCGAGCTACCAATAATAGCGACCTTCTCACCGGCTTTTACCTGGAGCGAAAGCGCCTGCAAAATATCAAGCTTGCCAGCCCCATTTTCTATATATTTATCGAGGTTAACCGCCTCAACTGCCAAAGGTGTTTGCATCAATGATGTTCCGTTTCATATTGTTATTCAGTCTGGCTCTTACATGTTTCGGCAATGCAGCATATGCCGCGACTATCCTAGTATATGGCGATAGTCTGTCTGCGGCTTACGGCATACCTCGCGAACAAGGCTGGGTAAGCCTGCTGAAAAACCGTCTCAAGCAGCAGTATCCCAGCTATCAGGTGATCAATGCCAGCATCAGCGGGGAAACCACCAGCGGCGGCAATAGCCGGATCAAAGCCGCGCTCCAGCAGCACAAACCCGACATTGTCATTCTGGAACTGGGTGCCAATGATGGCCTGCGTGGACTGCCTATCGCTGGCATGCGCAATAACCTCACCAGCATGATCAAGGCCAGCCTGGAAGCAAAAGCGCAGGTCTTGCTGGTCGGGATGATGATTCCACCCAACTATGGCCCTAAATATACGCGAGAGTTCACCAGCAGTTACGCCACTCTGGCAAAAGAATACAAATTGCCGCTGGTTGATTTTCTGCTGGACGGTGTTGCTGGCAAGGCTGAGTTGACACAAGCCGATGGATTGCACCCTAACGCTAATGCCCAGGAACGCATACTGGACAATGTTTGGAAGCAACTCAAGCCTCTACTCAAGACAGTGAAATAGCGGCGCTATTAGCCCGATCTATGTTGGCCTGTACAATCACGGCATGATGACACCTGGTTGCAGAGGCCGCCAATCCAGCAGCACCCCCTGCTCGCCGGGCTGCGCTTGCCAGCCTGCTGCCACACCAAAGCCAGGTACCAGCACCAACTCATCGTCCAGATAGATCAAGGGCATGCGCTCCCTCAGCCAGGGAGCAATATTGAACTCTTGGGAAAGCTGTTTGAGGGTGCGCGTTGGTCGCCGAGCATCTGGCTTGAAACGCTCGCCTCCGCTACGGTAGCGTATGGTCAAGCTGCGTCCTTGCAGCCTGGAGATTGCCAGCCCGGCCGTTACATCGTATCGAAGAAGCAATTCGCCATTAGCAGGTAGCCTTAAGCTTTGTTCACCTTGCCATTGCAAAGTGGCCAATCCTGTTAATGGTGGCTCCATACTCAAGTAAGCCAACCCCTGGTAACGCCGCAGATAAGTGTATTCATGCACTTGGACCTTCAGCAGCGCCTTATCTCCTGCATGACATAACTGATGCAGCATTTCCTGCAAGCGTAGCAAACCGGGCATTGGCAAGCCATAAGAGGCCAGCCACCAACGCAACAGATTGCGTGCTCGCTGATCAGACAAAGTGCTCAAGCTAGCCACTCGGATATTGCCATCAACAATCACGGCATCAGCATCAATGACTGCCAGTTCATCAAGCAAGGCCATGGCCTCAGCTATATGTGCTGCTGAGCGGGCCAAAGTGCTCTTTACTGCAGGATAACGCTGTTCCAGCAAGGGGATGATCTCATGACGGCAAAAATTCCTGTCATAGCGCGTATCAAGGTTACTTTCGTCCTCTATCCATTGCAGGCCTGCCAGCTTGGCATAAGCCTCAATCTCGCTACGGGGCACTTCCATCAAAGGACGCAACAAACGACGTGAAGCATCGTGCATCGCCATTCCAGCTAAACCTTTGGCACCAGCACCTCGCAGCAATTGCAGCAGCAGGGTTTCTGCCTGATCATCCTGGTGATGCGCCAGCAAGACATAATCAGCAGGATGCGCCAACAAGGCGGCATACCGCGCGCGCCTTGCGCTTGCCTCGATACCCAGGCCTGACTGCTTTTCAACATCCACACGGGCACCATGAAATGGCACATCCAGCTTTTCGCACTCTGTTGCACAAAATACTGACCAATCATCGGCATTCGGACTTAGACCGTGATGGACATGCATAGCCTCCAGCACAATATTGTGGCTAGGTCTGGCTTCTACCAGTAGTTGCAAGAGAACACGAGAATCCAGGCCACCGCTGAACGCAAGCAGCAAGCGCTGTCCAGGCTGGGTGTGAAGTGAGAGGAAACGATAGACGCGGCGCACCAACTCGGGCAAGCCGGTGGGCATTACTACAGGCTCACGTGAATGGAGGGGCTGCCCTCCATTCACGGATAATGATTTATTTGACAGGGACTTCCTTAAACTTGCCGTAGCTCATGAGGCGCTCATGACGCGCCTCCAGCAAGTGATCAACCGACTTGACCTGCAAATGGGCGAGTTCGTCAGCCAAAGCACGACGCAAATTCTGCATCATGTCCTCTGGCGCACGGTGTGCACCACCCATAGGTTCAGGCACGATGCGATCTACCAGGCCCAGGGTCTTGAGACGCGTCGCCGTGATGCCCAAGGTTTCTGCCGCTTCAGAGGCCTTGTCTGCGCTCTTCCAAAGAATAGAAGCACATCCTTCTGGCGAAATCACGGAATAAGTGGAATATTGCAGCATCATGAGATGATCAACCACACCCAGCGCCAATGCACCTCCAGAGCCGCCCTCGCCGATAATGACACCGATAATCGGCACTGTCAGCTCAGCCATCACATAGAGATTACGGGCAATCGCCTCGGATTGACCTCGCTCCTCCGCACCAATGCCTGGATAAGCACCCGGGGTATCAATAAGCGTAATGATGGGCAACCTGAATTTCTCAGCCAGGCGATAAAGACGCAAAGCCTTGCGGTAACCTTCTGGGCGCGGCATACCAAAATTGCGGTATTGACGCTCCTTCACGTCACGGCCTTTCTGGTGGCCGATCACCATGACCGCATGGCCATCGAAGCGGGCAAGACCGCCAACGATGGCAGGATCATCGGAAAAAGCACGATCCCCGTGCAACTCTTCAAAATCAGTGAAGATGCCACGGATGTAGTCCAGAGTGTAAGGCCGCTGTGGGTGGCGTGCCACCTGGGAAATCTGCCAGGCGGTCAGCTTGGCGTAAATATCCTTGGTCAGTGTTTTGTTCTTCTGCTGCAAGCGCTCAATCTCTTCCGAGATATCCAGTGCGGAGTCATCCTGCACGTAGCGCAGCTCTTCAATTTTGGCTTCCAACTCGGCAATCGGTTGCTCGAAGTCGAGGAAGCTGGTTTTTACGTTGTTGGTTTTGGCGTTCATAGGGCGTCAATTATAAAGTATTTTCACGTTTTCATCGCTGAGCCATCCTTTTAGCCCATGCAATAATTCATCCTGCAATTCCACACGCCAGGCATCGCCCAGCATCAGCTCCACCTGCGCCTGCTGGTTATGGTAGGCAATTTTCACGGCACAACCCCGCTTGGCTTCCGGTGTGCTCGCTGAGCAATAAGGTGCCAGCAAGCCTCGTAGTTTATCCGCATCGGATTGGCCATTGCAGCTCAACTTGAGCAAATTGGCATACATATTGCGGGCACCGGCAATATCGGTAACACGACGCGCATTCACACGCACGCCTCCCGAAAAGTCGTCATGGCTAACCCGGCCTTCCACAATAAGAAGCTGGTCTTCCTTGATCAAGGAGACACTCTCTTGCAGCACCTCGCCACTCACCACGATATCCACGCGCCCTGCCATATCATCCAGGGTCACAATCGCCATCTTGCCACGACCAGTCATGCGCACGCGTACACCCATAACGACACCAGCTAGCAACTGTGTCTGATCGCTAGGCTTGAGGTTAGAAAGATTCTGGCGTACAAAGGTCGCAACTTCCTTCTGGTAATCCGCATAAGGGTGCCCGCTGAAATAGAAGCCCAGTGCGGTCTTCTCTTCCTGCAAGCGCTGCTTTTCTGGCCAGGGTGGTGTTTCCGGCAACACATGTGCAGCGCTATCGATGATGGAGCCAAACAGGCTATCTTGCCCACTCGCGGCCCCACTCTGCTCTGCAGCGCTGATGGCCAGGCTAACGCCAGCAAGCAAGGCTGCTCGGTTAGGCTCTAGCTTGTCAAATGCGCCAGCCCTGATCAAGGATTCGATCACGCGACGATTGACCTTGCGCAAGTCCAGGCGACTACAGAAATCGAAGAGATCCTTGAAGTCTCCACCTTCTTTGCGAGCGGCGAGTATCAGCTCGATCGCGGCCCAACCGGTGCCTTTAATCGCACCCAGGCCATAGATAATCTGCTTGGCATTGATGGGCTTAAAGCGGTATTCACTGGCATTAATGTCCGGCGGCAGCACCTCAAGGCCATTGAAAACGCAATCATCGAAGAACAAATGGACATTGTCAGTATTGTTCATATCCGCCGACATAGTGGCGGCGAGGAAGGCTGCAGGATAATGTGCCTTGAGGAAGGCAGTATGGTAAGCCACCAGCGCATAAGCAGCAGCATGTGACTTGTTGAAGCCGTAGCTCGCGAACTTTTCCATCAGGTCAAACAGCTCACCCGCCTGCTTCTCCGGGGTACCGTTCTTGACTGCGCCCTCAACGAAAATGCTGCGCTGTTGCGCCATTTCCTCGGGCTTTTTCTTACCCATCGCGCGGCGCAGCAAGTCCGCGCCACCTAGGCTATAGCCTGCTACCACCTGGGCGATCTGCATCACCTGCTCCTGGTAGACCATGATGCCATAGGTCTCTTTCAGGATGGACTCGGTCGCTGGATGGGGATATTCCACGCGTTGCAGGCCATGCTTGCGACGACAGAAATCCGGGATCAGGTCCATCGGGCCTGGGCGATACAACGCCACCAGCGCAATAATATCTTCAAAGACATCCGGCTTGGCCTGCTTCAGCATGTCCTTCATGCCGCGCGACTCTAGCTGGAACACGGCCGTGGTATTGGCCGCCTTGAGCAGTTGGTAACTTGCCTTGTCATCAATCGGCAAGGTTTCAAAACTCAGCGGTTCCTGACCCTTTTCTGCGCGTTGCAGGTTGGCACTTTCCAGCGCCATGTCGAGAATGGTCAGCGTGCGCAAGCCCAGGAAGTCGAACTTGACCAGTCCCACGGCCTCAACGTCATCTTTATCGTACTGGCTAACCACGCTCTCGCCGCCAGCCTGGCAATACACTGGTGAAAAATCGGAAATCTTGCCTGGAGAGATCAATACCCCCCCTGCATGCATACCGATATTGCGGGTCAGACCCTCCAGCCTCAATGCAAGCTCTAGGAGCTCACCAACTTCTTCTTCCTGTTCACGACGCTCCTTGAGCTGCGGCTCTTTTTCCAAGGCATCGCTGAGGCTGATACCCAGCTCGTTAGGGATAAGCTTTGCCACGCTATCGACGAAGTTGAATGGTAGGTCCAGCACCCGGCCCACATCACGGATCACGGCCTTAGCGGCCATGGTACCGAAGGTGGCAATCTGTGACACCGAATCCAAGCCATACTTATGCTTCACATAATCAATGACGCGGTCACGGCCTTCCTGACAGAAGTCAATATCGAAGTCGGGCATCGAAACCCGTTCTGGGTTAAGGAAGCGCTCGAACAGCAGTGCATACTGCATGGGGTCGAGGTCGGTAATCCCCAAACTGTAAGCGACCAGCGAGCCAGCGCCTGAACCCCGGCCCGGCCCCACTGGCACGCCATTGTTCTTGGCCCAGTTGATGAAGTCCGCCACGATGAGGAAGTAACCTGGGAACCCCATCTGGATGATGATATTAGTCTCGAACGCCAGGCGTGCTTCATATTCCGCACGCTGGGCCTCGCGCTTGTTCTCGTCGGGGTACAACACCTTGAGACGCTCTTCCAAACCCAATTTGGCCTGGGCCACCAGGTATTCATCCAGGCTCTCGCCATTCGGTGTGGGGAATTGCGGCAGGTAGTTCTTGCCCAAGGTCAGGGTGAGATTGCAGCGCTTGGCAATTTCCACGCTGTTCGCCAGCGCCTCGGGAATATCGGCGAACAGTTCCGCCATCTGTGCCTGGGTCTTGAAATATTGCTCGGCAGTAAATACCTTGGGACGACGGTTATCAGCCAGCACATAGCCTTCTGCAATACAGACACGGGCCTCGTGCGCCTTGAAGTCATCAGGCGTCATGAACTGCACTGGATGCGTCGCAACAACAGGAAGCTCCAAGTCGCTAGCCAAGGCCAATGCACTGGCAATATAGGCTTCCTGCTGCGCATGCCCGGCACGTTGCAACTCAATATAGAAGCGCTGCGGGAACAAAGCTGACCATTGCTCTGCCAACACTTTTGCCTGGGCCAGATTGCCTTGCAACAATGCCTGGCCAATATCGCCACTCATGGCGCCTGAAAGCAGGATCAAGCCTTCCGCATTTTCATGCAGCCATTCGCGCTTGACTTCCGCACGTCCACGATACTGGTTTTGCAAAAAGGCGCGACTCAATAGTTCGCACAGGCGCAAGTAGCCAGCATGGGTATGGCATAGCAGAAGCAGGCGGTACGGCTGGTCACGCTTGGATTCATTCTCCAGCCAGATATCGGCACCAATGAGTGGCTTGATACCCTTGCCGCGGGATGATTTATAGAACTTGACCGCACCAAACAGATTGTTCAGGTCCGTCAATGCCAAGGCAGGCATTTGGTCTGCCACCGCCTGCTTGACGTAATCGCCAATACGCACGGTGCCATCGACCACGGAATACTCGCTATGGCAGCGCAGATGGATGAATGAGGGATTCGACATACTGCGCCAATTTTACCTGATTCGGGCTGTCTTGATGTCAGGAGATTGCATCAACGGCCAGAAATCGGAGTGGTCAATAGACCAGTTTCAACCTAGCAACTGGCGCAACGTCGCCGCCAGCTCGTCCTCCTGTACCGGCTTGCCAAAGAAGGCATTCACCCCCAGATTTTTGGCCAGCGCCTGGTGCTTTTCTGCCGTGCGCGAACTGACAATGATTAATGGTATATCGCGTGTCCGCACATCGTCCCGCACATTGCGCGCTAGCTCAAAGCCATCCATGCGTGGCATCTCGATATCTGTCAGGATCACGGCGGGCAGGGTTTGCTGCATCGCCTGGATCGCTTCCATACCATCCTTGGCGGTAACAACCTCATAGCCTTCACGCTCAAGGAAGCGCCCCAAAACCTTGCGCATGGTCAAGGAATCATCCACCAGCAATGCCAGTGGCTTGCCAGGCGGTAGGGACTTATCAGCCGTGATAGCAAGATTAAGGCTACCTGCCGACAAGGCTTCGCGATTGGCAAGCTGCAAAGGGTTGATGATGAAGACAATGCCATCATCACCGAGCACCGTGGCTCCCATCAAGCCTGGCACACGTGCCAGTTGCGGGCCAATGTGCTTCATCACCACTTCCTGGTTGCCTAGGATGTCGTCCACATGCAGAGCAATGCGATATTGACCACTACGCAACAACATCACCGGGGTATAACGCTGGTTTTCTGCAGCAGCTTGCATATCGCCACACAGCCTACCCAGGAAAGAAATCGGGTAGTCATGGCCAGACCAGCTTAACCTGCCATCGGCATAGGCGGCGCTTAAGACATCGGGTTTAAGTTTGACTACCTGCTCTACCAAGGCGGCAGGCAGGGCAAATTGGCGACTGCCATACCTGACCAGCACCGCTTGCGCGACTGAAAGCGTCACAGGCAAATAAATGCTGAAAAGGGTACCTGTACCTTGGGTGCTATTGACATCAATACGCCCACCAAGTGAGGTAATATCGCTACGCACCACATCCAGCCCTACTCCACGGCCTGAAATTTGTGACACAGTGCGGGCGGTAGTAAAGCCAGGCTCAAAAATCAATGCCAACAAGGCCTGATCGCTAACCTCTTGCTCCGCATGTAAGAGATGCTGCGCCAGCGCCCGTTCACGTACCTGCCCCAAGTCTACCCCTGCGCCATCATCGCTCACCGTGAGCAAGATTTCATCATGCTCCTGGCGTACCTTGAGTGTAATCTTGCCTAGCGGCGACTTGCCTTGCTTGCGCCGCGCCTCGGGCGCTTCTATGCCATGCGCTACCGCATTGCGCAGGATATGCTCAATGGCGGCCCCCATGCGGTCAAGCACGCTACGGTCAATCTCAGTATCAGCCCCCAGCAACGCCAACTCAACCTGCTTATCAAGTTCGCGGGCAGTTTGGCGTACGATGCGATGCAAACGTTCCGTCATCACCGAAAATGGCACACGGCGTATGTTCATCAGCCCATATTGTAGGTCTCGGCTCATGCGTGCCTGCTGCTGCAAGGCAGCATCGCTCTCATCCAAGTTGCGCAGCAGGCCCTGCTGAATGGTGGAAACGTCATTGACGCTTTCCGCCATCATGCGGGTCAGTTCCTGCAAACGGGTAAAACGGTCAAACTCGAGCGGATCGAATGTCTCATTCGACTCTTGCAACAAGGTCATACGTGATTGCAACTGGCTTTCCGCCTCAATCTCCAGCTCACGCAGGTAGCCACGCAAACGCTGCACACTTTCTGTCAAATCCTGCGAAGATTGCTTGAATGCCTGCATTTCACGCTCCAGGCGTGACCGCGCGATACTGACTTCCCCAGCCTCGTTAATCAGTCCATCCAGCATTTCGGCACGCAACCGCAAGTATTGCGTACGGCGATCCAGCCCGGTACGTTGCGCAAGCGACTGCCTGCCTGTCACCAACGTAGTTTGCCCACCCAAAGCTTCTTCCAGCAAGCCTCCCACATGGTCCAGGCCCTCGAACATCTCGGCAAAGTCGTCAGGCTGCGGTGATTGCCTCAAAGCTCGCATCACCATGTCTTCCATACCATGCACAGCATCGCCCAATGCACCCTGGCCTGCCATGCGGGCGCTACCCTTAAGCGTATGCAGTGCGCGCTGCAACATATCAGGATGCTCAGCTTCATGCGGATAAGCCTGCCAGGCCCGCAACTCACTCCCTATCATTGGCATGAGGTCGCTGGCCTCTTCAACAAACAAGGCAAAAAGCTCTTGGTCTACCGCCTGCTGCGCAGTGGGAACAACATCCTCCAGTGTCTCAACCTCAGCTTGCTCTGGTAAAGAGGCTGTAGGCGCCGTATCCGCGACTGCCGCACCTAGATCAGGCTCTTGTGCCTGATCTATCAAGCTGTTGACCTTAGCCTCAGCTTCCAGGAGGCTGACCATCACATCTTCAGCCTTGGCAATACGTGGTGCCAATGGCACCACATTACTGCCAGTACTGGCATCAATCGAAGGAATCACTGCATCTGCCGCAGCTTTCTTCAGAGCGCGCAGCAAGGCAGTCGCCGCACGCGACTGCTTACGCTCACGCGCCTTATCCAACATTTTTTCCAGCGCACTCACAGTATTCTCTAGCAAGGTAACGGTTTGCTCAGTCCAATTCCCCTGATGCACATCCAGCCAATGCTCCAGCGCACGAGAAAGATCGGATAGTGCCTTGAAACCCGTGGAACCAGCATTACTAGCCAGAGTATGCGCTGCCCGACAGGTATCTTGATCTGGAGCCTGCACTGGCTCGCTACGATGCAATACCACTTGCAACCAATCCTGTAGTTGCTCCAGATGCTGCCCAGCCTCCTGCAGGAACACTTCAAACAAGGCGCGACTGATTTTGCGTGTGCCGCCAATCAGGACTTCCTCGGCTTGTTCACTGACCGGATCCCCAGACAAACTGGATGCCAACTCATCTGCACGCGCCTGCCATAGCGTATCCTCCACAAGTTGGTGTGAATTCTTGCGCAAGGCTTCCACCCAACCCGCGAATGCAGCGGTTGCATCCTCGACAAATGCCATCATGGCGCTGCTCGGCGTGAATCTGCTTTCAATCACGCGATTAAGTAAGGTCTCGACAATCGCCGCCACATTGCCAAGATCAAGTAGGCCAACCGTACGGCCACTGCCTTTGAGGGTATGAAATCCACGCCGTACCTCGACTAAGGCATGGTGGTTCGTCGCATTGATGCGCAAGGCCTGCAAGTGTTGCGCCACACTGGCTAATACTTCCTCTGCCTCTGTCAGGTAAATATCCAGTAGCTCATCATCGGGCAAGCTGGTAGCAAATGTCTGGGGAGCAGACGTAACTATCGTGTCAGCAGGCCGGGTATCAACACCTTCACCATGCACAGCTTTCAAGCGCACCAAAGCATCCTCAAGTGCCAAGGTACCACTCACTCTATGCGGATACTGCTCGACATACATGCCAACCAAGCTCAGGCTATCTGCCAGTGCCTCGAACACGTCCTGTCGAGTTTCCACTTGGCTGCTTTGCAGCCCTAACATCACTTGCTGCGCCTCTTGCGCCAGCGCTTTCAATTCTGGCATTTCCAAAATATCCAGCGCACTGACTACTTGATTCAATGGCATGATCGCCTGCGCTAATGAATCAAGCTCTTCTGGCTGACGGAAATAGGCATCCAAGGCTTGTTCTATTGCTTGCAGAGAGGCTGCGGTCTCACGGGCCAATGCCTGTTGTGCCGCTTGTTGCACGGCAGGCGCTGGTGCCAGTTCCGGCAACTGCCCTTGTGCCAAGGCTTGCAAGCGTTGTTGCTGCATGTGCATATCAAGATCGGCCTGCTCGCTTTGCTGGCCATAATGCTGCAAGGCATCAGACAACAAGGTCAGGGCAGAAGCAACCTCCACCAGGGCAACCTCTTGTTGAGGATGCGCCCCTTGCTGCAAGACAGACGCCAATTCATGCACCGCGGCAAACAATTCCTTCACCGGCGCATTCGATAGTGCAGGATAGGTATTGAGGATACCGGCAAAACGGGTCATGAACTCATGGAGCACACTTTCGCCCGCATCCGCACGCGCCCACAATTCAATGAGCGCCTCAAGCGCAATGCGACATTGCTTAATGTATTGCTGCTCCTCAACATCAGGAACAAAAGTCGCAGCCTTGGGAATCAAGGCATCGAGTTCAAACAACAACTTGACCTGGGCAATGCGCTCGTTAGCGAGGGTACTGGTGGCAATAAAATACAAAAGATCACGCAACAGGACACTGGCCGGGCGACTGGTGCCTTCACTGCTGGAGCGCAATTCCTGATCTAGGCGGCGACAGAGTCGCTTGACACCGGCATCATGGCGATGCGACTCCTCCGCCATGGTCTCGATGAATGCCATCGCCACCCACCACAAGGTTTTCTGGGTAACCTGAGAGTGCACCTGTTGCACGCGTTCCAGCGCAGCCACCATTTCCTGCAAGGATTGCTCATCCCCCTTCAGCCAGGCGAGCAAGGATTTCTGGAACTGGGCTCGTTGCTCCTTGAGGGTTACCAAGATGGCCTGCGGCTCCAATGCTTCGGTAGGGATATCGCGTGGGAGGCGCTGGCTGGTATCAGGAAAAAACAGCTCGGAGTCTTCCAGCGGCTCCCCATGCAAGGCAGCCAACTGCTGCAATGGGCGCGATAACCGCAACGGCTGGTCTGGCTCCCCATGCATCAGATCCTGCAAATATTGCTGCAAATGCAGGATGGCATGCTTGAGCACATCAAGATATTCAGGCTCAAAAGCGAGTTCAGCATTCTCTATCTTGGAAACAATGCTTTCAATTTCGCTGCAATAGCGCTTGCAGCCCTCCAACCCCACCATGTCAAGCGCGCCATTGACTTGATAGAGATGGGTCTTGGCAAAACGCAAGGGCGACAAATCCCCAGAATTGGTGCTGAGGGCTGCTAACTGTAGCAATACCTGCTCCAAAGCCTGGTCTATTTCACCCTTGACCCAACTAAGCGGGCCGATGTCGAAATCTTCCACCAATCTATCCTAGTTGAGCTTGAAACCCGCCACCGAAGCACGCAACTCCTCAGCAAGGCTAGTAAGCTGGCCAATAGAGTTGGCTGTTTTTCTAGTTCCATCTGAAGTTTGAGATGTAATACTATGAATCTGCTGCATATTTAAACTCACCGTTGCAGCTGCCTTGGTTTGGGCTTCAGTCGCATGCGAGATTTCCTCAATCAAGCGGGCCAGGTTATTGGTTACATTCTCAATCTCCCCCAGTGCCTTCCCGGCGGCATCGGACAAGCGCGCACCTTCCACCACACCCTCCGTGCTTTTCTCCATCGCCGCCACGGCACTGTTGGTATCAGTCTGAATAGTCTTCACAATCGCACCAATCTGCTTGGTCGCCTCGGAAGAGCGCTCGGCAAGACGCTGCACCTCTTCCGCCACCACGGTAAACCCGCGACCCGCCTCACCGGCAGAAGCTGCCTGGATGGCAGCGTTCAATGCCAAGATATTCGTCTGCTCAGTAATATCGGAAATCAGGTCCACAATTTCACTAATCTCTTGCGAGCTCTCACCTAGGCGCTTGATACGTTTTGAGGTTTCCTGAATCTGCGTACGAATTTCATTCATGCCAACAATCGTATTCTGTACCGCCCTCGTTCCTTGATTAGTGGCATCCAACGAGCGCCGTGCCACGTCAGAAGCCTCTTCCGCATTACTCGACACCTGCATGATGGACTGGGTCATATGGTTAACAGCTTCGCCCGTTTCCGTAATCTGTTGCGACTGTAACTCCGCGGCGTTCAGGAGCGCACTGGAGGTTTCTTGCGCCTGGGCCGTGGCCTGGTTCACCTGCTCAGTCGCACGGTTGATCTCGGTCACCAGATCACGCAGGCTATCTATCGTGTAGTTAATCGAGTCGGCAATCGCACCTGTGATGTTTTCAGCCACTTCCGCCTTTACCGTCAGGTCACCATCTGCCAGGTCACCCATTTCATCCAGCAGGTTAAGGATGGCCTCCTGATTATTCAGGTTAGTCTGCTCAATTTCCTCAAAGCGGCCACGGGCAGTGCCCACCTGCTGATAACCAATACGTACCAGCAATGCCAATGCCAGCAGGCCAGACACCACAGATAAGGCCAACCACCAGCCAGCCTTGCCTTGCGCCAGATAAGCCTGCCAGGCCTGGTGTGTCGCCTGCACCGTCAAATCGCTTGTGGTCGCGAGCTGCCCTAGCCCACCAGATGAAGATACCTGTGCACGCAAATCAGCCCAAGCTTCATCCAACTTTTTAAGCTGTTGACTCACCTCTGCAGTTTCTAGCAAGGCAGATTGCTGCAAGTCATGTAGCTGCGTGAGATGAGCGGCAGCCTGCTCCAGGGTAGTAGAGATGCGACCTGTGGCAGTTGCATCGCCTCCAGCGCTTAGCGCAGCATCGCGTGCAACTTGCTGCGCTTCCACCTTCAGGTTGGTGACGAGATCGGTGAATTGATGATTACGCGCGACTTGTAGTTGATTGAGCAGCAGTCCCAACAAAGCCAGCACCAATGCCAATAGTAAAGCGCCCAACACTCCCCGACTGGTCTTGCCTACCTCAGGAAGCGCCTGATCAGCGACCCTCCTCTTACCCAACAGATTCCTGAATATTGCAAAGTTCAGCGCCATACTTGTCTCCCGCTTTCTGTCAGGCAGCGACCTGCAGAAATTCTTTTTTCTCAAGAATGAGGGCTATATCCAGCACCTCCCATTGATAATGCTGCTGATCCTCATAACGCCCGACCACATGGGATGGCACATCCGCTACCATGTTCAGCAGCTTGAACTCATCCAGGCTACGCAGGCCGGCGAGGTTATCGATGAGAAAACCAGCATTGATGCCAAAATCACCATGCACAAGTAACACACGACTTTCAACGGTGATAACGGCAACCTGCTGGCTTACCCCCAGAAACCTTGCCAGATCAGTGATTGCATAGAGATTGCCACGAATATTCGCCATTCCCAAGAACCAAGGCTGCACCAATGGCACCGGTTGGATTGTCGGCACGGGCAAGACTTCACTGATGTCGCGCAAATCCAGCAAGTATCGCTCACTACCTGCATACACAGCCAATCTGGAGCGATTTGCTCCTGGCTCAGCCGTCACCTGTTGCAGGCGTTCCAGGATACCTTGCTGATAGGCTTGGAGATTGAGCCTGGATTTAGCCACCTCAGCCTAGCTCCGCAATCTTGGTCAGTAGCTCGTCGGCATCGACAGGCTTAATCACACAGTCCTTGGCGCCCTGTCGCAATGCCCACATGCGGTCAGTTGCTTGCTCCTTGCCAGTGCAGACGATCACGGGAATATGCGCGGTGGCATGGTTCTTGGATAAAGCTCGCGTCGCCTGAAAGCCATTCAGGCGAGGCATAACCACATCCATCAATACCAAGTCTGGCATGGCAACACTGACCTTATCCAGACAATCCTGACCATCTTCCGCCGTACTCACCTCAAAACCAGCTTTTTGTAATAACTCGCTTAAATACAAGCGATCAGTTGCTGAATCATCTACCACCAGGATTTTCTTGATCGTCATTTACTCTTGTTCCGTTGTTAATGCACCTGGGCTGAGCTTGTAATGGCGCACTGCATCCAACAAGGCATTCTGGGTAAAAGGCTTGGTCAGGTATTGATCAGACCCCGCCATGCGTCCGCGGGCACGGTCAAACAAGCCATCCTTGCTGGAAAGCATAATCACGGGAATGGATTTGAAACGTGCATTGCGCTTGATCAGGGAGCAAGTCTGGTAGCCATCAAGGCGTGGCATCATGATGTCGACAAAAATGACATCTGGCAGGTGGTCCGCGATCTTGGACAAGGCATCGAAGCCATCTTCGGCCAGAAACACAGTACACCCTGATTGCTTCAGGAAAATCTCGGCGCTCCTACGAATGGTGTGACTGTCATCAATCACCATCACTTTCACACCTGATAGATCCGTTTCCCCCACCCTTTATCCCCTGTATTGACAGGCTGCATTGAGCAGCAGGCTTGTTCTTGGCGCTCAAGCGCGAGCACCGGATTTTCGTACCATTCTATCTATAGACTTCAACGCCGTGCAATACTGGCGACACAAAAAGCAGGTTGTCAATCTGCAGACAAAAAGGTTAAATAACCTGCTGAAATCAGGCATGATGGCTTGATTTTTCATCTGCATAGTCGCACAAAACAACAATAACCAGAAGCGTCGCGCACATAGGCCGCGACATTTAGGGAACGGAGATCATGTTAGTCAGACAAGAAGCCCTCACGGCGAAGATGAGCATCAAAGATTTAACGTCATCATCGCCACTACCCAATGCAAACCTGGTATTGGTATTTGGCTCAGTCAGGCGATTCGGCGATGCCAAACTGCCAGCTCAGCTCAAGGAGCGCTACCCCTCTGCCCAGATCGTCGGCTGTACAACCTCAGGTGAAATTGGCCCACACGGTGTCAGCGACGACAGCCTGCAAATTACCGCCATCGCATGGGATAAAACCATGCAACGCGTGACCTACGCTCGTGCCAACAATATGCAAAGCTCTGCCGATACCGCCGTCAACCTTGCAAAACAACTGAAGTCAGAAAGCCTGCGCACTGTGTTGGTATTCTCTGACGGCTTGCACATCAATGGTTCCGAGTTGTTACAAGGCTTTCAGAGCGTGTTGGGCGATATTCCTATCGTTGGCGGCATGGCAGGTGACAATGCCGAATTCTCCAGAACCCTGCAACTCCTCAACGACAGCGTAGAAGAGGGGCTGGTGATTGCGATCGGACTCTATGGCGATCATTTGATTACCGCCAGCGGTGCACTCGGAGGCTGGAAGCCTTACGGCCCGCCACGCAAGATCACCAAGTCGGAAAAAAACGTCGTCTACGAAATGGATGGCAAACCTGCATTGCCACTTTACCGCATGTATATTGGCGAGCAAAATGCCAAGACTTTACCTGGCTCGGGCCTACGCTTCCCGTTTGCAGTGATTGAAGAAGGCAAGCGTGAGGTAGAAAAAGTCCGCACCCTACTTTCAATCGACGCTGCCAAGAATAGCCTGACCTTTGCTGGCAACGTGGAAGAAGGCGAAACCGTGCGCCTCTGCCAGACCACACATGACCGTCTGGTAGAAGGTGCAGGAGGCGCTGCCAAACTGGTCACTGGCAACTTGAACACCAATCAGCCCGGCCTAGCCTTGTGTGTCAGTTGCGTCGGGCGCAAACTGGTGATGGCCGACCAGATTGCCGATGAGATTCATGCGGTACAACAAACGCTGGGTAACCAGACCGTATTGACCGGCTTTTACTCTTATGGGGAATTCTGTCCGCGGCCCAATACCACGGACAATGTGCTGCATAACCAGACCATGACCATAGGCTACTTGAGCGAAGCTGTATGATGGCGAAGCTTGAGTGATCGCGAAACTTTGATGCAAGGTCAGGCATCCAACCCCACTTAACCAGATAGAAAAGGACTATATTAATGGCAACCGTCACCCTCAAAGGCAACCCAGTACAGATCGGCGGCAACCTGCCACAGCCAGGCGCAACCGCTCCCGACTTTCAGCTGGCAGATGCCAAGCGCAATCTAGTTGGCCTGGCTGATTTTGCTGGCAAGCGCAAGGTATTGAACATTTTCCCTAGTATCGACACGCCAACCTGCGCCACTTCCGTACGTACCTTCAACAAGCAGGCCAGTGGTATCGCCAATACCGTGGTCTTGTGCATTTCTGCTGACCTACCATTTGCGCAAAGTCGCTTTTGCGGTGCTGAAGGCCTGGATAATGTCGTGACCCTCTCTACCTTCCGTGATACCGCTAAATTCTCCAAGGATTATGGCGTACAGATCGCTGATAGCAGTCTGGCTGGCTTGACCGCACGAGCTGTCGTAGTACTGGATGAAAACAACAAGGTACTGCACAGCGAACTGGTTTCAGAGATCGCCAATGAACCAAATTACGACGCTGCCTTGGCTGCGCTGTAATACCCACTCCGCTCAGCCGTGGCTCCAGGCTACGGCTGACTGTTTTTCGCCTCAAGCACCTCGGCTGGCATACGCTTAGGCAAACGCCAACCCTGTCGGCAACGCTTCCGGCTGACGGTGCATCTGGTAACCCATCCATAAACTATTGGCAATCTTGCCAGCCATCAACTCGGCCTGCGCCTGCAAGGCACGGTTAGGCTGTTCGGCCAGTGTTTGATGAAACAAAGACAGCCAGTGCTCGAACAATTCCGCACTCAAATCCGGCAAGGCGATATGCTTGGGCATAGGGGTCCCCGAGAATCGGCGACTACCCAACAAGATCGCACACCAGAAATCCACCAGCTTGTTCAGGTGGGTATCCCAATCATGGATATGCCCATTGAATATCGGCCCTAGAAGCTCGTCCTGACGGACGGTGGTATAAAAAGCATCGACCAGCGACTTGATTTCACCTTCGGTACAAATTGCATATTGACTCATTGCTCTCTCCTTCTAGCTTATACGCAGATAAACACCCTAATTGTTTCATTAAATATACAACAATAAGGCGAAAAAACAACCCGGATAACAATACAGGTTGCCAGACCGGGTTTTGTTTATATCATCATGACAGGTAACTTATGGTGCCAGGCATTTGCTCACCACCTCAAACACATCACTAGAGAGCTTGGGGGTATCCATGATGGTTTGCAGTGCCTGCTGCATATGTGCTTGTAACACTGGCGTGTAGCGCTTCCACTCGCGGAAAGGCGTTACTTGGCGTGAAGCAATCTGCGGGTTAATGGCATTTAGCTCAATAATGGCATCCCTGAGCAAGGCATAGCCTTGACCACTAGGGTCGTGGAATTTCACTGGGTTATTCACGGCAAACGCTGAATACAAAGCTCGCACGCGATTCGGGTTGCGGATATTGAACTCATGATGCTGGCGCAAGCTGGCAAAGTCAGCGAAGATGCTGTCACGATTCGCAATGGTCTGTAGCGAGAACCATTTATCCACTACAAGTTGGTAATCCTTGAAGCGCTCGTAGAAATCAGCAAATACTGCATCACGTTGTGGCTGCTGGCTATCCGCCAGGCTAGATAAGGCTGCTACGCGATCAGTCATGTTGTCAGCCTGATCGTAATGCGCCTTACCACGTGTAGCACACCCCGTACCGTTAGTGACAGTCAGTAGCTCCAGCAAGGTATTGCGCAAGGCACGACGCCCCATCGCAGCAGGTGAAATGGAGAATGCCCCTGCACTGTGATGATGTTCATACAGCTTTGCCAGCGTATCCTTATGAGCACGCTTGATCGCCTTGAGCAAGCTGCTACGGGCATTGTCAATCGCGGCCGGATCCACCACCTCTTGTGCTTGTGCAATCACTGCGATGGATGGCAACGACAAGGCGCGAGCCAACAGCGCCTTGTCTACGTCATCATGTGCGCCCTGCTCTAGCAAAACGCCGAAATCATCGACGAATTGCGTGGTATCGCTGGCAGGGTCAGCAATCAAGCGCTGGATGGTACGCAGTGCAATGGTTTGCCCGGCCTCCCATTTGTTGAATCCGTCCGTATCCCTCAACTGCAACAAGCGCAAGTCATCGTCACTCAGGTCACTACTCAGATTCACTGGGGCAGAGAAGCCACGCAAGATGGAAGGCACAGGGCGCGCGACCACATCATTAAACGTAAAACTCTGCTCACGCTCCGTCATCTCCAGCACTTGGGTGGCATGCGTTTCCTCACCCGCTTCGTTGAGCAAGCCAACGGCTACTGGAATCAGCAAAGGCTGCTTATCCTTTTGCCCAGGTGTATCCGGCTGTGATTGCTTGAATGTGAGGGTATATTGCTTGGCCTCGGCATTGTAACGACCACTAGCCTGCAAACTAGGCGTGCCAGCCTGCTTGTACCAGCGGAAGAACTGCGACATATCGCGCCCCGAAGCATCGGCCATGCATTGCACAAAATCATTGATAGTGACGGCATGACCATCATAACGCTCGAAATAGAGATCGGTCGCCTGGCGGTATTGTTGCGCCCCCAGCAAGGTATGCTGCATGCGAATCAGCTCAGACCCTTTCTCATAAATGGTCATGGTGTAGAAATTGCTGATTTCGATAAAATGATCCGGCTGCACCGAATGCGCCAGTGGGCTAGCATCTTCAGGGAATTGCAGCCTGCGCAGCTGATCCACATCATCAATGCGCTGCACCGCACGTGAGTTCATATCGGCGCTGAACTCCTGGTCACGGAATACGGTGAGACCCTCTTTGAGGGAGAGCTGGAACCAATCGCGGCAGGTAACACGGTTACCGGTCCAGTTATGGAAATACTCATGCGCGATCACCGCCTCAACGCTGATGAAATCGCTGTCGGTTGCTGTCTCCTGATGTGCCAGCACCAGCTTGGTGTTGAAGATGTTGAGCGAGGTGTTTTCCATCGCGCCCATATTGAAGTCGCTGACAGCCACGATATTGAATAGATCCAGTGCATATTCCCGGCCATATTTTTCCTCATCCCACTTCATCGCCTTTTTCAGCGAAGCCATGGCATGGTCGCACTGCCCCTCATCGCCTTTCCTGACATAGATGTGCAAATCAACATCACGCCCAGATTGTGTGGTGAAACGATCAGCAATTCTGACTAAATCCCCCGCCACCAAGGCAAACAGGTAACAAGGCTTGGGGAATGGATCATGCCACTCGGTAAAATGCCGCCCCGCATCAAGTTCGCCTGAGGCCACCAGATTGCCATTGGAAAGCAGTACCGGATAGCGCGCTTTATCCGCCTCGATGCGTACCGAGAAAACGCCCAACACATCTGGCCTATCCTGAAAGTAAGTAATACGGCGAAAGCCTTCAGCCTCGCATTGCGTGCAGAAAGTACCCTGGGATTTATATAAGCCTTCCAGCGCGGTATTGGCCTCAGGGTGGATCTCAGAGGTAATGGTGAGCGTGAACTGATCCTCTGCTTGATCGATGATCAGTGTGCCCTCTTCCAACCGATAACCATCAAACGGCTTTCCATCAAGCTCCACAGAGATAATGACTTGATCCTGACCGTGAAGTACTAATTGTTTTGAGCTTGCATCTGGTGCCTTAACGTAAGTCACCTCCGACCTGACAATGGTTTTATCCTCGAACAATGCAAACTTAAGGCTGATATTCGATGCCTGGTAAGGCGCGGGAGTGTAATTCTTGAGGTAAATCGTATTGGGGGCAGCTTGGGTGTCTGGAAGCATGGACAGGCGTTTCTTGGTTAGTAAATATGTCGATAGTATACGGCCTGAGCTATGGTTTCAGGCACATCACCCACAAGATCAGCAATTTAAGCCTTGTGTTTATCGTGTATTACTTCCTTGGATGACTGTACCCATGAAGTCAATTGATCTGCGGGCAGTGGGGGCGAATACAAATAGCCTTGTGCCACAGGATAGCCCAGCTCAAGCAACATATGATGTTGTGCAGGGGTTTCAACCCCCTCTGCCACCACGTGAAGATGCAAGCTCCTGCCTATCTCGAGAATGGCACTACTCAAGGCCTGCGCTGCCTCGTCATGTTCCAGATCAACCACAAAGCTGCGATCAAGCTTGAGTCCAGATACGGGCAGGCGACGCAAATAACTCAAACTGGAATAGCCCGTTCCAAAGTCATCGAGGGAAAGCCTGACCCCTAACGCATCTATTGCCTCAATGGATTGCATAACACCTGGAGTGTTGTCCAGCAACATGCTTTCGGTCAGTTCTACAATCAAATCTTTTGGCAATAAGCCATTGCTTTCGAGCACGTGGGCAATCAGGCTGGGAAGGTGAACATCCTGAAAATTACTGACCGACAGGTTCACGGCAACACAAGGGATAGGCAAACCTGCGTCACGCCATGAAGCAAGCTGGCGGCATGCCTCATGCAATACCCAGCGACTTAGCTCATTGATCAAGCCACACTCCTCCGCCAGTGGAATAAAACGTGCAGGAGGCACTTCCCCCATGGCGGAATGATTCCAGCGGGCCAAGGCCTCAACGCCATGCAAGTCACCTGTGGAAAGCCCCATCTGAGGCTGGTAATGCAGATGCAACTGATTATGCTGCAATGCATCGCGTAGCGCATTTTCGAACATCAAGCGCTCTTGCGCGCGCACATTGATTTCATTGCTAAAAAATCGAGACTGGCCACGACCCGCCTTTTTGGCTTGGTACATCGCCATTTCTGCCCGATGCAGCAATGTCCCCACATCGCGTCCATCCTCAGGAAACATAGCAATCCCGACACTGGCTGACACAGACAAGGTGGAACGAGCCAATAACACTGGCTCCATCAGTAAAGTACGAATACGCGCGAGGATATGCTGCACCTGAGCGGCATCACATTGTGGCAATACCAGAACAAAAGCATTACCAGAAAGGCGCCCCGCCATATCCATGGCACGCATACCTTGCTTCAGCTTGGCTGCCACCCGGCATAGCAGTTCATCCCCTGCGGAGCGCCCCAGGGAGTCGTTCACTTTTTTGAAATGGTCCATATCCATAACCAGCACAGCAAGCGCCTGCTCATTGCGAGCCATGGCCGCTAACGCCTGCTCAGCCTTGGCATAGAGCAAATTACGGTTAGGCAAACCTGTTAGCTCATCATAAAAAGCCAATTGCCGGATACGCTGCCTAGAGTGCTCGCGCTCTAACGCCAATGCACAAAGTGCTGTGCAAGCATCAACTAGGAGCGGATGAAAACGCTCGGCAACTGGTCGATTATTTTCATGGAAATAGAATGCAAATGTACCGACCACCATCCCATGGGAATTGCAAATTGGCGTAGACCAGCATGCGGTATAGCCGAGCGGCCATACCATATGGCAAAAAGGCGACCAGCGCGGGTCTGTTTTGATGTCATTGACCTTGACCGTCTCGTTCAACCAGGCTGCCGAACCACAAGATCCAACCATCGGACCAACTTCCACCCCGTCCAGCGATTTCGAATACGCATATGGCAAGCTAGGGGCTGCCAATGGATGCAACTTCCCTGCTGCATCCACCTCAAGAATAGAGGTCGCCATGTCAGGCACGATACGCTCAGCCTCGAGGCAGATAATCTCCAATATCTCTGCCAGGGGAAGCTCTTGCACCATGGCATCCAGGGTTGGCTGTTGCAATGCAGCATATAGCTTCACCTGGGTAATATCCGTCAACGTCGTGACTGTATATTGCCAACAACCTTCCTTACTGGTAACCAGATTGCTGACGATCTTCACCCAGTAACGCTGTTGATCTTGCCCGACCACGATATCTTCCCAGGCGGTGGATTCGCCCGTATCCAATCCCGCGTAATAGTCATACTGCGCAGCATGCTCGGCATCAGGCATCAGCAACTCGGAAATTGTCCGATTGATTTCATCCAGATGCCACCCCAACATCCGGCTGAAACCGCGATTCACATATATGATATTGCCCTGGGGATCAGAAATGGCAATCGCAGTATCACTGGCATCAGCCGCCAGTGAAAGCCTATGTAGGCTTTCGTGGTATTCTCGCTCAGCCTGCAATCGGGCACTGATATCAATTGCCATCTTGAAGATATGTATCACTGTGCCCTGCTCATCCGGCACCGGGATATACGTTGCTTCCAGCCAACGACTGCCAGCGTGATCTATCCGCTCCACCTGCCCTGAGCATATCTCCCCATTACGCAGTCTTGCCCAGAAAGCATCTTCATCGTCACTCCCGGCCAGCGCAGGATAGCAAAAGCTGCGATGATGACTCCCTATGACTTCAGCATCCGCATCGCCCAGCAAAGCCCAATAATGGGCATTGGCCCACCCCAATACACCATCAGGGGAGAACTCCGCAATGGCTAAGGCCTGTTCCAGCCCAGCCAATCGCAGGTGCGCAGGTACCGCAGGGATATCGGGTAGCTCATTGATATTGTTGGTAGACATGCACTCTCCAGCAAAGTCATCGTTACATAATCAAACAAACAACTCCCCGAATAATGCTGATCTGCTAAGACTCACACCAACATAAGCACCGGGCCATGTATTTTAAAATGATCATTATCATGGCCGATATCAAACCACAGATACTGTGGCACTACATTAGGAAAATCACCTGATCCACACAGGCTGGTACTTAGTCGCTTCTTTTCATGCGAGCACGAGATCATGCTGATATCTTGCTGACAACCCTAAAGCATGACACAGGGCGTTATTGATCTTGATAAGCCGTATATTTTGCATTGCTGCCACGTGCCCTGTCAGCGGGATATTTTTTGGCATTAAGATCTATCTTGGTATTGGCTGCGGCAATCAGGTCTATGCCGCACACCTCGGCGATACGCAACAGGTAGACAAAGGTGTCCGCAAGCTCATGTCCGATCTCGGTCTTGCGCTCATCACTCAATGTTGCACTTTCAGCGGGGCTATCCCACTGAAAGTGTTCCACCACTTCTGCCGCTTCAACAATCATCGCCATCGCCAGGTTTTTGGGCGTATGAAACTGCGCCCAATCCCGTTCAGCCACAAAGTGGTTAACCCTGGCACGCAGGTTTTCCAGGGAGTCTGCCCGATTACGCTCGTCAGTCATTGGGTTTTTCCTTGCGGTTAGAACCTGCGACCATCTTGATCTCGAATACCCGGCATTCCAACGGACCATTGAATAATGGCGTGCGCTTGGTGGGCGACAAGCGCATCAGCTTGGGCAGGCGCATGTCATTGGTAAGGAAATAGGTATTCCACCCGGCAAACTTCCTCTTTAATGCCTCGCCCATCTTGGGATAAAGCGCCGCCAGGTCTTCATCTTCACCGATACGTACGCCATAAGGTGGGTTAGCAACAAGCACGCCTTCGGGAGCTGGCGGTATTACCTCAGTAAACTCGGTATGTGCCAGTTGTACACAATCCAGCAAGCCCGCCTGTTGCAGGTTCTGGCGACTCACGCGCACCGCCCTCAGGTCGGCATCGCTGCCATATAGTTTCTGGAATGTGACTGGCTTGGCGCGATTTTTTGCCTGTTTGAGCAAGGATTGCCAGGCACCAGCATTGAAATTCTTCAGACGCTCAAAACCAAAGTGGCGATTGCTACCAGGCGCAATATCCAGGGACATCATGGCGGCTTCCAGCAAAAAGGTACCGCTGCCACACATCGGGTCGAGCAAAGGCGTACCGGGCTGCCAGCCAGAAAGCTTGAGTATGCCTGCTGCCAGGTTCTCGCGCAGGGGAGCCTCGATACTGGCACGACGCAAGCCACGCTGGTAGAGTGCGGCGCCTGAGGTATCCACATACAGTTGATATTCTTCTGCGCCTAGATAGGCATGCACACGCACTTCTGGCTCGCGGGTATCAATAGATGGTCGGCTGCCGACCTCCTCGCGGAAGCGGTCACAGATGGCATCCTTGATACGCAAAGTAGCAAACTCCAGGCTCTTGAGCGGGCATTTCACGCCAGTTACCTTGACCATGAAGTCCTGCTCCACCTCGAACCACTGCACCCAGTCTATCTTGTATGCGCCTTGGTATAGCTCGTCTTCGTTGCTGTAGCGCCCCTTGCCCACTTGCAGCAGGATACGCGTGGCAATACGGCTTTCAAGGTTGACGCGATAACAAAGCAGCATATCCCCGGCAAACCCTACACCGCCATCGGTAGGCTTGATCTGACGCGCATGCAGGCTTTTTAGCTCATCTTCGAGCAGGGATTCAAGCCCTCGCGGGCAAGTGGCAAAAAACTGATAGTGCATGAAATATCCTGGTCGCGGTTAGGACTCCAGCAACAAACGGTTGCTGGTACTCGGGTTATGCTCGCGCAAGCGCTCGACGAACTCAAGGAACTCAACCTTGTGCTCGGTTTCAAGTGCCTTGGCACGCACGCGTAATGTACTCCAGCGCAGATCGTTAGGTGCACGCTTGAAGCCAAAGACAACCACATTGCCTGGCCGGCCTGTCGGCATCACCAACATGCGACCATGAAAACTCGTCTCTATGCGTTGTAGGTAAGCATCATAATTCTTGTCACTTCCCCAGAGATTAATGGCGCACATACCATCTAGCGTCAACGCCTCGAAGCAGGAGTCAAAAAAATCCTGCGAACATAGCTCTGCTGGCAAGCCATTACTGCCAAAAGCATCCATCATGAGCATGGAGGTGGTGCTAGGGTGATCACGCAGGAAAGCTACCGCATCGCCTTCTATAATCTCGAAGCGCTCATCATTGTCCGGCGTAAGGAAGTGGCTACGTGCCACCTCAATGATACGGGGGTTGATCTCAACCACCCGTGTTTTCACCTCAGGCAAGTGGTGATACACATATTTGGGAATAGAACCTCCACCCAGTCCCAGAACTACCAGGTCACGCGGTTGCTTCTGAAACAGCAGAAATACCATCATGCCGCGCGAATAGCGCAACTCCAGCGCGTAAGGATCCTTGACGCGCATCGAACTCTGGATAGTATCTGACCCCAGATGCAGCGAACGTACACCATCGACTTCACTGACATCAACGCTATCTTCGTTAGTCACCGCCTTGTGTATGCTGCGTGCAATTTTGCGCCCTACCCTGAACATTAAGCAGCCTCACTTTCTGTCGCTGACTCAGCATGTTCAAGAGATTTAAAGCGGCTTTCCAGTTCAACCAACAAGGTATCAACTTTCTGGATTTCTATCGTTACGCGCGTTCCTTGCGGCAACTCGGGCATACCGTGTACCTTAGTAATCAGCGGTATGCCATCGAGGCGCACCAAGCTTTCGCGCCACACAGTAGCACCAACCTCCTGAATACTTTCCTGCAACAGGTATTGCAAGCACCAATAGCGCTCCATGCGTGTCTGGAATTCGTTATAGGCGTTATAAGTCATGTCGAAGTTACGCATCACTACGGCGAGCTCATCACTGCCTTGTGCATAAACAGGCTCCAGGCCTTGTACCACAGATACAATTTGACGCTGGTTAACCAGATCAACCGCACGGCGTAAGGGTGAGGTACTCCAGCTATATTGGCTAACACCCAGTCCCTGGTGAGGTTCGGCCTTGACTGTCATATATACCTTGCCACCGTTCTGCGCACGATAAATACCCGGCACATTGTGCTCAGCCAACAGGCCGCCCCAATGGCTATTAGCTTCTATCATGAGCTCGGCCACCAGCTTGTCGATAGGCGCACCACGGCGGCGGCCCACAATACGTACTTGGCCATGCTCAACGTAGAAGTTGTAATCCAGCTGGATCGGGCGTGTCGGGTCATACTTGCCGCGCGCCTTTTCCAGCGATTCGGCAAGACGAAACAGGAACAGCAAGCGCTGCCAATAAGGATGGCCGCTATCCTGCTCCAGCGTATTCTCATTGAAAAAAGGCTCCAGCGTGTCATGGCGCAAATTCTCGGCCACCTTCACCTGCTCGAGGCGGCTTTCCCGCTTGATGATACTCAAGTCAGGCGCAACATCTAGATAAAGCGAAAGCGCAGGCCGCCACTCACCCTCATTCAGGCTGAATGGCGTCACCACGTTCTCGGGCAACATGGTGATTTTGTTACCTGGCATATACACGGTAGAAAGCCGTTGCATCACCACTTTATCCAATGGAGTACCTGGAAGTATGCCCAATGCGGGCGCAGCAATATGGATGCCTACACGGATCACGCCATCTGCCAGCGGCACCAGGGTGAACGCATCGTCAATCTCTGTGGTTGTACTGTCATCAATACTGAATGCCTCACCTTCGGCTCGCGGCAAGTCCGGTGGCGCCACTGGCGCATCGAGTGGTGGGAAGCCTTGCCCCTCGGCAAAATATTCACGCAGAAACGCGCCTAAGTGATAATCATGCACAGAGGCTATCGCGCCGCAGGAAGCCAGCACGTGTACCACATGTTCGCCTTGCTCGCTCGCAGCCTGCTCCAAAGCTTTCCACTCCAGGGCGTTCTTGTCCGGCTGGTAAAGCAAAGCATCGATGACCTTGCTATCGAATTCAGCTGGCAACTGCCCAGCCTTGAGTTGTTCAACGTATTGCGCCACCTTCTCGGCTTGCAGGCGCTTTTTTTCCAGGCCAGCCAAGGCAGCTTGCAAGGTTTCTTCCGGTGCTGCCTTATAGCGTCCCTTGCCCTTGCGGTAGAAATACATGGGAGCACTGTGCAGGCGGATGGCAACGGCGGCGGCCTGGATGGAAGTCGGCTTGCTACCATAATATTCTTGCGCCAGCTCCTCAAACCCAAACTCTGGTTCGCCGCAACACTCCCACAAGAATGGCACATCCAGGCCTTCAGCCTCGGCGCTAGCGCTTTCCATAAAGCCCGACAATGCACCCTCGAAACGCATCAACACATTGGCAGACTTGATCTTGGAGCGTTTGCCGGAAATCGCTTCTACTTGGAGAGAGCCTGGGTTTTCCGTCATGACCGAAGCCACCTTGAAACTGCCCTCTTCTTCAAAAAATACGTTCATAATCCTGCTTTTTGGACGTGCCCAGTTGACGGCACGTGATGATTGTCTGTAATTTAGCGCCTATGCATAACGCCGAACGAATGATACATGAGATTGGGCAACGCCCGACCTCATCCCGTGTTGCTGTATTGAATGTCCTGATGGAGTCGGAATTTCCGCTCACGCACCACGAGCTACTGCAAACCTTGACCCAGGAAGCACCTTTTGACCGCGTGACCTTGTATCGCGTGCTTGATTGGCTGGTGGAGTGCAACCTAGTACACCCCATTCTAGGTGATGATCGTGCCAGGCGCTTTCAGCTCACGCAGCGCAATGCCAAGCACCATCACGCCCATTTCGAATGCTCGTCCTGCGGCAAGATTTTTTGCCTAGACGAAGTCAAACCGCGTATTCCCAACAGCGTACCCTCCCATTTTACCGTTGAGTCGGTCGAACTCAATATAAAAGGTCAATGCGACCAGTGTAATTCCGCAAAAAACTGATCTCTAGCTACCCCGGCCCAAGCTAATCACAAGGGCCTGATTTCTTTTTAGCTTCCTCAACGTCATAACCTGTAACACCCGCAATTCGCAACATAGTTGCACATTCAATCAAATCCAGCATAAAATGCAACTTTGTTGCGCAATTAACTTCATCCATGAAAAAACCCGACATCATCAGTATCGACGAACTACTTGCCATGCCTGATGAGCAGTACATGAATGTGCAGCAACTCGCTTTTTTCCAGCACCTGCTTGAACAACAACTTGCGCACATTCATGACAATGCAGCCGAGACGGGCAAGCACCTGAGAGAACAACAAGAACTCCCTGATCCGGCAGACCGGGCCACGCAGGAAGAACTGCATACGCTGGAATTACGCACGCGTGACCGTGAACGCAAACTGGAAAAGAAAATCCATGCCGCATTGCAACGCATCAACGATCATGCCTATGGCTACTGTGAAGAAAGTGGCGAGCCGATCGGCCTAAAACGCCTGCTGGCTCGGCCAACCGCCACACTCTCCATTGACGCGCAGGAACGCCATGAAAGGCGCGAGCGGCAATTCAGCCATTAACTCACTATTCAAGCGCATTTCAGGAATCATCATGCATACCTCTACCAAACTCCCTGTCACCGTCCTCTCCGGCTTTCTCGGTGCGGGCAAGACCACCCTGCTCAACCACATCCTCAACAACCGCGAAGGCAGACGCGTGGCGGTAATCGTCAATGACATGTCCGAGGTGAATATTGACGCGCAACTGGTACGCGAAGGCGGTGCCGACTTATCACGCGCAGAAGAAAAACTGGTCGAAATGAGCAATGGCTGTATCTGTTGCACACTACGGGAAGATTTGCTGGTCGAGATCAAGCGCCTCGCAGAGGCAGGGAGATTCGACTATTTGTTGATCGAGTCTACAGGCATCTCCGAACCACTACCGGTCGCCGAAACCTTCACTTTTCGTGATGAAGATGGCACTAGCCTGTCCGATCTTGCCAGACTAGACACCATGGTGACCGTGGTCGATGCCTTGCATTTCCTGCGTGACTACAGTTCGCGCGACTTGCTGAGCGAACGTGGCTCCTCCATGGGGGAAGAGGATGAGCGTACCGTAGTAGACCTGTTGATCGAGCAAATCGAGTTCTGCGACGTCATCGTCCTCAACAAGACCGACCTTGTGAGCGCAGAGCAACTTAGGCAATTGCACGGCATCCTGAAAACCTTCAACCCGCGCGCGCAGATTATAGAAAGTGCTTTTGGCCGCGTCCCTCTCGACCGGGTATTGAATACCGGCCTGTTCAACTTTGAAGAAGCCCAGGATGCCCCTGGCTGGCTCAAGGAGCTACGCGGCGAACATGTGCCGGAAACCGAGCAATACGGCATCAGCAGCTTCGTCTACCGCACCCGCCGCCCCTTCCACCCGCAACGGCTATGGCAATGGTTCCAGCAGGAATGGCCCGGGGTGATACGCTCCAAGGGGCATTTCTGGATCGCCAACCGCCCGGCTTATTGCGGCAACTGGTCACAAGCAGGCTCGGTAACACGGCACGGCCTGGCAGGCTATTGGTGGGCGGCAACGCCCAAGGCCTATTGGCCGCAGGACAGTGAATCGCTGGCCCTGGTACGCGCCCGTTTTGATGGTGAATTCGGCGACCGCCAGCAGGAAATCGTCCTCATCGGTATGAATATGGACGAGGCGGTGCTACGCAGCCGATTTGACCAGTGCCTGCTCACCGATGCCGAGCTTGCACTCGGCATGGCTGGCTGGAGTGATTTCATTGACCCATTCCCTCAATGGGACAGGCAGAAGGAAGAAGCGACTGCCTGAGTCCAAACGCATCGTGGAGTGAGCCTGACCATGCCGACCCAGCCCGATGCATGCTTGCCAGGCCGTCTTGCAGGAGCAGTCTCCAGCGTTCTCGTTTAAAATACCGCTGCCGCCACCCTGGCGGCATTTTTATGTTTTCAATCCAGCTAAGGAAATCCCACGCCATGACCTTGGACCATCGCATCCCGGTGACCTTGTTGACCGGCTTTCTCGGCAGCGGCAAGACCACCTTGCTGAACAAACTGTTGCACAACCCCGGCATGAAGGATACCGCCGTCATCATCAATGAGCTCGGCAGCGCCGGGCTGGATCATATCCTGGCCCGTACCGTGGAAAGCCAGCACATTGCCGACAATACCGTGCTGCTGGAATCAGGCTGCCTGTGCTGCACCCTGAGCAACGAGCTGGCAGACACTATGCGCGACCTGTTCTTCAAACGCCAATTGCAGGCTATTCCCCACTTCTCGCGACTCGTCATAGAAACAACCGGCATGGCAGACCCAGGCCCTATCATGGCCAACCTGCTCAATGAGCCGGTAATTTCCTCTACTTACCGCCTGGATGCCGTCGTCGTCACTATCGACAGTACTTACGGACTGCAACAAATTGCCGAACACGGCGAGGCACGTAAACAAGCTGCCGTAGCCGATGTGCTGCTGATCACCAAGACCGACCTCGCATCGCCAGAAAGCCTGGATGCATTGTCAGAGGCACTGACCAAGCTCAACCCAGGCGCCACCCAATATCGCATTACCCACGGCGACATCGACCCATCCGCAATTATTGATGCCGGACTGTTCAGCCCCAACGGCGCGCAAGCCCAACCGCAACGCTGGCTACGAGCCCCCTCTCGCTCCAAGGCCACACGCGGCATGCTGCCCCAAGCCGTACATGAGGATGAGATCACCAGCTTTACCGTCACCATGCCCAAGCCATTGACCTGGATGCAATTGGAACCCGTGTTGCAATGGCTATGCGCAACCCATGGCGAAAACCTGCTGCGCATGAAGGGCATCATTCATGCAGAAGACCAGCCAGCGCCGCTGGCAGTACATGCGGTGCATAACACGCTTTATCCCCCTAACTTGCTAGAGGGCTGGGACGAGGATGAGCCCATTACCCGCATAGTGTTGATCGGCAAAGGGCTGGACGAAATCAAGATTCGTGATGCCTTAATGCAAATATAGCGTGGTATTGGGATGACTTGAGAAGCAGCGCTTTGTAGCAATCAAACTATGCGCAAGCCAACAAACCTGGCTAGCGGCTGCAATAACTGCCTCTCTTCCTGGCCTATTCCAGATTGGGTAATCATCACCAACTGGCTACGTTGATGATGGCCCTGCCAATCCCGCAACGGCTCAGGCGTATGCAATACATGTTGCACGCGATGTACGGCAATAGGGCGTTGCTCTCCCTCAATCTGGAAGATCCCTTTAAAGCGTAACAAACGTGGGTTGTCATACTCACGCAATAACGCAAGCCACTGTTCAAAATCCACTTGGGGAATAGGCTGCTGTAACTCCAGGCTCAGCGTCGTCACCTCGGCTCCATGCGAGACTGGGGCAGCCAACATAGGCAACCAATGCGGGAAACCATGCTCCACCCCTATACCAAACAGTAACCCCAAACCAGCTATATTCACCAGCGCCGTATCCAGCTGGCTAATAGGAGCCATGGCGTTCAATCGTTGCAATGCGGCATGCAACCCCTTACGCGCTGGACTATCAACAAGATCGGTTTTCGAGAGCAATATTCGGTCAGCCATTTGCACCTGTTTAACCGCTTCGGGATGCTGCTCCAGTGTCGCAAGTCCCAATAGACTATCCACCACGGTGACCACGCCATCCAATTGGTAGGCAGCGGCCACATAGGCATCTGTCATGAGCGTGTGCAAGATGGGCACTGGGTCTGCCAGGCCGCTGGTCTCTATCACCACGCGCTTGAATTGCCGCAGACCATTGCGGGAAAAGCGCCAGTGAATGTCTTTCAAAGTTTGCTTGAGATCGCTGCGCAACTGGCAGCACAGGCAACCATTATTTAACTCCACCACCATGGGTTGATCCTGTTGATGGGCAACCAACAAATGATCCAAACCAACCTCGCCAAACTCATTGACGATCACCAAGGTATCCTGCACTTGCGGATGACGTAGCCATTGGTTGAGGAAGGTGGTCTTACCTGAGCCGAGGAAGCCAGTCAGCACAGTGACAGGCAAGCGCATGACATCAACCATGAACCTGCTCCAGACCACAGCATAATCTCCGCTTGCCAATGATCGTGGCAAGTCGGTAAAGTCCTACGTGTAATTCAGTGTAGTCTGATATTACGAATTGCATGTGCGGCGTACGCTCCCATCCGAACTGCAGCAGGGAGCCTGCCGTCAATTTCACTACCAAGAAAAAGGAAAACATCATGCAAAGCATTATCGCCCTATTGATCCTCGTTGCAGATATTTACGCCATCATCAAGATTATCCAAAGCTCTGCGGATACGGTAAAGAAAATCCTCTGGATTCTTGGCGTACTGATTTTCCCCGTTCTGGGCTTGATTGTCTGGTACTTGGCTGGCCCTGGCAGCAAAACTGACTAACCCACATGACAGGCTGCCAAGCATTTGCTGGGTAGCCTGCCTATTATCTCTCAAGGCCCACACACATGCTCGTGACATTCTCTACCTCACGCTATAGCGACATCATGCTGTTCGGCGATGTTGCCAAGCAACTTCTTCAACTCATGGGCCACAGCGGCACCATCCCCGGCGCTATCCTGGCAGACGATGTACCCAAAGCGCTGCAAGGCTTGCAACAAGGCCTGAAAAGCTCCACCTCCCCAGAAAGCACCGAACAAACAGAAGCTGAAGCAGAGCCTATTCATATCAGCCTAAACAAGCGTGCATTACCATTGATAGAACTATTGCAATCCGCTATCCAGAACCATAGTGACGTCATGTGGAAATAAGTACGTGAGCAATACTCCATCAGATATTTAACGCGTACACTCCTGTCTTATGAATAGCGCCGATTTCCACAATAAATCTTTTATCTTTCTGCTGCTTCTGGTGTCTGCCGGACTGATCGTCATCCTCCTGCCCTTTTATGGCGCGGTGTTCTGGGGGGTGATTCTCTCTATCCTGTTTACGCCTTTGTACCGACAACTGCTGGTCAAGACAAACAATCGCAAAAACCTCGCAGCGCTCGGCACGCTCACGGCTTGTATCATCATTGTTATCCTGCCGCTGATCATCATTGCCAGCTCACTGGTACATGAGGGGGCAACGCTGTTCCAGAAAGTGAAGTCAGGCGAAATCAACCCAGCGCTCTATACACAGGAAATCCTGGATGCAGCGCCAGCACCTATTCATCGTGTGCTGGAGCGCGTCGGCCTGACGGATGTCAAAAGCTTTCAGGACAAGCTTTCGCAAATCGCCATGCAGGGTAGCCAATTGCTGGCGACCAAGGCATTGAGTATTGGGCAGAATACCTTCCAGTTTGTGGTTGGCTTTGCTGTCATGTTGTACCTGATGTTTTTCCTGCTGCGAGATGGCACGACACTGTCCATGCGCGTGAAACAAGCTATTCCACTCAGTGCTGAGCATAAGCGTCACCTGTTCAACAAATTCACTACCGTGATTCGCGCCACAGTCAAGGGCAATATCTTGGTTGCGATCACACAAGGCGCTTTAGGTGGGCTAATTTTCTGGATACTAGGCATCCAGGCAGCCCTGCTCTGGGCTGTCATCATGGCCTTTCTGTCGCTGTTACCTGCCGTGGGCGCAAGCCTGATCTGGGCGCCGGTTGCCATCTACTTTCTCGCTACCGGCGCATTATGGCAAGGCATTACCCTGATTGCCTTTGGCGTCTTCGTGATTGGCTTGGTAGATAACATCTTGCGTCCCATTTTGGTTGGCAAGGATACCAAGCTGCCGGATTACGTCGTACTGATCTCCACACTCGGCGGCATGGCCGTGTTTGGGCTCAATGGCTTCGTCATCGGCCCGCTGATTGCGGCCCTATTCATTACCATGTGGGATATTTTTTCTACATCCCGCACGCTAGATAGAGGTTAGTCAAACAAAGTAGTCTGAACTGAAGTAGCGCCTAATTGCCTCTTCTTTCTGGGCAGCCTATTTGCTTTCGATTGTGTCGCTTGAGGCAACTCAATATCTGCAAACAAACTGACTTGTACAGGGAACATATCCGCCTGCTCCTGCCAATTCTGGAATTCAGGCCTTAGCATTGAATCAATCCGGATATCCGACCTCGGTACACAACAGCACGGCAAGATTTCATCGGCAGCAATGAATGCCAATGGCTGCTCAAGGTATTGCACCTCGCCATCAAGTAGGCGTACCCGGCAAATGCCACAATATCCGCCCCGGCACTGGTATTCCACTTCGTGGCCTGTACGCTCCAGGCCATCGAGTAGCGTTTCGTGCGGAATGAGGTTAAAGCTGGTGTGCTGGGTACGGACTGTGCTCAAAGCTCGAAATCACCGAGGTCGTCAGAGCTGACCTCGGAATCAATCTGGCCGATGAGGTAAGAGCTCAACTCCACTTCCTGCGGCGCCACCTGGACGGTATCAGACGCCAACCAGGTGTTGATCCAGGGGATAGGATTACTCTTGGCATTTGGAAATGCAGGAGCCAAGCCAACCGCTGTCATGCGGTTATTGGTGATGTACTCGACATATTGGCAGAGGATGTCCTTGTTGAGGCCGATCATGGAACCGTCCTTGAACAGGTATTCTGCCCATTTCTTTTCCTGCTCCGCAGCATTCTTGAACATGTCGAAGCATTCCTGATGCAGCTCGGCGGCAATTTCGGCAAACTCAGGATCATCCTGGCCATTGCGCATGATATTGAGCATGTGCTGGGTGCCAGTCAGATGCAGCGCTTCATCACGCGCAATCAGGCGGATGATCTTGGCGTTACCTTCCATCACCTTGCGTTCAGCAAAGGCAAACGAGCAGGCAAAGCTGACATAAAAGCGGATTGCCTCCAGAATATTGACGCTCATCAGGCAACGGTAGAGCAGTTTTTTCAGCTCATGCAGGTTGACCGATTTGACCTCGCCATTGATCACATGGTCGCCCTCGCCTAGCTGCGAATACAGCATGGTGTAGTGAATCAGGTCATCGTAATAACTTGAAATATCGCTGGCGCGCGCCACGATATTTTCATTGCGCACAATATCGTCAAAGATCAGTGAGGGATCAGAAACGATGTTGCGGATGATATGGGTATAGGAGCGCGAGTGTATGGTCTCGGAGAAAGCCCAGGTCTCAATCCAGGTTTCCAGCTCCGGCAACGATACCAACGGCAATAACGCCACGTTGGGGCTGCGCCCCTGGATAGAATCCAGTAGGGTCTGGTACTTCAGGTTGCTGATGAAAATATGCTTTTCATGGTCAGGCAAACCCTGGTAGTCGATACGATCCTGTGACACATCAACTTCTTCCGGACGCCAGAAAAATGAAAGCTGCTTCTCGATCAGCTTCTCGAACACCGGGTACTTCTGCTGGTCGTAGCGCGCGACATTGACCGGCTGTCCGAAGAACATCGGCTCTTTCATTTGTTCGTTGTCTATCTTGGAAAAAATACTGTAGGCCATGGTTTGTCTCGATATTCTTCAATCAGGGCGGCACATTAGCGCCGTCCTACCCGTCAACTGCCGGTCTAGATCTTGCAAGCACCGCTGGCGCAACCGTCATCTTCCGCCTCGCTACCGCCTTCGCTCGCACCATCGCGGGTGTTATGGTAATAGAGGGTTTTGACGCCAAGCTTGTAAGCCTGCAACAAATCCTTGAGCAATTGCTTCATTGGCACCTTGCCGCCCTCAAAGCGCTTGGGATCGTAGTTGGTATTGGAAGAAATCGACTGATCGACAAACTTCTGCATGATGCCCACCAGCTTGAGATAGCCATCGTTATTGGGCAGCGACCACAGCAATTGGTATTGATGCCGCAGGCGCTCAATCTCGGGCACCACTTGGCGCAGGATGCCATCCTTAGATTGCTTAACCGACACCAGGCCACGCGGTGGCTCAATGCCGTTGGTCGCATTGGCGATCTGGCTGGAAGTCTCGGAAGGCATCAGCGCAGTGAGTGTGGAGTTACGCAAACCGTTGGCGACGATATCCTTGCGCAATTGCTCCCAATCCAGTTGCAGTGCTTCATTGCACACTGCATCCAGGTCTTTCTTGTAAGTGTCGATCGGCAAGATGCCTTGCGCATAAGTGGTTTCATTAAACGCACCACAAGGGCCAAATTCGCGCGCAAGCTGTACCGAAGCTTTCAAGAGATAATACTGGATTGCTTCGAAAGTACGGTGGGTCAGGCCTAGCGCTGCTTCATCAGTGTAGCCAGTGCTATTCTTGGCAAGGTAATAAGCGTAATTGATCACGCCCACGCCCAGCGAGCGACGCTTGTCAGTGGCATTAAGCGCCGCCTTGACCGGGTAATCCTGGTACTCCAGCAATGCATCCAGTGCACGCACCACAAGGTCGGCCAAGCCCTCCAGCTCGCCGAGGTTTTCCAGCGCGCCGAGGTTAAAGGCGGACAAGGTGCACAATGCAATCTCACCCTGCTCGTCATTGATGTCGTCCAGCGGATGCGTTGGCAACGCGATTTCCATGCACAAATTGGATTGCCGCACTGGTGCCAACTTGGGGTTGAACGGGCTATGAGTATTGCAATGATCGACGTTCTGGATGTAGATGCGACCGGTGCCAGCACGCTCCTGCATCAGCAATGAGAACAAATCCACCGCTGGCAAGGTACGCTTGCGGATGCTGTCATCAGCTTCGTATTGCGTATACAGGCGCTCGAACTCGTCCTGGTCGGCAAAGAAAGCGTCATAAAGGCCCGGCACATCGTGCGGCGAGAACAAAGTGATATCGCCACCCTTGATCAGGCGCTGATACAACAAGCGGTTGATCTGCACACCGTAATCAAGGTGGCGCACGCGGTTTTCTTCCACGCCGCGGTTGTTTTTCAACACCAGCAACGATTCAACTTCCAGGTGCCACAACGGGTAAAACAAGGTTGCTGCACCACCACGCACTCCACCCTGCGAGCAGGACTTCACTGCGGCCTGGAACAACTTGTAGAACGGCAGGCAGCCAGTGTGCTGGGCCTCGCCACCGCGAATTTCACTACCAACAGCGCGAATGCGGCCTGCATTCACGCCAATACCGGCACGTTGCGAAACATACTTCACAATCGCACTGGTAGTCGCATTGATGCTATCCAGGCTGTCATCGCATTCGATCAGAACGCAGGAGCTGAACTGGCGCGTAGGCGTACGCACACCGGACATGATGGGCGTAGGCAGCGAAATCTTGAAGGTAGATACCGCATCGTAGAAGCGCTTGATGTATTCCAGGCGCGCCTTGCCTTCATACTTGGCAAACAGGCACATCGCTACCAAGATGTAGAGGAATTGCGGGCTTTCGTAGATTTTCTTGGTCACCCGGTTTTGCACCAGGTACTTGCCTTCCAGCTGCTTTACGGCAGCGTAAGAGAAATTCATATCGCGCCAGTGGTCGATATGCTCGTTCAGCTCATCGAACTCCGCGCGGCTATAGTCGGCAAGCAGGTGCTGGTCGTACTTGCCCATTTCAGTGAGCTTGGTCACATGGTCAAACAAGTGCGGTGGCTCAAACTGACCATAGGCGATCTTGCGCAAATGGAAGATGGACAGGCGAGCAGCTAGGTACTGGTAATCCGGCGTCTCTTCCGAGATCAAGTCAGCCGCGGACTTGATAATGGTTTCATGAATGACATCGGTACGAATCCCGTCATAGAACTGGATGTGCGACTTCAGCTCGACCTGCGATACCGATACATTGTCCAGTCCCTGTGCCGCCCAATCGATCACGCGATGGATCTTGTCCAGGTTGATCGGCTCACGGCGACCATCCCGCTTGGTGGCATTCATGGATTCATACTTTGTCATCTAAGGCTCCCTGTCAGGAAGCAAGGTGTCTCCATGCCTTGGCGACCAGATTCCTAGTCAAGCCTACATGCATGGAGTCAGCAAAATGAACTGCTTCGCGGCACTGGCCACGATAGCTTTTGCTGAGGACACCCCGCCTCAAACGTTATGAAAATAATCTACGGCAGGTTTCCTGGCTTCCGGGTCACCGTGGTTGGCCGGTCTTCCCAGGCCCTACACTCACAGGCCCAGTGACAATTGAAATGGCATACCACTCTCCGGTTACAGTTGCGGGGGCAGCTGTGGCTTGAACAGGCATAAACCCGTGACCACATTCCCTTTTCCCGACTAAATCGAACCGCTGTCGAACACCGTAGTGGGATGGAATATAGCGCAATAAAATGTGCTTGTGTAGCCAACAAAACACTATATATTGATTTTTTGAGGTATATACAGGATTTTTAAGGAGAAATTTTTTGAAGAATTTTCCAGCCATATCTGCATCATGAATTGAGCTATCATGAAACGATATTTTCGCCAAGACAGGCGCGTAAAAATGAGTAATAAATAAAGACCAGCAATGAAACCAGCCACCACTCCCGAACCTAGCCGTGCAGAGATTGAGCAGGTACCAGGTGCGTTATTGCTTGAATTTGGCACAAGTTGGTGCGGCTTTTGTCAGCGTGCACAGCCGCTGCTGAACACCGCGCTGCAGGCTCATCCCAAGTTACGGCACGAACGCATAGAAGATGGCCCCGGCAAGCGGCTGGGCCGCAGCTTCCGCATCAAGCTGTGGCCCACCCTGATATTGCTGCACAATGGCGTAGAAATTGGTCGTGTAGTGCGGCCGGAAAGCGTGGAAACGATCACCACGCTACTCCAGGCACCCCTGTCACCTGATTAAGCAGCCAATTCGTTGCGCAACTGCTTGGCCACCTTCACCATATTGTCCAGCGCAGTACGTGTTTCCGCCCAGCCGCGCGTCTTGAGACCGCAATCCGGGTTAACCCATAACTGCGCAAGAGGCACGACACTGGCCGCACGACGCAATAATGCCTCGATTTCAGCAATCGTCGGCACACGGGGGGAATGAATATCGTATACACCGGGGCCAATGTCGTTCGGGTAAGCAAACTCGCCAAAGCCATCCAGTAGCTCCATGTGCGAACGAGAAGTCTCAATGGTAATCACATCGGCATCCATGGCTGCAATCGCGGGCAGGATGTCATTGAACTCGGAATAGCACATATGCGTGTGGATTTGGGTGTCATCCTCAGCCACGCTGGCACTGAGCTTGAATGCCCTCACTGCCCAATCCAGGTATTGCTTCCATTCGGCCTGTTGTAACGGCAAGCCTTCACGCAGCGCTGGCTCGTCGATCTGGATAATGCCAATACCGGCCTGTTGCAGGTCATCCACCTCGTCGCGTATTGCCAATGCAAGCTGCATTGCTGTGGATTGACGCGGTTGATCGTCTCGGACAAAAGACCATTGCAACATCGTCACCGGGCCAGTCAGCATGCCCTTGACCGGGCGGCTAGTGAGCGATTGAGCATAACGCGCGGTTTCTACCGTCATCGGCTGCGGACGATAAACATCACCATAAATCACAGGCGGCTTGACGCAACGCGAGCCATAGCTCTGCACCCAGCCATATTGGGTAAACGCATAGCCTGCCAGCTGCTCGCCAAAATACTCCACCATATCGTTGCGCTCGGCTTCACCATGCACGAGCACATCAATATCCAGGGCCTCCTGCTCGCGAATAGCGAGTTCGATGTGCTGCTGCATATCCTGCTGATAACGATCGGTCGATAGCTTTCCCTGCTTGAAGGCAGCACGACTGGCGCGGATATCCGCGGTCTGCGGGAAGGAACCTATGGTCGTCGTTGGCAATGCAGGCAAATTGAAGCGAGCTTGCTGCACAGCTTTACGCTCAGCAAAAGCACGATGACGCTCTGGATTGAGTTTATCCAAGGCAGCAATTCTGGCCTGCACATCCGCATTGTGTACCCGGCTGGAGGTCCGGCGTGATTGCACAGCAACATCAGATGCGGCCAGCTCGGTAGCGATGCTACCTTCGCCTTCATTCAAGGCACGCGCCAAGGTCGCAACTTCGGCAATTTTTTCATCCGCAAAGGCCAACCAGTGCTTGATTTCGGGATCAAGGTTTTCTTCATGTGCCAAAGTCACGGGGGTATGCAACAATGAGCAACTTGGTGCTACCCATAAACGATCACCCAGCTTTTGCGCCAGTGGTTGCAAAATATCGAGGCTGCGGCGCAGATCGTTGCGCCAGATATTGCGGCCATCCACTACCCCTACGGATAACACCCAGTGCCCCGGCAAGGCATTGAGCCATGGTGCCAGTTGCTCAGGCGCACGTACCAGGTCAAGATGAATACCATCGACCGGCAGGCCTGTGATGAAACCTTGATATCGAGATACATTGGCAAAATAAGTCGCCAGCAGAATCTTCGGGCGTTGCGTACGCAACCAGGCATAGGCACGCTCAAATGCTTTCAGCCACTGATCATCGAGGTCTAGCGACAATACTGGCTCATCGATCTGCAACCACTCAATCTTGCGATGGTAGAGCTCGCGCAACAAATAGGCATATTGCTCTGCCAGTCCATCCAGCAATTGCAGGCGATCATGATCCCTGGCCTTGCTCAGGTACAGCAGGCTGACTGGCCCCAACAACACGGGCTTGACCGTTTTTCCTTGTGCCTGTGCTTCATCGAGGCGGCTAAGGAATTCGTGGGCATTGATGGAAAACCGTGTGCCTGCGCTCAACTCCGGCACGATGTAGTGATAGTTGGTATCAAACCACTTGGTCATTTCCATCGCTGGCTGGCTGGCATTGCCTCGCGCCAAGGCGAAATATTGCTCCTCCGACAATACTCCCCCTTGAAAGCCAAAACGCTCCGGCACTGCGCCAAACATCACGGCGTGATCCAGCACGTGGTCATAAAACGTGAAATCACCAGCGGTGATGAAGCCCAAACCTGATTGCTTTTGCCAATGCTGCTCGCGCAAGCCCTTGCCTATCTCCTGCAAACCTGTCGCATTGAGCTCCCCTTTCCAGAATGCCTCTTGGGCAAACTTGAGTGCGCGTTTCTCGCCGATACGTGGATATCCCAGAATATGTGCAATTGCCATGCTTGAATCCCTTGCTTGAATGATGTGAATGAGTTCAATGAAAAAGTGCAGGAATTTTCACGGATGCAATAAATTTAAAAAAGCGAAAGTTTTTTTGATAAACTTGAATTAAATTCATACCAACAACCATGCCATGCTGGAAATCCGCCACCTGAAATCCCTGATTGCGATTGCCGAGACCGGCAAGCTGGCTCATGCTGCCGAGCGGGTATTCCTCACACAATCAGCGCTTTCACACCAGATACGCGTGCTGGAAAATCATTACGACACCCCCTTGTTCCAGCGCACAGCCCATGGTATCCGCTTCACACCTGCTGGAGAGCGTCTGCTGGCCTTGGCCAGGGAAGTGCTGGAAGCGCAAGAAAAAGCCGAGCGTGACCTGATTCGCCTCAAGAGCGATCAATCAGGGGAATTGAGGATAGTACTGGAATGCCACACCTGCTTTGACTGGCTGACGCCGGTGATGGATGCCTTCCGCCGCGCCTGGCCAGAAGTTGAGCTGGATTTGGTTGCCGGATTCCACAGCGACCCATGGCACTTGCTGCATGAAGGCAAAGCCGACCTTGTCATCGGCAGCCTGCCGGAGAAATTACGCGAACTGAGCGCGATTCCGCTATTCAAGTTCGAGATCATGGGCGTGTTGCCGCCCGAGCATGAATTGCGTAACAAACCACGATTAATGGCAGAGGACTTTGCCAGACAAACGCTGATTACCTATCCAGTGCCGGAAGAGCGCATCGACGTCATCCGCCAGGTGCTCAAACCCGCTGGCATCGAATTCACCCGTCGTACCAGCGAGCTGACTATTGCCATCATGCAATTGGTAGCCAGCCGCCGCGGCATCGCTGCACTACCTAATTGGGGCATACAAAGCTATGTAGATCACGAATATGTGATTGCCAAGCCTATAGGCCGCAAAGGCCTGTGGTCGGAACTACACGCTCTCGGCATGCCGGACATCATGGCTCGGCCCTATACCCAAGACCTGGCGCGCATCATCCGCGATACCTGCCTGGAAAAACTCAGCGAGATCAAGTTACTCTAAGCTGTGTCAGGCATACTCTCTGCCCAATGCTCAGCCATGAAGTCCAGCATAGAACGCAAGATCCGCGGCATATGGCTGCGTGTCTGGTAAACCCCATAAATACCTAGCGAACGCGGCCTAAAATCGGGCAACAGCACCTCTAGCTCCCCTCGACTGATGGGTCCAGCCGCCGCATGGACCGGTTGCAGGCTCACCCCTGCCCCGGCAATTGCTGCAGCCAGCAGCACAGTAGAGTCGTTAGCCGTCAGGCTGCCGCTGACAGGCACATGGTATTCCTTGCCTTGATGCAAGAATGTCCACAGGCTCTTACCAAAATATGAATAGGTCAGGCATTGGTGCATGCCCAGCTCTTCCACCGTCCTGGGAGCACCATGGCGAGCGATATAGGCTGGGGCAGCACAGACGACAGAATGACACGTGCCCAAAGGCTTGGCGATTAGTCCTGGGGCCAGATCATTGGTAATACGGATAGCCAGGTCAACCCTATCCTCGACTAGGTTGATGGTGTGATTACTGATCTGCAACTCCACAGCCGCCATCGGGTAGCGCTGCAAATAACGCCCAACCAGCGCCGCCAGCCCATATTGGGCAATAGATTGCGCACAACTGATCCGTAACAAGCCATGCGGCTCATCCCCTGACTGTTGTGCGAGATTCATCTCTGCACTAATCGCCAGCATCTCGCGACAACGCAGCAAGATCGCTTGCCCGGCTTCAGTCAGCGTCATCCTGCGCGTCGTGCGATGCAGCAAGCGTACACCTGCCCATTCTTCCATTTGGCCAAGATACCGCGTCACCATGGCGCGAGACATATCCATGGCCTGCGCCGCAGCCGTCATGCTGCCTTGCTCTGCAATGCACACAAATACTTCTGCCGCGGTAATCCTATCCATGAACAGCCCTTATTTGATCGATTTATGCAACAAACAATTGCATTCTAGGTGATTTTTATCATGAAAGAAAAATCCTATGATGCTGCTCATCATCAAGTAAGGAGTCTGCTGTGCGCCTCAAATCCATGTTGTTCCTGGCAAGTGTATTCATGACCGGTATCGTCGGCGAACATGCTGTAGCCGCTGAGCCATTGAAATTGGAGATTTTTAATCCAGGCGAGCAAGGCTTTTTCCCGGTATCGTCGGAATTGATCAGCGGCAAGCACGACATTGTGTTGATTGACGCCCAATTCCAGCGCAATCATGCGCAGGAATTGGTCAAGCGCATCCAGCAATCCGGCAAACGCCTGACTACCATTTATATCAGCCACAGCGACCCTGATTACTATTTCGGGCTGGATGTACTCCATGCAGCTTTCCCCAAGGCCAAGATCATCGCGACTGCACAAACCGTTGCAGCCATCAAGGCAACGAGCGAGGGCAAGAAAGACTACTGGGGGCCTCAACTTGGCGCCCACGCGCCACAATCGTTGGTACTACCGGAAGTACTGAAGGGCAACAAGATCGATCTTGAGGGCCAGACGCTGGAAGTCAAAGGCTTGCAAGGCCACGCACCAGATCGTAGCTATGTGTGGATTCCCTCATTGAAGGCTATCGTCGGTGGCGTTATCTTGTCCAGCGGTATTCACGTCTGGATAGCAGATACTCAAACCGCCGCATCGCGCCAGCACTGGCTGACCACCCTGGATGAGGTTGCAGCACTCAAGCCGAAAACCATCATTCCTGGTCATTATCTTGGCGATGTACCCACAGGATTAGGTGCGGTTACATTTACACGTGAATACCTGCAAGCCTTCGAACAAACCGCAAGCAAGAGCAAAAACTCGGCAGAACTGGTATCAGCCATGAAGCAACAATACCCCTCCTTGGCAGAAGAGACTTCGCTGGAACTGAGTGCAAAAGTGATCAAGGGCGAAATGAAATGGCCAACGGAATAAGTACGCCGCCAGTCGCTACGCTGCATTACATCTATGACCCTTTGTGCGGCTGGTGTTACGCTGCTGCGCCATTGGTGCAAGCAGCAAGCCACATTCCTGGCTTGCTGCTCAGCCTGCACGGTGGCGGCATGTTGAGCGACCATAATCGTCGCCAGATGTCTCCTGCTTGGCGTGATTATGTCCTGCCACACGATAAGCGTATTGCGGCCTTGAGCGGACAAATATTCGGCGATGCTTATTTCCAAGGCTTGCTGGAAGATGGCAACGTCATATTGGACTCAACACCGCCTATTACCGCCGTGTTATGCGCACAATCCCTGCAAGGCCTAGGGCTAGCCATGCTGGAGAAGATACAAGCCGCCCATTATCAATATGGCATGAAAGTGGCAGAACAGCAGGTGTTGATTGCACTGGCTAACGAACTAGGCATGGATGCAACGAAGTTTGCGCAGCGATTTGCCGAGCTTAGCCCAACCGCTACGGCACAACATATTCAGCAAAGCCGCGAATTGTTGGCACAGATAGACGGCAATGGCTTTCCTAGTTTCGTGCTTGAACAACCGGGCAAAGCCCTGCAAGTGCTGAACGCAAGTCACTATTTGGGCAAACCAGCCTCGTGGTGCGCTTTCATCGCAGCACAAATAGCATTCACCACCACGAAAGACTGATTTTATGATGATCAAGATTAAAAGACTGACCACGTTAGCAGCATTACTGGCTACCAGCGCAAGCTGGGCAGCAGATACCCCCCCATTTGTCGGCCACACTTATCTATTCCAATACGATGGCTTTGCTGCGCAAGACAGCTTCATCTCCGCCGATACCATACGCTTTGTTGTGACCGAAGGCCCGCTCAAGGGCTTAACCGGAGAGGTTAACTATCAATACCGCGAGATCAGGCCCGGGGCATACCTGATCTATTGGCAGGAAAAAGATGGTGGCACCGTCACGCACCTGGACGACTTCCAGCAAGGGCTATCGCATTCCAACTACACCACGCCCAAGCTGGAGTTTTACACCATGAGCGGCAGCATCAAGCAGTTAGATCACCACCAGCATTGATTGCAACGCTAATGTGCTGAATCCTGCAAATAGACTTTACTCCCGTCAGCCGCAGACTGCATGGCAGCGATGATCGCTTGGCAATTGCCACGTGCATCTTCCAGGCTAAGGAATGGCGGCTTGCCGTACAGTACGCAATCGCTGAAATGCTCGATTTCAGCGACAAAATGATTGCTCACGGGCAAACGCTCTTCCCAGAAGCGGCCATCTTCCGTCCACCAGGTGATGACAGGCACATCGCCCGCCTGCTGCCAGACAGTGTGGCATTTCAGGCCGCCCTTGCTGCCAGTCACCTGGTATTCGGAACGCCGCGAGGTCTCGAAGCTGATGTCAAAATGCCCATGCTTGCCCTCGCCAAAGTCGAATACACCGCTGGTGGCGATATCCGCCCCGCTCTCGGTGTATTTGGCTATCGTCACCACGCTCTTGGGCTCACTGCCAAAACAGCTGCGCAATGAGTGGATGGCGTAAGGGCCAATATCCCACATCGCGCCGCCACCGCCATCAACATTACGCTCCAGGCGATAAAGCCGCGCGGGCTTCATAAGGAAAGAGTAGCTGGCACGTACGAACTTCACCTCACCAATCACGCCAGAGCGCAGCAACTCTTGCACGCGGGCGAACTGCGGGTGGAAAGCATACATAAAGCCTTCCATCACCGTCACGCCCTGTTGCTTTGCGGCACTGGCAATCGCATCGACATCGGCCACGGTCAGCGCCAGCGGCTTTTCGATCAGCACATGCTTGCCTTTGGCAATTGCCTTCAAGGCCCATTCCGTATGCTCATGGTTGGACATCGGCAGGTAAACTGCCTCGACTCTCTCATCATTTAGCAATGCTTCGGCATCATCATAAAGCTGAACCCCGGCAATACCTGGCGCATGCTTTTGCAATGTAGCCGCAGCAGCACCCGCACGACGACTGCCTATCGCCACCAGTTCTGCATTTGCAGCATCGACAATGGCAGGTAGCAGGCGCTCATTGACGCGCGCTGCGCCCAATATGCCCCAGCGTAGCTTACGTTGCTCACTCATGTGCATTTCTCCTTTAAACAGTTATAACCATGATTGCATCAAGATCACCCGCCACGCTCATGGCTGAGTGCCCGGAAAACCGGGTATCAGTTCGGTATCGACGGTTTGCGCAGCCAGGGTGGTGGCCACATGCTGAATCAGGCTGGGCGAGGCATAGCCATCGGCCGGCAAGGCATGCGCCTGCTGATACACCCGAATGGCAGCCTGGGTGTTGGGGCCTGGTAATCCATCGCTACCATGCGTATCAAAGCCCAGCTCTGTCAATTGCCGCTGCAAGCGCTTGATCGCATCAATACTAACCGGCTCCTGCTCCGCATCGATGCCGCCACTCAATGCCTTGCCGCCCTGTAATCGGCTGGCAAGGTGGGCCACGGTCAAGGCGTAGCTGGTGGAGCGGTTCCATTGCATGACAGCATTGAAGTTGTCGAGCACCATGAACGCCGGGCCACGCCAGCCTTGCGGCAGGATAATCGCCGCACTGCGGTCTGCCGGTGGAAGCGACTGGCCAGCAGCCTCTACCCCCATCGCCTGCCATTCGCTCACTGTACGCTTCTGGCTGATGACGGCTTGCTGCCAGTCAAAATCCTCAGGCAAGCTCACTTCCACCGCTATCGCTTCATCCCGCTTCCAGCCGATGGCATGCAAATAACGTCCGGCAGAAAACATGGCATCGGGGATGGATTGCCAGACATTGATCTTGCCATCGCCGTCGCCATCCTCGGCATAAGCCAGAAACGTCGAAGGCATAAACTGCATGTGCCCCACCGCACCGGCCCAAGAGCCCACCATATTGCCCGCGGCAATATGCCCGGCATCGAGGATGCGCAAGGCATCCAGCAACTGGCTGCGGAAGAAAGCATGGCGGCGGCCTTCATAGGCAAGCGTCGCCAGCGCCTGCGGCGTGGAAAAACTGCCCAGGGTCTGCCCGTAATTGGTTTCCAGCCCCCAGAACGACACCAGCACTGCAGCTGGCACGCCATATTTCTGCTCCACGGCCTGCAACAAAGGCCCTTGCTCCTGCAATAAAACCTGGCCGCGAGCAATCTGCTTCGGCGTGACGCGACGGTTAAGATAAGTCAGGAAAGTCTGCACAAACTCCGGCTGCGATTGATCCAGCTCAATAATGCGGTCTATAGGGCGAGCATCCGACAAGGCCGCTTGTAGACTCTGCACAGAAATACCCTGCGCCTGCGCATCACGGTAGAAATCCTGCAACCACGCATCAAACCCTGGTTCATCGGCATGAGTAGCAAGCGCCCCGCACATCAGGCCAACAGCCAAAAAACTCGTTACTGACCGATGTAATTTCAACAAAACTCTTCTCCATTCATGGCTTGCCATCAAGCTTGCGCTGATGCTTCATCTCTACAACGATCAGCTATTTAATGATCAACAATATAATTAGCTACGAACCACATCTTCCCAGGTTTTATCCAGGCGTTTGACCGATACCGGAAATGGGGTTTTTAGTTCCTGGGCAAACAAGGACACGCGCAACTCTTCAATTAACCAACGATAGTCCAGTAAGGCTGGCGGCACTTCATGATTCGCCTTGCGCAAGCTTTGCAGACGCGCCTCCCAGCGATCCCATACCTGCTGCACGGCCTGTCCGCTACGGGTATCACGTTCGACACTGCCAGGGTATTTCTCCAGGCGCAAACGCATGGCCTTGAGGTAGCGCGGCAAATGTTGCAGGGTTTCCCAAGGTGTCGCGCTGAAAAAACGCTTGGGCAGCAGGCGCGCAAGCTGGCCTTCCAACTCCTTCTTGATTCTGGACAGGTTGGCTGGTGCAGCGTTCAACTTTTGTGCAAGCAGGGTGTATTCGGCAGCAATCGCCGTTGCCAGCCGCCCCGCTCCATCGACCACGGCTGGTAGCCTGGTTCGTGCACGGGTCTTGAGCGCCATGAAATCCTGGTTATTCCGTGGCAAGGCATCTTCGCCGATGAAGGCGCGATCGCTGATCGCAATGAGCATATCCTCGCGCAGCTCATCGGGGTTCATGATGTTGCGCAGTTGCAAGGCATATTGGTTGAAGCCGGGCAGGCCTTTTTCCAGTTGCTTCATCTGCTCCTTGAGTTCAAAACGCATCAGGCGGCGCACCCCGGCACGATGAGATATCTGTGCCACCAGTTCAGTATCAAACAGCTTAATGGCAACGCTATCGCTGTTGTCTTCCAACGCCGGGTAACCGGTTAATTGGCGGCCGTCGCGGCTAAAACTCAAGGTCGGTGGCAAGTCGCCAAAATCCCACTGCTTGAGGCCAGATTTCTCGATGCTGGGTGAACTGCTACGGAAGGTTAGCTGTGCTGCCTGGCCAAGCTGGGCTTTAAGGGCGTGCCAATCACGCCCACTACCCAGCTCGCGGTTTTTCTCATCCACCACGCGGAAATTCATGTAGAGATGTGCATCAAGCGCGTTGGCCTCCCACTCACTGGCACTGAGTTTAAGCCCAGTGCGCTGCTGAATGAAGCTAGCCATCGCGGGCAGCAATGGTCCTTGCCTGGATGGTGCAGCTTCCAGGAAGCCAGTGACGAAATCGGGCACCGGCACACAAACGCGACGCAATGTCTTGGGCAAGGCCTTGATCAGCGCCGTGACCTTTTCGCGGATCATGCCAGGCACCAGCCACTCCGCCTCAACCGGATTCAACTGGTTGAGCAATGCCAGCGGCACGGTCGCCGTAACACCATCTAGCGCATGGCCCGGCTCAAAGCGGTATTTCAACGACAAAGTGACGCCATCCAGTGCCAGGCTTTCCGGGAACTGTACCTCGGTAATGCCTGCAGCGCCGTGACGCATCAAGTGTTCGCGCGTGAGGTACAGCAGCTTGGGAGCGGCTTGTTCTGCATCCTCTCGCCACTTCTCAAAACCGGCACCGTTAACAACCCCCTGGGGTACCACTCCATCGTAAAACGCAAATAAGGTGTGCTCATCTACCAGTACATCCTGCCGACGCGCCTTGTGTTCCAGTTCCTCGATCTCGGCGATCAGGCGGCGATTGGCCGCAAAGAATGGCGCTCGCGTGTCGAATTCCATGTTCGCCAGCGCCTCGCGGATAAATATCTCGCGTGATTCCTGCGGATTGATCGGGCCGTAATGCACGCGGCGGCGCGGCACCACAGTGAGGCCATAGAGACTCACACGCTCCCACGCCACGACTTGTGCAGGCTTGCGGTCCCAACGCGGATCACTGTAATGGCTTTGCGTCAGGTCACGCGCCAATGGTTCTATCCAGTCCGGCTCAATCTTCGCTACGCAACGCGCATAGAGCTTGGTGGTTTCCATCAACTCGGCGGCCATCACCCATTTCGGCCTGGCCTTCTTCAGTGTGGAACCAGGCGCGACATGGAAGCGTATGCCACGCGCACCAAGATAATTGTCTGCCTCGCCATCCTTGAAGCCAATATTGCCCAGCAAGCCAGCCAGCAAGGCACGGTGCACTTGCTCGTAAGAAGCAGGTTCCACATTGAGCTTGAGTTCAAGCTCATCTGCAATTTCCTTTAATTGCTGATAAAGCTCGCGCCACTCCTTGAGCCGTAGGAAAGAAAGGAAATTACTATGGCATTTATTGAGTAAATCCTTGTTGGATTTCTTGCTCTTGAAAGCCTCTTCGTACCATTCCCACAGCTTGATGAAGCCGAGGAAATCGGAGTGCTCGACATTGAACTTGGCATGCGCCTGGTCGGCGGCTTCGCGTTTATCCATGGGCCGCTCGCGCGGGTCTTGAATTGCCAAGGCACTGGCAATGATGAGGATTTCCCTGACACAACCCTGCTTCTTGGCTTCCAGGATCATGCGCGAAACGCGCGGGTCCAGCGGTAAGCGTGCTAACTGGCGACCTGTCTCAGTAATGTTCTGCTCTGCATCCACAGCACCCAACTCCTGCAAGAGTTGGTAGCCATCGGCGATCAAGCGCGAGCTCGGCGCTTCGATAAACGGAAACTCCTGTACCTGGCCCAGCTTGAGCGCAGCCATGCGCAAGATGACAGCCGCCAGCGATGAGCGCAGGATTTCAGGGTCGGTAAACTCAGGGCGATTGTTAAAATCAGCCTCGTCATAAAGCCGGATACAAATACCATTAGATACACGCCCACAACGACCTGCACGCTGACGCGCCGCCGCCTGGGAGATTTTCTCGATCTGCAATTGCTCGACTTTGGCGCGGGCGCTGTAGCGATTGACACGTGCCAGACCGGTATCAATCACATATTTAATGCCGGGTACTGTCAGCGAAGTTTCTGCCACATTGGTCGCCAGCACCACACGCCGCCCGCCGCTGGAACGGAACACCTTTTGCTGGTCTTCTATCGACAAGCGTGCGAATAGCGGCAATATCTCCACATGGCGCAAATGCTTGTTGAGATAGTCAGCGGTATCGCGAATCTCACGCTCTCCAGGCAGGAATACCAGAATATCGCCACCTCCAAGCCGCGATAACTGCTCGACGGAATCAAGGATTCCTTCCTCCATGGCCTCTTCGGCATCATCCTCCTCCAGCCACTTGGCCTCGGCACGCGGCTTGCGCTGTATGCCCATAATGTCCTGGCCCAGCAGCTCCACATCTTCATCATCTTGCAGCACTGTGCTGCTGGATGAATCCACATGACTTGCCTTGCGCTTGATGCCGATATCAATAATATCGTCTTGCGGCTCATCCTCCTGCACCTTGACCACAGGTGCCCGCGTCACCACTGGCGCTGGCGGCGCAATCACCATGCGGCGACTGCCCAAGGGACGGTAACGGATTTCCACCGGATATGTCCGCCCCGAAACCTCAATCACCGGCGCACCATTGAAATGCTGGGAAAAACGCTCGGCATCAATCGTGGCAGACGTCACAATCACTTTAAGGTCTGGCCGACGCGGCAATAATTGCTTGAGGTAGCCAAGCAGGAAATCAATGTTCAGGCTGCGCTCATGCGCCTCGTCGATGATGATAGTGTCGTAAGCGTTGAGAAAGCGGTCGCCCTGCGTTTCCGCCAACAAGATGCCATCTGTCATCAGCTTGATATAACTGGATTCCGACAGGCGGTCATTGAATCGCACCTTATAACCCACCGCCTCGCCCAGCGGGGACTTCAACTCCTGCGCAATGCGCGAAGCCACCGAACGTGCAGCAATTCGCCGAGGCTGGGTATGCCCAATCAGCCCTGCCACGCCACGCCCCAGCTCCAGGCAGATTTTCGGCAACTGCGTAGTTTTACCAGAGCCAGTCTCACCGCTGACAATCACTACCTGATTTTTGGCAATCGCCTGCGCAATTTCATCCTTGCGCCCACTGACTGGTAACTCTAATGGATACTCGGGCTTGGGCAACTGCGCCAGCCGTGCCTGGCGGCGCTGGCTGGAGGCCTGAATCTTAGTAAACAATTCAGATAGTGCGTGGTCGATTGGCTTCTGTTGTGCCAACATCGCATCCAGCTGCTGTAAGCGACGCCTGAACACAAACTGATCCTGCAACATGCACTCGGGAATTTGCGCCTTGAGACGTTGCAACAACTGGCGCTCTGAAACGGAATTAGAGGTACTCATAGATGGGGATGGATTTTAGCATGGCTACTCCTTGCCTTCGTGCATCAGCAGAGCATCCTTGCTATTTTTGCCTGCTATAGATATCCATGGCCCTCATCACGCAATCACATGCAGGGTCGCCTGCCTTTGCTCCAATAGCACAAGGCAGGCGAGCATTGCTGCACATGTTAAGATAGCAGGATGGAGTTTGATCAATTAAAGCTGGTTGGCGGGCTAAGCGCTTTTTTCCTGCTATTTGGATTCGGTTGCTGGTTATTGCTGCAAACTGCCACCATGGGCGCCGATCCGGCAGATCAGGATTTTTTTGGTGAGGTGTGCTCGGTGATCGACAATACCCGTACCAACACTACCCCCTGCGCTGCCTGTATAGCACTTTCCAATCAATTGATCTCGCAAGCATCCTTGATCGGCCCATTGACTTACGGGCTTCCCAGCATCAATGCCAACTTTGAATCGTCTATGACAGGAGCGCAATAATGAAATACATCTGGTCAGGCCTGCTATTGCTTTGCAGTTTGCAAGTACAGGCAGAAATTACTGTTGTAGAACCATGGGTACGTACCACTGCTCCAGGGCAAAAAGTCGCTGCGGGCTATGTACGCATCGTTTCTGACAAGGATGTTGTCCTGGTCTCGGCGAACTCAAGCTTTGCCGACAAGGTCGAACTGCATGAAATGGCAGTAGAGAATGGCGTCATGAAGATGCGCCCGATCAAGCAACTGGAGCTCAAGGCCAACACCCCTGTAGAGCTAAAGCCCGGCGGCCTGCACCTGATGCTACTTGGCATCAAGAGCCCGGTCAAAACTGGTGATACGATTCCATTGAATTTGGTTTTTGAGGACAAAAAGGCCAGCCAGGACAGCGTAGCTATCACGTTTAATGGACGTGATATTACCCATCAGGAAATGGGGCACCACGCCCACTAAATTATTCCCCCAGGAGAGCACGATTGATTGCCAAGTTTATACAAGGCCTAAGCCAGCAAACCCTCTATCGGCTTAAATGCCTGCGCCAGTTGCTGGTGCAATCAGTATTGTCATGGTTTTCACACCGCGCCACCAGCAAGGGAGCGGCGCTCGCCTTTTACACCATGTTTTCGCTCACGCCCATCCTGGTGCTGGTAATTGCGATTGCGGGATATTTCCTTGGTGAGCGCGCAGCTCATGGCGAAATCGTGGCACAAATCTCTGACCTGGTAGGCGAAAGTGGTGCACAGGTCATCCAGAATATGTTGGCAAAATCCAGCAACCCAAAGTCTGGCATTATTGCCACCTTGATTGCCTCCGCTTTGCTCTTTGTAGGCGCAACCACCGTATTTGCCGAGCTCAAGGCCAGCCTGGATGAAGTCTGGGAAACCACCAAGGCCAAGGCCCAGGGCGGCAAGCAAGCAATCGGCAACCTGATCAAGACCCGCCTGCTCTCCTTCAGCATTATCATTTCACTGGCATTTCTGCTGCTGACATCATTGCTGGTAAATGCAGGCCTGGCGCTTATCGAACAATTCTTTGCTGATTTTGTCGGTCGCTTCATCACGACAATTGGTGTATTCAAGCATATTTCAGCACTAGTGAGTTTTGGCGTGATCACCTCAATGTTTGCCGTCATCTTCAAGATGCTGCCCGACGTCAAACTACCGTGGTCAGATGTATGGGTGGGTGCGGCTTTTACCGCCATCTTGTTCAGCCTGGGCAAGACACTGATCGGCCTTTACCTTGGTAATAGTGCTGTCGCATCAAGCTTTGGCGCAGCAGGCTCCTTGATCGCCCTGCTGCTATGGGTTTACTACTCTGCTCAGATTTTCTTTTTTGGTGCTGAAATCACGCGGCAATATGCGCTGACCTTCGGCAGCTTGCAAAACATCCCAAGCGACCAACTACCACGCAAATAAGTCGGGCTTGATTTGCCCGACTTCAGCAGCCACCGCACTCAGTGCTTAATCAAGAAAGCGGTGTCGCAAATCTTGAAGATTCAGCTCTTCAAGGATATGTGCCAGCCGGGTTTGTGCATTGCGCCGTGGGCTGTTTTTGTAGCGGGCGATGATCAGCTCGTTTTTCATGGAGTGTTCCCAGCCCACCAGCTCTGTCACTGTCACTTGATACCCATGGGCTTCAAGTTGCAGACAACGTAATACGTTGGTGATCTGGCTGCCAAATTCACGTGTATGGATGGGGTGACGCCAGATTTCAGATAAGGGCGTTTTGCCGAAAGACTCATTCTTGTGTCGGCGCAACACTTCAGCCACTTCGGCCTGGCAACAAGGTACCAGCACCATAAACTGCGCCTTTTTCTCCAAACCAAAACGTATGGCATCATCTGTCGCCGTGTTACAGGCATGCAAGGCCGTGACGATATCCACCTGATCCGGCAGGATGCTGGAGGTAATCGCTTCTTCCACGCTCAAATGCAGGAAATCCATGCGGCTAAACTCCAGTTTGTCAGCCAGTGTGCGGGATTTTTCCACCAGTTCACCACGGGTTTCTATGCAGGCAATGCGGCCTTCCGCCTGTTGCTTGATAAACAAGTCATAGAGAATAAAACCCAGATAAGACTTGCCTGCGCCATGATCCACCAGCAACGGATTGGCATTATTCTCCATCACCTCCTGCAACAAGGGTTCGATGAAGTGATAGAGGTGATACACCTGCTTGAGCTTGCGCCGCGTATCTTGGTTGAGCTTGCCATCCCGCGTGAGGATATGCAGCTCCTTGAGTAGTTCCAGGGATTGTTGGGGCTTGATTTCTGGGATGAGCGTCATGCCAGTATTCTAGCATTACGCTCATTCGCTCAGTCATATGCCGAGCCTTTAGGGCCTTAACGCATCAATTCACTTCATGCTCGTGGTGCTCAGCATGTTCATGAGGATGCACATGCACGCCCGGCGCATCCTTGGCTTCTGCCAGCCAGGCCACCGCATGCTTGTCATGCTCCATATCGCCGATATCAACGAAATCCACATGCTGGTACGCCTGCAATTGCTTGGCCGTGGTCTTTTCCACGGGCAGCTTACCCTGATAACGCTCTACCATTTTTACAGTCACCACATGCTTGGGATAACGGTATTCCACCTGTAGTGGAATCTGCAAGGCAGGTATCCAGGTCAGCTTTGTCTCTACCCCATTTAATTTGCCCTGATAAATCTCGGTTGCCATCTTTTCATAAGGCTGACCGGGCTTTTTCTCCAGGCTGGCCAGCTCGCTGCTTGTCACCAGCTTTGCCAGTGCCTGCCACTTGTTTTCGCTAGCGCCAATACCCAACAAGCGCAGGTCAATGGAGGTGTAATCAATCGCCCGTTGTTGACCATGCATCAGGTAGACGTAGTCCAACGTATCATCCTGCCACTGCCAGAGATCGCTGTGATTGGCATTGGCATCGCGCAGTTCAACCTGGTTTTCACCACGCAACATCAGCCACTCGCGCTTCACTGGGTGCTTGCATGGCACCTCGCATTGCGAGGTCTCAAAACGGGCATCCAGGTTAGGCAAGGTTTCTGCCGCAGCAAAGCCAGGCAACAGGGAAAGCAGCAATAGCGCGCTATATTTCATGTGGTTTTGCATTCTTCATACTCTCACAGACTAAAAAGCAAAATGGATGGAATGGCCAGGCCATTCCATCCGTCATCTATTACACAACATCAAACCACTGCATTAGAAGCCAAAGGCATCCTTCATCACGTGGAAGATGTAGCTTTGTTCCTGGATACCCTGGAACAGGTGAGCCTTAGGACCACCTGCGAAGATTTCAACTTCTTCAGCAGCATGAGTCTCGGAATCCAATGGCACTGTCACTTCCTGGTGGAAATCAGGATCACTGGTATCCACATTGGTCATGTCGGCGATACGACCGCTACGTGCCGGGAAGTTGTATACAGTTTCACCAGGAACATTAGGGTAGTAGCCCTTACCGTTGGCATAGGAGATAGTGGTGTATGGGTTGCCATCCGTTGCCTTGCTCAGGCGGCCATCCACAGCCACCTTACCCAAGATAGGATTGCCACGCTCTGGATAACCACCAATGGTCATGGTGTGGCTGTGGTCAGCGGTAACGATGACCAGAGTGTCATTGAGATCAACCTTTTCCAGGGTTTTCTTCACTGCATCAGACAAAGCAATGGTGTCAGTCAGGGCACGGTAGGCATTGTTAGCATGGTGACCGTGATCGATACGGCCAGCTTCCACCATCAGGAAAAAGCCCTTAGGGTTCTTCTGCAGGATGTCGATCGCCTTGCCAGTCAGGTCAGCCAAGGATGGCTCCTTACCCGTGTCGCTCGGACGGTCATGCTCGTATTGCATGTGGGAACGCTCAAACAAGCCCAGCAGACGGTTGGTATTCGCTGGATTAATCGCATCAAACTGTGCCTGATTCCAGACGAACTTGCCGTTGAACTTGTTCACGTATTCCTGAACCAGGTTACGGCCATCACGACGGTCACCCTTGCGGCCTGCATTTTCAGGATCATCCACGGTGTTAGGCAAGAAACGGCTGCGGCCACCACCCAGCACAACTTCGATACCATCACCAATGCCACCTTGACCAAAATTGTCGATCAATTGGGAAGCAATGTCCTTAACATCAGCACCAGCAGGCACGTTGTTGTCTGATTCCCAGTCACGTGCAGAAGTGTGAGCATAAGTGGCTGCAGGTGTAGCGTGAGTAATACGCGCTGTGGAAACCACGCCTGTAGCACGGCCATTTTGCTCAGCCAGTTCCAGGATCGTTGCCAGCTTGGCAGCTTGTACCTTGCTGTTATCACGATCACCATTTGCAACGCGTTGATCAACAGAGATCACGCCATCATTTGTCTTCACGCCCGTGACAATAGCAGTCATAGTTGGAGCGGAATCAGACGTCTGCTGGTTGGCAGAGTATGTCTTGGATAGCGCCAAGTAAGGCAGCTTTTCGAAAGCCAGCTTGTTACGCTCGCCATCACGGCCCTTCAATTGACCTTCCAGGATACGCGCAGCAGTCACGGTAGACACACCCATGCCATCACCAACAAACAAGATCACGTTCTTGGCCTTGCGGTTGTTCGGGTAAAGCTTCTTGGCAGCTGCCAACGCTTCCTGGCCATCTTGATACCAAGTGTTGGCATCTTCTGCCATGGCTTGGCCACACAGCGCCATCATCACCGCCAGGGCGGATACCTTCATTGTTGCCTTTTTCATTTTATGCACTCCCACTTTTGATTAAACAGTTTTACGACGACGCAATGCCAAGCCCAATACACCTAAGCCAGCCAACAACATGGCGTAGGTATCAGCCTCAGGCACAGCTGCAATATTCAAGCTGACGTTATCCAGGCCCACTTGCAGTGCTCCTTGGTTGCTCACGGCAGCAAAGCGCAAGCTAAAGTCACCACCGGCAGCAAGCAGGTCAGTCACGTCAAAGCTGTAATCCACGTAGCGATTGACGTTGTCATCACCATCAAAACGACGGCCATTGGCTCCGCCCAGATAATAAGTACCGATAATGTCAGTAGCATGAACCGAGAAAGGATCAGCATTAGCACGCAAGATATCGACGCGAACGTGCTGATTAGCAGCGTAAGTGCCACCAGTCGTTGCATCCAGGCCAGCCTGGTTGATATACACAATGCCGTTATCGCTCTGGTCATTCACGAACATCTGGAAAGACAACACAGCAGAAGTCACAGCACTGATGGAGAAGTTCTGGTACAACACTTGACTACTAGCATAGGAAGAATCCAGGAAGCCATAGTATTGACCGCTGGCAGCACCTACGGTCTTGTAACCGCTGGCATAGGATTCAGTAGCATCAGTCGCCAATACTGAACCGGAAATGCCTTGCTCAGCCACTTTCCAGCCTTGCGGGCTGTAGCTTTCAGCGGCATCAGCCTCAAAACCGCCATTCACGATCACTTCCTGCGCGAACGCAGGAGCAGCAAACAGCACGGAGCTAGCAAAAGCCAGCGCTACGCCATGTTTTTGGAACTTCATGGTAATTCCCCTTTAACGAGAGTTGAAAACGATTCGGGGGCCATACTAGGAAGCGCTTGTGTAAGCCATATGGATACAAAATAGTCCTAATGGACTACTCAGAGATATTGCAAAACCTCATTTGTGCAACAAAGATGCAAAATAAGGCAGGGATAGCAAGCAGGATGCTAAAATGACAGCCTGAGTCAGCTTTATCACTGATCACACGCAAAAAAAGCGATTCTTTTTATCAACGCATTCCACATAGAGCACCTCATCATGGCAATTCAATGGTTCCCCGGACACATGACCTCCGCACGCAAGAAAGCGGAAGAAACCATGGAGTTCACCGATATCGTGATTGAGGTACTGGATGCGCGCGTACCAGAAGCAAGCCACAACCCGATGATTGAAGACTTGCGCCTCTATCGTCAGCGCCCCAGCCTGAAGATTCTCAACAAGGCAGACTTAGCCGACCCAGCAGCCACACAGGCTTGGCTCAACCACTTCAATCGCCAGGATGGCGTAAAAGCCGTTGCACTCTCCTGCAAGAAACCAGGCGATGCCAAGAAGATTCCTGGCCTCTGCCGTAGCCTTGCGCCGCATCGAGGGACAAATCTCAAGCCTTTGCGCATGATGATCATGGGAATCCCTAACGTCGGTAAATCTACCCTCATGAATGCCTTGCTCAACCGCAGGATTGCCAAGGTAGGCGACGAGCCTGCTGTCACCAAGAGCCAGCAACGGTTTGAACTGAGCCCACAACTCACTATTACCGACACGCCCGGCATGATGTGGCCCAAGATCAAATATGAAAGCGACGGCTATATGCTCGCTGCCAGTCATGCCATAGGCCGCAATGCCGTCATCGATGAAGAAGTGGCTGAATTCCTCGCCGGCATCCTGCTACAACGCTACCCCGCCCTGCTACAAGCACGCTATAAAACCGATGTGAGCAATATGGATGCAATTGACCTGTTGGAAGCTGTCGGCAAGCGCCGTGGCTATTTATTGAAAGGCGGAGAGCTGGATATGGAAAAAACCGCTATGGCGTTTCTTGTGGACTACCGCTCCGGCACTTTGGGCCGCATCAGCCTGGAAACACCAGAATCCCGTGCGATCATGATGGCAGAAGCACAGCAACAGGCACTTTTAGCGGAAGCAAGTGCAGAGGAAGATCAAGCTACTGACTAAATCATTGAGAATTTCATTTTTATCATTTTAAAAAAATATTATTAATTCATACCATTAGCACAATAAACCTCTCGTAAAACTTCAGGCTATTAGTCCAAACGTATCAGCCACAACAGACTATTGAGCCCTCCTCATGCCAGCAGTAGCATGGAATTGCTGTGAATAAAACAACAATTAATTCAATTGATTAATTCAACTGCTATGAGGAGTATCACATGTATATTTCCAAGTTATTGGTAACCACCGCTACTGGTGTATTGCTAACAGCGTCTGCATCAGCTTTTGCTGCTGATACCGTCTATGGTAAGGATTTCGGCAATGGTCCTAGCTATAGCACGGCCATCCATGACACCAGCGTCACATTTACCGCCCATACTGGCTCCAACCCTAATCACCTGAAAGACGCGGTATTCAGCTACAAACCAGCACAGGATGGCTATCAAGGTGTTGGCGTTTCACCTAAAAAAGGCAGTGATGTCACCGTAGGCGAAATTGACAAGCATGAATGGATTTTTGCCGACTTCACCAAGGCTAGTGTCATCAGCAACCTGACACTCGGCCTGTTGTTCGATGGCCCGGAATATAACGACAAGAAAGAACAAGCCTCCATTACTGTCACCTATTTCGATAACTCAACAAGCACATTTACCCTGATTGCCACAGGGGCGACAACCGCTTCGTGGAATGGTTTTGGTAGCGTACTTAACCTAAGCCCTGCTGCCGATAGCTTGGGTGGCGTATGGAGCCTGGATAATCCTTTCGGTGATACAGCGGTGAAGTCTTTCTCCCTCACATCCCTGAAGGATAAATCAGACTTCACCCTCTACAGCGTGACCGCCGTTCCTGAGCCAGAATCCTACGCCATGCTGGCACTCGGCCTTGGCTTGGTTGGTTTCATGGCACGCCGCCGCGACAGAAGCAACTTGTACGTTTAAGTCAAATCAAGACACTTTTCAGCCTCGCCCGGCATTGGGTGAGGCTTTTTTATGTCCATCACTCCGCTTCTCTGCTAGCCTCAAATACTCACTCAAGATAAAATCCTCCATGATGTTGTTACACGCTTGTAGCAGCCCTTTCTGATTGACTCTTGAGCCTGCAGGCAAATCAACATGTTGAACTCGATGAACCCCCAGCAGCGCGAAGCTGTGAAGTATCTTGATGGCCCCCTCCTTGTATTGGCTGGTGCGGGTAGCGGAAAAACCCGCGTCATCACGCAAAAAATCACCTACCTGATTGAGAAGTGCGGTTACTCCCCCAAGGAAATTGCCGCGATTACCTTTACCAACAAGGCAGCCCGTGAAATGCAGGAGCGTGTCGGGCAACTGTTACAAGGTAACAACGCCAAGGGCCTCACCATCGCCACTTTTCACTCACTGGGTTTGCAGATGCTGCGCCAGGAAGCCGAATTGCTGGGATACAAGCCACAATTCTCCATCCTCGACTCATCAGATAGCTTCAAGATTCTTTCGGATGCCCTGGCGACTACCGATAAGCAATTGCTACGCAAAACACAATGGCAAATCTCAAGCTGGAAAAATGCCTTCATCAACCCTGACCAGGCCGCAGCAACGGCTGATGAGGAGTTGACACATGCAGCTGCCAAAGTCTACCAGGTGTACCAGCAGACGCTGAAGGCCTATCAAGCTGTAGATTTTGATGACTTGATCAAGCTGCCAGTGGAATTGTTCGAGCAACATCCGGAAGCATTACGTCGCTGGCAGCACAAACTCAAGTATCTCCTGATCGACGAATATCAGGATACCAATGCCTGCCAGTACAAACTGGTAAAAATGCTCACTGGCGTTGAAGGCCGCTTTACCGCAGTGGGCGACGATGATCAGGCGATTTACGGCTGGCGTGGTGCTGACGTGGAAAACTTGCGCCAGCTCACTGAAGATTTCAGTCGCCTCAAGGTAATCAAGCTGGAGCAGAACTACCGCTCCACCGTGCGCATCCTGCGTGCCGCCAATCAGGTGATTGCCAACAATCCCAAGCTGTTCGAGAAAAAGCTCTGGAGCGAGCTGGGCACTGGCGACCTGATCCAGATTAGTGCCGCCAAGGATGAAGATCATGAGGCGGAATCCGTCGTCATGAAGCTACTCGCCCATAAATTCGAGCATCGCACCAAGTTTCTTGATTACGCGATTCTTTACCGTGGCAATCACCAGGCACGCATTTTTGAGCAACAGCTACGCCAGCAAAAAATTCCCTACACCATTTCCGGCGGTCAATCCTTTTTTGATAAGGCTGAGATCAAGGACTTAGTGAGCTATTTACGCTTGATCGCCAATGAAGACGATGACCCTGCCTTCATTCGCGCTGCCACCACACCCAAAAAAGGCATCGGCAATACCACACTGGAGCGCTTGGGTGAGTTTGCCAGTGAACGCAAGATATCGCTCTTTGAGGCTGCATTTGAAGGCGATTTCCAGCGCACCATGGGCAATCGCCAACTGGAAGACTTACTGACTTTCTGCCAGTTCATCAACCGTATCCAGGAGCGCGCCGAGAAAGACCCGGCAGGCGAAGTACTGAACGACCTATTGAACGCTATCAACTACGAGGCTTTCCTCTACGATACGGAAGAACCTCGTAGCGCAGAAAACAAATGGAAGAGCGTGCTGGATTTCGTCGCCTGGCTCACGCGCAAGGGCGACGAGGACGAGAAGAATTTGCTGGCACTCACGCAGATGATCTCTCTCATGAGTATGCTGGAAGGCCGCGATAATGAAGAACCCGACGCGGTAAAACTATCTACCCTGCACGCCTCCAAGGGCCTGGAATACGGCCATGTGTTCTTGATCGGCTGTGAGGAAGGCATTCTGCCGCATCGCGAAAGCGTGGATGAGGGCAAGATCGAGGAGGAACGCCGCCTGATGTATGTCGGCATCACCCGAGCACAGAAATCGCTGCATATTTCCTGGTGTCGCCGCCGCAAGCGCGCTGGTGAGCATGAATCCTGCGAGCCAAGTCGTTTCATCGCTGAACTACCAGAGGACGACGTTCGCCATTCCGGTCAGCCGCAAAACGATCCAGTGGCCAACAAGGAAAATGCACGCCAGCGCATGGCCCAAATTCGCGCCATGCTAGGCGGACAAAACACCTAATTTTAATAGTAGCTCCTGTAGACAAGCCCCTTTGTCACCTCCGCTCGTTCGGACCTACAGGCTTGCCTTTCCAGGCTGTTTTTTCAACCATTTCAAGACAATAGTGAGCTAAGTAATAATGGGTAGTTGGATGATTGCACTAGCAGCCGGTGCGTTCTGCATCGGCATGACCGAATTTCTGCCCATGGGTTTATTACCCGACATCGCCCATGGCCTGGATGTCTCCATTCCCGCTACAGGCAACCTGGTGACCGTATATGCCCTGGGCGTGGTAATCGGCGGCCCTTTGATGGTCGCCATCACGATCAACCGCCCACGCAAGGCTACGCTACTCGGGCTGATGGCCATTTTCACCTTGGGTAACATACTCTGCGCACTTGCCCCCAATTACCTCACCCTGGCAGCGGCGCGGATTTTCACCGCATTAAGCCATGGTTCATTTTTTGGCATTGCTGCCGTGGTCGCACTGCATCTCGCACCGCCCGGCCAGGGCAACCGTGCCCTGGCACTGATGTTCACCGGCCTGACTATGGCCAATGTGCTTGGCGTACCACTAGGCACCCTGCTAGGCCAGGAAACCAGCTGGCGCATTCCATTCTGGACAGTTGCTGCCTGCGGCGCGATTGCCATGTATACCATCTGGCGTTTTATTCCCGATCTCCGCGCCATGCCCAAGCCGGATATCCGTAAAGAGATGCAAGCCGTGCTCCAGCCTAACGTGCTACTGGCTATGGCCATTACCGCGATTGGTTTTGCCGGGGTATTCACGATATTTACCTACATCACGCCGATACTGGAAGATATGTCCGGGCTTTCGCCCCACCATGTCAGCTTCATGCTGATTGCCATGGGTATTGCTGCCACCATCGGGCTGAATATCGGCGGAAAAATGGCAGATTGGAAACTATTGCCCACAATCACCCTCTCACTAATAGGCATGGCCTTGCTAGGCATTGTTTTCGCATGGAGTATGCAATTCACGCTGGCAGCGATTGCCACGGCATTTATTTGGGGCATGGTGAGTTTTGCCGTTGGCCCAGGCCTGCAAACCAATGCCATGGCTCAAGCTGGTGAATCTCCGTTGATGGCTTCTACAGTCAACCAGAGCGCTTTCAACCTGGGGAATGCAGGTGGTGCCTTCTTGGGCGGCGCCGTGATCCATTTTGATTTCGGCCTGCCAGCCGTTGCATTAGCCAGCGCGGCGGTTGCCATTTGCGGGGCTTTGCTGACTTTGTACAGCATGCAACACTACGGAAAACAGACAAAATAACGTTCAGCTCACTTGCCTGAGCTGGATCTAGCACGCAAGGGTGAACCATGGCACATCAACAATCCGGACAATTGAGGCGCAGCACATTCAGGTTTGTGAAAGCCTTGTTCTGGCTATTGATGGCACTGCTTGTGGCGTTCATTGCGTGTGAAACCCAGGGTTGGACGTTCCTACGTGAGCCCGCAGAAAAGCTGCTGACCAAGCAATTGGAGCGTGAAGTGAAGCTGGATGCCCCTTTCAAACTGCACCTGTGGGCAGGCATCCAGCTGGACCTGGGACACTTGTATATCTCAGCCCCGGCTGCGTTCAAGGTTCCGCATTTGGTTGATGCGGAGAACATCAGCATCAAGCTGCGTTACAAAGACCTCTGGCATTTCAAGCAAACTAGCAGCTTACGCATCCGCGAAATCAAGGTGGAGGAAATTGATGCGCAGCTGATCCGCCATGCCGATGGAGCAGCCACTTGGCAATTTCCCAAAGATGACAACGCGCCTAATAGCCCGCTTCCCGTGATCGAAACCCTGATCGTGAAGAACGGCAGTAGCCGCATAGACGATGTCATCAGCCAGGCCAGGTTACAAGCAAAATTCAAGACGGAAGAAGGCAGCAGCCAGGAAGAGCTACGTTCGGAAGTCAGCATCAACGGGCAATTCCAGGGCAAGCCACTGAAAACATTCCTTGAAACACCAGGCTTTCTCCCTATCGCCACGCAAGATGCTGATGCTCCACCAATCAAATCCAAGGGTTGGTTGGAATACGCCAAACTACGAGTAGATTTCAATGGGCAAATATCCGATCTCTTTGGTCGGCAAGATATTGTCGGCAATGCTGTTGTTACCGGCCCATCGCTATCAGTATTAGGCGACCTTACGGGCAGTGTGTTTCCTACTACCGATTCCTTCCGCATCAGCGCTGCACTCAGTAAACACGCTGATATTTGGGACGTTAATGTAGACTCCGCCAAGATAGGCAAAAGTAGCCTAAGCGCCACGCTTCAATATGACCCGCGTCGCCAGTCAGGCCAAGTGCCGCTCTTGAGCGGTAAAATCGATGGTAGCCGCTTCTTTCTCGCCGACCTTGCGCCGGCATTCGGTACCCTGCAATCCGATGGCACCCCGGCCCAGCCTACTGAAGGGCGTGCTATTCCAAATCGCCCACTGGATCTGCCCTCGCTCAACTTCATGGATGCCGATATCACCATCAAGATGGATTACATGAACCTGGGCAACGCCTTCGCTTTGCCAGTGGCACCATTCAAGGCCAAGCTCAGCCTGAATCAAGGCAAACTCAGCATCAGCGACATATTAGCCAACACTGCGGATGGCAAACTGACCGGTAGCCTCATCATAGATGCCCATGAACCCCAGGATAGCAATGCAAAACGCTACCCTCCCCAATGGCAGATCAAGCTAGGCTGGAAAGACATAGAGCTTGGCAAATGGCTACAAGTCTCGAAGGACCGCCAGGAAGCGGCCAAGAAACAGGGCAAGGAAGCCTCTCCATATATCACCGGCACCCTGAACGGGCGCACCGAACTAAGTGGCAAAGGTAATACCACCGCTGAACTGCTGGGTTCACTCAACGGCAATACCACCTTATTCATTGAGCAAGGCGAAATATCCCGGCTAGTAATGGAGTTGCTCGGGCTGGATATTGCCCAGAGCGTTAGCGCCTGGTTGGGTGGAGACAAATCTCAGCGCCTGCAATGCGCAGTGATGGACCTCAAGGCCAGCAACGGCATCATCAAGCCTGAAGTAGCACTGATCGACACCCCGGTCACACTGGTCTTGATCAATGGCAATATTGACCTGGGACAAGAAAAACTAGACCTGTTGCTGGCGGCAAAACCCAAGAACTTCTCACCGCTTACCGTGCGCTCGCCTATCAAGGTACAAGGCAGTTTTGTCGAGCCCAAGGTACGTCCAGAAGCCGCCCCGATTGCGGCACGCCTGCTGGGCAGTGTGGCATTGGCTTTCGTTAATCCGCTGGCCGCAATCCTGCCCTATCTGGATACGGGCTCCAAGAGCAACTCTTACAATTGCAGCCAGGCGCTCCATGGCTATACCCCGAAACCAGTTAAAAGCGAACCAGACAAGACCATTCCAAGCACACAACCATCGCCTGCCCCTGCCATTCCTGGACACTAAAAGCAAGTTGTATATGCTAGCGGCAATAGGCCCAAACGGGCCATACTGCCTATTAAACCCCTACTGATAAAATACTGACCATGCCTTACATCACCCTCGACCAAGCCAGCCTGGCTTACGGACACTATCCCCTGCTCGACCATGCCAACTTCCAACTTGATGCTGGTGAACGAGTTGGCCTGATTGGCCGTAATGGTGCAGGCAAATCCAGCCTGCTCAAAGTCATTGCCGGCGAAAGCAAGCTGGACGATGGCACTTTCTGGCGCGCCCCAAAATCGCGTACTGTCTATGTGCCGCAAGAACCCGCGCTTGAGCCTGAACACACTATTTTTGAGGCTGTAGCCGAAGGCTTGGGCAACTTGCGCCAGGCCTTGGTGGAGTATCACCACGTATCACAGCAAATGGCAGAGCCTGATGCCGACCTCGATAGCTTGATTGCTCGCATGCAGACATTGCAGCACGAATTGGAATCGCAAGGTGGCTGGCAATCGCAAGCACGTGTGGAAGCGGTATTAAGCCGCTTACAGCTCGACCCCGAGGCCAAAATTTCCACGTTATCAGGTGGCTGGCGCAAGCGCGTGGCGCTTGCCCGCGCCTTGGTGGCAGAACCTGAAGTCTTGTTGCTGGATGAGCCTACCAACCATCTGGACTTTGCCGCAATTGAGTGGCTGGAAAACTTACTATTGGATTTCAAGGGCAGCTTGCTGTTTATCACCCACGACAGACGTTTTCTTGACCGCCTGGCAACACGCATCGTGGAGCTTGATCGTGGCCACTTGACGGATTTTCACGGCAATTACAGCCAATACCAAATCAAGAAAGAAGAACTCTTGGCAGTGGAAGCCACCCATGCTGCCAAGTTCGATAAATTCCTCGCACAAGAAGAAGTCTGGATACGCCAGGGCATCAAGGCAAGACGCACGCGCAACGAAGGCCGTGTTCGCCGACTGGAAGCCCTGCGCCTGGAGCGTGCCGCTCGGCGCGAACGCCAGGGCAACGTCAAGCTCACGCTGGATAGCGGTGAGCGATCGGGTAAGTTGGTGGCTGAACTGGATCATGTCTCGCTCGCCTACAACAACCCGCTCATTCAAGATTTCAGCACGCGCATCATGCGCGGTGACCGTATCGGTTTGATTGGCCCCAATGGTGCCGGTAAATCCACCCTGCTCAAATTGATCCTGGGTGAACTGGAACCCGATAGTGGTTCCATCCAGCGCGGCACTAACCTCAACGTGGCTTATTTTGACCAGATGCGCGAGCAACTGGATGAAGAAGCTACTCTAGCTGACACCATCAGCCCCGGCTCCGAATTCGTGCAGATCGGCAATGAGCGCAAGCATGTCATCAGCTATCTGGAAGACTTTCTCTTTCCACCGCAGCGCTCTCGCTCGCCAGTGAAATCGCTTTCAGGTGGTGAACGCAACCGCCTGTTATTGGCACGTTTATTTGCGCGCCCTGCCAATGTACTGGTGCTGGATGAGCCTACCAATGATCTCGACATCGAAACCCTGGAGTTGCTGGAAAGCCTACTACAAGAATTTGCAGGCACCTTGTTCCTGGTCAGCCATGATCGCGCCTTTCTTGAGAATACCGTGACCCAGATCATTGCCTTTGAAGGTAATGGCACCCTGAGTGAATTTGGGGGCGGCTACGACGACTGGTTCCGCCACACCCAATCGCAAGCTGCCGCAAAAACTGTTGCCAAGGCTGCCAGCGAAAAACCAAAGCAGGAAACACCAGCTAAGAAGCCTATAGCTAACAAGCTAAGCTTCAAGGAAGCCCGAGAATTAGAAAGCCTGCCTGCCAAAATTGAAGCCTTGGAAACAGAACAAAGCACCATCAACCAAGCCCTGGCCAACCCAGATATTTACCGGGAAAACGCTGATCAGGCACGCACCTTGCAACAGAGGTTAAGCGAGATCGGCAGCGAAATTGAACAGGCCATGGTGCGGTGGGAAGAACTGGAAAACCGTAATTTAGCGTAGAGTGGGCACGATGGTGTGCAAGCCCATGCCATCAATAAGCTGTGCCCACTGACTGATTGACCTGAGGGAGCAACCGTTTGGATTCGTTGTGGAATTCATATACAGCCAATATTGCTTATGCAATCAGCCAGTTGTGCATTGCCATCATCATGGGTGGCCTGTATTTTCTCGCCCCGACTGAACGCTCCACCCGCTATTGGGCACTTTCCGGCTTACTGAGCATCTTTGGCTCCACGCTCACTGCCTTCAGTATTTCAAAGTTTGGTCATTTGCCGCTCATCACTGGCTCTACCCTCATGATCGCTGCAATGACAGCAAAATGGTGGGGAACGCAGGCATTCTTCGGCAAGCACCCTGCTCATATTGGCTGGTACCTGATCCTGGGCTTTTTCATTGCCTATAGCCTGAGCATTTTGCTGCAATTAACAGTAGGCATACGCACCCTGCTGTTCTCTCTCATGCTCGCCGCGTTGATGTTCCTCAACGTGGTTGAGGTCGTCAAGGCAAGGGGCATCCGGCTATCCTTTGCCAATAGCCTCGTCATCATCGCCTATACACTAGCCGCCGCTGATTTCATCCTGCGCGGTATCCTCGCGATCAGCGGCGGCATTGACCTTGCACCACAAAGCCATGACCCTATCAACGTATTCGGGCTCTACCTGATCCCCATGTGGTGTAACCTGCTGGGTTCCCTTGGCTTGCTCTTGATGTATTTCGAATCCATCATCCTTGAAAAAGAGCACCTCGCCTCGCATGACGAACTGACCAAGCTTTATAACCGCCGTGCACTGGTCAACCTTGGACGCCGTGAAGTAGACCTTGCTCTACGCTACCAAAAGCCTATCAGCATCTTCATGCTCGACCTGGATCATTTCAAATTGGTCAATGACACCTACGGGCACGATGTCGGCGATAAAGTATTACGCAGCGTGGCACTGACTTTGAGTAACACTTGCCGCAACACTGACATCATCGGACGATACGGTGGTGAAGAACTCTGCATTCTCTGTCCGCATACCACAACAGAGGAAGCCATCGCATTGGGAGACCGCGTATTGGAAGCAATGCGCAACCTGCGCCACCCAGCTTGCGACAGTCGCCAAGTCACTTGTAGCCTGGGGCTCTATACCTGGAACCCCCATATCGATCTCGCGACAAGCTGGGAAGCAATGCTCCATCGCGCCGATACTGCGCTATATGCAGCCAAGGCAGCAGGAAGAAACTGCATGCTGCAATACAACATCGAAGCTGATCGCCATAATCAATAAAAATTACTTATTAAATAAATTTAAACAATCAATTTTATTTATTTAAATAAAATCCCTACACTGCAATCTCACTATTTCAACACCCTAGGAGATTGCAATGACAACATCCCTCATCAACACCGAAATCAAGCCATTCAAGGCAACTGCTTTCCATAACGGTGAATTCGTCACCGTGACTGAAGCCGACCTCAAGGGCAAATGGGCTGCCGTGGTGTTCTACCCTGCCGACTTCACTTTTGTTTGTCCAACAGAGCTTGGCGACATCGCCGACAACTACGACGAACTGCAAAAATTGGGCGTTGAAGTTTACTCCGTATCCACTGACACCCACTTCACCCACAAGGCTTGGCACGATGCTTCGGATACCATCCGCAAGATCAAGTTCCCCATGATCGGCGACCCGACAGCGACTGTGACACGCAACTTCGGCGTATTGCGCGAAGCAGAAGGCTTGGCTGACCGTGGCACCTTCATCATCGACCCCAATGGCGTCATCCAGGCGATTGAAGTCACCGCAGAAGGCATTGGCCGCGACGCTGCTGACCTGGTACGCAAGATCAAGGCGGCACAATACGTTGCCACTCACCCAGGTGAAGTATGCCCAGCCAAGTGGAAAGAAGGCGAAGCTACATTGGCTCCTTCCCTCGACCTGGTTGGCAAGATCTAAGCAGTAACGGCCCGGGCAAACACAAACTCCCTGCCTATCTGCCCGGGCACTTTTTGCAGCACTATCAATACAAGATTGAGAGCACATCATGTTGGACGCAAACATCAAGACACAATTAAAGGCTTATTTCGAAAAACTCACCCAGCCTATCGAAATCACCGCTTCTGTAGATAGCGGCGATAAATCCCGCGAGCTGCTGGAGTTGCTGAACGACCTCAAGAGCCTGTCTGCGCACATTACCGTCCAGCAAAGTGATGATGTCACGCAACGCAAACCCTCTTTCAGCTTGAACAGCCCAGGAAAAAACCTCGGCATACGCTTTGCCGGGCTTCCCATGGGACATGAATTCACCTCGCTTGTGTTGGCGTTGTTGCAGGTAGGCGGTCATCCGCCCAAGGCCGAGCCAGAAATCATCGAGCAAATCCGCAACCTTGAAGGCGAATTCAATTTCGAGACCTACATCTCGTTAAGCTGTCACAACTGTCCCGAGGTGGTACAGGCCATCAACCTCATGGCTGCGATCAACCCGAACATCCGCCACGTCATGATCGACGGTGCCTTGTTTCAGAAGGAAGTGGACGAGCGCAAGATCATGGCCGTGCCTACGATCTTCCTCAATGGTCAGGAGTTCGGCCATGGACGTATGGGCGTTCAGGAAATCCTCAACAAGATCGACACCGGTGCAATCAAGAAAGAAGCCGAAAAACTCTCGGCCAAGGAACCGTTCGACGTCTTGATCGTCGGCGGCGGCCCAGCAGGCGCATCGGCAGCCATCTATTCCGCCCGCAAAGGCATACGCACTGGCGTAGTTGCCGATCGTTTCGGCGGGCAGGTCATGGATACCATGGCGATTGAGAATTTCATCTCAGTCAAGGAAACCGACGGGCCTAAACTGGCTGCGGCATTGGAAGAGCACGTTAAAAGCTACGATGTCGACATTATGAATCTGCAACGTGCAGCAGCCTTGGTGCCGGCGCATGAGAATAGCGGCTTCACCGAGGTTAAGCTCGAAAGCGGCGCTGTACTCAAAGCCAAGTCCGTGATCATCGCCACTGGCGCACGCTGGAGGGAAATCAACGTCCCCGGGGAAAAAGAATACCGTGGACGCGGCGTGGCCTACTGCCCTCACTGCGACGGCCCATTGTTCAAGGGCAGAAGCGTAGCTGTCATCGGCGGCGGCAATTCTGGCGTTGAGGCGGCAATTGACCTTGCCGGCATCGTCAAGGATGTCACCTTGATAGAATTCAACGGAGAACTACGTGCCGATGCCGTATTGCAGAAGAAACTGTTCAGCCTACCCAATGTCACTGTCATCACTGGTGCACAAACCACCGAGATCAATGGTGATGGCGAAAAAGTTGACGGCCTGACTTATACCAATCGGCAAACCGGCGAATCACACCGGGTCGACTTGGCTGCAGTGTTCATCCAGATCGGCTTAGTGCCCAATACTGATTGGATCAAGGACACAATCACCTTGAGCAAATTCGGTGAAATTGAAGTGGATGACAAAGGCCAAACCTCAGAACCAGGCGTATTTGCCGCAGGTGACGTCACTACCGTCCCCTTCAAGCAAATCATCATCGCCATGGGTGAAGGTTCCAAAGCCGCACTCGGCGCATTCGAACACCTGATTCGCCACTAAACCCGCCCCGGTACTGTTTCTCCAGCCAAAAATCGCGTGAAACAGTACCGCTCAAGCGCCTTAAAAGGTAGAATAGCGCCCTTGGATGTCCTCGTGGTGAAACGGATATCACCGGCCCCTCCTAAGGGTCAGTTTCAGGTTCGAGTCCTGACGGGGACACCATAAGGTACTCCAGCACAGTCCAATAGAGTCTATAAAACCCCGATAAATCTTAATAATTACGGGGTTTTTTGTTTAATACTGTCCAAACTCGTCTATTGACATCCAGCATTTAACATGGGTAACTTTAGGGGTAACACCACTTACCCCACAAATGGTTACCCCAAAATGGCACTTTCAGACGTATCGCTACGCAATGCCAAACCCAAGGATAAAGCCTACAAGCTTTATGACGAGGCGGGGCTATTCATTCAAGTTACCCCAGCCGGGGGTAAGTGGTGGCGATTCAAATACCGTTTCGATGGCAAGGAAAAGCTACTCTCCCTGGGTACATACCCAGAAATTACCCTTGCAAATGCGCGCGAACGACGTGACGAAGCCCGGAAGTTACTTGCACAGATTCCACCCATAGACCCAAGCGCCAACCGGAAAGCAGCCAAGGTAGCAAGAGAAAAGCTTGTCACCAACAACTTTGAAGCGATTGCGCGCGAATGGGTAGCCTCACATATGGCTGATAAGTCAGAAACACACAGGAGGCGCACGCTACGACGTTTGGAGCTATTCCTTTTTCCTTGGCTGGGCAGCAAGCCCATCGCTGATATGACGGCCCCTGACGTGTTGCAGCCTATCAAGCTGATCCAAAACCAGAACAAGCTCGAGACAGCGCACAAGGCATTACAGATCGCCGGGCAAGTGTTTCGATATGCTGTGCAAACTGGACGAGCAGTACGAGATGTCACTGCAGACCTCAAGGGCGCCCTTCCCTCTTCCACCGTTACCCATATGGCTTCCCTGACTGACCCCAAGGATGTAGCTGAACTATTGCGCGCCATGGACGGTTTTACAGGTTCACTGACAGTCCAGACAGCTCTACGTCTTGCCCCTCTCCTATTCGTACGCCCTGGTGAACTGCGCACCGCGCGCTGGGCAGATATTGATCTAGAAGCAGCCGAGTGGCGTTATCGGGTGAGCAAAACCAAGACAGATCATCTAGTGCCTTTATCCAGCCAGGCCATTGCCCTACTGAGAGATATACAGCCGCTATCAGGCCATGGTCAATGGGTCTTCATGGGAGGACATGATCCCAAGAAGCCAATGAGTGAGGCTGCCATCAACGCCGCGTTGAAGCGCATGGGCTACGACACACAAACCCAGATCACCGGCCATGGCTTTAGAGCAATGGCTCGCACTCTGTTGCACGAGCGCCTAAATATTGACCCGCATATCATCGAGCACCAGTTAGCCCATAAGGTGCCGGACACTTTGGGTAATGCCTATAACCGCACACGTTTCATTGAGCAGCGCAAAGAGATGATGCAAGCCTGGGCTAATTATTTAGACGAGTTGAAAGCTGGCGCAAAGATTATCCAGCTGAAAGCCTAGACCCTATGCAACAGCATTGGACGGGAATATACTTGTACAAATAGATGAACAAGTATTGGAGGTTGTCATGAGAGTAGTGAGTTATTCAGAAGCACGCAATTCGCTTAAGTCAGTATTGGATGACGTGACCAATGATGTGGATGTCACAGTGATCAATCGCCGTGATGCGGAAGATGCTGTAGTGATGTCTTTGGCCCATTACAACAGCCTGATGGAAACATTGCACTTGATGCAGAACCCATCCAATGCTGCCCACCTGGCTAAGTCCATTGCTGAACTACGATCAGGTAAAGGCAAAGCCAGAGAGTTGATCAAGGAATAATGGCACGCAAGTTTGTTTTTACCCCGAGCGCCTGGGCGGATTATCTCTACTGGCAGACTCAGGACAAGAAAACCCTCAAGCGTATTAACGCTTTACTGGAAGCAGCAGCTAGGGAGCCATTTGAAGGTATAGGCAAGCCAGAACCATTACGCGGGGACTTGTCAGGCTTCTGGTCCAGGCGTATTGATGATGTGAACAGGTTGGTTTATGAAGTCACAGAGACTGAATTGAATATTGTGGCCTGCCGCTATCACTATGGCGATAAATAGCAGGCTCAGGAGCAACACCGCCGCCTGACGCTATCAGGCATTAGCGGCAGCACAGGTTACTTTCGACGGACACCTGCACTGCCTCACCACAACGCAATACTTTATAGGAGTATCACGCCATGGCTGATGCCAATTTTACTACAGCAGAGTTCCAATCTGAAGTTATTGATTATCGATCCTTCTCTTCAGAATTAACAAATGAAATCTCTGAGATTGATGGTGCACTATTCGCTATTCGATCAATTTTAGAAGAGCTTGATGATGACCCTGACAAGAATGATTCGACTATTTGCGGAGTAAAGGGGTCCTCGCTAATTACATTAAATCACGCAAGAAAAAATCTTTATGATCTTTTCTGCAAAATCGATAGCAGTTCTTATCACTATGTTGTGAAAAAAGAAACGGGAAAGGTGGCGGCATGAATCAACGATCTCATCAGCTTGACCGCTTTGATGAGTTTCCAAAAAATCATCACAATTATCCGCATTACTCTCTGTGATTACTGGAGAAGGCCATGAAAATTTCTCGTTGTATACAACATCATTCAAGAAAACTACCTTTGGGCATGCTCTGAGTTAGTAGATCAAATCGAAAAGCTAATAAGTACACCTTCGTAAAGCTTAAGACATGCCAGTATGTTTTTGCATACTGGCCTTTATTTTCATCACGTTAACAAGGATAAGAAAAATGGACGATCATGTTCTCATGATAGCTGAAGAGGTAGCCGAACTTCTTAGAGTCGATTCCAGAACTGTTAATGAGCGATACGCGTACCGTAAAGATTTTCCGAAATATATTAAGATTGGAAGAAGAAAACTATGGAAGCGTGCTGAACTTATGAAGTATGTCGATGACTTGCAAGAAAGGTGATTGCAATGGATATCAAACAGTTAGAAATTGCCATCAAGGCGGTTCAGATATTTTCTGAGACTCACCCTAAGCCGTCGCAGGGGACGCAGACTCAAGCTGCAGAAATGCTGGGGATAAGCCGCCAAACTGTTTCAAGGATGATAAGGACTAGCTCGTTCTCACTGAACAAGTGCGGCATGGTATCGATATTAGAAATTGATTTAATCCTATGCGCGCGAAATATAAGCTATAAAAAGTCTTGCAAAAAGTTCGACTACTGAGTTCTCATTATGATTGAAGAAAAAAGAAAAAGAGGCAGACCACGTATTAGCGAAAACTCAGCTACAAGTAACTCAGACACAATAATAGCAAAAACCGTTTACAGATTACTCATGGTTGGATTTTCAATGAGAAACTCAAAAGATGAAGTTGGAATTGCAGAGCAGTGTGCTCTAGCAGCTAAAATTTCTTTACAGAGAACTGACTCCAACGGCCTACCTTTAAGTGGCGATAGAATAGAACAAATTTATGAGAAATGGTTTAAACAGATAAACCGAGACCACAATCCCAATTCTTGGCCTATTCCTAAAAGGTGGCGTTATACAAAAGAATCCTTGAGACTTCGTTGCCCGATTAAAGATTTGCCCTTTTCTGAGTTAGTAACACTACTGATAAACAATATGGGAGAGTGGCCAGATCGCCCCCATCCTCAAGTACCTAGTGAGGATCTTGTGTTGACTCAACGAGCCTGGAAAGAGCTAGGTCCCATTCCTAAAATAATCCTAACTATTGATGATCCAGAAAAGTAGGGTAATTAAATAGCTATGTAATTTGAAGTCGACGAACATTATCCACGTTCATCCACAAACGTCTGGGATAATGAAATGAGTCACATCACCTTACCGGAAACTGGTTTTCTACGTATCCGTCAAATCATAACCTTTATTCCCGTTTGCCAAGCTAGTTGGTGGGCTGGAGTTAAATCTGGGAAATATCCTAAAGGTATAAAGCTTGGTAACCGCACTACGGTGTGGCGTGCTGAGGATATTCGTAAGCTGATCAATGAGCTTGGCGGCAATGCCGAGGTTCAATCTTCAGAGAGTCAGTAAGCATGGCTCTCAATCACCAAGCAGACTCTCAAGGGATTCAGTTTCGTGGAGAACTATCTCTACGGAACATCCGCGGCCCTTGGGCATCCACCGTCCGTGAAGGCACATTTGCTGTCACTTGGAACGGCGGAAAAAACAAGTGCTGGGCTTTCTTGCATCAGTTCGATCCAGCCTCCAGAGATACCGTAGCAAAGGCATTTCAGGATGCTCGGAATTTGCAAGTTGCTGCAAAGCTTGGTCGCGCTGTTATTTCCTCCCTCACAGATACTTTCACTATCGCATCTTCACTACATTTCAACCGCATCCCTTATCTGCAAATGCTGCGGAATTTAGGCCGACAGTTTAGTCATGAACACCGGGAGATGCTGACGTCTCACGGCATTATTGCGGAAAGCATTGCCAGCTCAATGGATCGTATTTCAGGCGACTTTCTAACCTATAGTGCCAGTGGCCGTCTTGCAGCCAGTGTCATGAAGCTTTCTCTAATGAATGCCTGGACTGACGGCCTTCGATCAGCTTTTGCATCCACCATGATGCAGAATTTCTCCAAGAAAGTAGGTTCAGCCTGGGCTGATCTTGATGAGTGGGATCAATACCTGCTGCGCCGTAAAGGCATCGAGGAAGCAGATTGGCAAATCATTTCCCAAGCCACCCCCACCGAAAACAATGGCGTTCGCTATCTGACGCGAGAGAGCGTGGCAGCAGTCAAAGCCGAAGGAGCACAACAGGTTGCGACCAAATGGCTGGCTTTTGTTTCCGATGAGGGCCAATACGCAGTCGTCAATCCAGATTTGGCAACGCGGGCTATCGTTACAGGTGGAGGTATGCCCACGGGAACCATCAGCGGTGAGGCTGCACGAACTGCAGCGCAGTTTAAAAGCTTCCCTATTGCCATGATGACAAGGCATTGGGAACGCATCCTTGAAACACCACAGGGCCTTGAAGGGGCTCCGCTAGGTTATGGAGCACAGTCCGCATCAGGAGCTGCTGTAAACCGGGTAGCTCTTTTAGCTGCTCTGTCTGTGGGAACTATGCTTATCGGGGCCGACTCCCTCAAGCTGATCAACTCCAACTTGCCTTATGCCAGCCTATGGCAAATCAGCGACATTTGGGATCACTGGGTCATCCATAACATGCAAGAAATGCTTAACCCAGGTTATCTCTCGCGCATGCAACAGCGCGCCATGCGGGACTACGGGCAAAGCTATTACTGGGAGCCTGGAGAGTTCTTTCCAGAGCGTGCCCCTGATTTTGAAGCTGCTTTAGGAGAATAGTATGCAAACCATTTCCACCGACATCATGAACCTCAGTCTGGGCGAGCTCTTGCAGCTCGGCATAGAAACCCGTAAGGGGATTTTCATGCAGTTGCCAGTTGAGAAGCGCATTGCTTTCATCGAGGCATTCTGTGACTTCGACCCTCGTGACATCACCGAAAGGGCATTGATGGAGGATCATATTGACGATCCGCTCACAGACATTTTGCAATCCGGCAATCGAACGAAAATTGACCACGCCCGATATATTCAACATAAAGTTGATGATCAGGAAATAACCTCATCCAAACCACAATTCACGGTGATTCCTGGAGGTAAAGATGAGTAGGCAAGAAATGGGCGCTATCCGTAAATGGGATCAATCTGAGGTTCGTATCGCCACTGACGAATACAAGGATCGGCGTATCGTGGACATCCGCGTGTGGTTCAAACCAGATGGGGCCACCGAGTTTGTACCCAGCAAGAAAGGGGTAACGATTGACCTCAATAAGGTGAAAGACTTGGTTCAGGTATTAGAAAGGATTAAAGATGGCGTATAAGTTCACCAAAGCGGAGAAGGAACAGATCAAACAACTCATTACCAATCGTTCCAAGCCTTATAGCATCAGTAATTACTATGGGTTAATCAGGAAAACATTTCGTATACGGGTAGAAGTGGTTGCACGGGCAATGCGTGCAGCGGGGATTTCATTGGAGGTTATATTCCAGCACCTTGAGGAGTCAACGTTCTCCGTCGATATGCTGCCGATCGCAGAAAATCAGAAATTAGTCCTTAAGGGTATGAAGAAACTCAGCGAAACTTATTGCCCACACCCTTACAAGAAAATCCCTAAACAGCCTCTCTCTTGATCGCGCGCGCACGCGCTTTATATATAAGGGGAAAAATGGCTCATTATGGTCAAAAATCTAACTCTTTGGTGATAGACTGGTTTCGCATTCTAGCGGACCTAAATAAGGTGGGTATCTCGTTGCATGCCACTGCTGATGAAACGCGCATCCCATACAGCACGTTACAGGGATATAGAAAAGGTTCAGAACCCAAGTATTCGACAGGATGTAATCTAATTGCCTATTGGATCGAGAAAACTGGCAAGCCTAAAAGTGATGTTCCAAAGGTGGAACGGTTTTCGTATAAGCGATAAGACGAACATGAAGTGATCATGTGTTTGAGATGACCAGAACCACGCGTTTCGTTCATTGAAGCAAGCTACTATTTCAAGGCGTTATAGCTGGAGCATTCGTAGGTTGCAGCCAGTATCCATCAACTATCCATTTATCTCCATTGGCAGTTAAATAAACAGTCTCCTTTAGGCTGGAATTCTGAAATTCACTTGAATAGACCACTAATCTCCAGTGACCAGGAGTGCCATTGGCTAGCCTTTTATCCCCATTGGTTGAATAAAGCTGACGCTCAACTATATGGCCCAATGGCTGCCTGTGAGTGTGACTTAAAAGAAGAAAAGCACTTTCATCAAACATCTTGCTTAAACCACTGGCACTCCAAGCTTGGGAGTAATTTTCTTGATCTAGATAACTCAACCAATTGTTTGTCGCAAGCAAAGGATCTTCGGTTGGAGGTGGCGGTAGTTTATCTATTACGTTTGTTAAAGGAGGCGTATAGAAATACACCACGCCAAATATTGCCATTGCGCCACCAGCCCTTAATATTCCTGGAATCCTTACATCAATAAACCCTGGAATAAATGCCCCTATGCCAGCTGCCGCTAACGCTATGACTATTCGAACAATAGTAAAAGTATTCTCATTCATATCCGGTGACGCCACAGCAATCCACAAGATAACTGAAATAAACACTACACCGAATCCAAATACCGCGATCTTTTCCCAATGCTGAGATTTTGTAGTAGACATTTTTTACTCCAAATTATTAATTACGAGGGCCTGCGCACATCATTGTCTGTTGCCAGAATGCTGCGCCAGACCCCCCATATTGCATGCCTAATATTTGGAGCGTAGGTAGATGGTGGTAATCCCGAATGTAATTCTCTTGATCTATGGTCAACCCTGCTTGTCGCATGTGAAGTAATGCCTTGCAATTAGCCAAGAATTCATTTCCTGTGGGGATGCTAAGATGCATACATTCGTGAATTTTAGTGAACTCCTGCATCAATGGGGGCAATTGAAAGAAAAGAGGGCCATATGTTATGGTTGGCCAGCCAGCCTGATTCCAGGCAGCATGGGCCCAAAACTGCGATGGTCCAGGAGCTTCATATGCTTGAACAATCTGTTTAGTCATGGCATGTGGCGCCATACAAGCAGCAAATGAAACACTTGAAAATAAACAAGCCAGAACGAATCCGAGTGAATGGACTAAAGACTTGTACATGTTATCCCCTTAATATTGAACTACTGATTTAATCAAATTGTTATTAATAAAGATGGTGGTACTAAAGCCTCTAAACATATCGGGCATTATGGTTATGTTATTTTTTCAAGCAATTGAATCTTATTATAATAATCATGATTGTAAAAAAACAATTACTTGCAATAAAAAATCATAAAATGCCTAAGGCTAAACTTTTTCTAGTTATACTTTTTCTTTCCCTCCCCTCCTACGCCGACACCATCACCGGCAAAGTGATCGGCATAGCTGACGGTGATACCATCACCGTCCTTGAAGGCAAGACCCAACACAAGATCAGGCTCAACGCGATCGATGCGCCAGAGAGCAGGCAGGATTTTGGCAATGCTTCCAAGAAGTCACTATCGGAGATTTGCTTCGGTAGGCCAGCAGAGGTGGTTGTCCAGGGAACAGATGACTATGGTCGCAGTATAGGAGAGGTCAGTTGCCAGGCTGCGGATGGTAGCTGGGTATCTGCTAATACTCACCAAGTTCGCACTGGTATGGCCTGGGTTTATCGTCAATACTCGAATGATGCTGAATTAATCAGACTTGAGGAGCTAGCACGCTCCCAAAGTCTAGGCTTATGGAGCCAGCCCTCTCCCACTCCACCATGGGATTTCCGGCACGGGGGGAGCAAGGCCACACAAAAAGCTGCTGCTGTGGTACAAACTGTCACGACTTCCTCTACTAGTTTTACTTGTGCTGGCAAACGCTTCTGCAAACAGATGACGAGCTGTGAGGAAGCCAAGTTCTATTTGAGGACATGTGGGGTATATCGCTTGGATCGCGATGGTGATGGAATACCGTGTGAGTCGATCTGTTAGTGTAACTTAGCTATGATGCTTAAAAAGAGCCCAATCAGGCATTCGACTCTCAAATTAATATGAAAAAATTAGATCAAAAATCTAAACAACGCCTTTTCAGGTTAAGTAAAAATTCCTGTCAGAAACGGCGACGAAAGAATCTTGCCTCAGAAAAACTGAAAGCTAAGTTTAAATTCCATATAATAATTCAGGCTCCTCAATCTTTTACCATTGCGACCCCTCATAGAAATAAGTTATTAAGATTTCTAAAAACTCTTCGCCAAGAGATCGTGTTAGGGGCAAAGCCCATTTGTATCGACTTTAGACCAACACAAAAATTTATTGCAGATGGTACGTTATTATTTTGGGCTGAGCTGCATAGAGCATTATCTCTTACTGGCTCAAAACGCCTCGTTCAATGTATTCCTCCAAGAAACGCAAAGCTCAGACAGGTAATGGTTCAAGTAGGTGTTGCCCGAATGCTTAGTTATAAACATAAAGGCGCTATAGGCTTCGAAGATGTAGTCCATTGGCGAGCTGCGCATGGAGTACAAGTAGATGGGGCTAAATATGAGCGAATCCTAGGACGATACGATGGAAGAATTGCCTCTGCGTTATCCTCAAAACTATACGTCTCAATTGTTGAAGGCATGAAGAACGTAATTCACCATGCACACATAGACCAACGCAATGATGGATTAAATGTCGGAAATGAAGCTTTGACTTGGTGGATGTTCTCTCAAGAAAGAGAGGGGCAATTATCAGTATTAATTTGTGACCTCGGTATAGGGATACCTCGCAGCCTACCTGTAAGACATCAAACCGCCTATCGCAAGCTTATTCAAGTGGTAACTACTGGGTCAGGCAACATTCCTGACAGTAAGGTAATTGAAGAAGCCACAAAATTAAAAGTTACTCGTACTAATCAAGAGTTTAGAGGTAAAGGCTTAGACCAAATGGTCAAAGCCATAACTCAGGATTTCGAAGGGAAGGTTTGTATTCAAAGCAATAGAGGATGCTATACTAATGATAGGGGGAACGTTGAACTCATAGATCATGAGATGTCTATACTAGGTACTCTGATTTACTGGAAGGTCCCTTTGAAAAATTAATCATGGAATCAATAGTGATAAATATAGCAAATGATTTCACCAGGCATCCTGGGGGAAGATTTTATTCTGATGGTCCTCACAGTGGAGAAGAGTTTCGTGAAGCTGTGTTACGTCCACTTCTCAATAAAGACCAGCAATGCACTATAATTTTTGATGGAGCAAGAGGTTACGGCTCATCATTCTTGGATGAAGCGTTTGGAGGCCTAATACGTTTAGGTTACCCAATCGATAAAATCACCTCTTTATTCAAATTTGTTTCTAATGATGATCCATCAGTAATTACTGAAATCATGGATTACCTCCGTTCCAACATACCTACAACTCGCCATGCCTGAGTGGATTGAACCACTCATAACATCCATTTTAGTGATAGTTGGATGGTCAATTATCAATTATCAGAATAACTGCCGCGAAATTAGAAGAGATAAGCGTTCTGTTATTGACTCTCTCATTGAACAAATTGATCAACTAACACGCGAGGCCATTCAGTTTCATACGAACGAACAATTCACCCCTGAGCATGCCTCTGAGATAAAACAAAAAATATCCCGAGTATGCAAAATAAGTCACCGATATGAATTGACTGACGATCAGTTCAAATCTCAAGTTAAGTACAGAAAATCAATAACCTGGAGCAATTTCGACTCCGCCACCTCATTTACCCAGCAAGAGCAACAATCTTTGATCATTAAAAATATCATAGACGCTGGGGAAGAGTTAATAGATGCAATTGAGGATAAATACTGTAACGAATATCATCATGCAACTCAAACGCCATGGTGGAAATTCTGGCAAGCTAAAAAATTTAGAGGGTGACTCTCAAATGAAGCACTTAATTGCGATCTGTTGACATACTAGCTCTCTTTCGAGGGCTTTTTATTGCTAGTGCTAGCCATCCAACTCAATAATCTCATGCAGTGCAAAGACCTTGTATAGCACTGGCTTCTCATTGACTGTTTCCACCACCACATCCACAACATAGCCCTTGGTAAATGGATGCTCTACATCAAATAGAACTTGAGACTTGAGCGAGTCATCAGCAAACAGCACCTTCACAGGATTGCGCCAGATTGATTCGATCTTTGCCTTGTCCCCTGCCCCGGTACTGTGAGGATCATTTTTAGCTTGGCTCCAATACATGACAACCTGTTCATGAATACCAGTGACAGGCTCATGAATTGAATCCATCATCCTTCTGGCCTTGTTCTGCACGGCATTGGCCTCAGTGTGCGTAATGTTCTGGTTGATGATTACATCGCCCTGGACATTAGCGCCTGATAAATTAATCTGCGCCCCCTTGTCACTCACTATCGGCTCAACGATGTTTGAAAGGTTCATGAGTGTGTTTTTATCAAATTTAGCTTTGAGGTTGTCAGATTTACAGCTAGGAAATCAAACGCTTCAGCAAGGAGGCTGCCAAAGTCATAGATCGTTCCAGCATATGTGATAAGTGGCATTGTGCTGGCGGCTAAAGTCATTAACTCGGCAATAATGCTGCCACTGCGCACGGACTTTATATAAAGCCCAACATCACCTGGTGATTCTTCATGTGCCAAGCAGAACCTTTTATATTCATCTCCCAGGCTCTTGAGACTATTCGCAAAAGCCTCCAGCTCAACCGGATTGTTATTCTTTATTTCCACAACAAGCGTCAATTCATTCTGCTCCATGTGACCTCCCCTTTTTATTAAAGAGGAATCTAATGCAAAGCCAGTCCAAGCGCTAGAGCATCACCCACCTCACCATCACCCCGCAGAAGCCACAACCAATTGCCGCTCTGGAGTATTATCAATTTACCTCCAGCGCATCAAGCCGGAGGGTACGGGGTAATGCATAGATGATGCAAAAGTGAGGTAGCACGGCCAAAGATGAAAAATATTTTGATGCAATGAGAAAATATCTTCACTTCCCTTTGCCACTTCATTCAGACAATGAAAATTATGGGGTAACTATGGGGGTAACTATGGGGGTAACTATGGGGGTAACTATGGGGGTAACTATGGGGGTAACTATGGGGGTAACTATGGGGGTAACTATGGGGGTAACTAAAAAATTTAAAAACACAAAATCATTGCAGCACTAAACCTACAATGATTTGTTTGATTGATGACGGGACGCCAACTCCAATTACTCGCAAAAACTCCTGCTACAACATCCTATTAAGATGACGGATTGACCATCCGCCTGACTTGGCAAACAAGTCCAGCGATCATTTTTGCATCATCATCCTGTTGCAGCGACTGAAAATCCCTCATCCCCGCAGTCTGACTCAATAGCTTACCTTTGGCATCAAATGTTGCCGTAGCTAATGTGCGATATGTCTGTTTACTGCAATCAAACTCCAGCTTGGTCTGTTTTGCAATAGTTTGCTTGCCGTGTGTTTCACGCTTGGCAAGAATTGATGAATAAGCGCCCTTTTCGTCGTAGGAATCAAGATCAACCAACAGCTCGGTATCAGCTTTCTTCACTAGCGACTCCCACTCTGTTGCAGAAACAGAGCTTGGGGCCAACAGTATTGCAGCTGACAAGATGATGAATGAATACATGTGCGTACACTCCTAATCGTTTGTTTGATGATGCAACAAAACGGGAGGTAGACATATCAGTCAAATGCCGCAGAGAAAATAAAAAAGCGAACCCGAAGGTTCGCTTTTTCTGGCGGAGCGGACGGGGCTCGAACCCGCGACCCCCGGCGTGACAGGCCGGTATTCTAACCAACTGAACTACCGCTCCATGACTCTGCATCAGGTTGTCATCTCTGATGGCTTTACTGCTTTTCTCATCAGGCAAGGGATGGTGGGTGATGACGGGGTCGAACCGCCGACATTCGCCTTGTAAGGGCGACGCTCTACCAACTGAGCTAATCACCCGTGCCTGACTGAGGAGCGGCATTCTACAGCATTTTTTTGATTTGGGAAGAGGTCTGCATAGATTTTTTGCATTTTTTTAAATCGCTCTGCATGCCACGCCAGTCAAGCGATTTGCTAAGTTATACTGATGTCATTCAATTTCAATCACTTGCTATGATTTTCAGGCAATCAGTCAGGAGAACCCATGCTAAAAATTTTTTCGGTCGTGATGATATTGGGCTTAATCGCCTTGATCGCTTTCCGCTCCGTACACGCAGCCTCGACACCCAAGCCAGGTTCCCCTGCTCCCAGCTTTCATTTGCCAGATGCCAAGAAAGAACAACATAGTCTTACCGATTATGCTGGGCAATGGCTGGTGCTGTACTTTTATCCTAAGGATGACACTCCAGGATGCACCAAGGAAGCATGCAGCTTTCGGGATGATTTGTTCCAACTGGAGAAACTCGGTGCCAAAGTTGTGGGCATCAGTGTAGACGACTCCGATTCGCACGCGAAATTTGCGGAAAAATACAATCTTCCGTTTCCACTACTATCTGACACTGATGGAAAAGTAGCAGATAGTTATGGTGCGCTAACTAATCTTGGCATTATCAAGATCGCTAAACGCTACACTTTCCTGATTGACCCCAAAGGCAATATCGCCAAGGCTTATCTCAGTGTTGACACATCACGTCACTCGCAAGAGATCATTGACGACCTAAAACAACTCAAAGCATCTCAATAGCCATAAAAAAACGCCGGGGCTTCCCGGCGTTTCTTACATTACATGTCACCTTAATTTATGCTGAAGCCTTTTCGTCAAAATGGCGATTGATCTCGCCCATATCAAACTCTCCCCAACTCTTGAGGGCGCTTTCTAGTTCGCCCTGACTCATTTCACCCACTTGCGCATCCACAACCACTTGATTCCGAATCGGCATCACCGCAGGAATCTGCTTCACATTGAAATAATTGCTAATTTCAGGGTCTTCATCAATATTGACCATGGCAAATACAATGTCAGGATGAGCCTCTGATACTGCTTCAAAAGTAGGCGTAAAAGAAACACAGGGCTCGCACCAAGGAGCCCAAAAATCCACGATCACAAACGCATTGCCTTCTATCGTTTGCTTGAAATTGCTTTTGTTTAAATGCTGTACTGCCATGATGACTCCTCGGTTCTACTTCATCGTTGTTGTGGCCTCATGCGACACGCCGTCGCTACTGCAGTCTAGAGCCCCTCCAACTGACGATCAATGTCAAAACCTCCCGTCATTAGCAGAGTGTTTTGACCGAAAAAGAACCAACTCCAGCCTTCATGTTATCGTCATACAAGACCGTAGAATGAAAAAAATTAATCGCGATACTAAATAAACCCCAGCCGCCGCCGTTACTTACGGTACCCCCGAGGTTTGTTGCAAAAAAGTATTAACTATCTTGCAAGGCAATGTTAAAGTACTTTATTAACAATGATGCAAAATTGATTTATTGATAACCTTAATTAACCTTTAATGGTATAAGGCCTTTGAGCTCTACTGCCTATATGGTTTGTAATGAGTGAAATAAGTCAGGCACCCATAACCAATAATTTAAGCCTGCAACAAGTCGACGGCCTACTATGCAAACACCGAATGGGGAATGTTTAGAGAATGTGCAGTGCAGCAGGAGCTCAAATTGTTCTGAATAATGCCACGATCAGCGCATTACCTTCCGTTCCGCAAATCCTCACCAAGTTGCTGGAAACGCTGCAGGACGAGAACTCTGGCCTAGAGCAATTGGCCAACCTGATCGAAATGGATGTGGTCATCAGCGCTCGCGTGCTGGAAGTAGCCAATTCCGCAGCCTATCGCCGTGATCGCCACCCTGTGCTGTCTATCCGTACGGGCATCATCATCCTGGGTTGGGACATGGTCAAAATGCTGACGCTCAGCATTATCTGCCAACGCATGTTCAACGATTACTATGAACAGAGTAATCTGGACATTGAGCATTATTGGTATCACTCGCTACGCTGTGCCGTCATCGCAAAATCCCTGGCAGCGCGTACTGGCGCAGCATCACCAGATGAGGCCTATGTTGCAGGCCTATTGCATAACATTGGCAGGCTGGGCTTACTTGCAGGCTTCAAGAACAAATATCCCCCTTTCTTTGCCATCGATGACTCGCTACCTGGCTATATGGAAAGTGAAGTCGCACATTTTGGTATTGACCATTGTGAACTCGGTGCCTGGATCATTCGAGATTGGAATATCAAATCGTTTCTTGAAGATGCAGTGGCATATCACCACTTGCCTGCCGCCCAGATTGAGCATACGCCTGCTTTAGTCAAGATTGTCTACCTTGCGAATCTATTGCTAACAGAACGCAGGTCAGAACGACAATCGGCGCTGATATTGGCAAGTAAATGGTTCGAGCTTGACAGCTCTGTGATCAATGAGATCATGAGTCTGGCCGTATCCCAAGTGCATATCTTGTCAGACTCACTTGGCATCAATATTGGTACGGCGCACACCAGCCAACACAATTGGGACAAGCATGAGCCTGATATCGAAGCACTCGTGCAGGCATTGAGCAAAAACTTCACCCCAACTCGTGCTGCCTCGTCTTCCAGTACCAATAAATTAGTGAAAGGCGTTATAGATACTGCCTTGATCAACCACATTGAATCCACCTGCAATCAAGAAGATCAAGCAGATGGATTTTTTGAGTTGCTATCAAAACTCTCAAGACTACTTTGCAATGCAAAACAAGTCATTCTGTTTACACCAGACGAGACAGGACAACATCTTGCTGGCAAATCGATTGCTGAAGGCCAAGAATGGGTAGAGAGCTTCAAGCTCCCCATCAAACCTGCCACCAGCATCATCACCGCAGCTTGGATCAAAAAAGCGCATTGCCACAGCTTTCAAGCATTTGAAGGTTTCAAGCCATCATTGCCAGATCAGCAGATCATGCGGTTATGCGAGGTAGATGGCATTCTGTGCTTCCCAATGTTTGCCAAAGACACCATCGTCGGCGTCATGGTATTTGCACTGAACCAGCCAGAATTCCTGATCGCAAAACAACAGCTCAATGTGCAATCGGCATTGGCAAGAATTGTCGCTTCCAGGCTTATACCTGAACAACAGCAAAGCGAACCTGAACTTGAAGCTGCCGTACATGAAGAGCGCCTTAAGCGTTTTGTGCATGAAACCAGCACACCTTTATCCACCATCAAGAACTACCTCGCTATCCTTGAACAAAAAATGCTGCTCAATGGCATGCCTAATCGTGATATTGCCATCGTCAACGAAGAAATTGACCGTGTCGGCTCTTTGATTGGCAATCTTTATTCGAATGAACAAGACCATATTGCCGCTAGTACGGACGTCAACCAATTAATTCAGGATATCGTCGCGCTACACCGACAAACGTACTTGCAGCCTGCTGGCGTGGAAGTCACGCTCAATCTATCTTCCGGCTTGCCCAAGATCACGACTATCCCCTATCAGTTGCGCCAAGTACTCGTTAACCTGATCCGTAATGCAGCAGAAGCCATGGAACGTGGTGGCAAACTCAGCATTTCCACCTTCGTGGAAAGCCAGTCTGATGCAGGTCAAGGCATCCTGATTCAGGTGAGTGACACCGGTCCTGGCATTCCTGACAGCGTGCTGAGCAAAATCTTCACCCCCGTGGAAACCACCAAGGGCGGCAAACATAGTGGCATCGGGCTATCCATCAGCCATGATCTGATCAAAGGCCTATGTGGCAGCATTGCCTGCAGAACTTCAAGTGCAGGAACCAGCTTTGATATTCGCCTGCCCATACAAGCCAGCTCGCACGCAGCATTGATCAACTAAGGCAAACTTCATGGCCGCTCAACATTCAAACTCCCAGCACATCGTGAACAAACTCATGTCCAGGCCCAATGTACTGATTGTTGATGATAACGAGCGGCTGGCACAAAGCCTGCAACAATTGCTGCAACTGCATGGCTATAACGCTGAAATATGCTCCTCGGGCGAAGATGCATTACAACTGGTCATGGATATCAAGTTTGACTTGATGTTGCTCGACCTCTCCATGCCCAATATGAATGGCTTTGATGTCCTAACCGAGCTTGCCACCCACACCTCGCCACCACCGGTGATTGTCATCAGTGGTACTAAAACGCTGAATGCTGCTATTGAAGCCATGCGCTTGGGGGCTTACGACTTCATCCGCAAGCCTTACCAGCCCGAAGAATTGCTGCATACCATTGAAAACGCGATAGAAAAATCTCGCCTGGAAACCCAGAATCGCAGCATCCACGCTAGGCTGGAAGAATCTGAAAATCTCTATCGCTATTTGGTCAACAGTTCGCCAGATATCATTTACACCCTGGATGACAATGGTCGCTTTACCTTTATTAATCATCGTGTGGAAACCTTGCTTGGTTACAGACGGGAGTCGCTGATCGGTAAGCACTATACTGAAATCATTTATAGCGATGACTTTGACCGCGCGTCCTATGCCTTCAATGAACGCCGCACCGGCAACCGTGCCACACGTAATATTGAGCTACGCTTGAAATGCAAGGATAAAGAAACCGAAGTACGCCACTTTGAAATCAACTTCATTACTGTCGTCCTTAACGCCACTGGCACTTACGCTGGCACACATGAATCAGGCACGCCTTTCAGCGGCACTTATGGCGTAGCTCGTGATATCAGTGATCGTAAAAAAGTAGAAGAAGTTATCACGCGCCAGGCATATCACGATACCCTGACAGGTCTCCCCAACCGCGCGCTATTCAAAGATCGGCTCAACGTGGCATTGAATCATGCCAAACGTAATCAGCAGCAACTCGCCATCATGTTTCTGGATCTGGATCGCTTCAAATGGGTTAACGATACCTTGGGGCATTTTTACGGTGATGAATTGCTTAAGCACGTCGCCCAGCGGCTTTCAGGCTGCCTACGTGCACAAGATACCTTGGCTCGCATGGGGGGCGACGAGTTCACGCTGCTACTGCATGACTTGCAACAACCCGAAGATGCCAGTCTGGTGGCGGCCAAGATTGTAGAAGAGCTCAAGCGCCCTTTCCTGCTGGATGAGCGTGAAATCTTTATTTCTTCCAGCATCGGCATTGCGCTATATCCAGACCATGGCGACTCGATTGAAACGCTCATCAAAAGCGCAGATATCGCCATGTATCACGTTAAATGGCGCGGCAAAAACGGCTATCAATATTATGAAGCCAGCATGAATGCCATGTTCCATAAAAAGCTTTCTATGGAGAACGAGCTAAGGCGCGCGATTGAGAAAAAACAAATCATCTTGCACTACCAACCACAGGTAGATGTAGAAACCCGCAAAATCATTGGCCTAGAAGCGCTAGCCCGCTGGCATCACCCGGAACTAGGCATCATCTCGCCAACCGAATTCATTCCCCTTGCTGAAGAAACCGGCTTGATTTTCTCGCTGAGCGACATACTGTTAGAAGAAGCATGCAAACAGATGCAGATATGGGATCAAGCAGGATTATTAAGCTTCAGGCTAGCCATCAACATCTCTCCGCAACTGGTCGAAGAAGAAAGTTTCGTCACAAAAACGCTGGATTACATCCAGGCCCAGCAGCTCAAACCAGAGTTTTTTGAAATTGAGATTACCGAAAATCTCTTGGTCAGGGACCTGGAAAACACTGTTGCCAAGCTCAAGGCACTGGGCAAGCAAGGTATCAAAATTGCCCTTGATGACTTTGGCACCTGCTACTCATCCCTCTCCTACCTCAGGCAATTCCCCATCCACAACATCAAAATCGATAAATCATTCGTCGGCGATATCAATAGCCACGATGAAAGCGTCCCCATCATCACCGCCATTTCTGGCATTGCAAAAGGCTTCAAACTTGACCTCATCGCAGAAGGTGTAGAAACCCTGCAGCAAATGAAAACACTGCATAGAATGGGTTGCAACAAAATGCAGGGATTCCTGTTCAGCAAACCACTGCCAGCTCACAGCATCACCAATCTACTCAAGCACCAAGCCAACCTGTTTCAAAAGAATGGCGAACCCAACAGCCTACTCATCAGCCAACATTAACCACCAACACATCCCAGACACTTGATAATTAACAATGCAGTCTCCACCTACCAAAATGCAGGCGAGGAATCTGCGAAAAGGTTATAATTCAACTCTTGGCTTTATTGAGAACTTTCGTTTTCAAGTTGAGTCATAACAATAGCTTTAACCATCAGGGGCCGACCAGGTTTCGACGTGGGTTGCAAAGCAGCGCAGGGCATACCGAGGCCTAGTCACCTCGTAAATAAACTAGAAAAAGTATAGTCGCAAACGACGAAACTTACGCTCTAGCCGCTTAATCCCGGCTGGACGCTGCACCGGAGGGCCTCTCGGCCGGGCGGGTAACCGCAGCAGCGTCATTTAGAGAGGATCGTGTTGTATTGGGTTACTTAATACACCATTAAATCCAAGGTAACTCGCCTGCTGTTTGCTTGCTCGTTGGTGGGCATCAGGTTAAATCAAACAACACAGCTAAGTATGTAGAACTGTCTGTGGAGGGCTTGCGGACGGGGGTTCGATTCCCCCCGGCTCCACCAATACAAAAACCTGCTTTCACCTTTTTTGAATAGCAGGTTTTTTTATTGTCTTTTTGATAAATGACAATAATCGCGCTCCCCTCATGATAGTCATCGCATCATCGAAGCGAACAGGATGGGGAGAATAATGTCAGCATTACAACAACTACTTGATACCTACCGAGCTGCTGCACAAACCGAGCGCGAAAAAGGCACCTACTTTGAAGAGCTCATCCTATGTTATCTCCGCAACGAAGCAACTTACAAAGATTTATATAGCCAAGTCTGGTCATATGCCGACTGGGCCAAAACCCAAGGCCTGGATGCTCGCGATGTCGGCATTGACTTAGTCGCCCAAACCCAAGGCACCAATGAAATACATGCTATCCAATGCAAGTTGTATGCTGAAGACTACAAGCTACAAAAGAAAGATATAGACAGTTTCTTTACTGCCTCAGGTAAAAAACCCTTCACTCACCGCATCATTATTAGCACAACGAATCATTGGAGCGAACATGCCGAAGATGCGTTGCATGACCAACAGCCTCCAGTAAGCAAGATTGATCTGTTCGATCTGGAAAATAGCCAGATTGACTGGGACCACTATCAACCAAGAACAGTCCCAGTATTTAAGCCATGTAAGCAACTACGACCTCATCAGGAAAATGCTCTACTTTCAGTCCGTAATGGATTACAGACAGCTGATCGCGGCAAACTTATTATGGCGTGTGGAACGGGAAAAACCTTCACTAGCCTTAAGATAGCCGAGGACTTAGCAGGAGCTGGCAAGCGCGTTCTTTTTCTAGTGCCTAGCCTTTCCCTACTATCTCAAACACTGACAGAGTGGACGCAAGAAAGCACAACTCCACTGCATAGTTTTGCCGTGTGTTCAGATAGTGACGTAGGTAAAAAACGTAAGAAGGATGATGATACCGTCCAGACATTTACCCATGAGCTTCGCTACCCTGCCACTACAGACTCACGTAACTTGGCGAATGAAATTGCCAAAAGGCATGACCACACGCATATGAGTGTGGTCTTTAGCACCTATCACTCAATTGAAACAATCAGCAAAGCACAAAAAGCATATGGATTAGCAGATTTTGATCTCATTATCTGCGACGAAGCCCACCGCACCACAGGGGCTACTTTCGATGATGAAAATGAAAGTAACTTCGTCAAAGTCCATGATGCTAACTTCATCAAAACAGCTAAACGCCTATATATGACGGCAACACCGCGCATTTATGGCGAAATGGCAAAAGCAAGCGCAGAAAAAGACAATGTGGCGTTATGCTCCATGGATGATGAAAATCTCTATGGCAAAGAACTATACGTCATCACCTTTTCGGAGGCAGTGCAACGCGGCCTGTTATGTGATTACAAAGTAGTCGTGCTCGCTGTGGAAGAAAACCACATCAATCGCCGCCTGCAAGATTTGCTTAAAGATGAAAACAACCAGCTTAAGGTTGATGATGCCGCCAAGATCATTGGTTGTTGGAAAGCACTCTCCAAGCAGGAAATGACTCAAGACTTGATGGATGACAGCGATGCTATGCGCCGTGCCGTCGCGTTCTGCCAGGTCATTGAAATACCACAAAATTCCAGAACCCATAAAGTCAGCTCCAAGAATATCGCTGGCATGTTCAAGGCGGTGGTTCAGGCATACCAAGCCAGTGAAGAAAACGAAACATTCAGCACAGGTAGCAATAGCGCCTATCAACTTCAATGTGAAGCTGAACATGTCGATGGCAGCATGAATGCCAGTGAGAAAGAATCCAAACTTTCCTGGCTAAAAGCTGACACGCCAGACAACACCTGTCGCATTCTTTCCAATGTGCGCTGCCTGTCTGAAGGAGTCGATGTTCCAGCTCTGGATGCTGTATTGTTCCTGACCCCACGCAACTCCCAAGTCGATGTCGTGCAATCCGTGGGCCGCGTCATGCGAAACGCGCCTGGCAAAAAGCGGGGCTATGTCATCCTGCCTGTTGTCATCCCCGCACGGGTTTCTGCGCACGAAGCCTTAGACGACAACAAAACTTACAAAGTCGTCTGGCAGGTGCTGCAAGCACTCCGCTCTCATGATGATCGTTTTGATGCCTTGGTCAATAAAATGGACCTGGATTTGAACAAGAAAATCCTGTCCAAAATGGAAGTGATCGCCATCACGGACAAGGTCAACAAAAAAGCAAAAAGAGCCGAGAAAGGCTCATCAAACAATAATGCCGGAAAAGGCCAATACGGCATTGGCGAACCAACACCTCCACCATATCAAGCGCAAGGCGAACTACAATTCGAGATTGGCGAGATTGAACGTGCTATTTATGCCAAGGTAGTGCAAAAATGCGGCAATCGCCACCATTGGGAAGACTGGGCAAATGATATTGCCAAGATCGCTCACACTCATATTGACCGCATTACAGGCATCCTAGAAAACAAGGCATTGACCAGAGAACGTGATGCATTCAACACATTTGCAGCAGAATTGCGCGATGACCTCAATGACAGCATCACCGATGCTGAGATCATTGAAATGCTGGCACAGCACCTGATTACCAAACCAGTTTTCGATTCCTTGTTTGAAAAATACAGCTTTGCCAAGCACAACCCGATGAGCCAGGCGATGCAAGCCGTGTTGGATGCTCTGCATGAGCATAGACTCGATAAAGAAGTCGACACACTGGAAAGCTTTTATGCCAGCGTCAAGCAACGCGCCGATGGCATTGACAATGCAGCAGGCAAACAGAGGATTGTCGTTGAGCTATACGACAAGTTTTTCCGTAATGCCTTTCCCAAAATGACCGAGCGTCTTGGCATTGTTTACACCCCGGTCGAAGTGGTGGACTTCATCATTCATAGTGTGAACGATGTACTAAAGAGTGAATTTGGACAAACCTTGGGCAGTGAAGGTGTCCATATCATCGACCCATTCACAGGCACAGGCACCTTTATCACCCGCTTACTGCAAAGTGGCCTGATTACCCCTGAGCAGCTCCCATTCAAGTACAACAACGAAATTCACGCCAATGAAATTGTATTACTGGCCTATTACATTGCCGCAATCAATATCGAGTCAGTCTATTTCGACCTTATAAAGGGAGATTACCAACCGTTCAATGGCATTTGCCTGACTGACACGTTCCAGCTCCATGAAAAAGATGATTTGGTCAGCGCATTGCTAGTCGATAACAGCGCCCGCCGCATCAAGCAGAAAAACCTGGATATTCGCGTCATCATCGGTAATCCGCCCTACTCCTCTGGGCAAGAAAGCGCCAATGACAACAACGCCAACATTGCCTATCCGGCATTAGACGCAAAAATTCGTGCTACCTACGCCAAACATTCAACCGCCACCAATAAAAATGCATTGTATGACTCATACATCCGCGCTATCCGCTGGGCAAGTGACAGGATAAAAGAGGCTGGCGTGATCGGCTTTGTCACCAATGCAGGCTGGTTGGAAGCCAATACGGCAGATGGTTTACGTAAATGTCTAGCTGAAGAGTTTAGTAATATTTATGTATTCCACCTACGTGGTAACCAACGAACATCTGGTGAACTCTCACGCAAAGAAGGTGGGAAAATTTTTGGCAGTGGTAGCCGCGCGCCAATTGCCATCAGCATATTGGTAAAAAATCCTGATGCTAAACAACATGGTCAGGTTTATTTCCATGATATTGGCGACTACCTCTCCAGAGAGCAAAAACTGGAAAAGATCAATGAATATGCCAGCATTGCTGGAATCACTTCAGTAAATGGCTGGACGAACATTACACCAGATCAACATAACGACTGGCTGAATCAACGTGATGATAGCTTTAATGAGCATATCAGCATGGGAGATAAGAAAGACAAGCATGCCACAGTAATATTTGAAAAATACTCTCGTGGCATTGCAACTAGCAGAGATGCATGGTGTTACAACTTTTCACACTCAAAACTCGCCGAAAATATGGAAAACATGATTCACTTTTACAATAGTGAAGTTAATCGCTACAAATTCTATTGCAAGAATTTACCCAAAGAGCAACATCCAAGAATAGATAGTTTTATAAATCTTGATTCGTCAAAAATTAGTTGGAATCGTGGATTAAAAAATGATTTATCCAAAGAAATAAGTCACGAATATAAGCCCAACTCATTAACTATTAGCCTATATAGACCCTATACAAAATCACCTATTTATTTCAGCAAGTTTATGAATGATATGGTATATCAAATGCCAAGAATATTTCCCACACCTTTAACAAAAAATCGTGTCATTAGTGTTACAGGGCGAGGGGCAACAAAAGAGTTTTCTGCCTTAATGACTGATACATTACCTGACTTGGAAATGATATCGAAGGGACAATGCTTCCCCGAATATGTATTTGAAGCGCGCGCAGGAATAGCACAGCCAGCCAGCCAATTATACCAAAAATCCCCTTCAAAATCAAAGAGAAAACCGCGTTATTTGCCTATCAATAGGCTCGGGGAAAGGCTTCTCAGTATTGATGACCGACACCCTGCCCGACCTGCATTTGATAGGAGACGCACAGTGCTTTCCGATGTTTCTTTACGAAACAGAGGAGGACAGCAAATGAGTATCAAGGGACAAAGTGGCAATCTGTTTGAATCTGATGACCCACAACAAAAAAATTTAACACGCCGCCATGCAATTACCGATACAGCACTTGCACACTTTCAAGCGGCTTATCCCAATGAAAAAATTACCAAAGAAGATATTTTCTATTACATCTACGGACTACTGCATAGTGAAGATTATAAAGCTCGCTATGCAGATAACTTAACTAAGGAATTACCACGCATTCCTTGTGTGAAAAAAGTTCAGGATTTCTGGTACTTCACTCAGGCAGGAAGAGATTTGGCTGAGCTACACATTCATTATGAGTCCGTCACTCCTTACCCTGTGAGTTATGCAGAAGGAAAAGCAGCAATAGATAAGCTGGATGACAAGGATTTTTATGTCACCCAAATGAAGTTTGCTAAAGGTAAAGATGGCGAGAAGTATGACAAAACTACTGTCATTTACAACAGCAAAATCACCATCACCAATATCCCATTACAAGCCTATGAATATATAGTCAACGGAAAATCAGCTCTTGAATGGGTAATAGAGCGTCAATCAGTCAGCACTCATAAAGATAGTGGCATTGTGAATGATGCCAACGATTGGGCGATAGAAACCATGCACAATGCCAAATATCCTTTGGAGCTTTTTCAAAGGGTCATTACAGTAAGCTTAGAAACAATAAAAATTGTGAGCAACTTACCCAGACTAGATATTTAATTAAGCAAAGATCAACGGAAAGACCTTCTTGCTGGCTGCGGGCCTCGTGCTGAGGCTTCTATATGTCGAAATATAATACGCCCTTTGCCTAAATCGTAAGGTGAAAGTTCGACAGTGACTTTATCACCTGCCAAAATACGGATATGGTTTTTGCGCATTTTTCCTGCAGTATAGGTAATGAGGGTGTGTCCATTTTCTAGCGTTACTTTAAAGCGTGAATCTGGTAAAACTTCGTCGACTTTTCCCTGCATTTCGATCAATTCTTCTTTTGCCATATTTTTCCTTCACGTTATCTTAATTTTTTGATGCAAATATCTGCTGATTATTTAACCACTGCTGCGCTCTTAACACACCATGGTCTATCGCTTTTTCAATAGAGTTGAATTCAGATGTAAAGCTAAAAATCCTGGAATGTGTAGTAGTACCCTGCCCACTACGAACCAGAATGACAGACGAAAACTTCCCATTACCTATGGCTTGGGAAATGGGCGTAATAACATATCGCCCTGCAGTAAATGACTGCGGCACTTGTAAATTCATTCATTAATCTCGCGTAGCCTCAAAAGGCCACTATTTCAATTAGGAGGCTGTGCTGCATAAGCAGCAAAGTATGGTGGACGGATTGATGCCGACCATTATTAGGCGTGCCACTAGGAAAAGTGTGTCCACCAACAAAGACTTCGTTTGGAACCGGTGGGGTGTTGCTGCAAACTTAGCGCAACATATTCAGACAATATCAGAGGAAAAGCACAACTTAATGGGGTAAGTCTACGGGGTTATCACAATAATGTCGAATTTATTTAATTATGCTTTGTTAGTGAATATAAAAAAAGCCCGGCATGCCGGGCTTTTCAAAACAGCTTAAAGCTGCTTTATATTAAGCAGGCTTGATATTGCCCGCTTGCTTGCCTTTTGGTCCGTCGATAACATCAAAGCTTACACGCTGGTTTTCAGCCAAGCTTCTGTAGCCGCCTTCACCTTGAATAGCAGAGAAGTGAGCAAAAAGATCAGCACCGCCTTCATCAGGGGTAATGAAGCCAAAACCTTTTGCATCGTTAAACCACTTTACAATACCTGTTGCCACGTTGTATTCCAATTCTATTTCTATATATGCGATCTAGCATATTACACCAATATGAGCTAGTTAGCCGATTTTATTCAGAAATATCCCATTTATTGATAAATTGTTTTCTGCTTGCCACATCATTGCCCAAATCTTCATATGAAACCCATGGGTAGATGAGAAAAGTGAGAATCAATCAGCTATCTCAGGGCCTTTCCTGCCGAATCAACTGTCCCTCATAAATATAGACAGATCGCGGCTCCAAGATTAACTCATCTGCTTCTTGATTCTGGATCAGGTTCAGTGTGGTATCCAGCATCAAGGTCCAATCATAGGTATCGCAATATGGCAAACGCGCAGGTACTGTTACATGGGAAGCATTGAGCATAACAAGAATAGCGCAGCCAGTTTTATCTGGCGGTACAAACTTGACCGTCATTGCCTTGTTCTGTGGATCGTTCCACTGTTCATTGCTCATGGGCTCGCCGTTGACATTGAACCAAGCAATGTCTGAGTTTCCTTGCTCATTCAACTTACCAGTGACGAATTCTGCGCGCGAGATGGCACTATGATGCTTACGCAATTGTGCAAGCTCACCGACAAAATCAATCAATCCATCTCCTGCTTGATGCCAATTGATCCAGCCTAGCTCATTATCTTGACAGTAAGTATTATTGTTACCCTGCTGGCTATTATTAAGCTCATCGCCGGCAAGCAGCATCGGGATACCTTGCGACATAAACAAGGTAGCAAGGAAGTTTCGTTTTTGCCGGGCTCGCAAATCCAGTATCTCTTGCTGCCCGGTTTCCCCTTCTGCACCGCCATTCCAGCTATGGTTGTCATTCGCGCCATCCTGGTTATTTTCACCGTTAGCTTCATTGTGCTTATCATTGTAGGAAACCAAGTCATGCAATGTGAATCCATCATGCGCCGTGATGAAATTGACACTAGACCATGGTCGACGATGTTGGTCATTAAACAAATCGCTAGAAGCTGCAAAGCGGCTTGCGAAGCGTGACAGCATCCCCTCCTTGCCTGTCCAGAACTCGCGTGTGACATCGCGATAATCACCATTCCATTCTGAAAAACCCGGGGGGAAAGAGCCCAGCTGGAAACCACCGGGCCCGACATCCCACGGCTCGGCAATTAACTTACACCGCGTGAGTACAGGGTCTTGCAGCATCGCATGAAACAAGGCGTGATCTCGGTTAAAGCCGTTTTCATTCCGGCCCAAGGTCAGTGCCAAGTCGAAGCGGAAGCCATCAATACCGTATACCGAGGCCCATAGCCTCAAACTATCCATGATCATCTGCATGACCTTGGGATGCGAGGTATTCAGGGCATTGCCACATCCTGTCAGATTATCGTAGTAGCGCGGGTTACCCGGAAGCTCGCGGTAGTAGCTGAGATTGTCTATGCCTTTCCAGCATAGTGTGGGTCCCAGGTGATTGCCTTCACAGGTATGGTTATAAACGACGTCAAGAATCACCTCTATGCCAGCCTCATGCAGGGTATCAACCGTTTTGGCAATTTCCTCAAGTGCGCCGGAACTCAAGTATGCAGGCTCTGGCGCAAAATACGCCAAGGTGTTGTATCCCCAATAATTCGATAATTGCCGCTCTTGCAAATGGCGATCATGAACGAAAGCATGCACAGGCATGAGCTCAATAGCGGTAATGCCAATACGTTGCAAATGGCTAATCATGGCGGAATCGCTAAGCGCCGCAAACGTCCCGCGAATATCGTCAGGGATCAAGGGATGCTGCATTGTCAGGCCACGTACATGGGCTTCATAAATAATGGTTTTAGGCCAACGGATATCCGGCTTGGCAGACTTGACCAAGATGTCTGGATTAACCACGACTGCTTTAGGCATAAACCTGGCACTATCTCGCTCATCCATATGCAAGTCTGCATCGGGATCGTCGTTAATCGTGTATCCATATAGAGCGTCATTCCACTGCAACTGGCCAGTCAGTTTTCTGGCGTATGGATCCAGCAGGAGTTTATTGTGATTGAAACGCAGGCCATCCGCTGGCGCCCAGACACCATCTACCCGATAGCCATAGACTTGCCCCGGCTGCAATCCTTCCACATACCCATGCCAGACTCCATTGGTGCATTCTTTGAGGGTAATTCGCTCGGTTTCTGCGTCACCGTGTTGATCAAACAAGCAGAGCGTAACGTTGGTAGCATGATCTGAAAACAGGGCAAAATTCACCCCCTTCCCATCAAAATATGCACCACGTGGATAGGGTTTGCCTTCTTTTAATACAGTTGTCATATTGTGGATTGCCTCATGATCAGGGCTGCATATAGTGAAATAAACTCAATCTCGGCTAGCAAAAGCCAAAATACCCGCCTATAACGCAAGAAAATTGTAAGAGAGCCACAACATAGCAACGAACAAAATGGCAATTTCCGTGAGGCTGAATTTGAACATGACCGTCCCCTATCATCATGATGAATACACCATACGACTCATCAGCCAATACCATGAATCAGGGAATGTCTGGTTTGCGTGTCAGACGATTCTGAAGCATTGATTAGTTATCCAGGCTGCAAATCAACAACACTCAACATTGGCCTCAAGCTCAAGCCATACCAAGTTATAAAGCCTATTCCATATCACATGCCTGTTAAGCGCTGTGGCAATTTGCCACATTCATCAAGCCAGCTCTTGCCTCTATTATTTGACGCTGCCTAGAAAATGGTTTTTCACGCTAGGTAGGACATGAAATTTTTGAATAAAAACATTTGGAGAAAGGTAATGATGAAGAAATTTATATTGGCCGGAATCATGGCGCATGCCATGCTTTCCTCTGCTGCCCATGCAGCTGAAGCAAATGCGGGCCAGACTCTGGCAAAAAAGAGTGGCTGTTTTGCTTGCCATAACGTCGATAAAAAAGTGCTGGGCCCATCTTATAAGGATGTCGCGACCAAATACAAAAATGACAAAGGCGCAGAAGCCAAACTTGTAGCCAAGATTAAAGCAGGCGGTAGTGGTACATGGGGTGATATGGCAATGCCACCAAACTCCCACGTCAAGGATGAAGACATTAAAACCATCGTTGAGTGGATATTGACACTGTAATCAGCTTCCAACAGCTACAGTCACTGGTACTTCAGCGATCAGTGGCTGTTGTTGCTCCGGCAAGCCTCCATAAATATCGCTTTCCTCTGGCATTCACTCACTGATTGCCATAAATCAAGTTAGCATCGCTCATCATTCAGGGCTTGGTGGACATCATCCTTCATTGCACGCAATAATTCAGTCATGAACTCTGCCACCTCACGTTACCTACACTACCCCAAACCCGGCTTATTCAGCGCCATATTGATGACATTGTCGATCGTACTGTTCAGTTTCGACATCAGAGCTGAAACCCTGACTGGCAAAGTCATTCATATTGCAGATGGCGACACCGTGACCATCATAGCCAACAAGAGCCAGCACAGGATCAGGTTACTTGGCATAGATGCTCCTGAAAAAACACAGGCTTATGGCAAACAATCAAGAGTAGCGCTTAATCGCGCCATCAATGGCAAGTACGTCACGGTGGAATGGAACAAGCGGGATGATTATGGTCGCATCATCGGCAAGGTGGTTTATAACGGAGTGGATATCAACTTACAGCAAATCCAGAAAGGCATGGCTTGGCACTATAAATATTTTGAGCGCGAGCAAGAGCCAGAAGATCGCTCGCGCTATGCCCAGGCAGAATACCAGGCCCAGCGTGACAAGCTGGGATTATGGCAAGATGCCAAGCCGACACCGCCGTGGCAATATCGTCGCTCACGACCATGACAAGCTTTACTGCGTCAGTGCATCCTGATAATCGTGCAGGTATTTGGTTGAGAGCTGCTGCTTTTCCTGCTGACTGAGTATCTTGCCTGCCATCTGGAAAAACTTGCGCTCTTCCTCTTCTAAATGATGTAACACCTTGTGGTGCAATTCCTTGGCATGTACCAGCCATGCTGGAGAAGAAAGCTCTGTCTCCTGCAGCAACTCTAGAATTTCGTCAATTTCATGATGCTCAGCAATACCATGGCGCGACGGCTCGATTCCATTGTCATCCAGCATGATGGGGCGATAGAAATGTCGCTCCTCTGCCCTCTCATGCGCAGCCAACTCAACTTGTATTTCCTGGAATAACGCTTTGCGCTCAGGAGTATCGCCGCTGGTGGCAACCAACTGTTCCAGCAGCTCGCGTTGGCGATCATGACTTTGTCGCAAGGCTTCGAAGATATTCATGTGCTTACCCCTGAGGAATGTGTCAGCAATACCTTATCAGGGAACCAGCTGGCAGCGAGTCAGCGCCTATCCAGAATGATTGTCGGATAATTCTGAGGCGCTTGAGGATCAGGAGCCGACTTGGGTCTTGACGTATTTCTTCATCAACGAACCCTGCTCACGCTTCCAGTCTTTTTCTTTCTCAGTATGACGCTTGTCGTATTGTTTCTTACCCTTGGCAAGACCAATTTGTACCTTGATGCGACCACGCGTGTAATGCATATCCAGCGGCACCAGGGTATAGCCTGCACGCTCGACCTTGCCGATCAATTTGGCAATCTGTTCGGAATGCAACAGCAACTTGCGCGTGCGGATGGCATCAGGACGTACATGGGTAGAAGCTGAGCCCAGCGGGGTCACATGGCAACCAATCAGGTAAATTTCGCCGCGCTGGATAATGACGTAGGCCTCTTTTAGCTGGATGCGATTTTCACGGATCGCCTTCACTTCCCAGCCTTCCAGCACAATCCCGGCTTCGTATTTTTCTTCGATGAAATAATCGTGAAAGGCTTTTTTGTTCTGGGCAATGCTCATGGTGTTGATGACTTAAATGATGAGGTCAAGGTTTCGCGGCGCGTGCTTGCTAGCGATACGACATAAAGTCAATTCGCGGCATATTTTGCTAGTATCGGGAAAATATGACTTAAAATTGGCATTTTACTCTAGATCGCAACACGAATGGCACAGGTTGAAAAAACAGTCTTGGTGGGACACTCGGCGGAGCGCATGTTTCACTTGGTAGACAATGTGAAGGCTTATCCAAGCTTTCTACCTTGGTGTGGCGGCGTGGATCTGCACCGTCAGGATGAAGTGGTGACTGAAGCTACATTGCATATTGACTATCACGGCATCAAGCAGAATTTCACCACAGAAAACCTCAAGACATTCCCGACAGACATGAAGATTCAGCTAAAAAGCGGGCCATTTAGGCACCTTGAAGGCTTCTGGCGCTTTACCCCACTAGCCGAGGATGCCTGCAAGGTAGAGTTCACATTGCACTATGAATTCTCCAGCTCCCTACTGGATCGATTGATTGCGCCTGTGTTTAGCCACATTGCCAATACGTTTGTCGAAGCCTTTGTGCAGCAAGCTGATCTTCATCCCTTATCGCTATGAGTAGCAGGTTTTCGATTGAAGTGGCTTATGCCTTGCCGGAAAAACAACTGATATTGCTTATTGAGGTAGAGCCTGGCACCACTGCACTTGAGGCCGCGCTGCAATCCGGGATCAGCGAGCATTTTCCAGGATTGGATATACAAGCGAGCAAATTGGGGATATTTAGTGAGCCTGTGACAGCAGATACCGTGTTGCAGCCTGGCGACAGGCTTGAAATTTATCGCCCATTACAAGCCGACCCCAAATTGGCAAGACGCAACCGAGCGAAGCAAACTGCTACCGCCAGGAAAATACAGCGCAAAGCCCCGCTAGTTTCAATAAGAACGCGTTAGCGCGTGATATAGCGAGCTTAATAGCAACGCTATCAATTATCTTCACCAGTACAATACTGCTTCACTTCCTTGGTCGCATCTTCCAGGCCTTGCTGTATATCTTCGTCGCCAAGATACTCCCGCTCACCCTGAGCGTTCATCTTGTAAATGCGCCCGCCTATCTTGAAGTTCTGGTAGTTAGCCTTGGCATTCTGGCAGTTAATACGCCTGGCATCCTCTTCCGATTTTTTCTTGTCATCGTTGCGCCGTTCCTGCTCAGCATCTATTTGGCGACGCAAGGCGGCGGCGTTCCGGATTGCCTGCGAGTCAGCGCCAGCAGCGGGAGCTGAAGTGGTTTTAGGCGCAGAACGTACATTATCAACCACCTCATAAGGAATATTGCTCGGTGGTGGAGAATCAGCATAAAGGGTCACCCCCTTGTTGTCCTTCCACTTGTATACCTGAGCATCAGCCATCCACGGCAATATAAGCAACATGCCACATGCCAGCCATCGCGTTTTATTCATGCCTCCCCCGAACCATAACAATCCCGTCACACACTAAGCAGCTTCATCAGCGCCGTCAATCAAAACGACTACACCCACTCCATTATCGGCAAAATATCAGGGAGATTTACCGTTGCCACACTACCCGGTATAATTGCCTTTTGCCGGAAAGATATTCTATGCGTCTGTTGCAACAAGCGCTTACTTTTGACGATGTTTTACTGGTTCCCGCACACTCCAACGTGCTGCCCCGCGAAGTAAGCCTCGCTACCAAACTTACCCGTTCGATCACTCTCAATATCCCCTTGATTTCTGCCGCCATGGATACCGTGACGGAAGCCCCGCTGGCCATTGCCTTGGCTCAGGAAGGCGGCATGGGGATTGTTCACAAGAACATGACCATTGCCGACCAGGCTGCGCACGTTTCCCGCGTGAAGCGTTTCGAGTCTGGTGTCGTCAATGACCCAGTGACTATCCAGCCACACCTCACTGTGCGTGATGTCTTGGCATTGACTCGTCGCCACAAGATTTCCGGCTTACCGGTCGTGGACGGCAAAAATGTCGTAGGTATCGTCACTAACCGTGACCTGCGCTTCGAGACCAATCTTGACCAAGCCATCTCCAACATCATGACGCCGCGCGAGCGTCTGGTGACTGTGCGTGAAGGTGCAAGCCTGGAAGAAGCCACTGCACTGCTGCATAAGCACCGCCTGGAGCGTGTATTGGTCATCAACGATGCCTTCGAGCTCAAGGGCCTGATTACCGTCAAGGATATTCAGAAATCTAGCGACCACCCTAATGCCTGCAAGGATGAACAAGGCCGCCTGCGCGTTGGTGCTGCTGTTGGTGTAGGCGAAGGCACGGAAGAACGCGTGGCTGCATTGGCAGAAGCCGGTGTAGATGTGATCGTGGTTGATACCGCTCATGGCCATTCCCAAGGCGTGCTTGATCGCGTCAACTGGGTCAAGAAGAACTTCCCGCAAGTACAAGTCATTGGCGGCAACATCGCCACTGCCAGCGCGGCCAAGGCATTGGTTGATGCTGGTGCCGATGGCGTCAAGGTAGGTATTGGTCCTGGCTCCATCTGTACTACCCGCATCGTAGCCGGTGTTGGTGTGCCACAAATCACGGCGGTCAGTAATGTTGAAGAAGCCTTGCGTGGCACTGGTGTGCCATTTATTGCCGATGGCGGCATCCGCTTCTCTGGTGATATTTCCAAGGCGATTGCTGCCGGCGCTTACTCCGTGATGCTTGGTGGCATGTTTGCTGGTACTGAAGAAGCACCGGGCGAAATCGAGCTGTTCCAGGGCCGCTCCTACAAGTCCTACCGCGGCATGGGCTCCATCGGCGCCATGGAAAAAGGCTCCAGCGACCGCTACTTCCAGGACAACAATGGCAATGCCGACAAGCTGGTGCCTGAAGGTATCGAAGGCCGTGTGCCATACAAAGGCAGTGTCCTGGCCGTGATTCATCAATTGATGGGTGGCTTGCGCGCCTCCATGGGTTATGTCGGCTGCAGCACTATTGATGAAATGCGTAACAAAGCGGAATTTGTACAAATCACCGCCGCCGGGATGCGTGAATCCCATGTGCATGATGTACAAATCACCAAAGAAGCGCCTAACTATCGCGTCGACTAAGCACTGAGAAAGCCATGGCAACCGAAAAGACCACATCCATCCCCGCTTATACCATTCTTGGTGTCTTGCTGTTCGCGGGGCTGTGTGGTCTCGGCTACCAACTTTCTCACAGCGCACTACAAATCAAGCAACTTGAGCGCACTGTGGAAGTCAAAGGACTTTCCGAGCGCGAGGTGAAGGCTGATATTGCAATCTGGCCGATTACCTTCAGCATTGCAGATAATGACCTCAGTGCCTTGTACCAGAACATCCAGAACAAGAACGCCAGTGTGCTCGCCTTCCTGAAAAGCAACGGCTTCAATGCTGACGAAGCGAGCATTTCTGCACCTTCTGTTGTAGACAAGCAGGCTCGCGAATACGGCGACGCCGGTGCCAATTCCAAATACCGCTATACTGCCAGCTCCACCATTACGGTGTACTCCAGCCAGGTCGACAAGGTGAGAGACACCATGATCAAGGTTTCCGAACTGGGGCAACAAGGCATTCCTATTGCAGGCGATGGCTACAACACGCAATTCATTTACAGCAAGCTGAACGACATCAAGCCTGCCATGATTGAAGAAGCCACCAAGAGTGCGCGTGAATCAGCCAACAAGTTCGCCAAGGATTCTGACAGCACACTGGGCAAGATCAAGCGTGCAAACCAGGGCACGTTCAGCATTGAAAATCGTGATGCTGGCACCCAGCACATCAAGAAAGTCCGTGTAGTATCCACGGTAGAGTATTACCTTTCCGACTGATGCCAAGTGAGCCGATGCTACTTGGCTGTTTCCTTTCAACCTTATTCCCGCGCTTGAGCTTCCATGCAACAAAAAATTCTGATTCTTGATTTTGGCTCCCAATACACCCAACTGATTGCCCGCCGCATCCGCGAGGCGAATGTCTACTGTGAGTTGCATTCATGGGATGTCAGCGATGATTTCATCCGTGAATTCAACCCAGCAGGCGTCATCCTTTCCGGTGGCCCTAACTCGGTTTACGAGGATGAAACACCTCGTGCACCACACAGCGTGTTTGAGCTGGGCGTACCCGTATTAGGCATTTGCTATGGCATGCAAACCATGGCAGCCCAACTTGGAGGCTCAGTGGAAAATGCAGCCAAGCGTGAATTTGGCTATGCCGAAATCCGTGCCCAGGGCCACTCTGCCTTGCTCAAGGATATTCAGGACAAAAGCAATGCAGAAGGTCACGGCCTGCTGGATGTCTGGATGAGCCATGGCGACAAGGTCACAGCCTTGCCGGACGGCTTCAAGATCATTGCCAGCAACAGCTCCACCCCGATTGCAGGCATGGCGGATGAAAGCCGCCGCTTCTATGCCGTGCAGTTCCACCCAGAAGTGACTCATACCAAGCAAGGCAAGGCTCTGCTCAACCAATTCGTACACGGCATCTGTGGCTGCGACCAAAGCTGGAATATGCCAGATTACGTGGCAACCGCCGTACAACGCATCCGTGATGAAGTAGGCAGTGACGAAGTCATCCTCGGGCTTTCCGGCGGTGTTGATTCCTCAGTGGCTGCTGCCCTGATCCACCGTGCGATTGGCGACCAGTTGACCTGTGTATTCGTTGATAACGGCCTATTGCGTCTTAATGAAGCCGAGCAAGTGATGGAAACCTTCGCCAAGAACCTTGGCGTCAAGGTGATCCACGTCGATGCCAGTGCAAAATTCCTCGGTGACCTGGCTGGAGTCAGCGACCCGGAAGCCAAGCGAAAAATCATTGGTCGTGAATTTGTAGAAGTATTCCAGCAAGAATCCGCAAAACTAGCACAAGCCAAGTGGCTGGCCCAAGGCACGATTTATCCCGATGTGATTGAATCCGCCGGTGCCAAGACCAAGAAAGCCCACACCATCAAGAGCCATCACAACGTAGGCGGCCTGCCTGATACCTTGAAGCTGCAATTGCTGGAACCATTGCGCGAACTATTCAAGGACGAAGTACGCGAACTGGGTGTAGCGCTTGGCCTGCCACACGAGATGGTCTACCGTCACCCCTTCCCTGGCCCTGGCCTTGGGGTACGTATCCTGGGTGAGGTAAAGCGTGAATACGCTGATCTGCTGCGCCGTGCTGACCATATATTCATCGAAGAGCTGCGCAACACCAAGGATGCCGATGGCAAATCCTGGTACGACAAGACTTCACAAGCTTTCGCCGTGTTCCTGCCAGTCAAGTCTGTAGGCGTAATGGGCGATGGCCGCACCTATGATTATGTAGTCGCGCTGCGTGCTGTTGTCACCACTGATTTCATGACTGCACACTGGGCTGAACTGCCTTACGACCTGCTGGGCAAGGTATCCAACCGCATTATCAATGAAGTACGTGGTATCAACCGCGTGGTATACGACATCTCTGGCAAGCCACCAGCAACCATCGAATGGGAGTAATGGCTACACATCCCACCCACGCCTGCTTGCCTAGCTTCAGAAAACCGAGAACAAAACGATGAGCACAAAATCCATTATCCTCACCGGCGATCGCCCTACCGGCCCGCTGCATTTAGGCCATTTCGTTGGCAGCCTGCGTAATCGCGTGCATTACCAGCATGAATACAAGCAATATGTCATGCTGGCTGATGCACAGGCCCTCACCGACAATATGGACGACATTGACAAGGTGCACCGCAATGTTATTGAGGTGGCATTGGATTATCTCGCTGTCGGCATTGATCCCAAGCTCTCGACGATTTTCATCCAATCGCAAGTGCCCGAGCTTACCGAGTTGGCGTTCTATTACCTCAATCTAGTGACTGTTGCACGCCTGGAGCGCAACCCGACGGTGAAGGAGGAAATCCGCCTGCGTGATTTCGAGCGCGACATCCCTGCTGGCTTCCTGACTTACCCCGTGAGCCAGGCTGCAGACATCACTGCTTTCAAGGCAACCCTGGTGCCGGTGGGTGAAGACCAGATCCCTATGATCGAGCAGACCAACGAGATCGTGCGCCGCTTCAACCGCCAGTATAAGAACCCCAGCACCAAGGCAGAAATCCTGGTGGAAACCAAGGCCCTAGTGCCAGAAATCGGCCGCCTGCCTGGCATTGATGGCAAAGCCAAGATGAGCAAGTCACTCGGTAACGTCATCAATCTTGGCGCTAGCGCTGATGAAGTCAGCAAAGCAGTGAAGAAAGTCTATACCGACCCGCTACACCTCAAGATTGAAGACCCAGGCCATGTAAAAGGCAACATCGCGTTCACCTACCTCGATGCCTTCGATACCGACAAGGCTGCAGTGGCTGAACTCAAAGCCCATTACATGCGCGGAGGCCTCGCCGACAGCATTGTGAAAAAGCGCCTGGAAGCGGTATTGCAGGAAATGCTGGAACCTATCCGTACGCGTCGTGCCGAACTCGCTGAAGACAAGGGCTACATTCTGCAATTACTGCGCGAAGGTACCGAACAAGCGCGTGAGGTCGCAGCCAACACCATGGATGAGGTCAAGGCTGCCTTGGGGTTGAATTACTTTTAACACCAAAACAAACTTGCTCTCTTGTAAACGAAAACGCCCGGCAGAACCGGGCGTTTTTTGTATTCGTTTGGAATAAATTAATCGGTATTACATCAAGTTTTACAATCAAATACCGTTAGCAGAACTGACATGAATGTTTTCGATCAGTTCTTTTACCAAGCCAACACATCACTCCCATTTATCGCAGGCTTTTATGACCTCTGGATGGTCGCCTTATCCATCCTGGTAGCCATTACTTCATCCATCATTGCCCTGCAGCTCTCCCGTATGTCGCTGGCGCAATCTTCCACACTAGGCAAGAGACTCATTGTATTGGCAGGCGCTGTCGCTCTCGGTGCAGGGATATGGTCTATGCATTTTATCGGCATGATGGCATACCAGCTCTGTTTCCAGATTCGCTACTTTCCAGGCCTCACGATACTATCAATACTGCCAGGCATCTTTGCCTCGTGGTATGCACTATCTTTGCTAACGAGGGATCACGTCAGCCTCCTACGCTTGATCACAGGAGGCATCGTCGTGGGCACTGGCATTGGCATGATGCATTACAGCGGCATGCTGGCAATGAATATGACACCATTACTACGCTTCAATGTAGCCGGCTTTCTGATTTCATTACTCGTGGCCATTTCACTGGCTACACTTGCTTTATGGGTGGTGTTCTACCTAAAACGTAACAAGATTCGTCCACTATCTTCGCTACTGTTAGGCGGCATCCTGATGGGATGCGCTATTGCAGCCATGCACTATACTGGCATGGCGGCTGCGGTATACATCGGTGAAGCAGACCCCTTCTTTGATCCGTCACAGAACAAAACCGACGCCCTCGGGCTCAGCATTGCAATAGTCACTATCCTGATCGGTATCTTGGCCATTGTTTCTAACCTGCTGTTTCGCTATCGCCAGCTCCTGCAAAGCCTGACGGCAAGCGAAACCCGCTTGACTACTATTCTGGACAGCGCCGTAGATGGCATCATCACCGTTGACGCACAGGGCAACATCCACTCATTCAACCTTGCAGCAGAAAAATTATTTGGCTGGAGCATGATAGACATATTGGGCAAGAAAGCGACTCTACTCATGCCTGCCCACTATCACGCGATCTATGATGGATTATTATCCAGATACCTTGCAACCGGTAAGAGTACGATCTTGGGCAGCAATCAAGAGGTCCAGGGGTTGCGCAAAAACGGGGAAATATTTCCTGCCACCATCTCCATGAACAAGGCGATGATTGCCGGTGAAATGCTGTTTGTCACTTTCATCAGTGATATCACGGCACAGAAGCGTACTGAAGCCAAGATCAAAGAACAGCATGACCAAATCAACTCGCTTATGTCGAACATGCCAGGCATCACTTTCCGCTGCAAATTTGATGCCAAATGGACCATGTTGTTGATCAACGATGCAGTGAGAAACATCACTGGATGGTCAGCCAGTGAGTTTATGAATGGCACGATCTTTTTCGCTGATATCACACATCCTGATGATGCCGTACGTATTCATGACGAAATTTCGCAAGCACTACTCAGTGAAAACCACTACTCGATTGAATACCGGATTTATGACAAACATGGTCATGAACATTGGGTTGCAGAAACAGGAAGTGGCGTTCGTGATGAAACAGGCAATCTCGTTTGGCTGGACGGCGTCATTATCGATACGACGGAAAGCAAGCTACGCAATGCCGAGTTCGAGAGCGTGGTCAAGGCCATGAACTATGCTACCAGCATGGCCGAATTCACCATTGATGGCTACATCATCCATGCCAATGCCAACTTCCTGCACGTCACCGGCTATCAATTGCATGAGATCGTCGGCAAGCATCATGCAATTTTCTGCACCCCTGAAACCCAACCCAGCCAGGCCTATCAAGATAAATGGCATGCATTGCGTGCTGGAGAATATGTACAGGGCGAATATCTGAGATTAGCCAAGGATGGTCGCCATATTTGGATCAATGCGTATTACAGCCCCGTATTTGATGTCGATGGCCAGGTAAGCAAAATCATCATGTCTATGATCGATATCAGCGAGCGCATCGGCATGGAAAATGACCTCAAAGTGGCCAAAGAGCGTGCTGAGCAAGCCTCCAGCGTCAAATCCTCTTTCATGGCCAACATGAGCCATGAAATCCGCACGCCAATGAACGCGATCATCGGCTTTAGTGATGTTCTGCTTGACTCCCCTATGCCAGAAGAACAACGGCATTACTTGAACACCATTAGCATGTCTGCAAAATCCTTGCTGCACTTGCTCAATGACATTCTAGATAGCGCCAAGCTGGAAAAAGGCAAACTGGAATTGGAAATGCTGGATTTTGGCCTGACAGAGCTCGTCGACAACGTTATCTCGACGCTGTGGATACAAGCGCGACGTAAAGGCATAGAGTTGAAGCTTGATATTGCCCCCGAGGTGAAAGGCAGCTTCCATGGCGCCCCGGATCGCATTCGCCAAGTGCTGATGAACTTACTAGGTAACGGCATCAAGTTTACTGAGCAAGGCCATGTGATACTAAAGATACAACAACTTGATGACCAAACACTGCAGTTTGATGTTGAAGACACTGGGATTGGCATTGCCGCTGATCGACTGGAAAGCATCTTCGAACCATTCACACAAGCGGATGCCTCAATGAGCCGCCGCTTTGGCGGCACTGGACTGGGCAGCACCATTAGCAAGCAACTGATAGAACTGATGGGAGGCAGCCTCACAGCAACAAGTAGCCTTGGCCAGGGCAGCTGCTTCACCGTTATATTGCCACTTGTCAGCGTGCAAGATCCAGCGCCTACCTTAGAGGCGATACAGCATCAGCTACCCCCCTTGCATATCCTGGTGGCAGATGATATCCAGCAAAACATAGAATTGCTCACCGTGTTACTCAGCAAAGGGGGACACACGATCAACATAGCCCGAGATGGTGCCGAAGCTGTCCTACTTTTTCAAAAAGAACAATTCGACCTGATCCTGATGGATGTACAAATGCCAGGCATGGATGGATTGATTGCCTCCTCCAACATTCGCTTGATTGAAGCCCAACGCAAGCAGGCCCACACCCCGATTATCGCCCTAACGGCCAGCGTACTGGCCGAAGACCGCATTGCAGCCAAGCAGGCCGGCATGGATGGTTTTGCCAGCAAGCCCATCAACATGGCCGCATTGACGACAGAAATTATCCGTGTACTGGCATTGGACATACCAAGCGCCAACGCCATCAAGCATGAACCTTCGCGGCAAGATGACACAGCGAGCATTCGCATGGATAAAGGCATCGCGCTCTGGGGAGATCGAGATATATACCTGCATGAATTGCAACGTTTCAGCACTGAAACCCTTGCACATGGGACACATTTCAGGGAGTTGCTAGAGCTAAAAGATTATGCCGGTATCCGTAGTTTTTCCCACGCGGGCAAAGGCGTCAGTGGCAACCTTGCGCTAGACACGCTATATAAGTTGTATGGACAGATAGAATCACTTTCCCTGATCAAAGACCACAGCGCTTTGACACAAAAGCTTATCAACTTGGAGCAAGCACACGCCGATTTCCGCGTGCAATTGAGCATTCTCAATGCTTCATCGTTGGGCAAACATACACCGTCAATAGCGCCTGAATGTACATTGGCTGAACTACAGGGACGTTTATCAATACTGCACACACAAGCCTCCCAAGCAGAACTGAATGACCAGCTACTTGAAAAACTATTAAGCCAGGCACCAGCAGATTATCTCAGTGAGATCAGAAAGATTGCCCAGGCATTCAACGAGTTTGAATTCGAACAGGCACAAGTATTGATTAGCACATTGCAACAGGCATTGGCTGTAGAGGAATCTTGATGACACACGCGACTCACCTTGCACCACGTATTCTGGTTGTAGATGACGAAACCACGAACCTGAAAATCCTGCGCCAGATTCTGCAAAACGATTATCGATTGAGCTTTGCCAAAAATGGCAAGGATGCGTTGACGCTTGCCCAGCGTGAAGCTCCCGACATGATACTGCTCGACATCATGATGCCGGACATGACAGGGTTTGAAGTATGTGCAGCATTGAAAAGCGACCCAACCACCCGCAGGATTCCGGTGATCTACGTCACGGCACTCCACGATGATCTGGATGAGGCAAAAGGCTTTGAAACCGGGGCAGTGGATTATCTGACAAAACCAGTCTCGGCCAGCATTACGCGAGCAAGAATCAAAACCCACCTTTCGTTGGTGCAGACAGAAGAACTCAAGCACACCTATGCACAGCTGATAGACCGCCTGGGGCGTGCCGCCGAATACAAGGACAATGAAACCGGCCTACATGTCATGCGCATGAGCCATAGCTGCAAAATTATTGCCCTCAGCATGGGATTCACTGAAACCTATGCTGAAGATTTACGCCAAGCGGCCCCCATGCACGATATTGGCAAAATAGGCATCCCGGACAACATCCTGCTCAAGCCTGGAAAGCTGGACGAAGAAGAGCTACGCATCATGCGACAGCACCCAGAAATCGGTGCCGCCATTCTCGGTGAGTCAAACTCCCCCTTGCTAGAGTTGGCGCGCTCACTGGCCCTCACCCATCACGAGAAATGGGATGGCAGTGGCTATCCACACGGACTCAAAGGTAATGACATTCCCATCGAGGGCCGCATCGTGGCAATTGCCGACGTATTTGACGCCCTCACAAATAGCCGTCCTTACAAGAAAGCCTGGCCAATAGAAGAGGCTCTCACTTTCATCCAGTCACAAAACGGCAAGCATTTCGACCCAGATGTTGTCGATGCCCTGATGCGCTGCGTCGATGACATCATTGCCACAACGGCAGATTGGCGTGAAGTGTAACGACGCTATCGTGTCAGGAATTTGTTTCACGTCTTCTCAATCTATTGCGCACCACCAAATGGAAGAAATATAATAACCATTATCATTTATAATCAAGGCTACGCAGGACTCTCTCGTGCCAGACGCAAACCTTACCCTGCATCAAGAAGTACACAGCCTGTATGTGGATCACCACCATTGGCTACAAGGCTGGATCAGGCGCAAGCTGGGCAGCACACTAGATGCCACAGATATTGCACAAGATGTCTTCATGCGCTTGCTATTGCGCAAACAGCCCATTCAAGCCCATCAACCGCGCGCCTTTCTCTCCACCATTGCACATGGCCTAGTGGTTGAGCACTGGCGCAGGCGGGAATTAGAACTAGCATGGCTTGAAACCCTGGCCACATTACCTGAGGCAGAAACACCGGCAATTGAGCATCGCCTGATGTTCTTGGAAACACTGGTAGAAATCGATCGTATGCTGGATAGTTTGAAGCCAGCCATACGCGCGGCTTTTCTCATGGCGCAACTAGATGGACTCACCTGCCCGCAGATCGCCCAGCAGCTAGGGCTTTCCCTGGCTACCGTGGAGCGCTACATCGCCAAGGCATTACGCCACTGCTATGCCCTTCGCTTTGAATCATAAAATCTCCAAGGCTTGATCGTGGGAAAGTTCGCCTCCAGCCCAGACATGGCAGCCCCATTGCCTGAGGCGGTGATTGATGCCGCCATCGCTTGGTCGATCAAACTCAATTACAACCACGCCACTCAGCAAACCCGTCTGCAATTCAATGACTGGCTGCAAGCGAATCCCATGCATGCCTGTGCCTGGGAGCGCATCAATAGCTTGGGCGATCCTTTTGCCAAGGCCAACATTCCCGCCAGTCTTGCGCTATCGACACTGGAGCAAACAGATCGCAAACGCCAGCAGCACTTGCTCAAGCGCCGGAAAACCATACAGCTTATGTCTCTCGCTGGCTTTATCATGGGTAGCGGCTGGGGCATTCGCAGCTACACCCCTTGGCAACGCCTGGTGGCCGATGCCAGCACGCGTGTAGGTGAACAACAAACACTGCAACTGGCAGATGGCACGGCTCTCACCCTCAACACAGACACCGCGGTGCGCATGGAGATGACAGGCCAGCACCGCATCATCATGCTGTTGCGTGGTGAGATTATGGTATCCACGGGCCAAGATGCCAGCCAGCCCAATAAACGCCCATTCCTGGTATATACCCCTTTTGGCAAGCTTGAAGCGTTAGGCACCCGCTTCATCGTGCGCCTGACCAGCGACGCTGCCCTGATCACAGTACAAGAGCACGCCGTTGCCTTACACCCAACTCAGGGCAGCAGCTACATCGTCAAGGCTGGCACGAGCCAATGGTTGCATGACAAAGGAACTGAGCCTTTCATCTCACAGGGTTTTGATGCTGGCAGTTGGGCCGATGGCGTGATTTCAGGTAAGAACATCCGGCTGGGAGATTTGATGATGGAATTGGCCCGCTATCGCAATGGCTATATCCATTGCGATGACCAAGTGGCCGATCTCCGAGTATCAGGCCTGTTCCATATCAAGGATACAGATCAGGCATTGCAATTTATTGCCCATACCCAGCCGATCGCCCTGACTTACCGCACCCGCTTCTGGGTCAGCGTAGGGCCTGCACATACTCATCCCACCCAGTCATAAAAAATTTCAGAAAAACTGAGGGGATTGGCAATCTCAATCGGCCTACCAGATAGAAGCATTTCATGACTCACTATCTTGTAGAAAGATTCACATGACAAACAAACACCATTCCCACACGACGCAGCAGCCCAAGCTGGTCATGCGTAAACTTGCTATTGCCATGCTTGGCATCAGCATCGGTACAACCACCCTTGCTTGCACTGCCTGGGCAGCCACCAGCCAGGAATCACAAGCAGGTAATAGCAGCACCCAGCAGTACCACATTTCTTCCGGCGCGCTGGATATTGCGTTGAACCAGTTTGCCAAAGCCGCCGATATTAACCTCAGCTATGACGCCACCTTACTCGACAAACTGACTACGGCAGGCATCAACGGTCGCTATACCGTTGCCTCTGGGCTGGCAGTGCTACTGAACGGTAGTGGGCTTGAAGCTGTGGCCCAGCCAGGTGGAGGTTATGTCTTGCGCAAAGCCTCCGTGATCCAGGGTGATGCACAAGGCAAGACCCTGCCAATAGTCGACGTACAAGCTGCTCGCGATGTTGCCAGCAGTGCCCTGCCTGCTGAATATGCTGGTGGGCAAGTTGCCCGCGGAGGCAAGATAGGCCTACTGGGCAATAAAGACAATCTGGATACACCGTTCAGCGTCACCCAATACACTGCCAAGCTGATCGAAGACCAGCAAGCGCAGAGCATTGGCGATGTTCTAGTCAATGACCCCTCTATCCGCAATACCTACTCCCGCAGCTCCGGGCGGGACGAATTCAACATCCGCGGCTTTACCCTGTTCAATTACGACGTACTCTTTAATGGCTTGCATGGTGTTTCTCCACGCAACACGGGATCACTCATCGGGATTGAACGCGTTGAAGTCTTGCGCGGGCCTAATGCGTTGCTGAATGGCATGGCCCCCGCTGGCTCGGTAGGCGGCTCCATTAACCTAGTGCCCAAGCGCGCAGGCGCAACCCCGCTTAACCGCCTCACAGTGTCTTATATGGATGACAGCCAATTGGCGACACATATCGACATTGGCCGCCGCTTCGGGTCAGAGCAACAAATGGGTATCAGATTCAACGCCATCACCAGCAACGGTGATACCGCCGTCGACAACGTCAAGGAAAACCTGGATGCCATGGCACTTGGCGTAGATTTCCAGGGTGAGCGCTTTCGTATTGAAGGCGATGTCAATTACCAGCATCGTAATATTCAAGGTCGCGGGGCTCTGCTATTTGTTCGCTCAGGCATTAAAATTGGCTCAGCGCCAGATGCAGATAAAAACTTTATCCAGAAATGGACCTACTGGAAGAGCAATGAAGTCTCAGGCGCATTGCGAGCGGAGTTTGACATCAGTAAAAACTGGACACTTTATGGCGCTCTCGGTGGACAAGAATATGACTTTAAGAGCTTACAAACGCAAATGCAATTGCGGGCTACTGACGGTAGCCTACGTTTCCTTCCCTATCGCCTGGATCAATACATCTCGACCCTCTCTACTGAAACTGGTGTAAAAGGAAAATTCACTACCGGTCCAGTGCTGCATGATGTTGTGTTTAGCATCAGCAATTATTCACAAACAAATAGAGAATCACGCGCTGATGGAAGCCTCGGCCTTAACAACCTTTACGCTACACAAAGCTTTGCAGAACCTAACCTTAATCTGAATAGCCACCTGCCAAAAGTCGGTGAAACCAGACTGCGTAGCGTCACTATCGCCGACACACTAGCGATGTTTGATCGAAAATTACAACTGACTGTTGGATTGCGCCACCAGCAGGTAGACATATCCAGCTTTGATAGGGGCAGCAAAAACTACCCTTCGTACGATAAATCTGATGTCACACCTACCGTAGCGGTTGTCGTCAGGCCCACAGATCAGCTATCCATCTATGCCAATTACATTGAAGCCTTGAGTCAAGGCGAGATTGTCAGTGGAGCAGCCTCCAATGCTGGAGATGTTCTCCCACCAGCTATATCAAAACAACGGGAAGCTGGCGTGAAATATGACTTTGGTCGCATTTCCACCACGCTGAGCGCTTTCGAAATCAAGCGCCCCAGTACGATTAGCGAGAATAACCGTGTAGTTCAGGATGGAGAACAACGTAATCGCGGCATTGAGCTCCTCACCCAGGGCGAGGCTGCCGATCACGTCCGTGTGTTGGGTGGCCTGGCCTGGACCCAGGGCAAGCTGACAAAAACTGAGGACGGTACCAATGACGGTAACATCGCCCCTGCCGTGCCCAAGTTTCAATTCAACCTTGCTGGTGAATGGGATGCGCCTTTCCTGCCGGGTCTGACCTTAACAGCACGCATGCTGCATACCAGCCCACAGTATATTGATGCTGGAAATACGCAAAAGATTTCCACTTGGAACCGCTACGATCTGGGTGCACGTTATGCATTCGTTGCAGGCAAAACCCCGATCACGGTCAGGGGAACCATAGAAAACCTGTTCGACAAAAACTACTGGCAATCATCAGCACGTGAAGCGTTGACCGTCGGCGCACCCCGTACTGTCCTGCTCTCCGTTTCTGCAGATTTCTAACCCTGCTTAATCTCATGGGCGCTACATCAACAGTAGCGCCCAGCTTGCATGTCTTACACTTCTTCTCGCCTATACAAAACCTTACCCACACAATAGAATGAGAAATATTCGCAGTTTTATTCCTCATTCATGTCTGTCAATCAACCTCAAGAACAGTTACTTCATCGCCTCTATAGTCACCATCATGGTTGGTTACTAGCTTGGTTACGCCGTAAGGTGAAGCAAAGTGAACAGGCGGCAGACCTGGCACAAGATACTTTTCTGAGCATACTGAACGCCAACAATGTGCAGGACATCCTCGAGCCACGCCATTTCCTCGCAACCATTGCACGGCGGCTGGTTGCCAATTACCACAGGCGGCAAGTGATTGAAGCAGCATATCTGGATGCATTAGCAACATTACCCGAAGCCCAGGTGCCATCCCTTGAAGAACGCGCCTTGGCACTGGAGTTATTGCAGCAAATAGACCATACCCTGAACAACCTGCCGATCAAGGCCAGGCAGGCTTTCCTGCTTGCCCACCTAGAAGGCCTATCCTATGCAGAAATCGCAGTGGAATTGCAGGTGTCCACCAGCTCAGTGAAGCAATACCTTACCCGCGCCAATCAGCAGTGCTTTTTCTCCATGCTGTAATTTGCAAGATGCACTCCTCCCAGTTTTCACCTGACGTTTCCAAGGCTGCTGCCGAATGGCTGACCTTGAGCATGGATGCAGATTTCAGCCAGCAGGATATCGAACGCCTAGAGCAGTGGCGTAATGCGGACCCGGAACACGAGCGTGCCTGGCAACATATAGAACACATCAGCGGCAACCTGCAACGCCTGCATGGCAAGGCTGCTGCACAGACCTTATCCAAACTTCACTCTACATCGAAACGCTCCACACTCAAGGCACTGGCCTGGCTAGGCTTGCTCACTGGCAGCGGGCTATTAGCCAGCCGCACTGAAACATGGCAATTACACATGGCGGATTACAGCACTGGCACTGGGGAGTTGAAAGACATCACGCTGGAGGATGGCACCCACATTGTGTTGAATATGCGCAGTGCGATTGATGTGCGTATCAGCGACACGCATCGCTTGGTTACCTTGCTGCATGGCGAGATGATGGTCACCACCGGCCATCAAGCAGGCGAACAGCGCCCTTTTACTGTTGCCACGGCACACGGCAATATCACGCCGCTGGGCACACAGTTCAATGTCAGACTCACCGACACCAACACCCAAGTTACCGTGCTGGAAGGTGCAGTCAAAGTGACCTCACAAGATGGCAATCAAGCCATTGTGCATGCGGCTGAGCACACTTCGTTTACTGGCAGCGTAATAGAACCAATCAGCACAGCACCTATGCAAGTCAGTGCCTGGCGAAAAGGGTTATTATTTGCAAATGATATGCGGCTAGCTGATCTAGCAGAGGAGTTACAACGCTATCGCCCTGGCTTTATCCGTTGCGATGAAGCTATCGCAGAGCTAAAGATATCCGGTGTATTCCCGCTGCAAGACACCACAGAGGCACTTGATGCCATCCCCAACTCCTTGCCGGTAAACATTGTTTACCGTACCCGTTACTGGGTGCGTATCACCCCAGAGCATGTCGGTTAAACATTGCTTCAGTACATTGCATTAAAAAATTTCAAAAAATACTGCCCGATTCTCATTCTCAAGTGACCTCCTTGATGTAACTCATTCATCATCAGGGAACCTCATGAATCACCCTCATTACAAACAAAAGGCATTGCAACTTGCCCTACTCATGGCACTCAATATCGGCTTGGCCCACCAGGCCTTTGCAGCAGAAAGTATTGAAAAATCGCAAGCAGCCACCCGGCAATACAACATACCAGCTGGAGATTTGGACTTATCCTTGCAAACACTGGCTGGCGACGCTGGTGTTGTCCTGACATTCACCCCAGAACAGACCAAAGGCAAGCAGGCACCGGCACTGAATGGTCGCTACAGCATCGATCAGGCGTTCGATATCTTGCTTACTGGCAGCGAATTAGTTATCAAGAAAAACCAGCAGAATCAATACTCATTGAGCCGTGCCCCTAAAATCGGCGCCACCGCACCGCAACAGCAAGAGAGCTTGCCAGAAGTCCAGGTACAAGCACAGGCTGAGCGTGCGAATATGCTGCCAGAACCTTATGCCGGCGATCAAGTCGCCAGAGGAGCCAGGCTAGGCCTGCTAGGCAATCAGGATATTCTTGATACACCATTCAGCATCACGGCCTATACCTCCAGCCTCATCCGCAACCAGCAAGCCACCAGTCTCGTCGATGTGGTAGCCAATGACCCTTCCGTACGTATCACAACGAATGGCCTGACCAGCTCCGCAGGGCAAGGAGATGGATTCATGATTCGCGGCTTTCGCAGTAATAGCTCTGATGTATTGTTTGACGGTGTAGCAGGCATCGCAATGCTGAATACCGTCCCTGTCGAAACCCTGGAACGTGTGGAAATATTGAAAGGGGCAACTGCCATGCTCAACGGCATGGGGCAACGCGGCGGCGTAGGCGGCACGATCAACATCGTGCCCAAGCGCGCAGATGATGCGCCACTCAATCGCCTGACATTTTCCTATCAATCAGACCGGCATTATGGCGCACATATCGATATTGGCCGCCGCTTTGGCGATATGCAGGAATGGGGCGTCAGATTCAATGGTATTTATCGCGATGGGCAGACTGCCATCGATGGTCAATCGCGTGAGTTCTCTGTCGCCACATTAGCAGTTGATTTTCGTGGCGAACGCTTGCGCGCCTCGATGGATATGGGCTATCAAAATGCCAAGACTCAAGCCCCTACCGGCGCTGGCGGATTTTACCTGGATAATATATCCAGCCTGAAAGCACCCAAGGCAGAAAAACAAATTTCCCAGAATTGGGAATACTCCAAGAACAAGGGGCAGTATCTACTGTTCAAAGGAGAATACGACCTGTCATCCAACTGGACAGCCTATGGCGCACTGGGAGCCAACTGGAACAAGTACGAATGGTTATCTACAGATCTGGCAGTCACAAGTGGTGGGGATGCGCAGTCATGGCTGTACTACTACCCGGGCTACACTGACCGCAGAAGCGCCCAGGCTGGGATCAGAGGCACTGTCGAGACAGGCGCAATACAGCATCAACTTAATGCCCAGTTCTCAACATTGCGACAAGAGGCTGGCTATACATTTGGCGATGAATACGGCTATGGATATGGCTTCATGCAGTGGTCTACCAATATCTACTCCCCAGTGAAAGTCAGCAAGCCATCGTTAAGTGGCTTCTCCTCCAACGCACCCAAGTCTAATACGCTTGAACTACCAACATTCGCTTTGTCCGATACACTCTCGTTTCTGGACGAGCGCGTCACAACCATCATCGGTGTACGCCACCAACGAGTAATCGCTAATGGCTATGATCTCGTGAGCGGAGCCAGGACACAGCACTATGATGAAAGTGCCATCACCCCTAGCATGGCCGTGCTGGTAAAACCACAGCGTAATCTATCCCTGTATGCCAGCTATATCGAGGGTCTCAGCCAAGGCCCAACAGCATCAGGCAGTGTCACGAACCCGGGTGAAATCTTTGCCCCCATCAAAAGTAAGCAACTGGAAACCGGTGTCAAACTGGATTTAGGTAGATTGGCACTGACCGCCAGCCTATTCCAGATTACCCAGCCCAACGGCATCAATGTTGCCAACAGCGTCGGCAACCCCACGTTCAAGATTGATGGCGAGCAGCGTAACCGCGGTATGGAACTCAACCTGTTTGGTGAGTTAACCACCCATATCAGAGTACTGGGTGGTACCGCATGGACAGACGCCAAGCAGACTAAAACCGAGGACGGCACCAATGACGGAGCCTATGCCCCCGGCGTACCCCGCCGCCAGGCCAATCTTGGTCTGGAATGGGACCCCAGCATATTGCCTGGACTTACCCTATCGGGACGTGTGCTTGCAACCAGCAGGCAATATGTAGACGCAGCAAACCTGGCAAGCATTCCCGGCTGGACCAGAGTCGACGTAGGCGCACGCTACAGCATCAACACCTGGGGACACCCGGTCACATTGCGCGGCAATATCGAAAACCTGTTGGGACGTGATTACTGGGCATCGACGACGGATGGCAGTTGGTTAATTCAGGGCTTACCTCGCACCGTATTACTCTCTGCAACAATCGACTTCTAACACTTTTCCCTTTCACCGGATACCCAATACTCCTAGGTATCCGGTGCTTGCGGCACCTCTCATTTTCACCCTGGATACTCAATATCCGCACAAGCTTTGTATCAATCACTGCCTGACTCATGACTTGAGTTATAATTCAAGGTTTTATAGGTCATGCGCCATGAGCCGTGGATTTGTAAAAGAGGATGACCTGGAGCATGCGGGCACAGATTTACCGGAACGCCCGCTCAGCCCACACCCCAATTACGTCACGCCCAATGGTTTACGGCAGTTGCAACAACAAGCCAGCGCGTTGGAACAGGAGCGCCTGCCAATTGCTCAACGCAAGGAAGACCCAGTAGCTCAGCAACGGCTGGCAATGGTAGACCGTGATTTGCGCTATCTGCATGCAAGGCTGGAATCTGCCATTTTGGTTGACCCTGCCACTCAAGCTGCGGATACCGTGCTGTTTGGTGCCACGGTAGACGTGGAAGATGAAAACGGTAATAGGCACAGCTTCATGATTGTGGGAGAAGATGAAGCTGACATCGCGACGCATCGCGTGAGCTGGGTGTCACCACTGGCCAAAGCGTTGATCGGGCAAAAAGTTGGCGACAGCGTGACCTGGCACCGGCCTGTGGGCGACCTCGAACTGGATATTATGGCGATCCGTTATTGAACTCTGCTATGGAACTAAGGAATCATTGTAAATGAATGTGATTGAAGCGATTGAAAGCCGCCGCTCGGTAAAAGCCTATGACGCTAACCATGTGATGCCAGAAGCAGACATTGAAAAGTTGCTGTCATTGGCCGTGCTTTCCCCTACTGCCTTCAACATCCAGAATTGGCGCTTTGTGCTGGTACAAGACCCGGAGCTGCGCAAGCAAGTGCGCGCGGCAAGCTGGGATCAGGCACAGGTCACTGATGCTTCATTGTTGGTGGTGCTCACTGCTGACCTCAAGGCTTGGGAAAAAGAGCCGCGCCGTTACTGGCGCAATGCGGAACAGCCCGTACAAGATTATCTGGTGAATGCGATTGATGGCTATTATCGAGGCAAGGAACAGGTGCAACGCGATGAGGCCATGCGCTCCTGTGGTATGGCAGCGACTACGCTGATGTTAGCTGCCAAGGAACTGGGCTATGACTCCTGTCCCATGGATGGCTTTGACTTTGATGCCGTTGCCAGGCTGCTCAACCTGCCTGCCGATCACACACCTGCGATGTTCGTTGCCATCGGCAAGGGTATCCAGCCAGCACGGCCACGCGGCGGTCAATTATCGCTGGACGAAGTGGTCATTCGCAATACATTCAAGTAACACTTAAACACAGAATATTTTTAGGCCTTTTAGGAAAACACCGTGTTAATCAGTAACAACATCACTATGCAGTTTGGCGCCAAGCCATTATTCGAGAACGTATCGGTCAAGTTTGGTGACGGCAACCGTTACGGCCTGATCGGCGCCAACGGCTGTGGCAAATCGACGTACATGAAAATCCTGGCGGGTGTGCTGGAGCCCACCTCGGGTAACATCTCCCTTGATAACAATGAACGCATGGCGTTCCTGCGCCAGGATCAATTTGCCTATGAAGATCAACGCGTGATCGACGTGGTGATGATGGGCCATGAGCAAATGTGGAAGGCGAATGTAGAGAAAAATGAAATCTACATGAACCCTGAAGCCACAGAAGAAGATTACATGCGTGCCGCCGAACTGGAAGGCGTGTATGCAGAATATGATGGTTATACAGCAGAAGCTCGTGCTGGCGAGCTACTGCTAGGTGTGGGCATTCCCATTGAGCAACATAATGGCTTGATGAGTGCAGTTGCCCCAGGCTGGAAACTGCGCGTGTTGCTGGTACAAGCGCTATTTGCTAACCCTGACATTCTGCTGCTGGATGAGCCAACCAATAACTTGGACATTAACACCATCCGCTGGCTGGAAGATGTGCTGAACAATCGTGATTGCACCATGATCATCATCTCACATGACCGACACTTCCTGAATCAAGTCTGTACGCATACTGCGGATATGGACTTTGGCAAGCTGACCGTCTACCCCGGCAATTACGATGATTACATGGAAGCATCAGCCCAGGCACGCGCGCAACAAGCCAAGGACAATGCCAAGGCCAAGCAACAAATTGCCGACCTGCAAGAGTTCGTGCGCCGCTTCTCCGCAAACGCCTCCAAGGCTAAGCAGGCAACCAGCCGCGCCAAACAGATCGACAAGATCAAGATTGAAGAATTCAAGCCTTCAAGCCGTCAATATCCGTTCATCCGCTTTGAATATGACGAGCGCGACAAGCTACACCGCAACGCTGTGGAACTGAAGAAAGTCAGCCATGGTTTTGATCGCCAATTGTTTAATGACGTGGAATTAATTTTTGAAGCCGGTGAAAAGGTCGCGATCATTGGTGAGAATGGTATTGGTAAAACCACCTTCCTACGTTGCCTAGCCGGCGACCTGGTACCGAATCACGGTGAAATCAAGTGGACGGACAAGGCCAAGCTGGGTTATTTCGCGCAGGATCACGAATACGAGTTTGAGAAAGACCTCAACCTGTTCGACTGGATGTCGCAATTCACGCAACAAGGCGATGACGATCAATCCGTACGCAGCATGTTGGGACGTTTGCTGTTCTCCGGCGAGGATACCAAAAAGTCCGTCAAGGTATTATCCGGTGGTGAAAAGGGCCGCATGCTGTATGGTCAGCTAATGCTGGCTCGCAGTAACGTGCTGCTGATGGATGAACCCACCAACCACATGGATATGGAATCCATCGAAGCACTGAATACTGCGCTGGACAAATACAAGGGCACCTTATTCTTCGTCAGCCATGACCGCGAATTCGTCAGCTCGCTGGCTACCCGCATCATTGAAATCAAGGCCGATGGCATTGTCGATTTCAGTGGCAATTATGAAGACTACCTCACCAGCCAAGGTGTTGAATAATCAGACCTGAATATTCTGTCTAAATAAAAAAGGATTGCATCTGCAATCCTTTTTTATGCTCATCACTGCCTATTCACTTGAGTTTGGTATAACGGTCATGATATTGCTCAGCAATATGCTGGAATTGATCTTTCACAGCAAGAAATGCATCAACGATATCAGGATCGAAATGCGTGCCGCGCCCCTCAACAATAGTTTGCACCGCCACATCGTGATCGAATGCCTGTTTATATACCCGCTCACTGATCAAGGCATCATAGACATCAGCCAATGCCATCAAACGTGCTGAAACAGGGATATCTTCACCACGCAGCCCATCCGGATACCCTGAACCATCCCAATGCTCATGGTGCCACATGGCGATCTCGCGCGCATATTGCAGGAAGTTGTTTTCGCGCCCAATCAGCTTTTCTGCCTCAATCAAGGCATTGGCACCCAATTGGGCATGCTTTTTCATGACCTCGTACTCTTCCGCCGTCAATGGCCCGGGCTTGAGCAGAATATGGTCGGGAATACCTACCTTGCCAATGTCGTGCAATGGGGCAGATTTGTATAGCAACGCAATCACCGGGGTGGTCAGTTGCGCAGAAAATCGCGGGTGATCGCGCAGCTTTTCCGCCAATAACCGCACATAATTCTGCGTACGGCGAATATGGTTGCCAGTCTCGTTATCGCGTGTTTCAGCCAGCGAGGCCAAGGCATAGATGGTTACGTCCTGGATCAATGCGATCTCGCGCGTGCGTTGCTCAACCTGGTACTCCAGGAAACGGCGCTGATCCTTGAGAAAAAGATGCGTCTGGATACGTGCTAATACAATGGGAGGACTGATGGGCTTGACGATGTAATCCACTGCACCGACATCAAAACCACGTTGTTCGTCTTCCATGTGAATTTTGGCCGTCAGAAAAATGACAGGAATATTTTCTGTCACCGGATTAGCCTTGAGCTGTCGGCAGACTTCATAACCGTCAATATCCGGCATCATGATATCGAGTAAGATCAAGTCAGGCTGTGCCTGCATCTGCGCTACATTGAGGCCATCCACCCCGCTGGTGGAGACTTTGACTTGATAGAACTCACGCAGCAAGGCATTAATCACCGAGAGATTTTCCGGGGTATCGTCAATGACCAGGATCGTTTGTTTGCTTTTTGTATCCGGTATATTGTGCATCGCCGTGATTCCTAGGAGATTTTTCTAATGAGAAGTTGTTACCAATAATGGCTTCACCAACAGTAAAGCCGCATCAAATTGATAAACGCTGACAAACTCAACCAACCTGCCATATTGCTGCCTAGTCAGCATCGACCTTAACTCCGCTGACCGATGCGTCAGAAAATCCTGCACGCTGGCATCTCTTGCTTCAAGATATTGACTTAACTGCTGCAGCAATCGCTGCCGCTCCTGCTCCGTGAGTTGGATCGCTGACGCTTCTGCAATCGGCTCGGCCAATACGTGCGTCACCGCTGCTATGGCATCCGTCAACGCTACATCAAGCTGCTCCAGCACTGCCCTCTCATCCCTTGCCTCGACCAATACTTGCTCAAGCTCTGCAGCCACATCAGCCAAGCCTTGTGCCCCCAAGTTAGCCGCCACACCTTTCAAGTTATGTACCAGCCTAATGGCATCAGCTTGACGATGCTCCAGTAAGTTGCTGCGTATCTGCTCCACTGTGCCTTGCTGGCTCTGACTAAATTGCATCAGCAAACGACGATACAACTCCTGGTTACCCGCAACACGCCGTAATGCATCTGAGACATTAAACCCTTGAATTTCCAGCACTGTATATTCCCCTGCAATGTATGCTGCATTTTCAACTGCAGACTCATGTTGAACATAAATACAGGCAAGAGCCTGATAGAGCATATCTGGATCAATCGGTTTGGTGATATGGGCCACCATGCCAAGCTCTATGCAGCGCTGGCGCTCTTCCATGGTGGCATGCGCCGTCATCGCCAATATCGGCAAATGATCGAAACTTGGATTGGCTCGAATCTGGCGTGTTGCCTCGTATCCATCCATGATTGGCATCTGTAAGTCCATCAATACGGCATCATAATGCGCACCTGGCTCACCAAGCTTATCTAGTGCAACCTGGCCATGCTCAGCAATCTGTACGATTGCACCTACAGCCTGTAATAGCTCAGCAGCAATCTGCTGATTGATTTCATTATCCTCGACCACCAACAAGCGCATGCCTGTGAGATCATAATGCTCGCCTTGTGGCACGTACTCCCAGTTTTCCATGGGCTTACTGTAGATACCGACCAATGTATCAATCAGGGTGGATTGGCTCACAGGCTTGATGAGAAAACCTTCTAGCTTCAAATCCTCGCATTCCTTGATGATTTCATCACGCCCATAGGCTGTCACCATGATAATGGCAGGCATTTTGCTCAAGCTACTGTCGTGCCTGATCAGGCGAGCAGCCTCTAGCCCACTCAAGCCGGGCATTTTCCAATCCATCAACACTAGGTCTACAGGCAAGACATGTTGCATATCCCTGACTGTCGCCACGGCCTCCATGCCTGAATTGGCATGGCTGATCTTGCAAGGCAGGAAGCTCAATTGGCTAGCGAGAATGCTCCTGGCCGTGAGGTTATCATCCACCACCAACACATGCAGGTCATTGAGTTCATTGGTGAGGATATAAGGCCTGGTTGGCTGTCCATTGCCAAACCAGGCAGTAAACGTAAATGTGGAGCCTTGCCCGGGCATGCTGGTTACCCAAATATCCCCTTGCATCATGCCAACCAGCCGTTTGCATATGGTCAGGCCCAAGCCGGTACCGCCATATTTACGCGTAGTGGAACCATCGGCCTGCACAAATGGCTGGAATAGGCGCGAGCAGGTTTCCTCATCCATGCCAATCCCGGAATCGATCACGAAAAACTGCAACTTGATCTGTTGATCATTGGAATCCAGCAGTTGGCAGCGAATGATGACTTCACCGTCGTGGGTGAACTTGATGGCATTGCTAACCAGATTAAGTAAAACCTGCCCCAATCGTAAAGGATCACCGACCAAGTTACGTGGCACATCATCCGCTACATCAAACAACAACTCCAAGCTGGCATCACTCGCAGGATGTACCAAGGTATTGGTGACACTGCTCAAGACCTGGTCAAGCGAGAATTCCACCTGCTCAAGATCCATCTTGCCTGACTCTATCTTGCTGAAATCCAAGATGTCATTGATGACTGACAGTAATGAAATACCTGCGCTGTGGATTTTGGTAATGTAATCACGCTGCCTGGGGTCCAACTCAGTTTTCAAGGCCAAATGTGCCAAACCAATGACTGCATTCATTGGGGTACGGATTTCATGGCTCATATTGGCAAGGAACATAGACTTAGCCAAGGTCGCCTCTTCTGCCATGTCACGTGCCAGACGCAACTGCTCATCGATTAGGCGTTTTTCCGTAATGTCCTCAAACTGCCACACGCTATGATGCTCAGGATCGTGAATATCGACGGCATGCCCAAAAATCCGACACCACAACTTGCTATCATCCTTACGGGTGAATTGATGTTCACCGATATAAGTCTCACCGTGCCGCAACATGTCGTAACTTTTGCCTACCAGGGCAAAATCTTCATCGCTCGAGAACCACTCCCGGGTTGAATGCCCGAGTAACTCACCTGGCTCATAGCCCAACATCGCCTCAAATTTGCGGTTGCACTGGATAACACGACGATTCCTCAACTCCAAGATACCCAATGGAGCAGAATCAAACAAAGCTTTTTGCTGGTCAATGGCAAGGCTCAGCGCCTGCTGAGCTTCACGCTGCGCGGTAATATCGACAATAGACCCAACCAAGCCACCTATCGTCCCATCCGGCAATTTGAAGCCACTGACCCAATACAGCACCTGATGCATTTTTCCATCAGCAAACCTTAATGAAAGGGCTTTATGCACCGTGGCACCCGTCGCGATTACGTGCTCATCTTCATCCTGATAAGCCAGGCGATCCTCATATGGCAAATATTCCATTTCTAATACTGTCTTGCCAATCATGTGGTCTCGGGGAATACCAAACTCATGCTCATAAGCACGGTTACACCCAAGAAAGCGGCTATCACTGCCCTTGAAGAACAATGGGCTGGGAATATTATCAATCAGTTGCTGTAAAAACAGGCTTTGTGACCTAATTTCCGTCTCGATGCGTTTGTGTTCAGTCACATCCTCAAGAAAACCGTTATATACCAACTCCCTTAGCAGGGTATGCCTGGGAATGGCACGAGCACGTATCCATCGAAACTTATCGCCTACTTGCAAGCGGAACTCACCCTCCCACAACTGCTTGTGATCCTTGGCGTGACGCAATGCTAGTAATAAATCCTGTTTATCCTCTAGCACGACATGCGCAAAAGCCTCCTGCCAATTCGCCAATATCTGCTGCTCTTTCACCTCAAGCAGTTGGCAGGCACTGGCGTTCACAAAAGTAAAACGCGCTGGCGTACCATTGCCAGCATGGATCTGGAAAACTCCCACAGGTAAATTACCAGTCAGGCTATCCAACTGCTCTTGCGACAGTTTGACAGCACGTTGCTCACCCAACATGCGATACAGCAGACCTGCAAGCAGCAAGGAAATCAAAACGCCCATCCCAACAATCGCCACTAGCGACCACGCATGTTGATCAGACAATCCCGCATGCGGATGTACCACCAAAGTGCCAGAAAAATCGGCAACATTGAACGGCAGACTGACATCGAATACGCCTGGCTCATAAGCTTGTTTGGGATCTAGCTGAAGCAAGCTACTATTCTGGCCAATGACTTGCAGGACAGGCAGCCGCATACCTGCATGGTCAAGCAGGATGACATCCAGGCCCAGCTTTTCAGCCTGCTGCTCCACAGTATGCAATAATTGCTGTAGAGATAAGCGACCAGCCACATAGCCAGTAAGGGCAGCCATATTGCGCTCCCCCCCTGAAAACACAGGCACAGTGACCATGATCTGGCGAGTATCCATCTGGCTCACCATCACCGTATGTCCATTAGCCACCCCCTGCTCAAGCACCTCAAAATCAGGCATTCCAGCAGTATCTACCCCCAATAAGGAAGGATTGGCTGTTTCCTCAAAGGACATCTCACTATAGAAAATTGGGAAATACTCGGCGCGAACATGAGCGGGAACAAAAGCACCATTGCTAGACTGTTCCAGCAAGCGGAAGCCTATCAGCCCATCCTGCGTAGCCGCCTCTACCAAGCCCGGTATCTCGGCAGCCTTGACGCGGGGCCTCCACTGTAACTCAGTGAGCATATGACTATGCTGGAGTGCCTGTACGGCAAACTCGGCAAACTCTTTGCGACTGACAGATTGACTAGCGTTGAACAACCATCCCGTCGCCTGCACAAAGTCTATGGCATGCTGGATTTCAGACTGGATGGAATGCTGGAGTTCTTGACTAGCCGTGTGTACCAGCTCGAACTGACGGGACTGTAGGCTGCTGTTATAAAACTGAGCACGGGCGATGATTGCCGTTACGACCACACCGAGGATAAATACACCTGCGGCCCATGACCACCCATATTTTTTCTTCCCCATAAGCACTTTCGTTCAGTGTAATTGTTATGAAGCATGGGATGCGGGCAAGCTGCCCCCATGGCTTCTTCGACAATGCTTCTACTGGTACTTAAAATACTAGGCAATCGGATCTCCCCAAATATCCGTGCCCAACGCTCAGATCAAACAATCTATACGATATTCAAGCTGCCGCCCCATTGTGACAAACAAGTAACTGCAACTTGCAGCAACATATAGGCTGTATCACATATCAATACTCTATATGATTCAACAGGGTGTCATCAAGAACTAAGCAAAATGACGGCTGGCAAATACACTCAAGCCACAAGCAACACTGCCATGCATATTGCCGGAAACAAATGGCACCTGATCGCCAACCACCTCTCTGATCAGTTGCTGAATGACCGGCGATACTGCAGAACCCCCGGTGAGATAAATTTTGTCGATACGGGTATCACTCGCCTGGCGTGCATCATCAATCACCTGACGAATTTTCTCTGTAGAACGCGCAATTGCCTCACGAAAATCCTCGCGCGTCACCTGCACCTGCAAGCCATCCTCGACATATGCCAAGTCAAGTGCATCCAACTCGGCAGAGGACAAAGCAATCTTGGTCAATTCTGCACTGCGCACCAAATGGCTACTGAGCTTATCCAGCCATACCTTGTAAAGCCGCTCTCTAACGACATCTGCCTTGGCGTGTATCGGCATTTCAAACCGGGAATAAAATGCCTGCTGGCTAGGGATGCTATTCACGGCAATCGCATCAAATGCCTTGTTATGTAACTCATCAGTCCCTCGCCCGAACAAAGGCATGATGCTGTGCCAACCCAGATTGATATCCAGGTCTACCCCGCCAATCCGGTTACCTGAATAAGCCAGCAGATCATCGCTGCGCTCGCGCTTATCACGATAAGACGGCCCCACCTTGACCACGGAACAATCGGTCGTGCCGCCACCAACATCCACCACCAACAGCACTTCGTCCTGATCAAGCCCTTGCTCATAATCCAGTGCAGCCGCCAAGGGCTCATACATAAACACTATTTCGTCCAAACCAGCCTCGGCAGCGGCATGTTGCATAATCGCCAAGGCTTGCTGATCACCCTGCTCACCACGAATACCGTGATATCGAATGGGTCGCCCAATCACAGCCTGGCGTAAATCATGCCCGTAAAACTGCCTAGCCTGCTCCAGAATATGCGTCATCATCTTGGCAATGATGACCTCAAAGAAGTCCATCTGGTCTTTGTTGAGATCGCTCCCCAAAAACACCTTAGGTGACTTCATGAACAAGCCATCACCAGGATGACGAATATAATCATTAATCGCCTCGGTGCCATATACCAACCCCTGCGCATTTCCCAACTGCTGGCGAATAGTACGCGACTCAATATCATCGTTGAGTTCATGCTCGGGAAATGCACGATAAATAGCAGATGGGAGATACACTCCCCCCGGTTCAAGCATGGCTTGCACTACCTTGCCAGCCTTGACTACGCCAAGGGATGAGTTCGAGGTGCCATAATCTATTCCACAATGCATCTTTACTACCTGCTGAATGGGCCGAAGCCGTTGAACAAAAAACGAGATTATACGCGTAGCGCTCGCGCATACAGCAGCCAATCAGTCAGGCAAAAATCGGCAAAGTAACCTCTTCTTGCCACTTGTATTTCATTCAGCAAGAACATCAATGCACATAAGCCGCGTGATACACTCCTCGCCAATCTTAATTTCGCAGCACACTCGACGCTTCACCACATGACCCAGGACACAAAAGCACAACTTCTTCAAGGCGTCCTTTATATTTGTGGTGCGATTTTCCTCTTTGCAGGCAGCGATGCTCTTTCAAAATACCTGGCCGGATTCTATGCTGTCGTCATGGTGATCTGGGTACGTTATGTCATTCATAGCGGCCTCATGCTCAGTGTGCTATTACCCCGCCATGGCCTCTCTATCTTTAAGACAAGTCGCCCTGGCCTACAGCTATTACGTGGGCTGTGCATGGTTGGCACTAACATGCTGTTCATTTCTGCGCTGCGCTATATACCGCTGGCAGAAGGCACAGCCATTATCTATCTGACGCCGTTAATCGTCACCGTACTGTCAGGACCGTTACTAGGCGAGAGAGTCAGGCCATTACAATGGTTTGCTGTTTCCCTAGGTTTTGTTGGTGTGTTGGTGATCTTACGGCCTGGAGGTGTGCTATTTACGCCTGTTAGCCTGCTCGCAGTGGGTGCGGCTTTCAGTTTCAGCCTTTATCAACTGATCACCCGTAAACTCAATGCGACAGATAGCTCCGCCACCACCAACCTGCTTAGCGGACTAGTCGGCAGTGCAGTGCTAACCTTTGTTGCCCCATTTTTTTGGCAAACACCCAGCGCATTCCATGCTTTGTTACTGCTGGGATTAGGGATATCAGCATTGCTGAGTCACCTCCTGATGACAGAAGCCTACCACCATGCCAATCCAGCCACATTGGCCCCGTTCACCTATGGTCAATTGATATTCGCTGGGCTGATCGGCTACATCATGTTCGGCCACATGCCTGACCGCTATGGCTTCCTGGGCATCACCATCATTTGCGTAAGCGGGATACTGACATTGTCCCAACGGCCTATATCGACTAGCTAGCCGGACTCAATGCCGGTCAACACTAAACTGGATCAATGAGTACGGATTCCCGATAGTTTTACTTAGACATGTCCGTAAGCTATAATCCGCGCTCCCGGAGAGGTGGCAGAGCTGGTTGAATGTACCTGACTCGAAATCAGGCATACGTGAAAGCGTATCGAGGGTTCGAATCCCTCCCTCTCCGCCAGCCGCTAGCCGCTTTTCCCCGCAATATCCCTTTTTGTGACAATACATTATGAGCCTTTAGTCCAATCAGACTATTTAGTCCATTTGCACTATTGAGTGCAATGCATAGATCAAGGAGTATGTGTCTCACAAGCTGACTATAACTTCAATAAACGCTTGATCTTGTTTTCACACTCAACTTTTATAGGGGTTTACTATGTTAGCTACAACTTTCAAAAAAGGTGCCGTTGCACTGGCGTTTGGTTTGACTTCCTTGGCTGCAAGTAGTGCATTTGCTGCTCCCACTTTTGTTATCTCCGATGGCGAAGCATTTTTTGGCAACAACTTCTCTGCTGGCGGTACCTACACTGATATTTTCACTTTCACACTGGCTGAGCCTACCGACATCACTGGTTCTGCAAGCTCCACTTATCTGACTATTGGCTCCATTACATTCTCTGGTTTCGATATCACAAGTGCAGTGCTATCTGGCGGCTCCAGCGTTGAAACTTCCTTGGTCTATAACTTTGTTGGCGGTTCAAGCACCACCAACACATGGACATTCAATGCTACCAATCTCAGTGCTGGCGATTACACTCTTACAATCAAAGGTATTGCTGGTATTGCCTCAACACCGGATGCTAAGGCATCTTACGGCGGCAACCTGACATTCACCGCAGCTGTTCCAGAACCATCTACCTACGGCATGCTGGCTTTAGGCCTGGGCCTGGTTGGTTTTGTTGCTCGCGCTCGCAAGAACGCAAGCAAGTTCGCTTAATAGCATCCAGTTCGATTCAAGGCTGCGGTTTCCGCAGCCTTTTTTATGGGTGCCGTTCATCAAACACAGGTTTACAGCACTTTTGTGATTGCTATCCCATTGTTTTTAATCACGCATCAAGAACTAAACATTGCTCATACTGGACAAAGAGAGCAATCTTTAGGAAACTTGATCGAATGCGTTCACTCGTTATCTTTTTATTAGCGCTGTTGCTGATGGGTTGTAAGGAAGCACCCAAGCCGCTTGCAGACCCGCGCCAAACCAAGGAAATCATTGTGGTCACCCACAATGGCCCTAGCACTTACTACTATAGTGGCAATAATCAATATGCCGGGCTTGAGCACGACTTGGTCCGCAATTTCGTGCGGGAGCTTGGTCCAGAATACAGTGTAAAGTTTCTGGTCGTTCATAATATCTCCCAAGTCATCCCCGCCCTGCTTAAACACAAAGCGCATTTTGCTGCTGCCGATCTCACTATCACGAGCACTCGCGAACACTTGGTCAGCTTCACCAAGCCTTATCATCAGGTACAGCAACAAATCGTCTTCAATACCGAGCTATCCAAGGCCCCCACTAAAGTTAAGGATCTGTTCGGCAAGCAAATAACTGTTTCTTCTGGCACCAGTTATTCGGAACGCCTGCAACGTTTAAGGGAAAAAGACCCCCAGCTTCATTGGACCGAAACCTCTCATGCCAACTCCGATGAGTTGATGGCACAAGTGGCAGAAGGAGAGCTGGATTACACGGTTGCCGATGGACACTTGATATCACTGGTACAAAACTATTATCCCAATCTTGGTGCAAGCCTAAGATTGGGTAAACCAGAACAGGTCGCATGGGCTTTTCCCAAAACTGGCGATAAATGGCTTTACGACAAGGCCAATACTTTTTTTGCCCGCATTAACCAAGATGGCACCTTACGCAACCTCATTGATCGCTACTATGGTCATGCTGACCGTTTGAAACCGGTAGATGTCACAGCCTTCATGCAGCGTTCTGAGACACTTTTGCCTCAGTACAAACGCTACTTCTATGAAGCCCAGGAACTAACTGGGCTGGATTGGCGCCTGGTGGCAGCCATTGCCTATCAGGAGTCACATTGGGATAGGTTCAATACCTCTCCCACCAATGTACGCGGCATGATGATGCTGACAGAAGATACAGCTGATCGGCTAGGTGTGACTGACCGACTGGATGCGCGTCAAAGTATCGTCGCCGGGGCACGATATGTGCTTATGCTCAAGGACTTGATCCCGGATACGGTACACGAGCCGGACCGTACCTGGATGGCACTTGCTGCTTACAACATTGGTTATGCGCATTTGCAGGATGCACGAATACTGGCCAAGCGGCTGAAGTTGAACCCTGATCGGTGGGTCGATGTGAAGAAAGCCTTGCCCATGCTCAGCAAGGAGGAGCATTTCTCCAACCTGAAATATGGGTTTGCACGTGGTGGAGCACCTGTTGTCTTTGTCGAGTCTGTGCGTACGTATCACAAAATACTTGCACGACGCGAACCAAGGCACACACCGATCTTTCCCAGCTTTGAAGTCGCCGGACTGAATGGCATCGCCAACGCCCCTAGTCAGGAATAAGCAGCCTTATCAATCGCTATCCTGCCATTTCCGCAGCCAGGATCGTTATAAAATAGAGGCCTGAACCAGCCTCAAAAATAAAGAAAACATACATTTATGCACGCTGCCGCCTTCATACAGGACCTGGCTGTCATCATGCTGGTGGCAGGCATGGTCACCATCATTTTCCACCGCATGAAACAACCGGTGGTGCTGGGCTATATCCTTGCAGGCCTGATCCTTGGGCCTCATACGCCACCATTTTCCATGGTGCAAGACAACCATACGATTGAAATCCTGGCGGAGCTTGGGATTGTGTTCCTGATGTTTTCGCTCGGCCTGGAGTTCAGCCTACGAAAATTACGGGCAGTTGGTGCAACCGCCGTCGTAGCCGCGCTGGTGGAAATTGTGGTGATGGTCTGGCTGGGCTACGAAATCGGCACTTATTTTGGCTGGAAGCCCATGGATGCCATCTTCCTAGGAGCCATGCTTGCCATTTCCTCCACCACCATCATCGTCAAGGCGCTCGATGAGCTCAACATGAAGCATGAGCGCTTTGCCCAAATGATCTTCGGCGTGCTGATTGTCGAGGATATATTAGGCATCGGCATCATCGCCTTGCTCTCTGGCATCGCCGCCACTGGTCATGTCTCTACGCTGGATGCGGCCATCACCATCTCAAACCTCACATTATTCATGGTGGTCGCCTTGGTACTGGGCATCATATTGGTGCCAAAATTGCTGGAATACGTTGCAAGTTTCAAGCGCGATGAAATGCTGCTGATCACCATCCTCGGCTTATGTTTTGGCTTTTGCCTGCTGGTGATCAAACTCGATTACAGCGTAGCTCTCGGTGCCTTCATGATAGGTGCCATCATGGCGGAATCACGCCGAATTCGTGCGATCGAGCGGCTGATCATGCCGATTCGCGATATGTTCAGCGCTATCTTCTTTGTCGCTATTGGCCTGATGCTTGACCCTGCCATCATCATGCAACATGCAAAACCAGTAATGGTAGTCATCTTGGTCATCATTTTCGGCAAGATATTCGCCTGCACGCTGGGTGCCATGGCAGCTGGTAATGATGGCCGCACCTCGTTGCGCGTAGGCATGGGCTTATCGCAGATCGGCGAGTTTTCCTTCATCATCGCGTCTCTAGGGCTGACGCTTGGCGTCACTAGTTCATTTCTCTACCCCATCGCCGTAGCGGCTTCCGTGATCACCACGCTCACCACGCCCTATCTCATCAAGGCGGCTGATCCGCTTTCCGGTATCTTGGCACGCAACATGCCGAGCAAGATATCGCAATTCTTCCGGCTGTATAGCGATTGGCTAGCCTCGAATGACCATGCTCCCGATAGCGATAAAGCCATCCTCGCCGGAATTTACCGCAAGTTGCTACTGCAAGTCTTCGTTAACCTGTGCATGGTGAGCGCCTTGTTTCTGGCAGCGGCATGGCTGGTCAATGTGTACTTGGTAGGCCTGCCATCGCCCATGCGTGACATCATGTGGCAACAAGCTGTTATCTGGGGTAGCACTTTACTGCTGGCAACCCCTTTCCTCATTGCCGCATTCAGGAAGTTGCAATCGCTGGGCTTGCTGCTGGCGGATCACACCACACAAGGCATGACAGGCAACGACTGTGGCCGCGTGCAGCGCTTTATTGCCAAGACGGTCAATGCCTTGGCTGGAGCTGGCATGATATTGTTGATCCTGGCATTGGGGCACAGCATCATGCCACCACTAGATGTCTGGGTCATTGTCTTACTGGTAGTCGCTGGGTTGATCACCCTGCTGTGGCGCTGGTTCGTGGTGCTGCACTATCGCATGCAGATTGCCTTGATCGAGACATTGAACCAGGAAAAAGAAGAACATTAAAACTGCCGCACACATGCTGTGTGCGGCAAACTACAGCGCCAGTGATATTATTTGGCGCTAATCACTTCCAGGCCACCCATATAAGGACGCAACACTTCCGGCACGATTACGCTGCCATCCGCTTGCTGGTTGTTCTCTAGCACTGCCACCAAGGTACGTCCAACAGCAAGGCCAGAACCGTTCAAGGTATGCACCAATTCTGGCTTGCCAGCCTCATTGCGGAAGCGCGCTTGCAGGCGGCGTGCCTGGAAGGCCTCGCAATTGGAAATAGAGGAAATCTCGCGATAAGTATTTTGGGCAGGTAACCAGACTTCCAGATCATAAGTTTTGGCTGCACCAAAACCCATATCACCAGTACATAGCAGCACAACACGGTAAGGCAAGCCAAGCGCCTGCAATACATGCTCTGCATGCCCGACCATTTCCTCGAGGGCGGTGTAGCTCTGCTCGGGATGGGCAATCTGCACCATCTCCACCTTGTCGAACTGGTGCTGGCGTATCATGCCGCGCGTATCCCGACCATAAGAGCCAGCCTCGGAGCGGAAGCACGGCGTATGGGCAGTCAGCTTGATCGGCAAGCTATCCAGCGCCACGATTTCATCACGCACAGTGTTGGTCAGCGTCACCTCAGAGGTCGGGATCAGGTAAAGCGCTTCGTTGCTTTCCCCTTCCTGCCCGCCCTTCTGCGCCGCGAACAAATCTTCCTCAAACTTGGGCAATTGACCAGTACCACGCAGGGTATCGGCATTGACGATATAAGGCGTGTAGCATTCGGTATAGCCGTGCTTGTCTGTCTGCGTATCCAGCATGAATTGCGCTAGTGCGCGGTGCAGGCGAGCAATCTGGCCACGCATCAGGGTAAAGCGCGCACCGGCGAGTTTTGCACCAGTATCAAAATCCAGGCCCAGCGGCGTACCAACGTCCGTATGATCCTTGATCTCGAAATCGAAGTTACGAGGCGTACCTACGCGGCGCACCTCGACATTTTCCTCCTCAGATCTGCCTACAGGCACACTCTCATGCGGCAGGTTAGGTACATTCAGCAACAATTGCTGCAGCTCTGCCTGAATCGCGGCAAGCCGCTCCTCGTCCGCCTTCAACTGCGCACCCAGGCCAGCTACCTCCGCCATGATAGGTGCCACATCTTCACCCTTGGATTTTGCAATGCCGATCTGCTTGGAAGTAGCATTGCGCTTGGCCTGCAAATCCTGGGTGCGGGTTTGCACGGTCTTACGCTCGTTTTCCAGCGCGGTAAAGGCATTGGTATCAAGAGAAAAGCCACGAATGGCAAGACGTGTCACGACGTTATCAAGATCATTGCGTAACTGCTGGATGTCTAACATGAAAATTCCTGGGTTTGATTGCAAATGTGCTAGTGCACGTTGAATATGAAATTATTTTTTCCGCTTACTGGCGCGGGCTTCGTCATCCAGCGCTCTTAGATGTGCCATTTTTTCGCTGATTTTACCTTCAAGCCCGCGTGGCGTGGGCACATAAAACTGAATTGCCTCAAGATCGTCGGGAAAGTAGTCCTCGCCTGCCGCATAAGCCCCAGGCTCATTGTGGGCATACCGGTACTCCTTGCCATAATCCAGTTGTTTCATGAGCTTGGTCGGTGCGTTGCGTAAGTGCAGTGGCACTGGGCGCGACTTATCGCTCGCGACAAACGCCTTGGCCTGGTTGTAAGCCATGTAGCCAGCATTGCTTTTTGCAGCCACAGCCAGATAGATCACCGCTTGCCCAAGGGCCAACTCACCTTCAGGGCTACCCAAGCGTTCATAGGTTAAGGCTGCATCATTTGCTATTTGCATGGCCCGTGGATCAGCAAGCCCAATATCTTCCCAAGCCATGCGAATGATTCTTCTGGATAGATAGCGAGGATCAGCGCCACCATCCAACATTCTTGTCAGCCAGTACAAAGCTGCATCTGGATTGGAGCCACGCACAGATTTGTGCAAGGCGGAAATCTGGTCGTAGAATGCCTCACCACCTTTATCAAAGCGGCGCAATTTGCTCGCCATGGTCGATTGCAGGAACTCAGCATTGATTTCTGCCACGCCAGCAGCAATTGCGGCATTGAACAAGCCTTCGGCAAAATTCAACAAACGCCTGGCATCACCATCAGCATAGCCCAGCACTTGCTCCACGACCTCATCACTCAATGGAATATCAAGTTGCATTTCCTGCTTGCCACGTTCGAGCAGCTGTTTCAACTCATCCTCGGACAAAGCATTGAGCACAAACACCTGCGCCCGGCTTAACAAAGCACTGTTGACCTCGAATGAAGGATTTTCCGTGGTCGCACCAATAAAAGTGATCAAGCCACTTTCGACAAACGGCAGAAAGGCATCCTGCTGACCTTTGTTGAAGCGATGCACCTCATCGACAAACAAGATCGTTTTACGCCCTGACTGCTGCAATGTATGCTCAGCACGCTCCACAGCTTCGCGAATATCCTTGATGCCCGCAAGCACCGCGGATAAAGGAATAAACTCGGCATCGGCAGTATTCGCAATCAACCTCGCCAGCGTAGTTTTCCCAACGCCCGGCGGCCCCCACAGGATCATAGAAGGCAACTTGCCAGAGGTAAAAGCTAGCCGTAGCGGCTTGCCTTCGCCCAGCAGGTGCTTTTGCCCAACCACCTCATCCAGAGATTTAGGACGCAAGCGCTCCGCAAGCGGTGCTTGAGGAGCGATGGGTTCAAATAGTCCGGTCACGATCTGGCTTTCAATATACTGCCCAACAGTATCAAAAATTGAACTTGCTTAACGTTCAATTGATCGGCCCTCGATACGCTGCATTTCCACTAGTTGGTTATCCAGGAATGGTTGCCGAGAAGGATCGTTGGGGCTACCTCCTCTATCCACGGTAAAGTGGATACTGGCATTTGAGAATTGGCTACCACTTAGCTGGCCTTTATTAATTACCAAGTCGCACCCCACAGGAGGACAGCCCTCACCCGTCATTGCGCCAGTCGCAAAGGTAAAAGCACCATTCGATTGTAGGTTTCCAGTAGCGCCCCCGCTCATGACTATCGCTTCGTTACGTTGGTCATTATTCGTGAGTTCCAAGCCGAATGTCGCGCTGTAATTCGCAAAATTCACCCCTAGCGATCCATTAGCAATGAGCTCAACATCTTGCGTTGTCTTGACTATCGAAGTCCCTGACCACTGCCCCTGCACTCCCGCAAGGTTGTACGCACTGATCAGGCGCTCAGTCGGATCACTACCCCAGACGCAATTGCCGCCCAACCCACCAAGACAAGGGCCTCCGCTAATACTCTTGTTATCTCCCAGCACAAACCCTTGGGTTTCTGCCTGTTCGCGTTGTTGATGTTGTTGCGCATCTTCGGGCGTAGCGCCACTCGGGCCTGCAGCCGCCAGCAAGGGCTGTTGCTCGCTATACGTCGGTTTGACCAGCTCGCCGACCTCACCCGCCTGCCCCTTGTAGAGCACCAGGTTGCCCACGTTGTTTTCCATAAATACCGCGCCATCGCCCACTTTTACCAATAGTCGCTGCGCGTCGTTAAGTGATGCCGTGAACTCGGTGCCACGTATTCCGATGGTAGCCACCGGTGTATCCATGCGGTAATTGGGCTTGTTGGCATGGCCGATCACACCAGTAATCGCCCGCAAGCCGCCCTTGATCAGGTGAAAAATGCCGCGCTCGCTACCATCTGCCTGCCCGTTGAAATGGTATTCCTCGACTCTGAAGCTGGTATTGGGTTGCAAGGAAATATAACCACCGTCGATAAATTTCACCTGCATCCGCCCATCTACAGTTTGCAGGGTTTCACCAGCATCAAACTCGCTGCCCTTGCTGGCAAGCCTGGCTGTACCAGAGGCATCCAAAATCTGGGCATCGCCTGCAACAAATTCGACCTTGCCAGCGGCTGCTATCGCCAATGCTGGCATTAGCAGGCAGAAAGCTAGTAACTTCAATGTCATGCGATACAATCGAATATCTGGACGATACATCACGCCCTCCCTGGCTTTACCAATTGAAATCATGGCGTACACTCACTGAGAACATATAACGATCAAAATCATTGATTTTGGTATTTGAATCGTTGCGGATATAGCTCACCTGTGGCCTGATCAACCAGTTGCCGCCTACCAGATACCTCAAGCCCAGATTAATATCGTATTGATTATCCTCGCGGGCCTTGAGGAAAAATGGGTCTTCATCATCATGATGGCGATGCTCGTAACTGAATATGCCATAAGCAACGAGTGATGGCTTGAGCGTCAACTGCCCACCTACCCTTACACCATAGAGATCGTTACTGAGGAAATCGTACCCGGACGACCTTACCTTCTCACGACCAGCATAAGCACTGGTAAACAGCACTGGCGTTTTATCCCCGGAAAATACGTGCGCCCAACCACCACCGAATACATAGCGGTTGGCATCGCGAATCTCGTTATCTGGATAACTGATACGAGATGCCTGGGCAAATAGGTTGATCTGGTCTTGGTTGCTGATATCGTGCTGCCACTGCGTGTTAACACCATAGGCGCGCCTGAAGCGCTTATCGTCAACCCAGATATTGGCATCCTGCACTGCCAGTGTGAAGGTGTCGACAAAGCGCCGATAGCGTAACCCGGCATTCGCATCCAGCGAGCCTATGTCGAATGCCCTTTCTTGATGGTTCGAGCGTTGTGACGCATTCAGGCCAGCAAAAGCGGACAAGCCTGTAGTCACCGGCGTACTCACCGATATACCGCCGGCCAGCGTCATGAAATTATCCGAGTTCGCACGTGAAGCACGCGACAATACCAAATCAAGGTTATTGGCGATACCAGGCACTGCAACTGAAGCCGCAGTAGTCGCACTGTTGACATTGCTGTCATGCCCCACAGTACCTTCCAGATATGCCGAGTAACTCGTCGCCAGCCCTTGCGCCTTGTCGATAGCGCTCATATAACGATTGATGACTTTGCTGATATCCTCAGGCGGCTGCTGGTTCAATACATTCCTGAATTCAGCACGGGCAGCATCTTGCTCGCCGAGCAGGAAATAGGCGCGGGCAATTTGCGCACGGGCATTGGCATTATCTGGCTGCAAGGCAAGCACACGTTCCAGCGCAAACACGCCTCGCGTGACATGCCCGCTATCAATGGCAGCTAAGCCAAACAACATGTCGTACTCAGGATTACCGGAATGCTCTGACTCCACCGGCTCCAGCAGTCCATAAGCCGCTGCATAATCCCGCTTGCTGATCAGTTGGCTAGCTTTTTGCAGCACATCAGCATCCTGCGCCCAGGCAACACCCTCTCCCATCAATAGCCAGGCTGCTCCGACAACGGCAGCCTTGTACAGCATGGTTTTGCTACTGCCTATAGACTGGTAAAGCACTCTGGATTACTCGCCAACAACATCAGCCCCTGCAGGAGCGACAAACTTGAAACTACCATTGGCAATGGATGGGTTACGCTGCAGCTTGCTAAACTGAATGCTGGTGGTATGACCGAAACTGTCGTGTAGCTCCATCTTTTGCAGTTCGTCGCCCTTGAAGCCCAACAAGACCTTATCAAAACCGCTATCCTCGGCCTTAGGCACGGCTTGTGCCCACTCTAGGCCATCAGAACGACTCACGGTAGTCAGGGTAAAATTACGTTCTGCATCCTGAGCGCCCGCCAATAATGACGCAGGGCTTGAACCAATCGCCTTGCTCATGGCACGCACCGTCACCTGATTAAGGTCAGGATCAAACAACCAGACCTTCTCGCCATCGCCCACGATCTGCTGCACATAAGGCTTATCGTAATCCCAGCGGAACTTGCCCGGGCGCTGCAACTGCATATTGCCCTCGACCTCCTGTACCTTATTACCCTGCGTATCGGTCACCACCTGGTGAAAATGTGCACGCATGGCACTGGTCGCCTTGAAAAAAGTCTTGAGCGATGCAACGCCATCTGCATGGGCCAAGAACGGCATCACTATCAGCAATGCCCCTGCCATCAATCTCATCTTGTTATCTTTCGTGCTTAATCATGATTATTCGGCGCAATCACTTCGCGATTGCCGTTGCTCTGCATCGCGGACACCAAGCCAGCCCGCTCCATCTCCTCGATCAGGCGCGCGGCACGGTTATAACCAATTCGTAGCTGGCGCTGCACTGATGAAATAGAGGCACGCCGCGAATTGAGCACGATAGCAACGGCCTCATCGTAGAGCGGATCTGTCTCGCCACCACTTTCGCCAAGCTCTCCAGCCTCGCCGCCATCTTCACTGCCACCAGTGAGAATGCCCTCAATGTAATTCGGCTCGCCTTGCTGCTTGAGGTGCTCAACCACGCGGTGCACTTCCTGGTCAGAAACGAAGGCACCATGTACACGTTGTGGGTCACTGGTTCCTGGTGGCTGGTAAAGCATGTCGCCCTGCCCCAGCAAGGCTTCCGCCCCCATCTGGTCCAGAATGGTACGTGAATCGATCTTGCTCGATACCTGGAACGCCACCCGGGTAGGGATATTGGCCTTGATCAGGCCAGTGATGACATCTACAGAAGGTCGCTGGGTCGCCACCACCAGGTGAATACCGCAAGCACGTGCCTTTTGCGCCAAGCGCGCAATCGGCTCCTCCACCTTTTTGCCAACGACCATCATCAGATCGGCCAGTTCGTCAATCACCACCACGATCAATGGCAATTCGTCTAATGGTTCAGGCTCGTCCGGCGTCAAACTAAACGGATGCGGGATAGACGTACCCTCTTTTTCAGCATCACGAATTTTCTGGTTATATCCGGCAAGATTACGTACACCTAGCATGGACATCAGCTTGTAGCGACGCTCCATCTCGGCCACACTCCAATTGAGCGCATTGCCTGCCTGGCGCATGTCGGTAATCACCGGCGCCAGCAGGTGCGGAATAGCATCGTATACCGATAGCTCCAGCATCTTGGGGTCGATGAGGATTAGGCGCACTTTGCTAGGCTCTGCCTTGTACACCAAGCTCAATATCATGGCATTGATCGCCACGGATTTGCCTGAACCGGTTGTACCTGCAACCAGCACGTGAGGCATCTTGGCCAGATCCGCCACTACTGGTTTGCCGGAAATATCCTTGCCCATCGCAATGGCCAGTGGCGAAGTGACATCTGCATACACCTGTGAACCGAGTATCTCAGACAGATACACAATCTGGCGCTTGGGGTTGGGAATTTCCAGGCCCATGTAAGTCTTACCGGGGATCGTCTCCACCACCCGCACGCTCACCACAGACAAGGCACGCGCCAAGTCTTTGGAAAGGTTAGCCACCTGGCTACCTTTGACCCCTGCAGCCGGGTCAATTTCATAACGCGTAATCACGGGGCCAGGCAATGCCGTTACTACCTTGACCTCAATCCCGAAATCCATCAGCTTGCGTTCAATCAGGCGCGAAGTGAATTCCAGGGTTTCGGCAGATTGCACTTCTACCACACCATTTGGCTCATCCAGCAAATGCAAGGGTGGCAAAGGCGAATCTGGCAAGGTCTCGAACAAGGGTGTCTGCTTTTCGCGTTGCACCCGCTCACTCTTCACAATCTCAAAAGTCTGCGGCACCTCAATCTGCACCGGGGGCCTATCTTCCGTACGCTTGCGTTCGCTCACGACAAATTCAGTACGTTCCTGCTCGGCCTTTTTACCCAGCTTGCGATCCTGGTAATCCTGCCAGCGCTGAATGACGTAGTGATAGCTAAACTCCAGGCCAGCGCCAAATTTCTCCGCAATGGCTATCCATGACCAGCCGGTAAACAGGCTGAAGCCCACAGCCAACAGCAATAACAACACCAATGTGGAACCTGCAAATCCCAGGATGGCTTGTAAACCAGCATCGACCAGTGATCCCAGCATCCCGCCAGCCGCCATCGGCAACTCCACCGCCATGGCATGAAAATGCCCAGCCTCTAATGCAGCAGAAGACAGCAACAACATGGCGAAACCAGCAAGGTTAAGCCAGATCAATGGCTTACGTTCAGCTTCTACAACCTCAAGTCGCAGGTAAACCAACCACATGGCATAAAATGCCAGTACAACCCACCACCAGGCAGAGAATCCAAATAAATACAATAAGATATCAGATAACCATGCACCTAGCGTACCACCAGCATTTTGCGTAATATCGCCATCACTAGTGCTATGCGACCATGAGGGATCGGTGCTGTGATAAGTGAATAAAATCAGGGCGAGATAGAGACCAACGACGACAAGCACCAACCACCAGGCTTCCTTGACAATACCAGGGGTGGGTTCAGGTTCGGATTGACGGCGGCTATTGAGCGGCGTGCTTTTTTTCTGGAAAAACAAGATGATTCAGTACCCGGCACAAAATTAAGCTGCTCTGATTATATCAGCATCAATCCTGTTTCGGTCTGGCGTACTGATGAGTGGCTGGCAGTGATACACCCACAGTGACCGAAGACTGCTTTAGCCACTGTCAGGGATACCAACAAAAGACTTCAGACACAATCACAAAATGCATCAATATTTTTCACCAGCGCGCGTCGATTACCCGCGAGACTGATACGATCAAATGCCGCTTCTTTTTCTGCAACATTTTCTGCGGGAACATAATCGGAGTGATGTAAACGAGTAGCCACGGTATCCATGGGCTGAATGACAGGGGCAGGGCTAGGCTGTGAACGAACTGCGAATACCAACATCATGTAAATTTCCTTTTGGGAGATGAAAACCGAATTGCACAAAATTGTGTTTCGCACATTAGGTTGGATGACATCAGCGTCAGATAGTTCCTACAGCGCCCCTAAGGCAGGTACTGATTGGCTTTAGTGGACTCAGGCACTCTGCAGGATGATTAATCCAGCTTATCAGCCACATCAACACAATCAATTTGCACTCACCTGTGGCGACGCCTACACTAGCGAAACTAAGAATTGTAATGATTGTCTGCTAGAAAACAGGCTTAAGCTCATCCACAACTTTTCCGCATGAACAAGCTTGCGGATTGCATTTCACCTCAAATAAAGGAGAACAAGATGGTAGACATTGGCATCAGTGAAAAAGACCGCAAGAAAATTGCCGAAGGACTTTCCCGCTTTCTTGCAGATACTTACACTCTGTATCTCAAGACACATTATTTCCACTGGAACGTCACTGGCCCGCAATTCCGTACCCTGCACCTGATGTTTGAGGAGCAATACAATGAACTATGGACAGCAGTAGACCAGATTGCAGAACGCATCCGCTCACTGGATTTCCCAGCGCCAGGCACTTATAAGGAGTTCAGCAAGTTGACTTCGATTGCTGAAACAGATGGCGTGCCTCATGCGCAAGACATGATCAAGGAGCTGGTTGCAGGCCACGAAGCTGTTGTGCGTACTGCCCGCTCGGTATTCCCCACAGCAGAAAAAGCCTCGGATGAAGCCACGGCCGACCTGCTGACCCAGCGCCTGCAAATCCATGAAAAAACTGCATGGATGTTGCGTAGCTTGCTAGAAAAACCCTAACATTCTGACTTTTTGAAATATCGCATTCTAGGAGTACTCACTGTATGGCAACAAAACATGCTCGCTTGCTGATCCTGGGTTCCGGCCCGGCAGGCTACTCTGCGGCTGTCTATGCAGCTCGTGCCAACCTGAAGCCAGTACTGATCACTGGCATCGCCCAAGGTGGCCAGCTCATGACCACAACCGAGGTAGATAACTGGCCTGCTGATGCTGATGGTGTTCAAGGCCCAGAGTTGATGGCACGCTTCCAGAAGCATGCTGAGCGCTTCAACACGGAAATGATCTTTGATCATATCCACACGACTCATCTCACCGAAAAACCAATCCGTTTGGTGGGCGATGCTGGCGAATACACCTGTGATGCGTTGATTATCGCCACTGGTGCCTCTGCCAAGTACCTTGGCTTGCCTTCAGAAGAGGCGTTTGCCGGCAAAGGTGTTTCTGCCTGCGCAACGTGCGATGGCTTTTTCTATCGCAACCAGGAAGTCGCCGTTATCGGTGGCGGCAATACAGCCGTGGAAGAAGCCTTATACCTGGCCAATATCGCCAGCAAGGTGACTCTGGTGCATCGCCGCGACAAGTTCAAGGCAGAAGCGATCCTGGTGGACAAGCTCATGGAACGCGTGAAGGAAGGCCGTATTGTGCTGGAAACCTTCCAAACCCTTGATGAAGTGCTAGGTGATGACTCTGGCGTAACAGGCATGCGCCTCAAGGATGCCAACAACGGCAGCACCAAGGAAATCGCCCTCAAGGGTGTATTCATCGCGATTGGTCACAAACCCAATACCGATATCTTTGAAGGCCAGTTGGACATGGAAGGCGGCTACATCATCACCAAGGCTGGCCGTGAAGGCAACTTCACTGCCACCAGCGTACCTGGTGTATTCGCTGCTGGTGATGTGCAAGACCACATCTATCGCCAGGCTGTCACCAGCGCTGGTACAGGTTGCATGGCAGCACTGGATGCCGAGCGTTACCTGGATCAATTGTCCTAAATCCTACCCCCGCAGGGCCTCCCTGCGGGCTTCTTTTCTGGTTGCAGTAGATGGCAGATCACGACGACAAGGACGAAGAGAACCGGCTGTTCCTTGATGCAGTCAAGGATGTGCGTCCGCTCAAGCCCAGCCGACTGTATCACCAAGCGCCCAATCCCAAACCTATCCCCAAACAGTTTCTGCGTGATGAACGCCAGGCATTGGCTGATTCCTTGAGTGATGGCTATATCCCCGCTCACGAGCTGGAGAGTGGCGAAGAGCTACTCTACTTGCGCGATGGCCATTCTCCCGACATCCTGAGCAAATTGCGCCGTGGACACTGGGTGATGCAAGCGGCCATTGATTTGCATGGCATGGTCAGCGACGAAGCCCGGCTTTATGTTGCCGAGTTCCTCGCCCATTGCAAGAAGCGCGGTATTCGTTGCGTGCGTATCATTCACGGCAAGGGATTGAGCTCACGCAACCGCGAGCCTGTGCTCAAACACAAATTGCGTAACTGGTTGATGCAGAAGGATGAAGTGATTGCCTATGCGCAAGCGCGGCAACAAGATGGTGGCAGTGGCGCTGTCATCGTGCTACTCAAGGCATAAGCGTTGCACATGACCTGATAAAATAAACTTCGTACGACTGTAAACTAAAGTAGTTATCTCACGTTTATATGCTTCGCACCGCGTGGTGCTTGTCTGAAAGAGAGAATAACAAGATGCAGTTGCGTCATTTGACGTGTGTCGGCATGGTGCTACTAGGGTTGAGCATCTCGACCATCATCCAGGCTGCAGAAACCGATGATCTGGGCAGCCTGACCCTGGCCAAGGCAAGCGAGCTATTTAACCGCAATAATCGAGAATTACTGCTTTCCAAACGTGGAGTAGATAGCGCAAAGGCCGACACCCTCACCGCAGCACAACGCCCCAACCCCACCTTCTCCCTTAACTCCAATAATTTCAAGCTCAGTGGCAGCAATGGCGACGGCGGCATCAATGATCGCACGTTGGATACAATCGCCCGCATTGAGCAACCGATTGAGCGTGGAAACAAGCGCGCCCTGCGCATGGCGGTTGCAGATAATGCCCTGCAAGCCAGTGAACTGGATTTACGCGACAGCCTGCGTCAGCAAAAGCGTTCTCTTCATGGTGCCTATTACGATCTGCTTCTGGCACAAGAAACCGAGCGCATCCTGCTGGAAAACCAAGCCTTGTTCGACAATATGCTCAAGGCCGCTGAATTACGCCTGAAAGCGGGAGATATCGCTGCTACCGATGCCGCCCGTATCAGGATTGATGTGCTGCGCGCGCAAAATGACCTGCGGCAAGCGCGTGCCGACAAGGAAAAAGCCCAGGTCGACCTTGGTTACTTAATGGGTAAGGAGCAGGAGGCACAACGTATTGTCATCGGCGACACTTGGCCCAACACAGCCTCCCTACTCGCAGAGCTTAATGCCGCCAGCCTGGATCAACGCCCGGATATCCAGGCAGCCATGACGCGCATCCAGATGGCCAATGAAAACCGCAAGCTGGCACAAGCCCAAACCGTGCGTGACATCACCATCGGCATGCAGTACGAACACTACCCCAGCATGGGCGGCGGTGGAGGCGGCAATAATAACGGACGCAATACCATAGGCGCTGGCTTCAGCATCCCCTTGTTTACCGGTTACCAATATCAGGGGGAGATCGCCCGTGCCGAGGTGGATTACACCACCGCCATTGAGGCAGAAGAGCGCATACGCGCCAATGCCACTAGTGAAATCCAGCGTGCACGCGCTGATCTTGATGCGGCTATCGAAAAAGTGGACCGCTACGACCAGAACATGATGCAGGAAGCGGAAAAAACGGCGCAGGCAGCGGAGTTTGCCTACCAGCATGGTGCCATGGGAGTGACCGACCTGTTGGATGCACGCCGCGTATTGCGTGCCTTGCAGCTAGATGCAGCGACCGCACATGCCGATTTTGCCAAATCCCTTGCCAACTGGCATGCCGCCTTGAATAGCAACACGACTGAATAATCACGAAAGACTGAAGCATGCAGAAAAAACTTATCTTAGTGTTGCTATCCATTGCCTTCGCCAGCAACACTGCATTGGCCGCTGAGCCTGCCACCCCTACCAAAGCCCCAGCAAAACCTTCTGATGAAATCATCCTTGCCCAGGATGCTCCACAACTAGCCAGCCTCAAGATTGAGACCGTCAGCGAAATCATCGCCCCCGCTGCATCACCCTTGAATGGCAAGATCATTTTCAACGAGAACTACACCGCCAGGATCAGCTCTCCTGTTGCTGGCCGCGCACTCAAGATCAGCGCCGAAATTGGCGATAGCGTCAAAGCCGGACAAACCCTCATGACCATGGATTCGCCAGACCTCGGTAGCGCACTCGCGGATGCCCGCAAGGCGCAAGCAGAACTGGCCCTGAAAAAGCAGGCATATGATCGTAGCCATATGCTGCTGGATGGCGGCGTAATCCCGAAAAAGGAGTTGGAAGCCAGCAAGGCTGACCTGGATGAGGCCGCTGCAGAAGCCGCTCGTGCCAATGCCCGTATCAACAACCTCGGTGCCAATCACAACAGTAGCGAAAGCTATACTGTTCGCGCGCCCCTAGCTGGCATCATTGTAGACAGGCAAGTGAACCCAGGTGGCGAAATCCGCCCAGACGCCGCAAATCCATTATTCATCATCACCGACCCCAATCATCTCTGGGCCAGTATAGACCTGCCCGAACGTGACCTTGGCAAGGTCAGCATCGGCCAGCCGGTTTCCGTAGAAGTAGACGCCTACCCAGGCGAGACATTCACTGGCAAGGTGTTATCAATTGGCGGCATGATAGATCCCACCACACGCCGCGTCCCGATTCGTTGCGCCATCGAGAGCAAAGGCAGGCTCAAGCCGGAAATGTATGCCCGCATTACGCCGCTCAGCCTGGACCAGCGCAAAGTCATCCGCATCCCCAATAGCGCAATGATTACCGAAGGTTTATACAGTTACGTCTTCGTGGAAACCAGCCCCGGCCATATCAAGAAACGCCGAGTCACGCTGGATGTACAAGGACGTGATTTCGCCACCGTCAAGCAGGGGTTGATCAAGAACGAGCGTTTGGTGACATCCGGCGCCATCCTGCTGAATTCCGAACTCGCTGCAGGCAAATAAGGGCCACATCATGTTGGAAAAACTGATTACCTTCTCGCTACAACAGCGCGTTTTCGTGCTGCTTGGCACTCTGGCCCTGATCATTTCCGGCTATTTTGCCGTGGATAATATGCCGATCGAGGCATTTCCCGATGTTGAGGACGTGCACGTCGGCATCGTGACACAAGTGCCTGGCCTGGCACCAGAAGAGGTCGAACGCGTCGTCACCTTGCCCATTGAGCACGAGATGAGCGGCGTGCCCCACCTCACCCAGATGCGCTCGGTCTCCATCACTGGCCTCTCTGTCATCACCCTTACCTTCTCCGAGAAGACCGATGACTACTTTGCCCGCCAACAAGTGCTGGAGCACCTGCAAAGCGCCGACCTGCCGCCAGATTACCAGCCAACACTGGCACCTCTATCCACCGCCGTAGGCGAAATTTTCCGTTACCTGGTTGAAGCCCCGAAGGACATGCCGCAACGCGAGATCCGCGCCATCCAGGATTGGCAGATCCGCCCCATGCTACGCACCGTGCCCGGCGTCGCTGACATCACCAGCTTTGGTGGCAGTGTGAAGGAATACCAAGTCAAGCTTGATCCTTATTTATTAAAGAAATTCGATATTACTGTCGATCAGGTCAACCAGGCACTAAGCGGCAACAGCAGCAATGTTGGTGGCGGACTCATGCACCGCGGCGATGAAGACCTGGTCGTACGTGGCATCGGCCTTTACAAAAGCCTGGATGATATTGCCAACACCGTCATTGATTCACGCGGCGGCAAACCTATTCTCGTCAGCGATATTGGCCAGGTGGTGATCGGCGATCGTACCCGCTCAGGCATTGTCGCCTTCAATGAAAAAGATGACGTGGTAGAAGGTATCGTCATCATGAACAAGGGCCAGAACCCGGCCCGGGTGATTGATGCCCTGCGCGAGAAAGTGGCCGAGATCAACAGCAAGCTGCCGCCTGGCGTCAGCATTGCGCCTTTCTATGATCGCACAACACTGATCCAGCACACTGTACATACCGTAACGGAAAACCTGATTGTCGGTGCACTACTGGTCGTCACCATTCTCATCGTCTTCCTGCGCAACTGGCGTGCTGCACTCATCGTGGCCTCGGTTATTCCCTTGTCGCTATTGTTCGCCTTCGTCGTCATGAATATCCGCGGCGTTTCTGCGAACCTGATCTCACTCGGCGCTGTGGACTTCGGCATCATTATTGACAGTGCCGTGGTGCTGGTAGAAGCCCTCATGGTGAGGCTAGCAACAACACAAGTCGACAAGATGCCGCAACAGGCTACCTATGGCTGGCGGCTGCACACCTTGCGCCAAACTGCCGTGGAAATGGGTCGCCCCATCCTGTTTTCCAAGGCCATTATCATCCTGGCCTTCCTGCCTATCTTCACTTTCCAGCGGGTAGAGGGCAAGATTTTCTCGCCCATGGCCTTTACGCTGAGCTTTGCCTTGCTGGGCGCCATTCTGCTCACGCTCACCCTGGTGCCAGCCTTACTCTCCTACACCATGCGCCGCGAGGACATGGCAGAAAAACACAGCGGATGGATGCATAAGCTGCAAGAGGGTTATCGCAAGCTATTGCTCAAAACCACTGGCATCCGCTGGCCCCTGACAGGTGCGTCTATCGCATTATTGGTCGTATCCCTGTTGCTGGCACCCAAACTTGGCTCCGAGTTTCTGCCCAAGCTGGACGAAGGCAACATATGGCTCACGATCAGCTTGCCACCCTCGACCAGCCTGTTGAAAACCAAGGAAGTCGAGCAGCATGTGCGCGGCATTCTGCAAAGCTATCCTGAGGTACGCCTGGTCGTGAGCCATGTGGGCCGGCCCGACGACGGCACAGACCCCAAGGGGCCTAACAATATCGAAATCCTCGCTGACTTGAAGCCGCATGACGAATGGCGCTTCAAGAACAAAGAAGCCCTGATCGAGAGCATTTCAGCCAAGATACACACGATTCCCGGCATCCCCACCAACTTCTCTCAAGTCATTCAAGACAGCGTGGAAGAAGCGCTATCCGGCGTGAAGGGGGAAATCTCGGTGAAGATATTCGGCCCTGACCTAGCCATCCTTGAGGACAAGGCTGACCAAGTAGTCGATGTGCTCAACAGCATCCAGGGTGCAACCGATGTTGCCGCCATCCGCATCTCCGGCAATTCCGAACTCGACATCACCCTGGATCGAGCCAAACTCGCGCGCTACGGCATGAGCGTCAATGATGTGAATGCCACCGTCCAGACTGCGCTGGCTGGCAATGCCGCCAACACGTTCTATGACGGTGACCGCCGCTTTGATGTCACCTTGCGACTCGACAGGCAATACCGTGATGGCGTAGATGATATTGCCGAGCTTCCGGTGGCCTTGCCAGATAATGCTGGCACCATTCCGCTAGGCGAAATTGCCGACATCAGCATCAAGCAGGGCGCATCACGCGTCAGCCGCGAGGGTGTTTCCCGCATCGTGGCCATCAAGGCCAACCTCATCAACCGAGACCAGGGCAGCTTCGTCGCCGAGGCCATGGACAAGGTCAAGCAACAAGTGAAATTGCCGCCTGGCTACAGCATCACCTGGGGCGGGCAATTCGAGAACCAGCAACGCGCCATGAAACGCCTGCAAGTCATCGTGCCACTGTCGCTGATGCTGATCTTCGTCTTGTTGTTCATGGCATTCAAGTCAGTGAAAAATGCCCTGCTGGTACTACTAATGATCCCCTTCACTCTGATCGGCGGCCTGGCTGCGTTAGGGCTGGCAGGATTGCACTTGTCCGTCTCCGCTGCCGTGGGCTTTATCGCCCTTGCAGGGGTGTCGGTGCAAAATGGCGTCATCATGGTGGAGCAAATCAAGCATTTGATGCGCGAAGGCTATGCCATGAAAAAGGCCGTCATTGAAGGTGCAGTAGCCCGCCTGCGGCCTATCATGATGACCGCCCTCATGGCTGGCCTCGGCCTGCTGCCTGCTGCCCTCTCCCACAGCATAGGCTCGGAAACCCAGCGCCCATTTGCCGTCGTGATCGTCGGCGGCCTAGTCTCCGCTACACTATTCACCTTACTGTTACTGCCTTTGCTCTATCCATATTTTTCTGAAGAACGTAGGGATTAAGCCATTTTCAGCAATAAAAAAGCCCATGGTAGACACCATGGGCTTTTTTATAAAGTGAATTACTCAAATCTGGTACTTCTGAATCAGGCATACCGCCTGCGCTGCGATACCTTCACCTCTGCCGGTAAAGCCCAGCTTTTCACTGGTTGTCGCCTTCACGTTAACGCAATCAGCGGGGATATCACAGTCACCTGCAATATGTTGCACCATCTGCGCAATGTGCGGTGCCATCTTCGGCGCTTCGGCAATAATGGTGGCATCAATATTCACGACGTTGTAATGCTTAACCTTGAGCAAAGCCACCACATGGCGCAGCAATACGCGTGAATCCGCACCCTTGAAATTATCATCGGTATCTGGGAAATGCTTTCCAATATCGCCCATCGCAGCCGCTCCCAGCAAGGCATCACTGATCGCATGCAACAACACATCCGCATCCGAATGGCCTTTCAGGCCCTTGGCAAAAGGAATATCCACCCCGCCGATAATGCACGGACGCCCCTCTACCAATTGGTGCACATCAAACCCATTTCCTATCCTGATCATGTATTGCTCCTTGCATCTGCAAGCAGGATCGCCTCGGCCAACTGCAAATCCTGCGGGTAAGTAATCTTGAGGTTGCGCAGTTCGCCCGGCACTAGCTTAGGACTAAATCCAAGCGCCTCTACGGCTTGCGCCTCATCTGTCGGCGCACCACCAGCTTGCTGTAGCGCCTGCTTCAGTAAGGCATAACGAAACATTTGCGGTGTTTGCGCTTGCCACAAGCCATCGCGTGGCTCTGTCCTAGCCACACGCTGACCAGCACCCTCACGCTTGAGTGTATCCGCCAGCGGTATAGCCAACAGGCCACCTACGGCATCTTCCTGCAAGCTGTCCAGCAGGCGATCCAGCATTGCCATGCTCAAGCCAGGTCGAGCTGCATCATGCACCAATATCCAGTCATCCTCTGCCACCTGGCCTGCAATCGCTTCTAGGCCTTTCAACACCGTCGCGGCACGGGTGGCTCCGCCCAACGCATGCACCACCACCTTGCTGCCGTGATCCACCTCATGTTTCGTCCACAAGGCATCGTCTGGCGCAATCACCACATGCACGGAGGTAATACGGGGCGCAGCAGCAAACAGAGACAAGGCATGATGGATAAGCGGCCTGCCGTTCAAGGGTAAATATTGCTTGGGCAATGTAACCCCCATTCGGCTGCCAGAGCCAGCGGCGGGGATCAGGACATGAAATTTCGACATGAGCGGCATTCTAGCATGGGCAAATCGCGCTGCCGCAGCAGGCTATTTGCAAGGCAACGGCTCAGGCCGCAACGATAGCCAAAGCGCCACCGTCGCCATAGTGAGGCTGACACCCCATTTCGCCCACAGCGGCGCAGGAGAAAACCACAACCCAGTGCCACTGCATGACATCATGAAAATGGCAATATACTTGGCCTTGCGCGACACTGCACCGCGCTCGCGCCAGTCCCGAATATGGTGACCATACTTGGGATGATTAAGCAGATAATGCTCCAACGCAGGCCAGCCATGACCGCCTGCCCATGCGGCCACCAAGACAAAAGGCACGGTGGGCATGATAGGCAGAAAGGCACCAATCACACCCAATATCAATGAAATAATGGCCAACAAACGCCATAACAAAATCTTGGTTTGCCTGAGCATACAACACCTGAAATCGACAACAATCCGAAGATACCACGGCGGCCAGTCAAAAGCCCAGCCTCGTCTACTCAAGAGCGCCTACCTCACAGAAAAAAGCCCGGCTCAATGGCTGGGCTTTTCTAGTCACCTATCCTTGGCCTGATTATTCATCCTGCCCAGCTGCTAGGTTAGGCGTAGCTGCAATTTTGTGGATGGATAAGTCCGCGCCATCATATTCCTGCTCGGCATCTAGCCGCAAACCAACGACCAGCTTGAGTGTGCCATACACAATAAAACCACCAGCCAGCGCAACCACCACACCCAGTGCAGTGCCTAATGCCTGTGATACCAGACTGACGCCACCCATACCACCCAGTGCAGTGGCTCCAAAGATGCCAGCGGCGATACCGCCCCAGGCACCACATATTCCATGCAAAGGCCACACGCCCAGCACATCATCAATCTTCCAGCGATTCTGTGTCAGGGTAAAAGTCCAGACAAATACTGCCCCGGCTACCAGACCAATCAACAAAGCCCCGAGCGGATTGACCACATCAGAGCCAGCGCAGATAGCAACCAAGCCAGCCAAAGGACCATTGTGTACGAAGCCAGGGTCATTCTTGCCTGCCAGCAAGGCGGCCAGGGTGCCACCCACCATCGCCATCAGTGAATTGAGCGCCACCAGGCCCGTGACCGCATCTACAGTCTGGGCAGACATGACATTGAAGCCAAACCAGCCCACAGTCAGTATCCAGGCGCCAAGCGCAAGAAAAGGGATGCTGGAGGGTGGGAAAGCGTGCAATTTTCCATCCTTGCTGTAACGACCAATACGCGGCCCAAGTAACAATACGGCCGCCAAGGCGATCCAGCCACCCATGGCATGCACAACTACAGAGCCGGCAAAATCATGATACGGCGCACCGAAAGAGGCTTCCAGCCAATCCTGGAAACCAAAATGACCGTTCCAGGCAATACCCTCGAAGAAGGGATAAACCAGCCCGACAATGGCAAAGGTTGCTGCCAACTGGGGATTAAACCTGGCTCGCTCGGCAATGCCACCCGAAATAATGGCAGGAATAGCCGCGGCAAACGTCAGCAAGAAAAAGAACTTCACCAACTCATAACCATGGTGTGCAGAAAGCGCTTCGGCCCCCTGCAGGAAACCGACACCATAAGCCACACTGTAACCAATGAAAAAGTAAGCAATAGTAGACACTGAAAAATCCACCATGATCTTGACCAGCGCATTGACCTGATTCTTGCGGCGCACAGTGCCAACTTCAAGGAAGGCAAAACCGGCATGCATGGCAAGCACCATAATAGCGCCTAGCAATATAAAAAATACGTCATTTCCTGACTGCGTAGTATCCATTTTATCTCCTAGATTCATCGTGCTATTTTTATAGTGCGGTATTCTTAGCAAAAACCAGGCCAATCAATAACCAGTTGTTTATTAATAACTTACCTACCAACACAACCACACAACGCACCAAATTAAAACCATCAACCGTGCATCGCACCAATAAAGTGCAATATTGAATTCACCACTTCCAGTTTTGACACCTATCATGAATTTATGCACCATGAACCGGTCTCAACAGGCTTCTAACCGGAAAGTGACCGCATGTTTGAATCCGCCGAACTTGGCCATAGCATCCCTGATGATCTCTACAAAAAAGAGCTTCCTGCTCTGCGTGAAGCCTTGCTTGACCTTCAGTTCGACCTGGCTGAGGCCAAGGCTTTCCCCGTGCTGATTCTGATTGGTGGTGTGGATGGTGCGGGCAAGGGAGAAACAGCGAACCTGCTCAATGAGTGGATGGATCCACGCCTGATACACACTTGTGCATTTGGTCCGGCCACGGAGGATGAAGCTGAACGCCCGCATATGTGGCGCTTTTGGCGGGAATTACCCCCCAAGGGCAAAATCGGTATTTTCTTCGGCTCATGGTATACCGCACCGATTTTGGAGAATCTGGAAGGTGGAAAACTGCGTAAAAAGCTGGATAGCCATCTCAGCGATATTGTGCGTTTCGAGCGCATGCTGACCGATGAAGGCGCGCTGGTCATCAAGCTCTGGTTTCACCTTTCCAAAAAACAGCAGAAAAACCGCATTGCCGAATTGGAAGCCAATCCCAAGACACGCTGGCGCGTCACAGAGCAAGATAAGCAACATCTGAAGCACTATGACGAGTTTCGCACGCTGACTGGGCATATCCTGCGTGAAACCAGCACTGCCAACGCGCCCTGGATGGTGATTGAGGGGTTTGACCCAAACTATCGCAGCCTGACGACAGGAAAATACTTGCTCGACATCATCCGCGCCCGGCTTGACAGCAAAGCCCCCCCGCCGCGCAAGGCAGCTGCGCCTGCCCTGGCGCTCAAACCCGTGGACGATCTCAATGTACTCAACACGCTGGACTTGAGCAAATCCCTGGACAAGGATGACTACGAAGATCAGCTTGAGGAATATCAAGGCAAACTTAACCTGCTCACCCGGCACGAAAAATTCAACCGGCTTTCAGTAATTGTTGCTTTTGAAGGTGTGGATGCCGCTGGCAAAGGTGGCGCCATTCGCCGCGTCACCCAGGCACTTGATGCACGCACCTATAGCATCATCCCTATTTCGGCTCCGTCAGATGAAGAAAATGCTCAACCCTATCTCTGGCGTTTCTGGCGACAATTACCGCGCCGTGGGCGCGTCACGATTTTTGACCGAACCTGGTATGGCCGGGTGTTGGTAGAGCGGGTGGAAGGTTTCTGCAGCACTCAAGACTGGATGCGTGCTTACGCAGAAATCAATGATTTCGAGGAACAATTACTCAATCACGACATCGTACTGGTGAAATTCTGGCTGCATATAGATCAAAAAGAACAGTTGGCCCGCTTCAAGGCAAGGGAAGACACCGCGTTCAAGCGCTACAAAATCACCGACGAAGATTGGCGCAATCGTGAGAAATGGGACGACTATCAACGAGCAGTCTGCGACATGATAGACCGCACCAGCACCGAGCGGGCACCCTGGACATTGGTAGAGTCCAATGACAAGAAATACGCACGTATCAAGATACTCAAGACGATTTGCGACCAGCTAGAGCGTAAGCTTGAAACGCTGAAGTAACACATCTCAGTAGCGCGCGCAGCTATGTGGGATTCACATCCTCAGGCAATATTTTCTGCCCGTTCAATCTGGATGTGCTGGATAGCATCTGGATCACCGATCCAGAAATAGTAAAACTCCCGCACCACGGCCAGGAATAAACGCTGGGTAGGCTTCATGGTAAAAACACCTACCGTGGCATCCACCGCATGCCGGTAAACTTTATGGTCGCGCTCTGGTGCGTCGCGTAGCTTGAGCAGTAGTAGCTTGACTAAGCGCAATCGAGTATCAACCAAGGCCTGGTCAGCGCCCTCCTGGCGCAATGCATGGCTATAAGCCTTGAGCGGCCAAGTATCCGCCACACCAAACTTCTCGCTATCAAGGCGTTGCCACAAGGTTTTGAGATCGTGCTCGACGGGCTGCCACTTCGTTGGGTTAAGCTCAAACTCATGCCCGGCATTCAAAGCCGCAATCGCCTTGATATCCTGGTTCCAGAAGTGGTAGTACTCGCGCACCACGGAGAGAAAAAATGGCCATTGCTCGCGCTCTACTTCGGTCAACAGCTGCTCAACGGCTTCCCGGTAAATCAGGCCATCTACCGGTTGCCCGGTAATCGCGGGAATCAATGCAAGTAGCCAATGCTCTCGCTCTTTAAGCCCTTCATCATCAACGCCCTTGTTCTTGAGCAACCTGAGATAGGCGGTCATGGCCTCGCGTTCGCGGATATCATTCATGGGCTTGGTACAACTCGCTTACGGTCAATTCAGAAAACTGCTCCCAATCGGGATACCATCGCAGTGTAAGCATATTAGCGGCATCCTCCAAATGAAATTTAGGGACTTGATAGTAGGAATACATGACCTCATATCACACGTTATTCCAGTCTTTCTTGCCAATCACCTGTCCAAGATAAGAAACCACATAGGATGACATTGCGTTACCAGCCCAGCCATACATAATGACAGCAGCGTTTAACCTCATTTAATATGGCGTCTGCCCTTTAAACCCGCATCACGGATTGGATTTGGCATGAATCAGGAACAAGCCCTGGCCTATATGCATACATTGCTACGCTCGATGCTGGAGAAAAAAGCGTCCGATCTGTTTATTTCCGCAGACTTCCCCCCGGCGATGAAGATAGACGGCAAGATGACGCCAGTCACCCAGCAGAAGCTGAGCGGCGAACACACTAAAGCTTTTGCCTATGCGCTGATGAACGACAAACAACGTCTGGAATTCGAGCAAAGCAAAGAATGTAACTTTGCCATCTGGCCCAAGGAGATAGGACGCTTCCGCGTCAATGTCTTTATCCAGCAGGAAAAAGTCGGCATGGTATTGCGCACCATCACCACGCAAATACCGCGCTTTGATGATCTGGGCCTACCGCCGGTACTCAAGGAAGTGATCTCGGCCAAGCGTGGCCTGGTGATCCTGGTGGGTGGCACCGGTTCCGGTAAATCCACTACGCTTGCCGCGTTGATCGATTACCGCAATGAAAACAGCCATGGCCATATCATCACCGTGGAAGACCCGGTGGAATATGTCCACGCCAGCAAGAACTGCCTGATCACGCACCGCGAAGTCGGACGTGACACCAATGACTGGTTTAGCGCACTCAAGAACACCTTGCGCCAAGCACCTGACGTGATTCTCATCGGCGAAATCCGCGACCGCGAAACTATGGAATTTGCCTTGGCTTTTGCCGAAACTGGCCACTTATGCATGGCAACACTGCATGCCAACAGCGCCAATCAGGCGATAGACCGCATCATCAACTTTTTCCCAGAAGAGCGCCATGCCCAGCTACACATGGATTTATCGCTTAACTTGCGCGGCTTTATCTCGCAGCGCCTGGTTCCCAAGAAAGGCGGTGGGCGCTGTGCGGCCATTGAGATTCTGCTCAATTCACCGCTAGTGGCCGACCTCATCCTCAAGGGCGAGACCGGCATGGTAAAGGATGCCATGGCAAAATCGGTCGAGCTGGGCATGCAGACCTTTGATCAAGCCCTGTTTACCTTGTGTGAAGAAGGCCGCATTACCGAAGACGATGCATTACGCAACGCTGACTCCTATAACGAGCTACGCCTGCGCTTCAAGTTGCATGGCAAACACGCCGCTGCCGAAGATAACAACGCACGCGTGGATGCACTATCACTGCATGAAGAAGAACCCGAAGAAGAACCTGACCCACTGACACCATAATGGAACTCTATTTACTCATCATTGCCATCATCGGCGCCTGGTACTGGATAGACAGCATTTCCAGCCGTGAACAAGCCATTGCCTGCGGGCGCGAACTGGCAGAGCGCTGGAACCTGCAATTGCTGGACGAAACTGTTTCGTGCAGCAAGGTATGGTTTGGCCGTAATAGCCGAGGGCGTATGCAATTACAACGCACGTATCAATTTGAAGTCAGTGCCCGCGGCAGTGATCGCCTGTCATGTGAATTGGTCATGTTGGGCCGCCATTTGCAAAGCTGGCATATCCCACCTTATTTGCAACCCGTGCCGTCCAACCCGCTGTATTAGCGCTGCAACACCTACATTGGCAGAGCAGCTTGCCCATGAAAAGACATTAACCCAGCCTTTCTCGATGATGTCACAGCTTAGCAATATCAGGGGCCGTTTTGCCCCCTCCCCTACGGGACCGTTACATATCGGTTCGCTGATTGCTGCAGTAGCAAGCTATCTGGATGCGCGCAGCAATCAAGGGGAATGGCTGGTACGTATTGAAGACTTAGACCTCCCCAGGCAAATGCCCGGCGCTGCCGACTTGATTTTACGCACCCTGGAAGCCTATGGCTTTGAATGGGATGGCGAAGTGATATACCAAAGCCAACGTGATCACTATTACCAGGATGCCTTGCACATGTTGGCAGCACGTGGCTTGGTCTATCCCTGTGGCTGCTCACGCAAGGAAATCGCCGATTCCGCTACACACGGCATTGATGGCCTGGTATATCCCGGCAACTGCCGCCGTGGGCTGGCCCCTGGCAAAGATGCGCGCGCATGGCGTATTCAGGTAGACGATACGCCTATCCATTTCCATGACGCAGTGCAAGGAAAAATCAGCCAAGTGCTGTCACGCGATATCGGCGATTTCGTCCTCAAGCGTGCCGATGGGTTATTTGCCTATCAACTCGCAGTAGTGGTAGATGATGAAATGCAAGGCATCACGCATATCGTACGCGGTGCTGATTTGCTGGATTCGACCCCTCGACAGATTTTCCTGCAACAAGCGCTAGGCTACGCTCATCCGGCTTACCTGCATGTGCCAGTGGCAGCCAATACGGCCGGCGAAAAACTCAGCAAGCAAACACTGGCGCAAGCGCTGGATAGCGATAATACAAGCCATGATTTATGGCAGGTGCTGGCATTCCTGGGGCAAGAGCCGCCGGCCGAACTCCAAACAGATCATCATGCAGCGATATGGCAGTGGGCTTTGTCGCATTGGCAACCCGCTCATATCCCGCGGCAACGCGCTATCCTGATCTAGCACAGCAATCCAGCAATTAAGGACGCAGTGCCATTTCCAGGCGATTACGCCCGGCTGCCTTGGCACGGTAGAGTGCTTTGTCCGCCAACCTGAGCAGCTCATCCGCCGTGCTCCCATGCACGGGGAAGAAAGCCAGGCCAAACGAGGCCGAAACCTGTCCTAGCGAACGGCCAAAGTGCTGTAACTGCAAGGCAAAAATCACTTTGCGCAAATGCTCTGTGCGCTCCATCATGATCTCGGCTTCAGTTTCCGGGAAAATCAGCACAAACTCCTCGCCACCAAATCGGCACACAATATCGCTGGAACGCGAGTTTGACACGAGCAAAGCTCCTACTTCGCGCAGCAGGAAGTCACCCGCATCATGGCCGAAGGTATCATTGAAATTCTTGAAATGATCTAGATCGAGAATCACCACGCCCAACTGGCGTTGTTTACGCTGGGCAATGGCAAGCTCGCGCTGTAGCGACTCTTCCATATACCTGCGATTGAACAACCCTGTGAGTGGATCCCGCACCGAGAGGTTACGCAGGGTTTCCTGCATTTTCATGCTCGCCATGGCCAAGGCAATCTGGCTGGCCAGTGTTGTCGCCAGCTTACGCTGTACATCATCTAGTGATCGCGACTGGTGGTTTTCCAGGTGCAGGATACCCAGCACATTCCCCTGAGCCACAATCGGAATACATAGGCTATAAGCCCCTGCTACATCACGCTGGTGTCGACATGCAAGGGAATCATAATGCCCGCCAGTCACATGTGGCTCACCGCGCCGTAAGGCCCAGCAATCCTCAGGCTGAAAAATGGGGGCACTTTTCAAGCCATTGCCCCAACTGACTTTTTCCTCGATCTGGTTACGAGATTCACGAAACAGATAAATCGCCCCGGCATCGACATTGAGCAACTGCACAGCAAATTGCCGAATCACATCCAGAGACTCATCCACATTGGTACAGGCCTGCAACAAACTGCTTAACTCTCCCATCAGAGATAAGTTATAGACCGTCACCTGATTTTGCGCCTGGCTCTCCAGCAAACCTGTCTCGACTTGGCGACGCTGGCGAATTTCGCGATACATATTGGTTAACAGAAACACAAGCAGCATCAGGAAACTGGCACCCATGACGACCATGATGAAATCCAGTTGTGACTGTTTACTAGCGCTATTGGCCAAGCGAGTTTTCAGCAAGGCATTTTCATGAGCATACATTTCCCCCAAGACCTCACGGGCCCTCGTGAACAAAGGCCGTGCCCTGACACTATATTCCGCATAAGCAATCTTTGTTGTATCCAAGTCAGCGATATTACTCGTCGTTTCCTCAAGCAATTGTTGCATCGCCTGGCCCAGCTTGGATACACGTGCTTGCTGATAAGCATTATCAGCAGTCATGCCCTGTAGACTATCAAGCTTGGTGGGCATCTCTTGCCGTACTTGACCGATCTGCAATAAATGCTCTGCGCGTTGAGAGATAAAGTAACCCTTGCGGCCTATTTCCAGCAGGTCTAGTTCTCCCCGTAACGCATGCAATACTTCTAGCACATGGTAAGAATGCTCTTGCCAGGCACGAGAGCTAACCAACTCATCATTCGCCTTGTTCGACAACCAAACGAACGAAGGCACAATGACTACAATGAGAACAAGAGCAAGGTGACGGGAATAGGAAGATGTAATGATTTTTTTCACTAGTTTCGACTACTTCTTTTTCTTACTTGCCAAATTATATAGATAAATCATGATTTTAAAATGCGAGTAGTCAACATGACGGTTTCCCTTGCTTATTATGGGCCATCGCAGTGGTATCATTACTGACATTAGTCATCGGCATAACACCTTGAGATTCCATGCAAATCAGCGATCAACTGCACCGTTTCCTATTTGAAAGCACCCCCGTCAGAGGCAATATTGTTCATCTGGACGATAGTTTTACCCAGGCCTTGCAGCACCATCATTTTCCTGCGGTCTTGCGCCAATCGCTTGGCGAATTGATGGCAGCTAGTGCATTGCTGGCCGCCACACTCAAACTGCAAGGCGGTGCCTTGATTTTGCAGGTACAAGGCAAAGGCCCGCTTAAGCTGTTGGTCGTGGAATGCACGGCTGACTTAGGCGTTCGCGCCACGGCAAAATGGTCTGACGATCTCAATGATATGAGCTTCAGCGATATGGTCAGTGACGGACATTTCGTCATTACCCTGGACCCACGCGATGGTGGACAGCCTTATCAGGGAATTGTGCCGGTCGAGGGAAACAGCATCGCCGAGATATTGCAGAACTACATGCAACGCTCGGAGCAAATTGATACGCGTATGTGGCTTGCCTGCGATGGCAAAAGTGCTGCGGGCATGTTGCTGCAGAAGTTGCCAGACCAGCCCGATGCAGCCGACCCAGATGCCTGGAATCGTATCGCCATGCTGGCAGATACCGTGCAAGATGAAGAACTGCTTAACCTCGCTGCTGTTTCATTGATCAAGCGTTTGTTTAATGAGGAAGATGTGCGCCTGTTCAAGGAGCAAGCCCTCAAGTTTCATTGCAACTGCTCGCGTGAAAGCGTAGGCAACATGCTGCGCATGCTCGGTGAAGAAGAAGTGGCCGAGATTCTGGCAGAGCAGCATACGATTGATATCAACTGTGACTTCTGCAACACCGAATATCATTTTGACCAGGTAGATGCCGAACAATTGTTCAGCACGGAAATTGTGCTACCCGGTAACAATGTCCGTCACTAATTTCACTTTCCGATCAATCTCCCAATTGAGTAGTGGTCGCCTTCTGGCGGCTACGCTCAAACAGGCACACCGCCGTCGCTGCTGCGGCATTCAGTGACTCCACCTGCCCTGCCATCGGGATACTCACCTGTTGACTAGCAGCCGCAATCAGCGCCTCACTCAAGCCGGCACCTTCATTGCCGATCACGAATGCAGTAGGCTGCTGCAAATCCAGACTATAGAGCGAGTCACCAGCCAACGTAGTCGCAAGGGTCTGCCCAGCAAATTCCTGTGCTACCTCCACTAGATCTGCACGTTCGACGATAGGCAGCACAAACTGCGCGCCTTGGCCGCCACGTAAAGCTTTGGGCGACCAGGCATCGGTGCAGCCCATGGAAAGATACACGCCTTCCACCCCAGCCGCTGCCGCAGAACGCAGCATGCTACCTAAGTTGCCTGGGTCCTGGATGTCTTCCAGCATCAACACAAAATCTGCTTGCTCAGGCATTGGCAAACTCGGAATATCCACCAGGGCAAGAATCCCAGTCGGCGTTGCCACGGGCGATAGCTCGGCAAACATCAGGGTGGTGAACATCACGGTTGGCACATCAGACAACTCCTGCAAGATAGCCCCCACCTCATATGTCGACTCTCCCTCTGCCGTGATCAACAACTTGGGCAGGCCAAAATGCTCAATATAGGCCTGTAGCAAATGTACGCCATCCAACAGAGTTTCATTGTTTTTGCGGCGTTCCCGCGTATTGTCAGCCAGCTTTTTCAATTGCTTGAACAGGCTGTTATCGCGAGAGGTGATATGTTTAAATGTCATGAAAAATCGCATTCAGCACAAGATGCGGGCCATTTTACCGCATCCGCATCAAAACACCCGTCACGACGGAGGAGAACTCATGAACGACAAACAACTGGTCGCCATCCAGGCGGCACGCCATGTGCAAGATGACATGGTAGTAGGCCTGGGCACAGGGTCAACCGCGAATTACTTTATCGAGGAACTGGCACGCCGCCATCGTGAAGAGGGCCTGCGCATTACTGCAGCTGCCAGCTCGGTGGCTAGTACTATCCAGGCGCGAGAGCAAGGCTTGCCCCTAGTTGCGCTTGAGCACTTGGGCACGCTGGACCTTTATGTAGATGGCGCAGATGAAGTCACCCCCAATCTTGCCCTTCTCAAGGGACGTGGCTATGACCTGGTGCGTGAAAAACTCTTGTCGCGTGCCAGTCATCGTTTCATTGTACTGGTCGACAAAAGCAAGCTGGTGGGCCACCTGGGTGAGAAATTTCCCATCCCGGTCGAAGTTATTCCCTTTGCCTGGCAACTGGTTCAGGCCTCCTTACAACAACTGGGCATCGCAAGCAGCCTGCGGCAAAATGCCGCCAAGGATGGGTGGGCCATCACCTCGCATGGCAGCCTGGTACTTGAGCTAACACTACCCAAGACATTGCAAAGCAGAGAACTCAACCAATTGCTCAACGATATTCCTGGCATTGTTGAACATGGCGTTTTCGAGGAGCTGGCTGATGCCGTATTTGTTGCAGATCAAGGCCAAGTGGAAGAAGTTTGGAAGACAGCTGAGCATAGCCAATGAGAACTGAATTTATCCTTGCAGCCATTACCGCAGTCAACAATGCCGTGCTCAATAGCGAGGCAGAACTGGAGTCGCTGGATCGCGAGATCGGCGACGGCGATCACTTCATCAACCTCAAGCGCGGCTGCGCCACCCTACTAGCCATGCGTGAGGAGCTTGCGCCGCTACCACCCGCCGACGCGTTGCAGCGTATCGGCATGAAACTGCTATCCACCATAGGCGGTGCATCTGGCCCGCTGATCGCTACCTTCTTCATGACGATGGCCAAGGTGGAAAAAGCTGGCGACATCAGCAGCCTGGCGGAAATCTCTGCCGCCTTCACTGCCAGCGTCGAAGCCATCAAGCAGCGTGGCAAGGCCAATGCTGGCGAAAAAACCATGCTGGATACCTTGATCCCGGTAGCGGACACTTTTAGCCGCCTCACAGCTGCAAACACCGAACCAACCCAAGTATTCGATGCAATTCAGCAGGCCGCCGAGCAAGGCATGCTGTCGACCAAGGAAATGATCGCTACCAAGGGTCGCGCCGCCTTCCTCGGCGAGCGCGCCATCGGCCATATCGACCCAGGGGCGCGCAGCAGCCAGATCATCATCCACACCATTACCGAACTGGCAAAACAGCATCAGGCTGCCTGAAGCCAGCGCAAAGGAGGAGGAAAAACATGAAAAAATTCATCAACAACGTCGACGATATTCTCACCGAAAGCCTGAGTGGCTTTGCCGCAGCGCATGCTGACATCGTCAGCCTTAACCTGGAACCGCACTTCCTTACGCGCAGGCAGAAAGCGGAAAACAAGGTTGCCATCATCTCAGGCGGTGGTTCTGGGCATGAGCCACTGCACAGCGGCTACATCGGTTACGGCATGCTGGATGCCGCTTGTCCTGGCCACGTGTTTACCTCCCCTTCCCCAGACCAGATGCTGGCAGCGGCTGAAGCCGTACATGCTGGCAAGGGCGTGCTGTTCATCGTCAAGAACTATGCCGGAGATGTCATGAACTTCGAAATGGCGGCTGAAATGCTGCCGTTCGAAAACGCCACCGTGCTCACCAGCGACGATGTCGCCGTGGAAAACTCTACCTACACTACCGGTCGCCGCGGCGTTGCAGGCACTGTGATCGTGGAGAAGGTGGTCGGTAGCCTGGCCGAGACCGGCGCCGACCTTGCCGCCTGCAAGGCGCTGGGAGACAAGGTCAACAGCCGCACCGCGTCCATGGGCGTTGCCCTCACTAGCTGTACCGTTCCCGCAGCGGGTCGCCCGACTTTTGATATTGACGAAACAGAACTGGAAATGGGCGTCGGCATCCACGGTGAACCTGGTCGCAAGCGCGAAAAAATGAGAAACGCCGACGCCATCGTCGCAGACCTGGTCGCCGCCATCCTGGAAGACCTCAAGCCAACGCCGGGCAGCGAAGTACTGCTCATGGTCAATGGCTTTGCTGCCACCCCACTCATGGAGCTGTACCTGCTCTACAACAGCGCAGCCAGGCTGCTGCAAGCGCATGGCTTGGTTATCAGCCGTTCACTGGTAGGCAACTACACCACCGCCCTAGATATGGCGGGCGCTTCTATCACCGTCACCCTGCTTGATAATGAAATCAGGCAGCACTGGGATAGCCCGGTACATACGGCCGCGTTGCGCTGGCAGTGTTGAAGCGCCGCATAAAATAAACATGCCGCTAAATGCGGCATGTTTATTTTAGTTTAAGCATTTCATTGATAAATCACGGCTAGAAAGTAATCACTACAGAACCAGAGCTTCGAGTCGCCTCACCGTGATAAACAGCTTCTATATTGTTACCGTCTGGATCTAAGACAAAAGCAGCGTAGTAACCCGGATGATAAGCACGCTCCCCAGGAGCACCATTATCTTTGCCACCATGCGCAAGCGCCGCCTTGTAAAAGTTGTCGACCATCGCTTGATCTTGCGCTTGAAACGCTAAGTGATGGCGACCAGTTAATGACCCTAACGCTGCGGGACTATTAACAGAAGTGACAAACAGCTCATCGGCCCAGAAGTAACCATCACCCACACCACCCATCGGCACATTGAGAGCGTCAAGGACAGCAGCATAAAAGGCTTGGCTAGCCGCAAGGTCTTGCACTACCAGTTGAATGTGATCAATTAAACGACCTCGATGTAGTTCTTGTATTTCCATTCAGTCCTCCTAGTAACAACTTTAGCATTCACGCGGCATAGCTAGGGATGAATGACAAATGTTGAAAACATCTTCTCGTAGAAAACACGGTTCGCGGTGAAATCCTTTTTGGTCGTCACCAATGAAAGGCAAGCATATATGGCCTCTTTACTCTTGCAAGCCACTACGTATGTAGTAATGAAAGCTTCCCCAGGCCACACACCTTCATACTCCCGAATCACTCCATCACCATCGGCTAAAGTACGCTCCGATCCAACTTGTGTGTAAACACCCATGTTGTCGACACCCTGATAACGCGCATTTGAAAACTCGGATAATGGAGGGCGATGCTCAATACGGTATGCGGTGCCACCGAGAGAAGGTCCCCCATTAGGTGCATTAAGAGAAAAGCTCTCTCCTGTACCCACAATCCAATCCGTAGGCACCATGACGGAAAAGGCATTAGCAGGCCCAAATTGCTGCTGCATTGGAATCGTCTTTTCCAGTGCCTGGACACCCCAACTAACTCCAGTCAATAGGAGAAGAAATAGTATGCGCATGCTTGATCTCTATACATTTGAATTTAAATGCTGAATTTAGCTTAATCAGCCCTACTATTCACAACGCAGCCAGTGTTGCTGCCCGACCTAAAGTCCGCAACACTGGCTGCACGGATGGGCTTACACCTTCTTCACAAATTCCGATTTGAGCTTCATCGCGCCAATGCCATCGATCTTGCAGTCGATATTGTGATCGCTATCTACCAAGCGGATGTTCTTCACTTTGGTACCAACCTTGACCACCAGCGATGAGCCTTTCACCTTGAGATCCTTGATCACGGTGATGGTGTCGCCATCTTGCAGCAGGTTGCCATTGGCATCCTTGACGATAAAATCACTCGCCGTGGACTCTTCACTAGTAGCGCTCCATTCATGCGCGCATTCCGGGCAGATCAATAATTCACCGTCCTGGTAGGTATATGCGGAACTGCATTGTGGACAATTGGGTAATTCACTCATTACTAACACCTATTCAAATCATGGTTATATTGAGGCAATGCGGCCTTGATCTCGCGCTGAAATGCTTGCGGTAATGCAGCTGCATGCCGTTTCGCCAGGGATTATCTCAAATCGAACTGGGTAAGCCCAATAATTCAGCCAATCGTGGATTGCAAAGATACGTTACATCTAAATTACCCTTATGACTCACTGTATAACAGGCTTGCTCATTTCCATAACGATCAGGTCATCCCGTCTGGGTACGCCCACCCCGGCATAAAGAGGATAAGGCTCACGATGCCCGGTCAAGGTATAGCCCCTGCGCTCGTAATAAGCTTGCAACTCTGGCCTGGAGGACAACACCAGCATTTTTAGACTATTAGCACCATATTGCTGGGTAGCGAGTGCTTCGGCGGCTTGCAGCATGGCTTTGCCCAAACCTTGGTTCTGGGTGCTCGGCAAAGTGGCCAGCATACCAATGTAACAAGCTTGCCCCGCTTGTTCGATATGCACGCAAGCCAGTAAACCATGCTCGCTACGCATCACCAATACACTTGAGCCTACCCGGAAAAGCGCACGAACCTGTGCAGGCGATATCCGCAGGCCTGATACCAATGCTGCTTCGTGTGTCCACCCACAGTCATGCCCTTCAGGGCGGTATGCCTGATTGACCAGTGACGCAATTGCATCAGCATCTAGTTCAGTCGCTTGGTCTATGCTGAGGCCGTCCATTTTCGTGATCACTCGTGTGCAAAAACGCGATTATGCATGATCAGCCATGTGCCTACAGAAGCTGCTTGGATAATACTGGATGCCGAACATGATCAATACTCAAAAGAACGCCTACTCGGGAGTGGTTGTTTCAGGCTCATGTCTATAGGTGAGCTGGCAATAATACGGAGCATGTTTGTCATGTTGTAGAAATGCGCATCCACGCTTGATCTCATCAATGATCAAATCACAACGATTGGCAGCATGACAGGGAGGATGTGTGGCCGGGCTTACATTTCTGCACCATTGCACCAGCATATCAGCCTGCTGCTTTCCTGCCTCGCTTGCACAGTCTGAACCTCCCGCTATTGCGTTCAATAGCGGAAAACCAAGGCCAATGACCAAAATAATGATGTTAGCTCTCACGGAGTGATTCCCTTTTCAATATACTGTCAGGCCAAGTGTGCCATATAAAAGTGTAAAACATCGATGCCACAAGCCATGACTGCCTAGCTGCTGCAAAGCAGGCTGCCAGGGAATGCTATACTGCATTATTCATCATCAACGCCGCCTGCCCATGCCCAATCACATCGCCAAGCTGTTTCTATGTGCTGCTTTATCTACACTCGCCCTGCCTGCGTTTGCCATTGAGCAGATCAAACCTGGCCAGTGGGAAATTTCGGTGGCCCTCCAAGGGATACCCGCCATTGCCCCTGAGCAGCTGGAGCAATTACGCCAATTCGGTATTGAATTGCCCGTGGGCGGCAATGCCATCGCAACGCAACAATGCGTCACACCGGAACAAGCCAAGCTGAAACAACCGCTGCTGCCGCAGACAGAAGATGGCTGTAGCGTGCGCAACTACAAGCATCAAGGTGATAAAGTCACTGGCGATGTTAGTTGCAACGGTGCCATCAAGGGTAATGGCCGCTTTGATATGACGTTGCTCAGCGAAAGTGCCTTCCAGGGCAATATGTCCATGCAGGGAACTGCACAAGGCCTGCCCGTCAACCAGAATTCCTCCATCAGCGGCAAATGGGTAAAGCCTGCTTGCGATGCTGATATTCCAACTTACCAGCCATAACCGGTTTGAATCAACTTATGCAAATAGAACGTATCCTGCATTCGCAGGGCTTTGGCTCCCGCAAGATTTGCCGCTCCATGATTCGCCACGGCGAAGTGACGGTCAACGGCGAACTCTGCGATTTCCCTTTCACTGAATTCGAGACAGACAACCTGCACTTCACGGTGCGTGGCGTAGCTTGGCAATTCCGCACCCAAGCTTACCTGATGCTCAACAAACCAGCGCATTACGAATGCTCACACAAGCCTCAGCACCACCCCAGTATTTTTAGCCTGCTACCTGCTGCTTTATTGGAGCGCGGCGTACAAAGCATAGGCCGGCTGGACGAGGACACGACGGGCCTGCTGCTGCTCTCGGATGATGGCCAATTCATACACCGCATGAGCTCGCCGAAATGGAAAGTGCCCAAAGTCTACAAAGTTACCACCAAGCATCCGTTGGATGAGGCGCAAATCACCTTGCTGCTGAGCGGCGTGCAGTTGCTGGATGAACCAGCTCCTGTTGCAGCACTCGCCGCTGACATCATCAGCGACCATGTGCTGCACCTGACACTGGCAGAAGGTAAATACCACCAAGTCAAGCGTATGCTGGCTGCGGTGAGCAACCGCGTTGAGGCATTAAAGCGCATTCGCATCGGCAACCTGGCCTTGCCTGATGACCTCGCCGAAGGCGAATGGCGCTGGCTGGATGCCGCCATGCTGGAGGCCGTTTCTCCAGTACGCCAGGCATAACCACGATGGGAATGCATGAAAAACATCTCATGCATTCCTTGCCCAGCTGGCATATTTTTGCCGTATAATTTGCTTTCCCTGCGCTACATCCAATCCGCGCAGCGGTCTTGAATCCCAAAGACACCTTCCTGCTGTCTGCCTAGATTGGAGTTATGTCATCGTAACAGGCCGACAAAACACCCTTGAATATAATGGAGTTTCAGCTTGTCTTCTGACGTGAGCATTGCGCTTTCCAACCTACAATTTTCCGACCTCGGCCTGGCAGAACCTATTCTGCGTGCGATTGCCGATACTGGCTATACCAACCCAACACCGATCCAGGCCCAGGCTATTCCGCTAGTACTCAATGGCGGCGACCTGTTAGCAGGCGCACAGACCGGAACGGGCAAGACCGCAGGCTTTACCCTGCCCTTGCTGCACTTGCTGCATAGCAAGCCACTCAAGTCCAAGGCAGGCCAGCCACGCTGCCTGATCCTGACACCGACGCGCGAGCTTGCCGCGCAGGTGGAAGAATCGGTGCAAACTTACGGCAAACATCTTTCATTGAAATCCATGGTGATGTTTGGCGGTGTAGGTATCAACCCGCAGATCGAGCGCCTGAAAAAACCGGTCGATATCCTGGTCGCAACACCTGGTCGCTTGCTTGATCACGCGGCACAAAAAACCATAGACCTTTCCGCGATTGAGATACTGGTGCTGGACGAGGCCGACCGCATGCTGGACATGGGCTTTATCCGCGACATCAAGCGTGTATTGGCGCTACTACCCAAGCAACGGCAAAACTTGCTGTTCTCGGCCACCTTCTCAGATGAAATCAAGGAACTGGCTGATGGCCTGCTGCACAACCCTGGCTATGTAGAAGTAGCTCGCCGCAACACGGCATCGGAACTGGTCGAGCAGACCGTGCACCTCGTCAGCCAAAGTCACAAGCGTGACTTGGTCGCACACCTGATTCGCCACCACGATTGGAAGCAGGTGCTGATTTTTACCCGCACCAAGCACGGTGCCAACCGCCTGGCAGAAAAACTTAGCAAGGACGGCATTGCCGCCGCCGCGATTCATGGCAACAAGAGCCAATCTGCTCGCACCAAGGCACTGGCTGAGTTCAAGGACGGCACTTTACCAGTGCTGGTCGCAACCGATATTGCTGCACGTGGCCTCGACATCGACCAATTGCCACAAGTGGTGAACTTCGAGCTGCCCAATGTACCGGAAGACTACGTGCATCGTATTGGCCGCACTGGTCGCGCTGGTTGCTCAGGTGCTGCCGTTTCACTGGTGGATGGCGAGGAAGTCAAACTGCTCAAGGGTATCGAGCGCCTGATCAAGCGTGAAATTCCGAAATTGGACATTCCTGGTGAGTTCGTCCCTAGCGAAAAACCCGCTGTAGAAAGCCGCGCACCAAGACCGCAACAGGCACCATCACGCCAGGCTAGGAACAACCGTCCGCAAGGTCAAGGTCAGCGCGAGCGTGACGATAGCGTAGGCAATAGTGCCGAACCGCGCAGCAACAAGCAACGTCAAGGCCGGAATAACCAGGCCAAAAACCAAGCTAAGCCTCAGCGTGCTCAAGGCCAACAACAGCCCGCCCAGCATCAAGGTCAGCGTAACAAGCCTCAAGGACAAGCGGATCAATCCAAGAAAAAGCCAGAAAAGTTCTTGTCCGAAGCTGCTCGCCACCAGGCCATGCCACAGGTAGGCCTATTCGTGCCGCCACAGCCACCCAAACGCCAGTTTAACAACAACTCTGGGCAGCGTCCCAATCGGGGTCGCCGCTAGCATTTGAACCATATGCAGGAGAACACTGCTGCCCAGCAACTGCTGGAGCAAACCTTCGGCTATAGCGCCTTTCGTGGCGAACAAGAAGCCATCGTCAATCATGTGATAGGCGGTGGCGACGCGCTGGTACTGATGCCGACGGGTGGTGGCAAATCACTCTGCTACCAGATTCCGGCCCTGCTGCGGCCAGGCGTCGGTATTATTGTTTCACCATTAATCGCCTTGATGCAGGATCAGGTGGATGCCTTGCGCCAGCTCGGCATTAATGCTGCCTTTCTCAACTCCAGCCTGGATGTTGAAACGGCACGCAGTGTTTACCAGGAATTGATGCGTGGTGAGCTAAAGGTACTGTATGTTGCTCCCGAGCGGCTGATGACGCCTAATTTCCTCAGCACCCTGCATGAAATCCAGCAGCGCTTTGGCATCGCCCTGTTTGCAATTGACGAGGCGCACTGCGTATCGCAATGGGGCCATGATTTCCGGCCAGAATACCGCCAGCTCACGGTGTTGCACCAGGAATTCCCCGCAGTACCACGCATTGCGCTGACCGCTACGGCAGATACCCCGACTCGTAATGAAATTGTCGAGCGCCTCAACCTGGAAGACGCCCATCAATTTATTTCCAGCTTTGACCGCCCTAACATTCGCTACCGCGTGGCATTGAAAAACAACGCCCGCAAGCAATTACTCAACTTCCTCGAATCCGAGCATGCCAACGATGCAGGCATCATTTATTGCCTGTCACGGCGCAAGGTGGAAGAAACAGCAGCCTGGCTCAAGGAACAAGGCTGGGATGCCCTGCCCTACCATGCTGGCTTGGATGCAAGCGTGCGCCAGGCCAACCAGCAGCGTTTCCTGCGCGAGGAAGGCGTGATCATGGTGGCTACCGTTGCTTTTGGCATGGGCATAGATAAACCCAACGTGCGATTTGTCGTTCACCTCGACTTGCCCAAGAGCATGGAGGGCTATTACCAGGAAACTGGCCGTGCAGGCCGCGACGGGCTGGATGCCAATGCCTGGATGGTCTATGGCTTGGGCGACTTGGTGAGCATGCGCCAGCTCTTAGACAGCAGCGATACGCCAGAAGAAAGAAAACGCCTGGAGCGCCAGAAGCTAGATGCCCTGCTCGGCTATTGCGAATCCACGGCCTGCCGCCACCAAGGTATCTTGCGTTACTTTGGCGAGCAGCATCCAGGTAATTGCGGGCAATGCGACAATTGCCTCAACCCAGTGGACACCTGGAACGGCACAGAGGCTGCCCGCATGGCGCTTTCATGCGTGTATCGCAGCGGGCAACGCTTTGGCGCAGGCCACCTCATCGACATCTTGCTGGGCAAGACCACCGAACAAATCAAGCGCTTTAACCATCAATCGTTATCCACGTTTGGCATTGGCAAAAGCTTGAGCCAGACGCAATGGAGCAGCGTGTTTCGCCAATTGGTCGCAGCCGGCCTGCTTTCGACTGACATGGAAGGCTATGGCGGCCTACGCCTCACTGAGGAAGCCCGACCACTATTACGTGGTGAAAGTGAAATCTGGCTCCGCAGCGATCCTCCCGATGCGCGTGCAAGCACTGCCGAGCGCGCCAGTCGCAGCCGCGAGGCTTACAAGGAGGTGCAGGATGACCCGCTCTGGATTGCTCTTAAGGCCAAGCGCCTGGAGCTGGCCCGAGAGCAAGAAGTGCCACCGTATCTGATTTTCCACGACAGCACCTTGCTGGAAATCCTCAATCGCCGCCCTGGCAGCCTAGATGAAATGAGCCGGATCAGCGGCATTGGCACCAGCAAACTGGAACGATATGGCGATGAATTCCTGGAGGTATTGGAAGAACATGCCCATTAACACAAAGGCCGACTATCATGCAGATTTGGGTTGATGCAGACGCCTGCCCGGTGGCAGTGAAAGAAATCCTGTTCCGCGCGGCTGACCGTACCGGCATCATGGTGACACTGGTTGCCAACAAGCTATTGCGTGTACCGCCCTCAGCGCATATCCGCGCTTTGCAGGTGCCTGGCGGCTTTGATGTCGCAGATAAGGAAATCGTGCAAAAACTTCAGCCGGGTGATCTGGTTATTACCGCAGATATTCCACTCGCGGCAGAAGTCATCGCCAACGATGCCCATGCACTTAACCCGCGTGGGGAAATGTATGACAAGGGCAGTATAGGCGAACGGCTTGCCATGCGGCACTTGATGGAAGACTTGCGCAACAGTGGCGTAGAACTGGGTGGCCCACCTTCATTCAGCCAGGCAGATAGACAGGCATTCGCGGCAGCACTGGACCGCTTTATTGCCCGGAGTGCGCCAACAACATCAAACCAGCCAGATGTAAAAAAAACATGATGACTATCAAACGTATATTGTGCCTTATGCTCTCATGCTGCCTACTGGCTTGCACGGGTACCGGAACACCTGAAGGCTTAAGCCCTGTGGCTGACTTCAAGCCAGATGAATACTTGGGCACTTGGTATGAAATCGCCCGCCTTGACCACTCATTCGAACGAGGCTTGCACGAAGTAACAGCAACTTACAGCAAACGCGAAGATGGTGGCCTGAAGGTGATCAACCGTGGCTACGACCCGGTAAAGCAACGCTGGAAAGAAGCAGAAGGCAAAGCCTATTTTGTTGATGGCCCTAATATCGGCAAACTGAAAGTCTCATTTTTTGGGCCATTCTATGGTGCTTACAACATCCTGGTATTGGACCGCCTTCATTACAATTTTTCGCTGGTCGCCGGCCCTGATCGCCATTATCTCTGGATACTGTCGCGTACCCCGGAACTCTCCTACCCGGTCAAGGCTGAGTTGATTGCCAGGGCACAACACCTAGGTTTCGATACTAGCAAACTCATTTTTGTCGAACATAACATCCAGACAGGGGTGAAGCTGCCCCATCAGGACACCATGCGCCACTAACACGCACCAATAAAACAAAAAGCCTGTGGCTAACCACAGGCTTTTTTCTTTCCATCTAGGCAGTTAGCTCTTGACGATCAGGTTATTCTTCACCGACTTCACGCCTTCAACTGCCTTTGCCACCTCGCCAGCTCTCTTGATCTGGGCCTTGGTATTCACGAAGCCGCTCAACTGCACGACACCTTTGTAGGTTTCCACGCTCACTTGCAAGCCCTTAAAGCCCTCTTCCTTGAGGATATTGGCTTTGACCTTGGTTGTGATCGTGCTGTCATCGACGATGCGGCCTACCTCTTTTTTCTGCTGTGCAGTCTTGTAGTTGCTGTACTCTTCCTGGGTCAGCTTGCCATCCTTGTTCTTGTCGGCAGCATTGAAGTGCTCTTTGGTATAAAAGCTATCCCGACTGGCCTCGGTGTAGTTCAAGTGCCCGTCATTATTGGTATCAAGCTCGTGGAACTGCTTGACGTCGGGGCTCTGGTTCAGTTCATCAGAAATGGATACTGCCCATGCGCTGCTTGCCGCAACGCCCAGTAACACGCTGATAACAGCAGAAATCATATTGGTCTTGATATGACGATGCATATTACTCTCCTCAAAAGTGCAACGATAAATGACTACCCATGAGTGCATGGTAATGTCTTCCGACAGCCATCACCGTCGGCCTATCGCTATACATCATGTCAGAAGCAACTGACACTTCATGCCTCTTTCAATTCGCGTTTTTTACATGTGTAAGGTACAGTCCACCCTCAACAATTTGCCATAGTCGTCGTAAAGACTATGGCTTGAGTCACAACAAGGAATTTGCATGAAATTGAATACACGCCTGATGCACGGGTTGCTGATGGCCACGCTGGGTGCCAGCAGTTTGGCAAACGCCGAAGTCGAGGAAGATGGTCGCTTCTGGATCAATCTAACCATGGAAGGCATGGTATCGAAGGAAAACCATGTCGGCTGGTACGCAGAGCTACAACCCCGCCTAAAAGAGGAGGGTAGAGAGCACGACCAAACCATCATCCGCCCCGCCATCAACTACTGGATTTCAGACCGGGCCAGTATCTGGCTGGGTTATGCCGACGTCAGGACACACACGGCACAAGGGTCTAATCACGAACAACGCTGGTGGCAGCAGTTCATGTATACCTTCCCACCTACAGCAAACGGGATCGTCATCACCAGCCGCACCCGGCTGGAACAGCGTAATTTTGATATTGGCAATGACACAGGACACCGTGTACGCCAACTGGTACGCGCGATCAAGAAAATCGAAGGCTCCGAATCGCTGAGCTGGCTGGTATGGGATGAGTTGTTCGTCAGCACACGCAGCACGGATTGGGGTGCTCTCAGTGGCTTTGACCAGAACCGTGCCTTTGCCGGCGTGGCATGGCAAGCGGCCTCCAATGCCAGGTTCGAGATCGGCTATGTCAATCAATATGTACGCGGCAATAGCTTTGACCGCATGAACCATATCCTGTCGACTTCGCTGTTCCTGCGTTTCTAGGCTGGCACTACGACAGCTTGGTAGGAATGATCGCCAACAGGTGAAAACCTTGGTTAGGGGCGCTGGTAATATCCACGCGCCCCCCTATCGCCATAATGCGGTTACGAATACCAGAAAGACCATGAGTGCTTGCCACCGTCTTGGCAAGATCAACGCCCACACCATTATCTTCAATTTCCAGCTTGAGGTAATCCAGCTCATCCACCATATGCACTGACACCTTGGTCGCATAGGCGTATTTGCTAGCATTATTCAGGCTTTCCTGCACGACACGGTAAGCAATCAACCCCAGCGTTTCGGGTAGCTGCATCTGCCCGTCCGGCAGGATAATATCCAGCTCCCAATCATTGCGTTCTGCCATATCCTCAATCAGCGATTTCAGCGCAGGCCAGAAACCTATTGTGGTAATGATAGAGGGATGCAGGTTTTGCACCACCTGGCGCTTGAATTGAATACCTTGATTCAAGTAGCGCATGGTCTTCTCTAGCTTTTCGACAACATCAGGGGCGCTATCCTTGACCCGGCGTATCGTCCAGGAAATATCCATCTTGGTGGCCGTGAGAATTGAGCCCAACTCATCATGTAGGTCACGCGCCAGTTTTTGGCGTGCGCGCTCAACATCAGATTGATAATCCAGCGCCAGCGTTTTCATCATATGCGAATTGCTGCGAATACGTTCTTCATAGGCTGCGCAATCGCGTATCAATTGCTGGCGCAAATGATCCCGGCTGTTCATTTCCTGCACCAATTGGCGAATGACCAAGATCACTAGCAGTAATAAGATCAACGCCGTACCTACTAATGCAATCCGGGTAATCACGATGGTCTGTTCACGCTTGATCCCCAGTTTTTCCCGAGCCTCGTACTGTTGGTCCAGCAACGTCTGCGAATACTGCATGAAGCGCGCCATCTCAATCATGCCTTGATCAAGCTTGACCACTTGCATGGCTTCACCCACCTTGCCAGCCTGCAACAATGAAATCGCCATCTTCATTTCCACATTCTTGGCTTCCAGTATTGCACTCAAGGCGATCACCCATCCTTGCTCCTGCTTGTCTCGCATCGCTACACTTTGACTGGTAAACAAGCCTTCGATCTTGCGGATATGGCGACGTGACTCCTCGATTGCTTGGTTAAAGGTCTCCACCAGCTCCTTGCGCTGGCTCAACAAATAACCCCGCTGGGCGCTCTCTGCAAGATTGAGGCTAGTGCGCAGCTCCTGCAACCCATTGATATTACGTTGCACCTGGCTTAACTGCGCGTTCTGCTGCTCCAACTCAACAAGCCATGCATCAGTAAACATCACGGAAATTAATGCAAGAATCATGGAGGCAAACAGGATAGCCAGCACCCGCCCCCCAAGCCTGCGGACGATGCCCTCACCCCATGCATTGATGTTGTTAGCTATGGCCTTGATATTCATCGATTTCCAAACGTCATGTAAGTATTTTCTGACAAGCGATTCAGTCGCTGTCTGCTAATTCGTGAATGGTGAGGAGCCTACAGTGTAAACCGTACATCAAACAACCAAGGAGAAAATGATGTTGCATTATTCAGTGATCTTTTTTGTGATTGCCTTGATTGCAGCGTTTTTCGGCTTTAGTGGTATCGCCGCAGGCGCGGCAGAAATTGCCAAGATCCTGTTCTTTGTTTTCCTGATTATTACTATCGTTTCGCTGATTGCTGGTATTTTACATAAGCGTTAATCAGGCATCCGCACTTGTAACATCAGAACAAAATTCACCAAAATCCCCCCATAGACAGCATTGGAGTAAGGCATGTTCAATAGCAACACACAATCTGAAATCAAGGAAGACGCAGCAGAGCTGGCTGAAACCGCGCAGGAAGCATTAAGCGACAGCGTAAAATCCGGTAAGGCATCTGTACGCAAAATTGGCCGCAAGCTTGAAAGCAAAGCTCGGGACAGCAAGAAAGAAGCCATCGCTCTACTTGAAAGCCTGAAGGACGTACTGGACCCTGATGTCCATGGAAGCACAACCGAACACGTCATTGAACAACTGACAGAAAACTTCTCATCATGGTCTGAATCACTGGACAAAGAGTTGTCACAAGCCCTCAAGACTAGTCGCACCCAGTCGCGCAAATGGCTGCGCAAGCGCTCATTGCTGACACTATCGCTAGCCGTAGGTGCGGGTGTTCTGGTTGGTTATGCCTTAAGCAAGGACGATTAATAGTTTGCTGTTCAGTCCTGAAAAATCAAGGCAATGATCTAGAGGATGGCTTGCAGAGACTGGCAAGCCATCTTAGTATCAAGCACCAGAGAAACGAATGACAAGGAATCGTCAGCACTCATGAAAAAAATATTATTAGTTGATGACCACAACATTGTGCGCCAAGGCCTGCGTAACCTGATTGAGCTGGAATCCGACCTTGAAGTAGCCGGTGAAGCAGCTTCAGGCCTGGAAGCAATCAAGTTGGTGCGCAACAACCAATACGATGCCATCGTCATGGACATTGCCATGCCCGACAAGAATGGTGTAGATACCTTGCACGACTTACGTCATGTCGCACCAGAGCTACCTGTTTTGATACTGAGTGGTTATGGTGAAGAACAATATGCGCTCAATCTCATGCGCAGCGGTTGCAAAGGTTATTTGTCCAAGGATGCTGACTCGGATGAGATCATCAAGGCCATCCGCACTGTTGCCAATGGCAAACGCTACATTTCGGCAGAGCTCGCCGAACTCATGACTAACGAATTGAGCAATCCTTCCGAGAAGTTGCTGCATGAAACCCTTTCTGATCGTGAATTCCAGGTATTCTTCAAGCTTGCCAGCGGCCTAAGCGCCACGGAAATCGGTGAAGAACTCTGTATCAGTGTAAAAACGGTGAGCACCTACCGTACCCGCATCATGGAAAAGATGAGCCTCAAAACCAATGCAGACCTGACTTACTATGCGATAAAGAACCAGCTGATTTCATAAAGTCATGCCTATATTTAACGTCAGAATATGTAGGAATATAGCGGATGGCATCCCCCCCTGCTGCCGGATAGAATTCACAAGCAATGATTATTGAGCCTATGAATACGATCATGAAAGAAAGACACTCTGGGGTGGACACGCACGCAAAAACCATGAAGGTCTTGCTGGTTGAGGACTCTTCCCTCTTGCGTGAAACCATCATGGACATGCTGTCTGACTGTAGCGGCTTATCCTTTGAAGGTGTGGCATTGAGCCAAGAGGAAGCTATTACCCAACTCTACCAACAGCCATTCGACTTGCTACTGGTGGATATTGAGCTTGCCCAAGGTAATGGCTTTGAAGTCATCAAAGCCACGCAACAGCCTAACTTTCCATTTCCCCGCCCCGCTTACCTGATCCTGACCAACCATGCCTACCCGCAATATCGCCAGATGGCTAATGAATTGGGCGTAGATCACTTCTTCGACAAATCGATGGATTTCGACATGGCGATTGAAACGATTGAGGCACAGGCGGCGAAATTTTCGGCCTAGCACGTTCCCTTCCCTCACCATCTGTCATGGTGTTTATGGGTTAATCTGTATCTGTTGAGCAATAGATATACGCAGTAAGCTAGTGTCCTTGAATTCTAGGTAACGCGCCTCCAGCCTACCTAGAGCTTGGCTATCAAGGAGTTTGCACACCACCATGCCAGACATATCCGCGCTCGACCTAGCCCGCATCCAGTTTGCGTTCACCGTGTCGTTTCATATTATCTTCCCTGCCATCACGATCGGTTTAGCCAGCTACCTCTTTGTGCTGGAAGCCATGTGGCTAAAAACAGGCAGAGAAGTCTACAAAGATCTCTATCACTACTGGCTCAAGATTTTCGGTGTCAATTTCGGCATGGGCGTCGTCTCCGGACTCGTCATGGCCTACCAGTTCGGCACCAATTGGAGTGGGTTTTCTGCATTTGCCGGGAGTGTGACGGGACCATTGCTCACCTATGAAGTGCTCACAGCCTTCTTCTTGGAGGCCGGATTTCTTGGGGTAATGATGTTTGGCTGGAGCCGGGTCGGGCCTGGCTTGCATTTATTCTCGACTGGCATGGTGGCCCTGGGGACACTCATTTCCGCCACCTGGATTTTGGCGTCAAACAGCTGGATGCAGACGCCGCAAGGCTTTGAGATTACCAATGGGATTGTCATCCCCACAGACTGGTGGGCGATTATCTTTAACCCATCCTTCCCTTATCGCTTACTACACATGGGTATTGCGGCTTTCCTCGCTACCGCGTTGATGGTCGGTGCTGCCGGGGCATGGCATATATTGCGCGGCCAGGCCTCGATAGCGGTGAGAACGATGTTGTCGATGGCCATGTGGATGCTGGTCGTGGTCGCTCCTATTCAGGCACTCGTCGGCGACTTTCATGGCTTAAATACACTACAGCATCAACCCGCCAAGATCGCAGCGATGGAAGGTCACTGGGAACATCATCCTGGGGAAGGCGTCCCCCTCTTGTTATTTGGCCTGCCTGACATGGAAGCCGAAACCACACACTTTTCATTGGGTATCCCGCGTTTGGGTAGCCTGATCCTCACCCATAGCTGGGATGGCCAGATTCCTGCGCTCAAGGACTTTCCAGCGGAGGATAGACCCAATGCCAGCATTATTTTCTGGTCTTTCCGCATCATGGTGGGATTAGGCGTATTGATGATCGCCCTCGGTTTTTGGAGCCTGTGGCTGCGCCATCGCGACCATTTATATACACATAGAGGATTCCTGCGCTTGGCACTCTGGATGGGGCCTAGCGGAGTGATTGCCATCCTGGCTGGATGGTTTACTACAGAGGTAGGGCGCCAACCCTGGGTGGTTTATGGCATCATGCGTACCGCTGATGCAGTGTCTAATCACGACATCACGTCTCTCGCGGCTTCCTTGGCCTTGTTTGTCGTGGTCTACGTGTTCGTGTTCGGCATCGGCATTGGTTATCTCATGCACTTGATACGCCAACCAGTGCATCACGGTGAACATGAGCCGGAGGGAGGCCCAGGGCAAGCACGGCAACCGATGCGCCCACTCTCGGTGCCGGATACTGCCTTTTCTCTGGAAACACATTCGCCCAATACTAAGGAATCGCGATAGATGGATTTTGATTTACCAATGATATGGCTGATGGTGATCTTGTTCGCTATCGCAATGTATGTGGTCATGGACGGGTTCGATCTAGGCATTGGCATCCTGTTCCCTTTTGTTAAAGAGAGCGCTGACCGGGATGTCATGATGAATACCGTCGCCCCGGTATGGGATGGCAATGAAACCTGGCTAGTGCTAGGGGGCGCAGGCCTAATGGCAGCTTTTCCGCTGGCCTATGCTGTGGTGCTTAGTGCGCTATACCAGCCGATTATCCTGATGTTGCTGGGCCTGATTTTCCGGGGAGTGGCATTCGAATTCCGTTTCAAGGCACCGGAACGGGAGCGACCAATCTGGGATAAAGCATTTATCGGTGGCTCTATCACCGCCGCTTTCTTTCAAGGAGTCACACTGGGCGCCTATATCAATGGCATTGTATTGGATGGAAATTCATTCTCCGGCAGTTCGCTGGATTGGATCAGCCCGTTCTCAATATTTACTGGATTGGGCGTAATGGTGGCCTATGCATTGCTTGGTAGTACCTGGCTAATCATGAAGACAGAAGAACAATTGCAGCAACGCATGCTGGAGTTAACGCGCCCCCTGGTTGGCCTGGTGATTGTGGCACTGATCGGGGTCAGTATCTGGACACCGCTGGCACATTCTGGCATCGCCGAACGCTGGTTCAGCCTGCCCAATTTCTATTTCTTATCGTTGGTACCCTTGCTGGTGGGGGTCAGCTTGTACTCCCTGATGCGTGAACTGAAATCAGGCTACGACCGGCAGCCTTTCATTGCCGCGCTCATCATTGTTCTGCTGGGCTTGTTTGGCTTGGCCATCAGCATATGGCCGCAGATCATCCCACCCAACGTGACGATCTGGGAGGCCGCTGCACCCAAAGCTAGCCTGGAGTTCGCCCTGGTAGGCACGCTCGCCATCATTCCCGTGATACTGGCCTACACAGTCTGGTCTTATCGTGTTTTCAAGGGCAAGGTCAGGCATGGCGATGGCTATCACTAAACAGGAGAAAGCACGGCCTGATTGGCGTAAACGCCTGCTATGGCTGGTATTGATCTGGTGTGGCAGTGTCACGGCCATGTTGGCTGCTGCTTATATCATGCGGCTCTTTATGAACAGCATCGGGCTACAGACATAAAAATACTGAGGCAGCCCGTGATTTGACAGGTATGTCCTTGCGTGAAAGAATATCTTCACGTTTTTACTGGGTGAAATCTCATCCCAGTATCCACATGATGGGGACGACCCCATCATCACTGATTATCACGGGACGACCCGAGTCATATGAAAGGGTTGTCTATGTCGTGGATATATTTATTGCTGGCTGGCGTATTCGAGATCGGTTTTACCACCTGCCTAAAAATGTCGGAAAGCTTCAGCAAGCCTATCCCTACTCTAGGCTTCGTCGTCTTTACCATCCTGAGTTTTGCCATGCTGACCAAAGCATTGCAAGGCATTCCTCTCGGCACGGCTTATGCCATCTGGACGGGCATTGGCGCTTGTGGCACAGCCCTCATCGGCATCTGGCTATTTGGCGATCCCGCAGGCACTCTGCGCATCCTGTTCCTGCTATTGCTGATCGGCTCCATCATTGGCCTGAAACTGGTCTCATGACATGGCTGCCAGGGGTGGCGGGATCAAAGATCCTGCCACTCGCGTAATACAGACGCATCCACTGGTGCCGGGCCAACATGCCGCAGGTAATCATCCTGCAACAAGCGCATGCGCAAGGCATCGCGGTACGAGCCATTGGAAAAAAACTCCTGCTTGAGATGGCCTTCCACCTCAAATCCGCAGGTTTCATAGATATGAATAGCTGCCTGGTTTTCCTGATCTACCACCAGATATACCTTGTGCAGGTTGAGCACCCGAAAGGCATAGCCCACCGCAATCCGCGTAGCTGACTTGGCCAGCCCGCGCCCCTGGTAGTCTGGCGCAATGATGATCTGAAATTCGGCACGCCTATGGATGTAGTTGATCTCAACCAGCTCCACCAACCCAGCCAATTCGCCATTATCTAGCTCAATGATGAAACGCCGTTCGTTTTGGTCATGAATGTGCCGGTCATATAAAGCCACCAGCTCGTCATAGGCTTCATAAGGCTCCTCAAACCAATAACGCATGATGGTGTCGTTATTATTGAGCTTGTGTACAAAATGCAGGTCATTACGCTCTAATGGACGCAGATTGATGCGATCAGCCATAAACACCCCTCACTTACCTGACAATAGCCAGATTATAGCGCGGAGTCCCTTCCATACTGTCCCCACTCCCCGCCAAGCGAAGTAATTTGATTGCAGTGCAGATATGTTATTCGCTACAATTAATAACGATTCTTATTTATGCAGCATCATGTCCAGCCCTGCTTCCAGCATCCAGCAGCAAATTCACACTCTATATACCGATCATCATGGCTGGCTGCATGCATGGCTGCGCAAGAAACTAGGCAACTCTTGGGATGCTGCCGATTTGGCGCATGATACCTTCATCCGCATGATGGACAAGCATCGTCTCCAGCAGTTAGGGGAAGAACCCCGGGCCTTTCTCACCCATATTGCCAAAGGCTTGATGATAGATCACTGGCGCCATCAGGAAATTGAGCGAGCCTACCAAGAAACCATTGCCCTGCTACCTGCCATGCATACCCCCTCCCCGGAAACTCAGCTCTTGATCCTGGAATCGCTATTTCGTATTGATCGCATGCTCCAAGCCATGCCCACCAAAACCCGTACCATCTTCATGCTTGCCCAGCTTGATGGGCTCACTTATCCCCAGATTGCTAGCCAGCTCAATCTCTCGTTGATCACAGTCAAGCGCCACATGCGCAAGGCATTCACTACCTGCCTGTTAGCACTATGACACTGCAAAACCATCCACCCGTCGCCATCCTGGAAGAGGCCGCCGACTGGCTAATACGATTTCAATCTGGCGATACCAGCGCCAAGGTAGAAGAATTTGAAGCATGGCGTCAACAAAGTGCATATCACGCCGAAGCTTGGCAGCGCGCTGAACAGTTACAACAAACCTTTGGCCAAGTACCCAACCATATTGGCAAAGCCACATTCAGCAGAATCAAGCAGACACAGCGACGCAAGCTGCTACAAGGACTGGGCATATTGCTGGCAGCCGGACCTGCTGCCTGGGCAACTTACAGAGGATTGCCATGGGAAGATTGGAGCGCCGATTACCATACTGTGACCGGTGAACAACAAACCGTGCAACTGGCTGATGGCACAACCCTTACCCTGAATACCAATACTGCCATCAATATCCAGTATGTCCGTACGCAACGCGAAATTATCCTGTTGCATGGTGAAATCATGGTGGAGACTGGTCATGCAGATACCCAGCACCGCCGCTTCATCGTCACGACGCGCCATGCCCAATTGACCGCACTCGGCACACGATTCAACGTGCAGGCGCAACCCGAGCAAAGCCAGTTGGCGGTATTGGAAGGCAAAGTGCGCATCACATTGCCAGGCGGAGAATCGCGCACCTTGCAAGCTGGCGAACAAGCGGACTTCAACGCCAGCGCCATCTCGGCAACCCAAGCAGTCAACCCGGCAATCGGCCTTTGGCAACATGGCATGTTGCTGGCACAAGATATGCCCCTGGGCTTATTAATCAATGAGCTCAACCGTTACCACCGCGGCATCCTGCGTTGCCACCCGGCAATTTCAGAGCTACATGTATCGGGCGCCTTTCCATTGATGGATACCCGTGCCAGCCTAGATATGCTACGCAACACACTGCCGCTTGAGATTCATAGCATCACGCGCTATTGGGTCACCATAGCACCACTGAAAAAATAAACTCCTTTACCTGATACCTTTTGCCAACTCATCCGGTGTAGTCGATGAACACCTGCAATTGCAGACTTTCATCCAATTAAAATACTGGGAGTTAACCTTGTCATCCTCACCCTACCGCCAACCCCACAAGTTGAAGCACGCCGTGCAGTCCGCTTTGCTGAGCCTGGTATTCATCAGCACAACATATAGCAGCCACGCATTCGCCGCAGATCACGCCAATATCGCCAGCACACATCAATATGATTTGGCTCCGGGGCCGTTGGGCAATGTGCTGGCTGAGTTTGCCGCTCTCACTGGCACGCAACTGTCATTCGACTCATCCATGCTCACTGGCTTGCAAAGCCAGGGTTTGAGAGGAAGCTACACTGTGGATGAAGGTTTCTCGCAATTGCTGAAAGCTACTGGGTTTGGCCTGGATCGGATCGCGGATAAACAATATTCCCTGAAAAAACTGGCTGGCATACAAGAAAATGGCCAATCCACCACATTGCCAGAGCTACAAGTACGCTCGGCGCGTGAATATTGGCAGGATGCTGCCACCACAGAAGGTAGCGGCTCCTATACCTCTGGCCAGGTCAACATCATGAAGGACACACAAAAGCTCAAGGATATTCCACTCTCTGTCTCCGTCGTCACCCAGCAACGCATGCGTGACCAGAACATCACCTCCGTCAAGGAAGCGCTCGAAAACTCCCCAGGCATCACTGCTGTCGCCAGCTTTCCTGGCACGCAGTTTTACTCACGCGGCTTTTTCATCAATAGTTTTCAATACAATGGTGTGCCGCTTGAGCGCCAGCTGTATACCCGTGGCTCATCATTCACGGGGCAAACTGCCATTTTCGACCGCCTTGAAATCATGCGTGGCCCGCAAGGCATGCTGGAAGGTGCTGGTGATCCTTCCGGCTCGGTGAATCTCGTCCGCAAGCGCCCTACTCATGAAAAACAAGTCGTCATCACAGCAAAAGCGGGCTCATGGGACAGATATGGGCTACAACTTGATGCGGGTGGCTCCCTGAACGAAAGCCAGACTATTCGTGGACGCGTCGTTGTCGATGGCGATAACCAGCGGTCGTTTGTCGATCATAAGGCTTCAAAGAATCAGACCTTCTACGCGGCACTGGACATTGACCTAGGACCAGATACCACTGTAGGCCTGGGATTCAGCCATGAAGAATTGAAATCCACCCCTGATGTCATGGGATTGCCGAACTACAGTAACGGCACCATGCCGAATTTCAAGCGCTCTACTTTCCTGAGTCCATCATGGTCATACTGGGATAAAACCCAGGATACGTATTATGCAGACCTACAACACCGATTGAATGAAAGCTGGAAACTCAATATCTCATTGGTCAATGCAAAAGAATCGAACGACTTCAAGTACATTCAGCGACGTGGACGACTGGGACCTCCCAACACATTTGCCGGGGATGCTTACGTTTTTGACTATTTCTCCAACCATGTGGGGGGAGATATGCACATCAGCGGCAATACAGAGTTATTCGGCAAAAAACTGGATGTGGTGGCAGGGACCAATTACTCCAAGCTACATAGCGATGATGTCTGGGGGGCGAAATACGGGGTAGAGTCTTTAAGCAACATCCTTAACTATCAGGCCAGCGTTGCGGAACCAACAGATGCCGAGATATATGCCAGCAACCGCTGGGATGATGCCTATGAATCGACCAGTAGAGGCATTTATGCCACTGGCCGTTATCAACTGACAGACCCTTTGTCACTCGTACTCGGGGCCAGAGCATCTTCCTATAAGAATATTTACTCCTCTGATGGCCCGTGGGGCGCTTCGGTTGCAGAAGCGAGCAAGAATGACAAGGTCACGCCCTTTGCCGCACTGATTTACAAACTGAGTGATGAATGGTCCGTGTATGCCAGTTATACCGACATTTTCAAGCCACAGAACCGACGTGATGTCACAGGCAGCTTTTTGGACCCTATCATTGGTAAAGGTTATGAGATTGGCTTGAAGGGCGAACTGCTCAATGGCAAGGTCAACACAGCCCTCACCCTGTTCCATATGACGCAAAAGAACATGGGGCTGCAAGATGCCTCCATCGCGACGAATATTGCTCAAGCCCAATGCGGAGGCACTTGCTATCGCTCGGCCATGGAAATCAAAAGTCAGGGTGTTGAGGCAGAAATCAGCGGCGAACTCGCTCAGCGTTTGCAGGTATATGCTGCATACACGTTCAATGACATCCAATATGTTTCTGAAGAACCACCCTCAGTGGCTTATAACATCACTGCAAACGTTGGCGTACCAAAACATATATTACGACTCTGGAGCACCTATACATTGCCTGGTGACTGGAACAAGTTATCCATCAGTGGAGGCGTGACCAGTCAAAGTGAGGCCAGCAGTTTTGGTTACTACGCAAGACAACAAAGTGGTTACACGGTATTTAATGGTCGCATCGCTTATCGCCTGGATGAGCATTTGCTGGCCTCATTGAACATCACCAACCTGTTTGACAAGAGTTACTTTGAATCAACCAGTTACGACCATAATTACTATGGCGCCCCACGTAGCGCAATACTGACATTAAGGTATCAATTCTAGGAAACATCAGGACTGGGCCTCTTTCACGAAAGAAGCCTAGTCACCAGACACCGTTACAACAGGCTCCACCGTCAATCCGGCTTTTCTCAATAAGGCAATCAAGCCATGATCGCCGGGCAAATGTGCCGCGCCTACGGCAATAAATAGCGATGTCTTGCTTGCCTCTTGTGCAATACGCACTGACATATTGTGATTTCGCTCATCAAGCAGCCTGACGCGCAACTTGTCCCATAATCCAGCAGGCAAATCATCTGCGGTTAACTCGGCATCCAATGCCGCCACTTTGTTAAGGTCACCAGAAAGATAAGCTTGTATCAAGAGCTCAAAATCTTTTTCCTTTTGCTCCTGACTGCGCTTGAGCACGCTGCGTAATATCAGCAATTGCTCATCCAGGGTAAGACTTTCCAGGGCAGAAAAATGTTCTTGTGCCGTTTCCAGTGCCTTGACCTGCTTGCCTGCTCGTTGCGCCTGTAGGTAAAGCTGTACATCCAGGGTATAGGGTGACTGCGGTACGGGTAAATCGAACACCATGGCCAGCAACCACGGCTTCATGCGCAAGACCATATCACGCGGTAATCCATGAACTTCAGCCGCTTCATAAACCTGTTGCAACTCGGATTCGGTCAAGAGCTTATCCAGGCTAGCTTGCATGATGTAAGGCGCCACATCGCTGGAAGGCAGCACCTCCATCATGAACAATGGCGCTGAGGACAATGCCAGGGTGACTGGCTCAGCCAGCGCGGTAACCCTGGCATCATCGACATGAATAGTGCCAAATAAATAACTGGCCGGACCATTGCCGGCCTGCACTTTCCACAACATGCCATCGCCAGCCGCCAGGGCCACAGCGGAATATAAGCAGCAGAAAAGAAAAAAGCCCCGCAAGAAGACACTTGTGAGGCTTTGGTGACAACGCATCCTGAACATCAACTCTTATGGGCGACCGGGTTTCCGTGCAGGCTTGCCCGGGCGTTGAGGTACTACCTGCTTTTTACCGACCGCGGGGACACGACCTGCTGGGCGTGGAGAGGCCGCCACAGGCTTGGCCGAACGGCGGCTGCCATTGGCTTTGGCCTGCTCCTTGGGCAAGATGGGCTGCCAGGCAGGCACCAAGTGCTTTTTACCATTGCCGATCAAGTCTTCACGGCCCATTTTCTTCAATGCTTCGCGCAGCATTGGCCAGTTATTGGGGTCGTGATAGCGGATAAAAGCCTTATGCAGGCGGCGCACACCACCAGCCTTGGGGATGGGCACGTCTTCACTGTCATGCGTCACCTTGCGCAAGGGATTCTTGCCAGAGTGATACATGGCAGTCGCCATCGCCATGGGGGTTGGGGTAAAGGTCTGCACCTGGTCGAGCTTGAAGTCGTATTTCTTCAGCCACAAAGCCAGGTTGAGCATGTCTTCATCGGTAGTACCGGGGTGCGCAGCAATAAAGTAAGGAATCAGGTATTGCTCCTTACCCGCCTCGCGCGAGAATTGCTCAAACATGGCTTTGAACTCGTCATAGGCCGTCATCGCGGGCTTCATCATCTTGGTGAGCACATTCTCTTCGGAGTGCTCGGGGGCAATCTTCAGGTAGCCACCTACATGATGTTGCACCAGTTCCTTGACGTATTCCGGGGATTTCACCGCGAGGTCGTAACGCAGGCCAGAACCGATCTGGATGCGCTTGATGCCAGGAATCGCCCGCGCCTTGCGGTATAGCTGTATGAGGTGCGAATGATCTGTATTGAGGTTTTCACAGATGCCCGGGAACACGCAGGACAGTTTACGGCAGTTCTTTTCTATGGTCTCGCTCTTGCATGCCAGACGATACATATTGGCTGTCGGGCCACCTAGGTCGGAAATGGTGCCGGTGAAACCTTCCACCTTGTCGCGCACTTCCTCGATTTCCTTGAGGATGGAAGCTTCGGAGCGACTCTGGATAATGCGCCCTTCGTGTTCGGTAATGGAACAGAAAGTACAACCGCCAAAGCAACCACGCATGATGTTGACGGAGAAACGAATCATCTCCCAGGCCGGGATACGCTCATTTTGATAGGCCGGATGCGGCGTGCGGGCATAGGTCAGGTCGTAGACGTAATCCATCTCCTTGGTGGTCAAGGGAATCGGCGGTGGATTCAGCCAGACTTCGCGGTCACCATGCCGCTGTACCAAGGCGCGGGCATTGCCCGGATTCGCTTCCAGATGCAGCACGCGTGAAGCGTGAGCATACAACACTGGGTCTTTAGATACTTCTTCAAATGCAGGCAAACGGATGAATTGCCTACTGCGCTCTGCCTTCGGTTTATTCGGTTTACGTACGATGGTAATCGCCTGCACGCCAGGCTCCAGGCCACTATTCGCGGCAGCGGCAGCCGCTGTGGATGCACAGGATTCGCCCGTCTGCTCCATCGCAGGTTCCATCGCATATGGGTCAACTTGTTTATCTATCTTGCCGGGACGGTCTAGTGCTGTTGAAGATACCTCTTCCCAGCCTTCAGGCACCTGCTTGCGCAAGTAAGCAGTACCACGCACATCAGTAATCTCGCTCACCTGCTCACCCTTGGCAATACGATGACTGATTTCAACCAGAGCACGTTCGGCATTGCCGTAGATCAGCAGATCAGCCTTGGAATCCACCAGTACAGAGCGCCTGACTTTGTCAGACCAATAATCATAATGGGCGATGCGGCGCAAGGAGGCCTCAATGCTACCAATCACCAGCGGCACGCCGGGAAAAGCCTCTCGGCAACGCTGCGAATAGACGAGAATGGCGCGATCAGGACGCTTGCCAGCCACGGCACCCGGCGTATAGGCATCATCAGAACGTATTTTGCGGTCTGCCGTGTAATGATTCACCATGGAATCCATATTGCCAGCAGTGATGCCAAAATACAGGTTAGGCTTGCCCAGTTCGCGGAACGGGTCGGCAGATTGCCAATCGGGTTGGGCAATAATACCCACACGAAAACCTTGAGCCTCAAGCAAGCGCCCGACCAGCGCCATGCCGAAGCTGGGGTGATCGATATAAGCATCGCCAGTGATGAGAATGATGTCGCAACTATCCCAACCCAATTTGTCCATTTCAGCACGTGACATGGGTAGAATGGGGGCTGTGCCGAAGCGCTTGGCCCAATAAGGGCGATAAGCGCTGATTAAACGTGGTGATTCCATAGCGTCGGCATTTTACCTTGTAACGCTGGCACCATGATCAAAACATACCAAAAATTTATAAAATCAACTGATAAATCAGGTAATTATTCAATGAAAATCCAGCACAAGCCCCATCGGGTGCAACAAGCAAGCCGGGGCGCGGCAGCCTTGCTGTTCACTCTGGCGCTCCCAGCCCATGCCACCAACGGCTTCAATCTGATTGGTTTCGGTGCCGAGTCTTTGCTCATGGGCGGAGCCGATGTCGCAGTCGCCCGCGATAGCTCTGCAATCAATACAAACCCTGCTGGCCTAGCCCAGATCCAGGGTAAGGTATTCAATGGGTTTGGCAGCGTGCTGCGGACCCTGGACCTCTCCCATGCAGACCAATACGGTAGCGATGTGCACGCTTCCAACCGCTATACCATGCTAGGCGGGGGTGGCTATGCACAGTCGATTGCAGATACACCCTGTGGCGCTGGCGTTGGCACGTTTGTACAAGGCGGTGCTGGCGGCGTCTTCCGTAACGTCAATACCTCACAGGGCAACCAGGACAACTTCTCTGCCAAGTTTGGCATTGCTAAAATCGGCTTCGGCATTGGCTGCCAGGTCACTGAGCGCTTGGCGCTGGGTACCACCATAGGGCTGACCTATGCCAGCATCCAGCAGTCCTTGTATCGCGATACTCCCGGCATTGGTGGTATCAAGCTTGAAGATGCTTATGGCGTGCGCCCTAACTTCAAGGTTGGCTTGCAATACAAGCTCAGCCCGACACTTACTTTTGGAGCTGCGTATACTGAAAAAACCAAGCTCCCACTCACTGGTGGCACTTTCTCACTCAATGTAGGTGCACAAACATTCCAGTACGACGATGCCAAGCTGGAGGGGTTTGCAACCCCCAGAGAAGTCGCACTGGGCATGGCTTGGAAACCAGAGAGCGATCTATTGCTGGCTTTCAAGGTGAATTGGATCAACTGGGCCGACGCCATCAATTCCACCACGCTCACAGCAAAAAATCCAGACAGCAGCTTTGCACCGGCGCAAATATCCTCTAGCAATCGTCTGGATTGGCGCAACCAGGTAGTATTGGCACTGGGACTTGCTTATGACATCAATCCCAAAACCACATTGTACGCAGGTTACAACTATGGCAAGAACCCGATGCCACGTGCAACAACCACCCCATTTATTGCGGGGATACTAGAGCATCACTACACTGCCGGGGCAGCCTACAAATTCACCCCGGAATGGACATTCACCGGCGGCCTGGAATATTCCCCTGTCGTGAAGGTGAACTACAACAATAGTGAAATGCCATTTGGCAATGCCCAGCTTCGTAACGAAGCCTTGTTCCTGCACTTCATGTTGAGCCGCCAATGGCAATAACACAGTTGTTGAGCGCATAAAAAAAGCCGGCAAATGCCGGCTTTTTTACTACAGGACGTCAGCTTAGGGTTTCTGTTCCAGCTCTATGCTGGAGTCAAACCCAAACACCTTGCCAGCCCAGATAAAGACTACCCACACCAACACGCCGAAAGGCAAGTAACCAAAGAAGCCTAGCAGCGGCATTTCGGCAAAGATGTGGATCACGTTGACGTAAGGAATGTTGTAGATCCAATAATTGGGGTTGGTCTGTAATTCCGGCAATGGATGCGCACTACCATAATTCCACACCTCCCAGAAAAAGCCGTTGAACAGCGATGCCAATGCCACCAGGATCAAGGGTGTCCAGTTGCCTGTTGCCATCGCACTCACGGGGTTCCATATCTTGAGCTTCATGAGTACGCCTGCAACGACGGCAAATGGCCCAATCCACACCACCCAGAACAAGGGATAAGGCAGGAAGGTCATGAGAAAGATCAGCGCAAAACCGCCCCAGATCAACAACCATGCTGGCAAGGCCAACTTAGGACCCTGGCTATAACGAGTCGCCAACTTGGGACAAGTCTTGAGCAAGGTATACCATTCAAAGATTGCTGGCCAGACAGTGGTATACGCAATCAGGAACAACGCCACGATCAAGCCGTGAGACAAGCCTGGGATATGCGTATTGGGGTAATACCAATTGCCCAGTACGAAATAGTCGTAATACTCGAAGAACAACCAGCCGAACACCGAGACCAAGGCACTAATGATAAAGGTCTTGGGCTTGCTGGATAGCAATGAGACACCATTGTTACGGCGATAGGTCAGCCCATCCAGCACCAGGATAAACCCCCACCACATCGGGCTGAAGGCGTAATAAACCAGGTTACCGAATGGTGTCACACGAGCCCACATCAACCACCAAAAAAACAAGGTGAATGCAGCACCGATCCAGAACCAGATGGGAAAAGGCTTTTTAGCTGGTTGAGGTGATGGCGTGACAGGCTGGAAACCAAACCAGGTGGGAAACAACAAGAAGATAGCAAATGCAATTTCAACCAAGGCAATAACAGTGAAGATGAGCAGGTTAAAACCTGGCATGGGCTGGTTATAATCAGGCGGAAACACGCCGAATCCTGGTGGCAAATGAGTATCAGGATAAGCAAACCATGCGGCAATCAATGGTAATGCCAGACAGACCAATACCGGCCAGATCAAAGGCCATTTTTTATTCATATTTCTCCCCTTTTGTTGTGATTAAACTGCTGTTTCCCTACTTTTTCTTGTCTGTTGTTCAGCAGCACGCTGACGCTCACGTTTCTGCGCATACATACGCGTATCTGCCAGATACTTGAGCATATTGCTGTCTCGGCTTTCCATGGCATGAGCAATGCCATAGCTCATGCCAGCGAATTCAAAACCCTGTTTGCGCAGCATCTCAATCGCCCTGGCCATGCATGACTCCAATTGATGCACATTGCCCTCAGGACTGGTGATGGCAAACTCATCACCACCAATCCGGTGCAAGATGCCCATTTCACCAAGCGCTTCACTCACTGCCCGCGAGAAAGAACGCAATAACTCATCACCACGCTTGTGACCATAGTTATCGTTGTAAAACTTAAGACCGTCAATATCAATGAATACCAGCACACCATCCACCGGCAGGGCAGATAACTCTCGATCCAGCGCATAGCGATTAGGCAACTCCGTCAGTGCATCGGTATGGGCAATCTTCAAGTGACGCTTTGAAAGGGTCAGCGCATGCTCTTTTTCATGATTAAGCAAAGCAAACTGACGCGCCAACACCAAGGCCAGCAAAACCATTTCTACCGTCACTGCCAGCATGCCCAGGTGCTCGATATAGAAAGTCTGCGACCATGCAATACGCGTATTGGTAATGGAATAGGCACCAATAATGAAGAAAGCAAATATCGCCCCCAAGTAATACTTGGCAATCAAGTCTCCACGCCAAGCCTTACGGAGGCCCGCCAACAAGCCGTATAGCATAATGAACCCAACCCCAACACGCGCCAACTCGAGCGAGAAATGAGGCCAAATCACGGCTACGGGAATGAAGAAAGTGAGCAGAAAAATAATGCCGCGCCCTAAGCGGAGTAAGCGCGAATCGGCATACTGGCGCAAATTCAAGAGATAGATAACGAAATAGACGTAGGCAATATTGGAGAACAGAATCGGAAAACTGATCAGATAAAACCAGTGTAGGGCAAACAAATCTGGTAACACCAGCAGAGCCATACCGTTATAAAAAATGTTGCCCAGAATGAATAAGGCATACATGCGGTCCGTCGCCTGCTTGCGGATATAGCCCAAGGCCGCATAGTAGATCGCCAGAATCAGCATGGCACCGTAAGAGACCAGCACGATGGCATTACCCATCTTGATCGACTGCTGATACTCGGGCAATGTGGTGATATAGGGCTGAGGGTGTGCAAGAAAAAACGGGGCGTTAACTTCGCTGACCAAAGTGTAATGCCCTGCTGGCAACATGAGATCACGCCCATGGCGCAGCATATAGGGATTGGCAACACGAGCCTGAATACCGCCTTTGAGGCTCAGGACCTGCTCCCCCGACGCATTATAAATATGATGGGTAAACTGACCGATAACGCTGGAGCTATCAAAGTCGATCACATAATGCCCATCTTGCGGCAGAGCAAAATCTGCCTTGTAAATGAAGCGCCCGCCTATTCTGGAAGGATTGGTGATCTCAACTAAGTCACGCTGATGCTGCGCCTGCGACCAATCACTATGACCTGCTGCTTCATACCATGTACCCTCACCTGCCAAAGGTTGCGCATACGCCAATACAACCTGACACATCAACAGGCATGATAGCAACCAACGCATATACCAGCGCTTGCTTGGCATGGCTTTCACGATACACCGCATGAACGCAACCATTCTCCCCTTGAATGAAGCTATTATGAATAGGCCGAATAACTAGTCTCAATATGCATGGCTGAGCATTCTACAATGCTGCCATCAACACGAGCATAAAAGTTTTCTTGAGACTTGTCCGAGGTATTGCTCAACGGGCGCATCTACAATGCAAAGCCGAGCAACGAAATATTGCTGTTGAAACACTCTCCATAAAATAGATAATTTTTTATTTATAATTAAACACATGTAGTCAATCTAGGATTGCAACCCAAATGACCGCATCACATTATTCAAGCAAATAGCATTCCGCCATTCTAATCACGCGGCATCACTGATGCTTGCACTGTCGGTTTCCAGCGCCGCAGCATCAAGGCATTCGTCACCACACTCACTGAACTCAATGCCATCGCAGCACCCGCGACTACCGGGTTTAGCATACCCATAGCAGCCAGCGGCACGCCTATCAGGTTGTAAACAAATGCCCAGAACAGGTTTTGCCGTATCTTGCTGTAAGTACGGCGCGAAATAGCGATCGTATCTGCAACCAGCAAGGGGCTAGCCCGCATCAGGGTCACCGCCGCAGTATGCATTGCGACATCCGTACCACTCGACATGGCAAAACCAATATCCGCAGCCGCAAGTGCGGGAGCATCATTGATCCCATCCCCCACCATCGCAACCACATGCCCCTGTTTACGCAAGTTCCTTACCACTTCGGCCTTGGTGCCAGGCAATTGCTCTGAATACACCTCATCCAAACCCAATTGTTGACCAATTCTCTGGGCACTGGCTGGATTATCACCCGTCAACAGCAATACCCTGATACCAAGGGCGTGCAGATGTTGTATCGACATGATCGCCTCAGACTTGAGCTCATCGCCAAATGCCATGAAGCCCAGCAGCTGTGGCTGCCCCTGTTCGTCATCCACCGCGAGCCAGGAAATAGTCAGCCCATTTTCCAGTAAGGGGAAAGCCTGCTCTTGCAGGCTATCTATCGATACACCTGCCTGTTGCATCGCGCGCTGGTTGCCCAACCATACGCGTCGACCTTCCACTGTTGCCATCAGGCCACGACCAGGCAATGCCACAGCGTCGCTGGCTACTGGCACTTCCAAGCCGGTTACTTGTGCATGTTGCAATACCGCTACAGCCAAAGGGTGATGACTGCCCCGCTCTAGTGCAGCCGCCAGCCTAAGTAACATTGCCTCTTGCCCAGGCCGGCTGACCGCTTGAATCACACGTGGTTTCCCCACCGTCAGGGTGCCAGTCTTGTCAAAGGCAACCACGTTGATTTTGTGTGATAGCTCCAGTGCATCAGCATCCTTGATCAATATGCCATGACGCGCAGCCACGCCGGTACCCGCCATGATGGCAGTAGGTGTTGCTAATCCCAACGCGCAAGGACAGGCGATCACCAATACGGCAACCGCATTCAGTACAGCCTGCTCCCATTTACCATCATGCCAGGCCCAGCCGAGCAGCGTCAGTGTCGCAATGAATAAGACCACGGGTACAAACACAGCACTCACACTATCCACCAAGCGCTGGATGGCCGGCTTACCAAGCTGGGCATCCTCCACCATGCGAATGATGCGTGCCAAGGTTGTCTCTGCACCAATCGCTGTCGTTTCCACCAGCAATACACCATCCAGATTGACAGCACCACCAGTCACCTTGTCTTGCATACTTTTCTTGACGGGTACGCTTTCGCCAGTGAGCATGGATTCATCCAGATGGCTACTACCCTCGCGTATTAGCCCATCCACCGGCATACGTTCACCGGGCCTCACTAAGACCAGGTCACCCACCATCACCCTGGCCAACGGTATATCTTCTTCCACGTCATTGCGACGGACACGTGCGGTATCAGGCCTTAGCGCCTGCAAGGCACGTATCGCTTCAGTGGTCTGGCGCTTGGCACGGCTTTCCAGCCACTTTCCCAATAGTACCAATGTGATGACTGCGCTACTGGCCTCAAAATACAAATGGATCGAATGCTGCCAGAGCAAATACACAGAAAGCCCATAGGCTGCGGAGGTACCAATTGCGACAAGCAAATCCATATTGCCCGAGAGATTGAGTGCCGCCTTCCAGCCTGCGCGGTAGAACCTGGCGCCCAACCAAAACTGCACTGGCGTTGCCAGCAACCATTGTAGCCATCCAGGCAACATCCAATGCTGGCCGAACAAGACGCCAACCATGGGCAATACCAGCGGCAAGGTGAATATGGCACCAATCACGACCTTCGATCCATCTCGCGGCAACTCTGCTTGTATAGATGGCGCATCGGGCTTAAGCAGCCGCGCCTGGTAACCAAGCTTGGCAACCGCTTGCTCAATCTGCGATGCCATGCCGCCATCCACAGCCTCTACATGCGCCTGCTCAGTCGCCAAGTTGACACTCACCTGTTGCACACCAGGTAACTTATTCAACGACCTTTCGATACGGCCAGCACAAGCCGCACACGTCATGCCGCTAATGGCAAAATCTAATTTTTCTAGTGATGGCTGCTTATTCACTCTTAAATCCTCATTGCACTACATTAGCCCAGTAGGCTGACCAACTCAACGTGATCGCAGGGCTTGACTACACCATGGAGTCAAGGCGCATACTGTTGGCCCAACATTCGACCAGGAGCCTTTCATGCCGACATTCAAGGTCAACGACATAAGCTGCAATCATTGTGTGCAAGCCATTACCCAGGCGGCACAGGCAATTGATCCGCACGCAAGTGTGGCAGTAGATATTGCCAGCAAGACAGTGCAGATCAATAGCGATATCGAGGCCTCTCGCTTTCGCGATGCGATCAGCGATGCAGGTTACACACCTGAATAATGAACACATTCCCATTAGCCAACTAATGTCCTTCGTGCCCGTCAGGCTTCTTGATATGTAAGTGATGCCCCTCGACGTTCGCAGCGGGTACCCGGCTCACGGGAACGCCGCTGGCGTCGACTTCATGGGCCACCGTTCCAGGCGGATTCAGATAATCTCCAGGGTCACTGTAATCTCCAGTCTTCAACCCCGCGCGAACCTTCATGGTCGTAAACATGCCGCCCATGTGCATATCGCCAAACTGCCCCTTGCCGTTCATCATGGGTAAGGTATTCTCCGGCAGCGGCATTGCCATCTCGCCCATCTCCGCCATGCCAGTTTCGCCCATAGGCATGTAATCCGGCAATAGCTGGGTAATCTTGTCGACCAGACCTTTTTGCTCCACCCCTATCATGGTTGGCACCTGGTGCCCCATGGCATTCATAGTATGGTGGCTCTTGTGGCAGTGGAAAGCCCAGTCGCCGGGCGCATCCGCGACAAACTCAATCGCCCGCATCTGGCCAACAGCGATATCGGTGGTCACCTCAGGCCAGCGCGCCGCACGCGGGACCCAGCCACCATCCGTCCCTGTCACGGTAAACTCGTGTCCATGCAAGTGTATTGGATGATTGGTCATGCTGAGATTGCCCACGCGTATACGCACCCGCTCGTTCAACCCCGCCACCATGGGTGCAATCCCCGGGAATACACGACTATTGAACGTCCACAGGTTGTGCTCCAGCATGGTTGCCACCTTGGGCGTATAACTGCCCGGGTCAATATCATAAGCATTGATGAGAAACACATAGTCCCGGTCCACACGCATGAAATCAGGATTTTTCGGGTGCGTGACCCAGAACCCCATCATGCCCATGGCCATTTGCACCATTTCATCAGCGTGCGGGTGATACATAAAAGTACCGGCACGCTTGGCCTCGAACTCATAGACAAACGTCTTGCCAGGGGGAATTGCTGGCTGTGTGAGACCGCTCACGCCATCCATGCCGTTGGGCAAGCGCTGCCCGTGCCAGTGGACGCTGGTTGCCTCCGGCAGCCGGTTGGTAACATAGATGCGTACCCGGTCTCCCTCGACTACCTCAATGGTCGGCCCTGGGCTTTGACCGTTATAACCCCATAAGTTGGCGGTCATGCCCGGCGCAATCTCCCGTACCACGGGTTCTGCCACTAGATGAAACTCTTTGACACCATCCCGCATGCGCCACGGTAGGCTCCAACCATTTAAAGTCACCACTGGATGAAAAGGCCTGCCATTACCAGGCACATGTGGCACCTGGGTTTCTGCGCTGCCCATGCTAGCAATTTCTGGCAGGGCGGCCATTGTCACCTTGCTGACCGTGCTCACAGCCACAGCAGCCGCTCCTAGCCTGAAAAAATCTCGGCGATTCAACATTACTCTCCCCTTCCATCCACATCCAGGGATGCCGCAGGCCCCATGGTCGCCATTGCTAAGCTGGCATCAGCCAGCCAAAAATCACGCATGGCATTGATATATTGATTGACGCTGCCGATCTGCTCCCGCGCCCCTGCTAGTAGTTCAAATGCACTTACCAGCATACCGTTGTAGCGCAACTGACTCTCTTGCAAAATGCGCTGACGCAGCGGCACGATCTCATCCTGGACATGGCGCGCTATTTCATAACGTACACGATAACGCGTATAAGCGGCCCTGACCTCAGTCTCGGCCTCAATCGCTGTTTGTGCCGTACGTTCAAGCGCCTGGGTATAAATAGCCTCAGCACGCTTCACGCGCGCACTCCCCCAATCAAATAACGGCAGCTCAAAACCCAGGGTGATGCCTTTTTTGTAAGCCTCGCCGCGTCTGCCTTCCAGCACACGTGCCGGCCCGATATCCAGCACATTAATCAAGCGCGTGGTCTTGCTCAAGCCTAACTGCTTGGCGAGCGCATCTACTTCAGCACGCCTCGCCAGCAAATCCAGCCTTTGCAGAAAAGCCTGCTGCTGTACCTGCAAAAGATCATCTTCTGCCACCGGTAAATCAGGCAGTCGTGGTGGCAGTGTAAAGAGATCGCTATTTCCCAGCCCAAGCAAGCGTGACAATCGTTCACGCGCCATGCGCTGGTGCTCGCGCGCCGCGGCATACTCCAGCGCAGCGTCAGCATAAAAGCCTTGCTCACGTGCCTGGTCCAGCTTGCTCCAGTTGCCTTGCTGATACATGCGCCGTGCCAGCTCTGCCGCTGCTTCCGCTGCCTGCATCACCTGCGCAGCATAAAGCGATGATTGTTCTGCCGCGACAGCCTCAACCCAGGCTTGGCGAGTTGCCTGCGCCAGGGCCAGCACTTGCAGGCTGACTTCACGCTTGGCTTGCTCGAAGCGCTGCTGCTCAACGGCCTTGGCCTGCGGCATTGTCAACAGGGCAAATACATTAAAAGTAAAGGACTGTTCTATTTTGTAGTCGCCATCATGGCGCGTGTACAGCATGGAAAAACGTGGATTTGGCAAGCGCCCGGCCTGCACTAGGTCCGCCTCGGCAATGCCAAGTTCGGCCAAGCCAGCTTTTAGCCCACGGTTATTCAACAACGCTAATTGCCAGGCCTCATCAACACCCAATGGCTTGGCGAGCAACTCATTCACACGCTGCCGTGCAATCGCCTTGTCAGCACCATCGAATGCCACATCCTGTTTCAGGCGTTGAGCAACCGTAGATTGCACATCATCAATGCCGCCATCACGGCTAAACGTCGCGCACCCGGAAAGCAGGCTGCTGATCACGACAACACAGAGCATCGCGAGCCTCGATATTAACTGCGTCATGATTACTCTCCGTGCTGCATATGCTGGTGATCATGATGCTCGGCATGCTGGTGGTGCTCATACTCTACGTCATGTCCTTGATGCATATCATGACCTGCATGCGGGTCTGCCAATTCAACTTGCTTGGCATCGCCGGATTTCTGGCCATGATCGAATTTCTGGTATTGCTGCAGCACAGGCTCATATTGCAAAGCCTTGCCAGGGTTGATGTCAGCCTCTACTGCTGTGACGGGCAGTGCAAGGCAAAGACAGCATAAAGCTGAGAAGATGATATTGAATCGCATAATGCTCTCCATTGACGATGTAGTGCTTGCTTGATTACGACAAGCAGCTTAAGACAGCGGCCGCAGAAACAGCGGCCATCGCAACAATCTAGCTGGAGAACGAGATAGGTGGGCGCTGCAATTGCGCCAAGGCAGGTGGAAAATAAATCAGGTTGAATGCATCCATCACTGGATGAGGAGGCGAATCAGGCATCCCCATAGGGATAGAAATGGGCAATACACTGAAGCATGACAGGCAATCATGGCAGCTTCTGCAATCATCAATATGCTGCTGATAACCATTGTCGTGCTGCGCATCGGCATGCTTGACGTGATGCTGGTGCACATTCATCTGCATCGTCGCAGGGGCAGCCTCAGGCAAATGCAGGCTGGCACTGGCCATAGCGGTATCTGCCAGGAATACGGCCAAGAGCAACATGACAAGAAAGCGATAGAGGCGCATGGAAGGAAAATATCACAATTGGCACAGCCAGCATAGCGCAACGGCATTATGCTAAGCTTGCTGCCATACTTGACATTGCTGGACACCACCACACTAAATGAGCCATCAATATTATCGACTACCCGGTGGCTTGGTACGTGCATTGCAGGAGAATACGCCTTTTCCACCACTGGAGGCCGCATTGCAGGAACCCAACGGCTTACTCGCGATTGGTGGAGACCTAAGCGCCGAGCGCTTGCTCAGCGCCTACCAAGAGGGCATATTTCCTTGGTTCAGCGAGGGCGAACCCATTTTATGGTGGAGCCCAGATCCACGCATGGTGCTCTTCCCCAATGAATTAAAAATATCAAGATCCCTCGCCAAGCGCCTCAAGCGCCAGGATTATGAAATCCGCTTCAACTCTTCATTCAGTGAAGTGATTACTGCATGCTCTGCCACGCCGCGCGAGGGCCAGGATGGCACCTGGATTACACATGACATCATGCGGGGATACACCGAGCTGCATCGCCTGGGCTACGCCCACAGCGCCGAAACATGGATGGATGACACGCTGGTAGGCGGCCTCTATGGCATCCGCATCGGCAGGATGTTTTATGGTGAATCCATGTTTCATCATGTCACCGATGCATCCAAGCTTGCTTTCGTGCACATGGTGCAACATCTGCAAACGCTGGGCTGCGGCATGATCGACTGCCAGATGAAAACACAGCACCTAGCTTCACTGGGCGCCCGTGAGATTCCACGCGCAGAATTTTCACAACGACTGCGCGAATTGATACACTACCCGACATGACATTGCCCGGCGAACAGCATTTGTACAAAATCCAGTTTTATGCCACCACGGCGTATTCCTGCGGTTACCTTGCCAACAAACCCGCACAATCGCTGATTGCCACACCACACCATTTAATTGACGCCCAGGCCTACAGCGGCCTGATACAGCTGGGTTTCCGCCGCAGCGGAAAATTTGCCTACCGCCCCCATTGCGAAACTTGCCATGCCTGCATCCCCGTCAGGTTGCCAGTCGCAGACTTTCAACCCAGCCGTAGCCAGCGCCGAGCTTGGAAACAGCACCAGAACCTATCTGTCGCCCTGATGGAGTTGACCTTCTCGGAAGAACACTTTGCTCTCTATTCTGCTTACCAAATTGCCCGGCACGAAGGCGGCTCTGGTGATCCTGAGACGGCAGAGCAATACCGCAACTTCCTGGTGCAAAGCAATGTGGAAAGCCTGATGGTAGAGTTTCGTGAACATGGTGTGCTGAAAATGGTCAGCGTGGTCGACATCGTGCGTGATGGCGTATCTGCGGTCTATACTTTCTACGATGCTGCCGACAAACAAGCGAGCTATGGCACTTACAATGTTATGTGGCTGCTTGATTGGTGCACAGGTCTCAACCTGCCTTACCTTTATCTGGGCTACTGGATAAAGGAAAGCCGCAAGATGGCCTACAAACAAAACTTCCTGCCACAAGAAGGCTTGATCAACGGCGAATGGCAGCCCATTCACACCGAACACCCCTCCCCAGAAAAATAATATTGTTGGCGGGGAACCAATTCAGTTTTCGCCCCTCATAGCATGACTCCTTGTGGTTTATTGCAGCCAGCGTTTTGTGTTTCTCTGCCTTCGCACAAAACGTCTTGGTTGCTTTCCCCCATCCAGCCTCTCCTGGCTAACATGCTACAATCGCGCTTTTCACTCCACTCTACATTCTCATCTTGAAAAAACTGCTTGTTTTTGGCGTTGGCCTTATTGGCGGCTCACTTGCCCTTGCGCTCAAAGCGGCAAACGCAGGTTGGCACGTTACAGGGGTGGGCCGCACGGGAGACAGCCTGCAAGAAGCACTAAGGCTGGGCATTATAGATGAGGCTGCGACTGACATCGCCACCGCTCTTAAAGGTGTAGATGTAATCATGATTGCCACGCCGGTAGCGCAAATTGGCCCCATTCTCCAGCGTATAGCACTACACCTAGAAGACAAGACCATCATTACTGATGCAGGCAGCACCAAAGCCGATATCGCGAACGAGGCGCATAAACTCCTTGGTCAGGCAGCATCGCGCTTTGTACCTGGACACCCCATTGCAGGTGCAGAGAAAAGTGGCCCCTCCGCTGCTCAAGCTACCTTATACCAAAACAAAAATGTCGTTCTCACTCCTGACGGGCGTACCGACCCAGGCGCAGTTCAAATCGTACGCGAACTTTGGCTGAGCACAGGCGCAATCGTGCATGAAATGAGCCCTGAAGGACATGACACGATTTTTGCTGCTGTCAGCCACCTGCCCCACTTGCTGGCCTTCGCCTTGGTAGACGAGTTGGCTGCACGACCTGATGCGGAGCAATTCTTTGAATTTGCCGCCAGCGGCTTTCGCGACTTTACCCGCATCGCTGGCAGCTCACCGGAAATGTGGCGTGACATCAGCCTGGCCAATCGCACAGCCTTGCTGCAAGAGCTGGATAGTTACCAGTCGGCACTCAATCAATTACGCCAAAGCCTGGAACACGGCGATGCTGCTAGCCTGCAAGCCACTTTCGAGCGCGCCAGCCAGGCCCGCAACGCCTGGGCACAGCGTTCACCATCCGCTCTCTGGAAAAATTAAGCATGGAAACATTGACATTGCCTGGAGCAAATCTGGCCCATGGCACAGTAAAACTGCCTGGTTCCAAAAGTATCTCCAATCGCACACTGCTGCTTGCTGCACTCGCGCAAGGCACGACTGAGATTCACGAGCTACTTGCCTCGGACGATACACAACGCATGCTTGAAGCCTTGCAAACCCTGGGGGTTGTATTAACTCAAACCGCCCCACATCAATGGCGAGTTGAAGGCAGCGCTGGTAACCTCCCAGTGAAGCAAGCCAAACTGTTTCTTGGCAACGCAGGCACGGCTTTCCGCCCACTGACCGCCGCATTGGCGTTATCCCAGGGTGATTACGAACTCTCCGGCATCGCACGCATGCACGAGCGCCCCATTGGTGATTTGGTTGATGCACTCAATGCAGCAGGCGCATCGATAGAATATTTGCAAAACCCTGGCTTCCCGCCTTTACACATCCGCCCGGCAGAGATTAATACCAGCCAGGCCTTGCAAGTGCGCGGCGATGTTTCTAGCCAATTTCTCACTGCGCTATTGATGGCCCTGCCCCTGACAGGCAAGGAAGTACGCATTGAAGTCGTGGGCGAACTGATTTCCAAGCCCTATATCGAGATCACACTTAACCTCATGCGCAGGTTCGGCGTCGAGGTATTACGTAACGAATGGCGCGCGTTCACCATCCCGGCAAGTAGCACTTATAAAAGTCCAGGCAGCATCCATGTCGAGGGCGATGCATCTTCTGCCTCTTACTTCCTCGCAGCGGGTGCCATCGGCCAAGGCCCAGTAAGAGTAGAAGGCGTTGGTCGCGACAGCATTCAGGGCGACGTACGCTTTATCGAAGCACTTGAATTAATGGGGGCAGTTGTCACAACAGGAGACAACTGGATTGAAGTCAGCGCCGTGCCTGGCAAGCTCAAGGCCCTGGACCTGGACTGTAACCACATCCCGGATGCCGCCATGACATTGGCTATATTGGCACTATTTGCCGATGGCCCAAGCACCTTGCGCAATATAGCAAGCTGGCGCGTCAAGGAAACCGACAGACTCACTGCCATGGCGACCGAGCTGCGCAAGGTGGGGGCGATTGTCGAGGAAGGCAGCGACTATCTCCGCATCACACCTCCCACGGCGCTGCTTCCCAATGCGCACATTGATACCTATGACGATCACCGCATGGCTATGTGTTTCTCGCTGGTCGCCTTGGGCGGCGTACCCGTCATCATCAACGACCCCAAGTGTGTCGCCAAGACCTTCCCGGATTATTTCGAGCGCTTTAGCACGCTCATTCACACCTTAACATCCTCCATATAGCCCATGACCGAGATATCGCCCTGCTCTATTCCTGTAATTGCCATTGATGGCCCCTCTGCTTCTGGCAAGGGAACCGTAGCGCAGCGTGTCGCAACAACCCTGGGTTACCACTACCTTGATTCAGGTGCGATTTACCGTATTACCGCACTTGCCGCGCTCAAGCACGGCATCAACTGGCAAGACGAAATGGCGCTAGCGGAAATGGTAACCCATCTGGACATACGCTTTGCAGCAGGAGAAATTTACCTGAACGGTGACATCATCACCGAAGCCGTACGTACCGAAGAAATTAGCCGTGGCGCTTCTGAGGTTGCCGTACACCCTGCATTGCGCGCAGCCCTGCTTGATCTGCAAAAAAGCTTCCGCAAGGCACCCGGCCTAGTCGCAGATGGCCGGGACATGGCCACTGTCGTCTTCCCGGATGCAAGCACCAAGATATTCCTTACAGCCAGTGCGGAGATTCGGGCCGAGAGGCGCTATAAACAGTTGATGGAAAAAGGAATCCATGCTAATCTCGCGGAAATCTTGCAAGATTTGCAAGCACGTGATGCAAGAGATAGCCAAAGATCTGTTGCACCGTTGCAGAAAAGCGAGAATGCAAAGTTGCTGGAAACCAGCCACCTTAGCATAGACCAAGCAGTAAACGCGATCCTGGATTACAGTCGCGCCAACACTGACAAACAAGTTTTGTAGTACTAGCGCCGTGAATCTCACCGGTTCATGGTTTTTTTAATTTAGCCCCGCTGCACGGCGGGATTATCTGGATATTTTTTTAATGGCTAACCTTTCAACCACAACCTCTTCCATGGAAAGCTTCGCAGCCCTGTTCGAGGAAAGCCTGGCTCGCCAGGAAATGCGTTCCGGTGAAGTGATCACCGCTGAAGTTGTCTCTGTTGATGATGACTTCGTTATCGTCAACGCCGGCCTAAAGTCGGAAAGCGTGATCCCTGCCTCCGAGTTCCGCAATGACCGCGGTGAACTCGAAGTAAATGCAGGCGACTTTGTCAAAGTCTGCATCGAATCCCTGGAAGATGGTTATGGTTCCACCAAGCTATCCCGCGAAAAGGCCAAGCGCCTGGCTGCATGGCAAGACCTCGAAGAAGCGATGAACGAATCCCGTATCATCAAGGGCATGGTCAATGGCCGCGTCAAGGGTGGTCTGACTGTCATGGTCAACAGCATTCGCGCATTCCTGCCAGGTTCACTGGTTGATCTGCGTCCTGTTAAAGACACGACTCCATTTGAAAACAAGGAATGGGACTTCAAGGTTATCAAGCTGGATCGCAAGCGTAACAACGTTGTGGTTTCCCGCCGCGCTGTGCTGGAAGAAACCATGGGCGCTGACCGCGAGGCACTGCTCGAATCCCTGAAGGAAGGTGCAGTAGTCAAGGGTATCGTCAAGAACATCACCGACTACGGCGCATTCGTTGATCTGGGTGGCATCGACGGCCTGCTGCACATTACCGACTTGGCATGGCGTCGCGTCAAGCACCCATCTGAAGTGCTGACTGTTGGTGAAGAAGTTGAAGCCAAGATCCTCAAGTTCGATCAAGAGAAGAACCGTGTTTCCCTGGGTATCAAGCAGTTGGGCGACGATCCATGGGTTGCTTTGGGCCGCCGTTACCCAGTGGGTACCCGCCTGTTCGGCAAGGTCACCAACCTGACCGACTACGGTGCATTCGTTGAAATCGAGCCAGGCATTGAAGGTCTGGTACACGTTTCCGAAATGGACTGGACTAACAAGAACGTACATCCTGCCAAGATCGCTCAATTGGGCGACGAAGTAGAAGTGATGATTCTGGAAATCGACGAAGACCGTCGTCGTCTGTCCTTGGGCATGAAGCAATGCCAGGCTAACCCATGGGATGACTTTGCTGCTTCCCACAAGAAGGGTGACAAGGTTAGCGGCCAGATCAAGTCCATCACCGATTTCGGCGTATTCATCGGCTTGCCTGGTGGTATCGACGGCTTGGTTCACTTGTCCGACCTATCCTGGAACCAATCTGGTGAAGAAGCTATCCGCAACTTCAAGAAAGGTGACGAACTCGAAGCTGTAGTACTGAGCATCGACGTTGAGAAGGAGCGTATCTCCCTTGGCGTTAAGCAACTCGATAGCGATCCATTCAGCGCTTACACTGCATTGAATGACAAGGGTGCTATCGTTAAGGGTATCGTAAAGTCCCTCGAAGCGAAGGGTGCAGTGATTACGCTTGAAGGCGAAGTAGAAGGCTACCTGCGTGCTTCTGAAGTTTCCCGTGACAAGGTAGACGACATTTCTACCGTGCTCAAGGAAGGCGAAGAAGTCGAAGCCCGCATTACCAACATCGACCGCAAGAACCGCTCCATCGCCCTGTCCATCAAGGCGAAGGATCTTGCTGACGAAGCTGATGCGCTGCAAAAATTCAGCAATGATGCCGGTTCTGCTGGCACCACCAACCTTGGTGCATTGCTGAAAGCCAAGCTTGACGGCAAAAACAACGAGTAAGGTCATAGCGTCATGACCAAATCGGAGTTGATTGCCAACTTGGCTGCGCGCTTTCCGCAACTGGTTGTCAAGGATGCAGAACTTTCCGTCAAGGCTATCCTTGATTCCATGACGGATAACTTGGCTTCCGGTGAACGAATCGAGATTCGTGGTTTTGGTAGTTTCAGCCTGAACTACCGCCCACCACGTCTTGGTCGCAATCCTAAGACAGGTGAAAAAGTACAGGTACCGGAGAAACATGTACCTCACTTCAAAGCTGGCAAGGAATTGCGCGAGCGTGTAGACGGCGACAGCAATTAAGCACACCAACAACTCGCTTGTTGTGCTAGGAAAGGCGGTAGCATCCTCAATGGTGCTACCGCTTTTTTATTTTTTTACATCAAATTCCGCACGTTTTGGTGATGCTTGGGTAAAATCAGGGGATGCGCACCTTATACACGATACTTAGCGTTTTGCTGTTCATCCTGCTGCTGGGGTTTGCCTTCAAGAATGCGGAGCCTGTTGAACTGGCTTATTACCTTGGCTACTCATGGAGAGCACCGCTATCCCTCATGCTGCTGGTTACGTTCTTTACTGGCATCATCGCTGGTGTCATTGCTTGCCTGGGCTCGCTAATCAGCCAACGCCGCAAGCTACTTGCACTGGAAAAAGAAATCAAGAACCTGAAGATGAACAAGTAGTACGTATATTCGTATCGTCATCCTTAGCAAAATGCTTGTCACATTGATGGCAGGCTCGGAAATTAATCATGGAATTTGAATACTGGTGGCTACTCGCCCTTCCCCTCTTCTTCACCTTAGGCTGGCTGGCCGCACGGGTAGACATCAACCAACTGCTGACCGAATCTACCGCATTGCCTGCAGCATACTTCAAGGGTTTGAATTTCCTCATCAGTGATCAGCACGACAAGGCCATCGAAGCTTTTATTGAGGCCGTGCAAGCCAATGCAGACTCCATGGAGTTACATTTCGCATTAGGCAGCCTGTTCCGCCGCCGTGGCGAAGTGGATCGTGCCATCCACTTGCATCTCAACCTGCTGGAACGCAAGGAACTGCCTGATCAACAGAAACAGGCCGTGATGGCCGAACTGGCACAAGATTACCTCAAGGCAGGCCTGTTTGACCGGGCAGAGGAACTCTTCACCTCATTGCACGATAGCCGCTACAAGCAAACCGCATTACGTGCTCTACTGGAAATCTATATCCGCGAACGCGAATGGAATCACGCGATCAAGAGTGCGATTGAACTGGAGCGCCTGTCTGGCATTTCCTTCCGCAAGGAAGTGGCACAATTCCATTGTGAAATTGCCATGAAATCCATTCTTGAGCATGATACTCATAGTGCCCGTCATGCCTTGGATATGGCGATTGAAGCCGATAAGCGCTGCGTGCGCGCCAACATCATGCTAGGTGACCTCGAAGCGGCTACTGGCAACCACAAGCAAGCCATCTCATTCTGGAAACGCGTTGAATTCCAACGCCCTGAATACCTCGGCCTGGTAGCACCCAAACTACTTAATAGCTACAAGGCGCTAAATAATCTGGATGAAGGCATTAGCCTGCTCAAGGGTTATTTACAGGCATACAAACTGCCCTCGATGCTTAACCTGGTATATGAAACCACCTTGAGCGAAGAAGGGGCCGCAAGCGCTGAAGCACTGGCCCGTGAAGAACTGCGCCGCAAGCCCAGCCTGCAAACCCTGGATCAACTTCTACGAGCGCAATCCCTGATGGAAGGTGCCAACCAACAAGACGCCTTGTTGATGCAACAAACTGTACGTTATGCCATTGGTAATCGTAGTGCACATTACTGCGACCAATGCGGCTTCCGCGCCCGGAATTTCCACTGGCAGTGCCCAGCATGTAATGCGTGGGAATCCCTATCACCTGAAACCAAAGAATCTGCTGTATGACCGATCCCAAGATTATCGTTGCCCTGGATTATGCTGATGCTCCCAGCGCCCTTGCCTTAGCCAAACAACTTGACCCCAAGCTTTGCAAGCTCAAAATCGGCAAGGAACTGTTCACAGCAGCGGGACCACAACTGGTAGAACAACTGGTAGGCCTGGGCTTCCCTGTTTTTCTGGATCTCAAGTTTCACGATATCCCCAACACTGTGGCCAAGGCTTGTGAGGCAGCAAGCAAACTGGGGGTATGGATGCTGAATGTACATGCGTCCGGTGGCAGCAAGATGATGGAAGCCGCGCGAGAAGGCGTTGCCCGTAGCGGTCATTCGCCCTTGCTCATCGCCGTCACCGTGCTTACCAGCATGGACCAAGCCGGGTTGCAACAACTCGGCGTCCACGCGCCGATTGAACAACATGTGCTGCACCTGGCCACATTGGCCCAACAGTCTGGGCTTGATGGCGTTGTCTGCTCAGCGCAGGAAGCCCCACTGCTACGACGAAACCTGGGCAGTGAATTCTGCCTCGTCACCCCCGGTATTCGTCCCGCGGATGCCAGCCTGGATGACCAATCACGCGTCGTCACCCCACCACAAGCGCTCGCCATGGGCTCCAGCTATCTGGTCATTGGTCGCCCGATTACCAAAGCAAGCGATCCACTAGCCGCTTTAACCCTCATTCACCAATCTATACAGCAATAACTCCTAGGCTTGTTTCATGATTTTCATGGAGCATTTTCCATGATTTTCCTTAACACAAGCTCATCCTTAGCAGGCTTATGATGGAGTTGTTCGCCAGCGATGGCGGGCATAAAACCAATAACCATGTTCAAGGGGAGATTCATCATGAAGAAATCATTGTGGGCTGCAATCCTGCTATCGCTGGGCCTGTCATTCAGCGCCATGGCAGCTGTTGATCTCAATACCGCATCTGTCACAGAACTCGAATCAGTTAAGGGCATTGGCCCGGCCAAGGCTCAAGCAATTGTTGACTATCGCAAATCCCATGGCGGATTTAAGACTGTGGATGAGCTTGATAATGTGAAAGGGTTTGGCAAAAAGAGTGTCGATAATTTACGCAGTGAATTATCAGTAGGAAAATCTGCTAAAGCCCCTGCTGCCAAGCCAGAAAAGAAAACTAACTAAAAATTCTCACAAAAAAATCCCCGCCTCTAGCGGGGATTTTTACATCATCTCAATATGTCTATTATTTGACACGCATTCCCGGTGCCGCACCACTATCCGGCGACAAGATAAATGGCCCACCTCGCTCATCGCTCGCTGCCAGCACCATACCTTCTGACAAGCCAAACTTCATCTTGCGGGGAGCCAGGTTAGCCACCATCACGGTCAAACGACCCTTCAGGCTTTCAGGGTCGTAGGCAGATTTGATGCCTGCAAACACTTGGCGTGGCTTATCTTCACCAATATCCAAGCTCAACCTGAGCAATTTTTCTGCCCCTTCAACATGCTCCGCATTGGCAATGCGGGCAATACGTAAATCTACCTTGGTAAAATCATCAATCGAGATATACGACTCCTCTAATGAGGACTCTGGAGTAGCCTGCTGTTGCGCCGGCACTGGAGCCGCTTGAGATTGCAATGACTCTTTATTGGCTGCCACCATCGCCTCGACGTGCTTGGGATCAATACGAGTGATCAGATGTTGATATGCCTGGATTTGGTGACCAGCGGGTAATGGACAATTAATATCTGCCCAAGTCAATGGGGCAATATTGAGGAATGCTTCAATAGATTGCGCCAATCCTGGCAAAACCGGCTTGAGGTACAAAGTGAGTAGGCGGAATATTTCCAGGGCAGCAGAGCAGACTTCATGCAGCGCCTCTGCTTGCTCGGGATGCTTGGCCATATCCCATGGCGCATGCTCTGCCACATAGGCATTGGCCTTGTCCGCCAGTGCCATGATGTCACGCAAGGCGCGTGCGGTATCACGATTGGCAAAACTGTCATGAATGCCATTCGCAGCAGCACGCAACTCAGCGATCACTGCATTTTCTCCTACGGCACCCAACTTGCTATCAAAGCGCTTGGCAATGAAGCCAGCAGTACGGCTGGCAATGTTGATGTACTTGCCTACCAGATCGCTATTCACGCGCGCGACGAAATCTTCAAGGTTGAGGTCAATATCCTCCATGGTACCGTTGAGTTTAGCCGCATAGTAATAACGCAAGTATTCGGGGTTCTTCACATGATCAAGATAGCTACGTGCCGTGATGAAGGTACCTCGTGACTTAGACATTTTTTCGCCGTTCACCGTGAGGAAACCGTGGGCGAAGATTTGCGTAGGCTGACGATAGCCGGAAAACTTCAATGTGGCAGGCCAGAACAAGGCATGGAAGTACAGGATATCCTTGCCTATGAAGTGATACAACTCGGCTTGGCTATCTGGCTTCCAGTATTCGTCAAAATCCAGGCCTGCGCGTGTTGCCAGGTTCTTGAAACTTGCCATGTAGCCGATAGGCGCATCCAGCCAGACATAGAAATACTTGCCTGGAGCATCAGGAATCTCGAAGCCGAAATATGGCGCATCACGGGAAATGTCCCAATCCGAAAGACCGGACTCAAACCACTCCCCCATCTTGTTGGCAGCTTCAAGCTGCAAAGTGCCAGAACGTGTCCATTGCTTGAGGAAATCCTCACACTCGCTCAACTTGAAGAAATAATGCTCGGTTTCCTTGCGCACCGGTGTGGCACCTGATACAGCAGAATAAGGACTGATCAACTCGGTCGGGCTATAAGTCGTTCCACATACTTCACAGGAGTCACCGTATTGATCCTTGGCATGACATTTTGGACATTCACCTTTGATAAAGCGATCAGGCAAGAACATGTTCTTCACTGGATCGTAATACTGCTCTATCGTGCGTGTCGCGATCTTGTCATTCGCCTTGAGTTCGCGATAAATACGGCCAGACAACTCGCGATTCTCCTCGGAGTTGGTCGAATAGTAATTATCAAAAGCAACGAGAAAATCGGTGAAGTCAGCATAGTGCTCGCTATGCACCCGGCTGATGAGCTCTTCCGGTGTAATACCTTCCTTTTCAGCACGCAACATGATGGGCGTGCCATGAGTATCATCCGCACAGACGTAATGCACGGTATTGCCTTGCATCTTCTGGAACCTCACCCAGACATCGCTCTGCACGTATTCCACCATATGACCAAGGTGGATGCTGCCATTGGCATAAGGCAAGGCAGAGGTAACCAGTAATTTGCGTGGTGCATTCGAAGAATTAGCGGGGATATTTCCAGACATAGTCATCAACTAACAGGCAACAAATAGAATCTCTTATTCTAACAAACTGCCAGGGTTTCACATAAGCAATCCGCATGCGCTAGAATGTCCCGTCCAACGAATTTGCAGGAACCCCCATGCCACTTACCGAATCCCAGGTGCAAGATACCCTTCGTACCGTGATTGACCCCAATACGGGCAAAGACTTAGTGAGCAGTAAATCTGCACGCCAAATTGCCATCAACGGCAGTCATGTTTCGGTCGACATTGTGCTTGACTACCCCGCGCAGAGCATTCTGGCGAATATCCGGGACTTGGTCACACAGGCAGTCAAGACGTTACCCGAGGTCGATAACGTCACGGTTGGCGTTACCAGCCGTATCGTTTCGCACAAGGTGCAACGTGGCGTTCAACTCATTCCCAACGTCAAAAATATTATCGCGGTCGCATCGGGTAAGGGCGGCGTTGGCAAATCCACGACAGCAGTCAACCTGGCCTTGGCTCTAGCCACCGAGGGTGCACGCGTCGGCATTCTTGATGCCGATATTTATGGCCCGTCGCAACCACAAATGCTGGGGCTAAAAGGTACGCCAGAAAGCACAGATGGAAAAAGCATGGAGCCGCTTGAGCACTATGGTGTACAGGCAATGTCCATTGGTTTCCTCGTCGATGTCGATACTCCGATGGTCTGGCGTGGGCCCATGGTAGTCGGCGCATTGGAGCAGCTACTGCGGGACACACGCTGGAAAGACCTGGATTATCTGGTCGTCGACCTACCACCGGGCACAGGGGATATCCAGCTCACCTTGGCACAGAAAGTGCCGGTCACTGGCGCCATCATCGTCACCACACCACAGGACATTGCACTGCTGGATGCACGCAAGGGGCTCAAAATGTTCGAAAAAGTGGGTATTCCGATACTCGGTATTGTCGAGAACATGAGCACGCACATCTGCTCACAATGTGGACATGAAGAACATATCTTCGGCACTGGCGGTGCGGCAAAAATGTGCGCTGACTACAACAGCGAACTCTTAGGCAGCCTACCGCTGGATATCCGTATCCGCGAAGAAACCGATAGCGGCAAACCTACCGTAGTCGCCGACCCGACAGGCCAGATTGCCAACACTTACAAATCTATCGCTCGCCGCGCCGCAGTCAAGCTTGCCGCCTTAAGCCAGGATTACAGCAGCAAGTTCCCCAACATCGTTATCCAGAAGACTTAAATGATAAAGGCCCTACCGGGCCTTTATTCTATTCACAGCATGCCGAGCCTCCCAAAAAGGCACGGCATAGCTCCGCTATAGGTTCACGCCAAAAATGTAAACATCCACGCCATTCTTGGGCTTGATCAGGCTGGCTGGAATAGGCTCACCACGCCGCCAGTTATCGACTGCGTCCTGCTTACCTGCCCCAGTCACAAAGAAGATCACCTCATGCGCCTGGCCCAAGCGGGCAGCACTAATGGAGACCCGCTCTGGCGGCGGCTTGGGTGCGCCAAACACGGGCACGGCAGCTTGGGCATCATCCCAAGTATGGCCAGGGAATAAGCTGGCAGTATGACCATCTTCGCCCAACCCCAATAAGACCAAGTCGAAGTTACCCAAATCAGCCAAAGTTTGGCTATAGGATTGAGCAGCTTCAACAGGGCCACGCTCAGCGGGAATGTCATGAATCTGTGATGAAGGGATCGCCACATGCTTGAGCCAAGCCTCATGTGCCATCAGGCTATTGCGTTCCTCGTGCTCTGGCGGCAGGCAACGATCATCACCATAGAACACATGCCATTTGCTCCAATCGGTTTCTATCTGAGGCAACAATTGATAGATACTCTTAGGGGTGCTACCGCCTGCCAATACAATACTGAACTTGCCATGTCCGGCAATCGCATTACGCGCAGCTGCTTCAATATGCTCGACTGCGCTACTGTTAAGAGCCTCTTGTGCCGTATACACCTGCCATCGACTCACCTGGCCATTGACCACCAGGGACTGTGTTGTATTTTGCATGATATAAAACCTTCACGTTATAATTGCTGGGCTGTATCTTGAGAATTTTAACATTATCAACCCCGGCCCATCTCATCAAAAATCGGTCTTGCCCAAAAGGCAGCACAGATCCATGCAGATGGCATCATCCTCATCAAGGAAATATTCAATGAAACTTGCAATCATCGGCCTAGGAAAAATGGGTGGCAACATGGCGCGCCGCCTCCTGAAAAATGGTATTGAAGTCGTCGGTTTTGACTTCAATCAGGATGCTGTTAACCAGATATCCCAGACCAACGGCATGATTCCAGCCAGCTCCGTCGCAGATGCGGTATCCAAGTTATCTGGCGAACCCAAGAAAATCGTGTGGATTATGCTGCCTAGCGGCGAAATCACCGAAAACCAGATCAAGGATTTGGTTCCCTTGCTGGATAAGGGCGACATCATCATCGATGGCGGCAACTCAAACTACAAGCATAGCCAACGCCGTGGTGCATGGCTGGCAGAGCAAGGCATTGATTTCATTGACTGCGGTACTTCCGGTGGGGTCTGGGGTTTAGAGAATGGCTACTGCCTGATGTACGGTGGCACCAAGGAAGCAGCTGACACCATTGAGCCTATCGCCAAAGCACTGACTCATGAAGACCGTGGGTGGGCACATGTAGGCCCGATTGGCTCTGGTCACTTCACCAAGATGATCCACAACGGCATCGAATACGGCATGATGCAGGCATTTGCTGAAGGCTTGGACCTGCTCAAGGGTAAGGAAGAATTCAACCTGGACTTGGCCCAGATTACCGAGCTCTGGCGCCATGGTTCTGTCGTGCGTAGCTGGCTGCTGGATCTCACTGCTGAAGCCTTGGCGCATGACCAAGAATTGTCCTCGATTGCCCCTTATGTTGCTGACTCTGGCGAAGGTCGTTGGACCGTGGTTGAAGCCGTGGATCAAGGTGTAGCAGCACCTGTGCTAACCGTGGCATTGCAAGCACGCTTCAGAAGCCAGGATTCCAAGGGTTATAGCTACAAATTGTTGTCGCTGATGCGCAATGCCTTCGGTGGCCACGCCGTCAAGACCAAGTAATAAAACTAAAGGCCATGCAGCACTGCATGGCCTCCATGACCAACCTGATTAGAGAACACTGAATGAAAGTCATAGACCCCTGTACCCTCGTTCTGTTTGGTGCGAGCGGCAACCTCTCCCGCATCAAGCTCATGCCTGGCCTGTTCCGTCTTGACCAAGCAGGTCGCTTGCCCGAGAAGATGGCCATCCTTTCCGTTGGCCGCAGCCAGGTGTCCCGCGAGGCATGGCTTGCCGACATCAAGGGCATGCTGGATGCCAAGTTCAAAAATGGCTATGACCAGGCAGTGTTCGAGCGTTTTATCGAGCGCCATCATTACCATGCCAATCCACCGGATGATGCAACCTCCTTCACCCGCCTGAAGGAAACCTTGTCGAACGAAGCTGTGTTTCCACAAAACCTGGCCTACTTCCTTTCCGTGCGCCCTTCCGACTTCGCCACCATCGTTGAGCAATTGGCTGGCGTCGGCCTGACCCAGGAAGACAAGTACTGGCGCCGTGTTGTGGTGGAAAAGCCATTTGGCACTGATTTGAAGACTGCGCAAGAGCTGCAATCCTCGATCACCAAGCACCTCAAGGAAAGCCAGATCTACCGTATCGATCACTACCTTGGCAAATCTGCATTGCAGAACATTATGCTGCAACGCTTTGCCAATACCATCCTCGAACCATTGTGGAACAAGGATTACATCGACCACGTACAGATCACCAACACCGAGCAGCTTGGCGTGGGTGAGCGTACCCAGTTCTATGACGCCACTGGTGCGCTGCGTGACATGATCCAGAGTCATGTGCTGCAGACCCTGGCCCTGACCGCTATGGAACAACCAGCTTCCTTGAGCCCGGACGACATCCGCGCCGAAAAGATCAAGGTACTGGAAGCCATTCGCCCTATCCCGGTCAGCAAGCTGGAAAAGAATGCGTTCCGTGCGCAATATTCCGCTGGTGAAGTAAAGGGCGAAAAAGTCCCTGGCTATCTGGAAGAACTCGGCGATAGCAGCAGCGTGGTAGAAACCTATGCTGCCCTCAAGCTATTTATCGACAATCCGCGCTGGGAAGGCGTGCCCTTCTACATCCGCACCGCCAAGCGCTTGCACGAAGCTGATACGCGCATCTCCATCCGTTTCAAGAAAGCCCCGCTGCAACTGGGCAAAGGCCAGGATCAAAACTGGCTCATCATCGGCATCCAACCACGTGAATGCATCAAGCTGGAAATCCAGTCCAAGATTCCTGGTCTGGATATTGCCACCCGCACCATTGAGCTGGATGGTGCAAATCGCCAAGAAGGCGACGAAACCATTGATGCCTACGAGGCCTTGCTGCTTAACCTGATGGAAGGCGACAACTCGCTCTACCTGCACATCAGTGAAGTAGAAGCACAATGGCGCCTGGTTGATCCAGTGATTGAAGCCTGGGCCAAGGATCGCAAGCCTGTGCACCAATATCCTGCTGGCAGCAGCGACCCTGAAGCTTCCAAGGTGATTTTCGAGCATGAAGATCAGTTCTGGCGCTACAGCATTGCGCTGGGCGGCGACCAACAGTAATTCATTCTGATGACGAAACAAAGCGGAGTGCTAACACTCCGCTTTTTGTCTTTCCAGCGAAAGAGATTGCAATGAGCATAAAATCCGACAAGTGGATACGCCGCATGGCAGAGCAACACGGCATGATAGAGCCATTCGAGCCTAACCTGATCCGTGAAGTAAACGGCGAAAAAATCGTCTCCTATGGCACCTCGAGCTATGGCTACGATATTCGTTGCGCTGATGAGTTTAAGGTATTCACCAACATCAACAGCACCATCGTCGACCCTAAGAATTTCGATCCCAATTCCTTTGTCGAATTCAAGAATGATTTCTGCATCATTCCGCCAAACTCCTTTGCACTGGCACGCACGGTCGAATATTTCCGTATTCCCCGCAGCGTACTGACGGTGTGCTTGGGTAAGTCCACCTACGCGCGATGTGGCATCATCGTCAACGTAACTCCGTTCGAGCCAGAATGGGAAGGTTATGTGACACTGGAGTTCAGTAACACCACCCCGCTGCCAGCCAAGATTTATGCCGGTGAAGGATGTGCTCAAGTATTGTTCTTGGAATCAGACGAAGAATGCGAGACCTCTTATAAAGATAGAGGTGGTAAATACCAAGGCCAAGTAGGCGTCACGTTACCCAAGATCTGATTTACGCCAATACACTCAGTCGCGCCTTTGTCATATCCAGCGCAATTGAGTGTGTTATATTCCGCTTTTTTAATTACCCCCTAGGCTGCCTTCAGGAGGCCTCATGAAATTTCGCTTTCCAGTCGTCATCATTGACGAAGATTTCCGCTCAGAAAACTCTTCAGGCCTGGGCATTCGCGTGCTCGCCAAAGCTATTGAGGACGAAGGCTTTGAAGTATTGGGCGTGACCAGCTATGGCGACCTCACTTCGTTTGCCCAGCAGCAAAGCCGTGCTTCTGCTTTTATCCTGTCGATTGATGATGAGGAATTCGTTGAGGAGTCTCCTCATGCGCTGGAGAACCTGCGTAATTTTGTTGACGAAATCCGCTTCCGCAACGAAGAAATTCCCATCTTCCTGCACGGTGAAACCCGCACATCGCGCCATATTCCCAATGAGATTCTGCGCGAATTGAATGGCTTCATCCATATGTTTGAGGATACGCCGGAGTTTGTCGCACGCTATATCGTGCGTGAAGCGCGTACCTACCTGGATAGCCTCCCACCACCTTTTTTCCGCGCGTTGACCCATTATGCAGCAGATGGCTCTTATTCCTGGCATTGCCCTGGACACTCAGGCGGTGTCGCCTTCCTGAAGTCGCCAGTCGGCCAGATGTTCCACCAGTTTTTCGGCGAGAACATGCTGCGCGCGGACGTCTGCAATGCAGTGGACGAACTCGGCCAACTGCTGGACCACACCGGCCCGGTAGCCGCTTCGGAACGTAATGCCGCGCGCATTTTCAATTGCGACCATCTTTACTTCGTCACCAATGGCACTTCCACTTCCAACAAGATCGTGTGGAACTCCACCGTTGCTCCAGGCGACGTCGTCATTGTTGACCGTAACTGCCACAAGTCGGTGTTGCACTCCATCATCATGACTGGCGCGATTCCCATCTTCCTCATGCCGACGCGCAATCATTTCGGCATTATTGGGCCTATTCCCAAGGCAGAATTCTCCTGGGAAAACATCCAGAAAAAACTGGAAGCCAACCCATTCATCGGCGACAAAACGGTCAAGCCACGTGTGCTGACCATCACGCAATCTACCTATGATGGCGTGCTATACAACGTCGAGGAAATTAAGGAAATGCTGGATGGCAAGATTGATACCCTGCATTTCGACGAGGCCTGGCTGCCACATGCCACCTTCCACGACTTCTATGGCGATTACCATGCCATCGGCGCAGATCGTCCGCGTTGCAAGGAATCCATGGTGTTCTCTACCCAATCCACGCACAAATTGCTCGCTGGCCTGAGCCAGGCTTCGCAGATATTGGTGCAAGACGCGCAGGATATTCAACTGGATAGAGACCTCTTCAACGAGGCTTATCTGATGCACACTTCAACCAGCCCGCAATACTCCATTATCGCCAGCTGTGATGTTGCGGCTGCCATGATGGAAGCGCCCGGTGGTACTGCCCTGGTGGAAGAATCCATCATGGAAGCCCTGGACTTCCGCCGTGCCATGCGCAAGGTAGATGAGGAATGGGGCGCAGACTGGTGGTTCAAGGTCTGGGGACCAGATGACCTTTCCGAAGAAGGGATTGAAGAGCGCGAATCCTGGATGCTGAAGGCTGGCGAACGCTGGCACGGGTTTGGCAATCTGGCCGAAGGCTTCAATATGCTCGACCCGATCAAGGCGACCATCATCACGCCAGGATTGGATGTAGATGGTGCATTCTCCGACGACATCGGCATACCAGCCGCGATCGTGACCAAGTACTTGGCCGAACATGGCGTTATCGTGGAGAAAACCGGCCTCTATTCCTTCTTCATCATGTTTACCATCGGCATCACCAAAGGCCGCTGGAATACCATGGTGACGGCATTGCAGCAGTTTAAGGACGATTACGACAAAAACCAGCCACTATGGAAGGTTTTGCCAGAGTTTATCGCCAAGCATCCGCGCTACGAACGGATTGGCCTGCGGGATTTATGCACCCAGATTCATGAAATATATAAAGCCAATGACGTGGCAAGACTGACCACCGAAATGTATTTGTCCAACATGATTCCGGCCATGAAGCCTACCGATGCTTTTGCCAAGGTGGCGCATCGCAAGATCGACCGCGTACTGATCGATGAACTGGAAGGCCGTATCACCGCTGTCTTGTTGACCCCTTACCCACCAGGTATTCCACTACTGATTCCAGGCGAGCGCTTTAACAAGGTCATCATCAACTACTTGCGTTTTGCCCGTGAGTTCAACGAGCGCTTCCCTGGATTCGAGACAGATGTACACGGCTTGGTGAAGGAAGTGGTCGATGGCAAGGCCCACTACTATGTAGATTGCGTCGCCAATTAAATGTGACTCACTGAAGTTGCCGGCCTCCCCGGTAACTTCAGGATGAGCTTAATGATCAGGCTATTTATTTCCTGCGTTCGTAGGTTACATAGCGAAACGGCAAGCCTTTCGCACTGATTGACTCCTCTCGTGATACCTCTTGCCAATCCTGCAAATCGAACTCGGGCAAGAAGGCATCACCTGTAAACTCTGCCTCAATCTCAGTGATATACAGGCGATCGGCCAGCTTCAAGCCAACTTGATACAATTCCGCGCCACCAATCAGGAAGGCTTCGTTATCATTGGCTGCCAAGGCGATTGCCTGCTCCAGGCTGTTGGCGATCAATGCGCCTGGCACTTCATAGGCCTGATTACGCGTCACGATGACGGTAGTACGGTCTGGCAATAAGCGATTCAAGGACTCATAAGTCTTGCGCCCCATGATGATATGGTGCCCTGTTGTCAGGGCACGAAAGCGTTTGAGATCCTCCGGCAAATGCCAGGGCAAGGTATTGTTGAAGCCAATGACACGATTCTGTGCCACGGCCACGATAAGAGAGAGTTTAGCCATGGCTCTATTATACTTGGAGTTATCTCTCGGAGCCTTGTAGGACAAGCACCGTCTGCCCCTCATAAATGAGATAGTTTAAGATGAGGGCCGAATGCCGTGGTTTACCTCATCATTCAAGCATCGCTAACGAAAGAAACGGAACCCAAGTTTTGCAGATTGCCTACCCAAAATCCTTTCTCAAGCTACTACTCATTGGCTTTGCCCTAGCCATGCTGCCACTGTTGTTTGCTTTTGGTAATGCAGCCCTTTACCTTGACCGTCTGGCAACCCAAAGCCGCGATACAGTGACCCAAGCCGTGCAGGCTACCCGTGCCAGCCGCGCGCTCGTGGAGCAGATCACTTTTATGGAGCGTAGTGCCAGGCAATATTTCGTCCTGGAAGATGCACTCTTGCTGGAAAATTACGAGAAAGCCCACGAGAAATTTGTAGACGCATGGCAAGACCTTGATCAACTGCCGATGACCAATAGGCAGAAACATGCGTTGATCCAGCTCTCCAGTGAAGAACTATCTCTCTTTCAGAGCGTTGTTCATCCGGCTAATCCTGCTCCTCTGATTGAAGAAACCGTGGATCGCTTTGCCGACCTGACCGCCAAGGCCCAGAATATCTTGGACGAAAACAATCGCCAGATTGACCGTGAATCCGCCATTCTCGCAGAGACTGCCGAACGCACGCAGCAGATCATGCTCTGGCAAACCCTCACGCTCATTCCGGTTGCCTTGTTGGTCGCCTTAATGATCACCTTCCTGGTAGCACAGCCAATCAGGCGTATGGATGCGGCTATTCGCAAGCTTGGTGAGGGAGACTATACCGAGCCTATCAGTATTGACGGCCCAGGGGACCTGCGTAACCTAGGCGAGCGCCTGGATTGGCTACGTGCACAATTGAATGAGCTGGATCAGCAAAAACAACGCTTTCTGCGCAATGTATCTCATGAGCTCAAAACCCCACTCACGGCCATTCGTGAAGGTAGCGAGTTGCTTGGTGACGAAGTGGGTGGCACTCTCACACCACAACAGCGCGAGATTGCCGGCATACTGCGTGAAAGCAGTTTGCGCCTGCAAAAAATGATAGAAAACCTACTGAACTATACTGCCGTGCAATTTCATGCACCTCAGTTAAAACTAGAGCCCATCGCACTGACCAAGCTTGCAGAAGATATCTTGGCTGATTATTCACTGACCATCAGCAACAAGAATATTGGCATCCAACGTGATTTTTTCCCCACCGAGATTATGGGGGATCACGAAAAAATCCATTCTGTATTCGATAACCTAGTGTCGAATGCCATCAAATATACTTCGCCATCCAGCAACATCCGTATCAGTATTACGCACCAAGCTGATCATGCCATCATCGAAGTACATGATGGCGGCCCTGGTGTCATGTCAGCGGATAAAGCCAAGTTATTCGATCCTTTCTACCGTGGTGATAGTGTGTATGAAAGCCTGGTCAGTGGTAGCGGCCTGGGACTTTCCATCGCCAAGGAATACGTAGATGCCCATGGTGGCGAAATCATTTTATTGCCCTCGGAACACGGAGCACACTTCCGCGTTTCCCTCCCCTTGAAAGCTGTCACTGCATGAATTCCAAACACTTAATTTCCCTTGCCATCGCAGGCACCCTGCTAAACGCATGTGCCCACCAGCCACAATCAACGGGCACTCTTGAGAAAACCTCATCGCCCACTGCAGTCTCACAGGTGAATAGCCATAAGGAACACCACACTGAGCCCAACCTGCTGGAATTCATCAGCAACTTTTCTGAATTATCGTTAGAGCTGCAAAAAAAGGAATTAGCGGCAGCCTTGCAAAAAACCAGCAATAACAATAATGACTTACAACAAAAAACCCGGGTAGCCATTATCTATTCGGTCCCTGGCAGCAAGTTACGAGACCCGCTCAAGGCACAACCTTTGCTTGATGAGTTGGCGCGTGAAAAACAGCTGAGCAAGGAAGAAAGCGCTATCGTGTCCATCCTCCGTGACAATGCAGCGGAAACAACCAAGCTCAACCAACGCTTACGTGAAGAACTGCGCCGTGCAGAAGAAAACCAGCAAAAAGCCAATGGTTTGCAGCAAAAGCTGGATGATCTCAAAAAAATTGAAAGGACCATGATGCAGAAATCGCTGAAAGATCCTAACCGGAGTGGGAGTAAATGACTGAAGTAGTAAAGAAAATACTAACTGTTGATGATGACCCAGACATCCTCAAGCTGATGGGCATGCGGCTCAAGGCAGCTGGTTACCAGGTCGTGACTGCAACCAATGCAGAAGAGGCACTGTCGCAAATTGCCATCAGCCGCCCTAGCCTGGTCATTACGGATTTGCGCATGCCTGGCATGGATGGCTTGGCTCTGTTCGATGTCATCCATAAGTCCGACCCATCTCTTCCCGTCATCATGGTGACCGCCCATGGTTCCATTCCTGAAGCAGTCGACGCAACCCAACGCGGTGTTTTTGGCTTTCTAACCAAGCCATTTGACAGCAAATCATTGCTCCAGCAAGTAGAGGCTGCATTACGTGTTGGCACAGGGGCATTACAGAACCATGCCGAAGATGGAGACAACGAGTGGCGTAAGAGCATCGTCACCCGTAGCCCGCAGATGGAAAACCTGCTTGGGCAAGCCAAACTCATGGCAATTTCTGATGCCAGCGTATTTATCCAAGGTGAAAGTGGTACTGGCAAGGAACTGCTTGCCCGTGCCATTCACCAAGCCAGCCCTCGCCGGGATAAACCTTTTGTTGCCATCAACTGCGGCGCTATTCCCGAGGCTTTGCTGGAATCCGAATTATTTGGTCATAGCAAAGGCGCTTTCACAGGCGCATTGCGTGATCATAAAGGCCTCTTTCAAACGGCTGATGGCGGCACCCTGTTTCTGGATGAAATCGGCGACATGCCCTTACCCTTACAGGTCAAGTTACTGCGCGCATTACAAGAGCGTGCGATTCGCCCTGTAGGGTCAAGTACAAGTATTCACATTGATGTAAGGGTCATTTCTGCCACCCACCGTAATCTTGCAGAAGAAATGAAATCCGGTCGTTTCCGGGAGGATCTCTACTATCGCATCAATGTGGTCGGTCTTGAAATTCCTGCCTTGGCGGCACGTCGCGAAGATATCTCGCTGTTGGCTAATAATTTCCTCAATGAGCTGACCACCAAATATCGCAAGAAACTCAATGGCTTTGCTCCCGAGGCACTTGAACTGCTCATTGCCGCCCCATGGCCAGGCAATGTGCGTCAGTTGCAGAATATCGTTGAGCAGACCGTCGTACTCTGTACCACGCCACTGATTCCAGCCACATTGGTACAAAAAGCCTTGCAAGAGGATATTGGCGGGATCGTGCCATTTGAGGTGGCACGCAAAAACTTTGAGCGTGACTATCTGGTGAAATTACTCAAGGCCACTAATGGCGGCGTCACACAAGCCGCCCGGCTGGCGCAACGTAATCGCACAGAGTTCTATAAGCTATTGCAACGTCATCAATTGACGCCTGCGTTGTTCAAGCACGACAACACCACAAACTAACGTCTCTCTTCGGAGACGTATTTTTCCATTAAAATTCAATACGTTAATAAAAAATCATGCAATCTGTCTCACTTTTGAGACAGATTGCATGATTAACAATGTCTTAAAAATAACCATATCCCATTGATTTAAAATAATTAATTAAAGTTGGCACACTCTTCGCTATATATTAATCAAATATTTCGGCTGCAAACACCAAGTAAAACCAAGTCGGAGATGTACGAAGATATGCAATCCAATATTAAAAAAACACATCCAATGGTCCTCGTCGCTGCAACGGCTTTGACCATATTCAGCCTAGTTGGTAGCGCTGCCATCACCGGGCTTATTCCAGTCGCTCACACATATCGTCCTGACCTTGCACAGGAGTTGATTACTGACCCAAATGCAGCAATGGTGATTAGCAATACGCTTAATCAGGCAAAAGACCGCTCCCCCCGTGAGAATGGCGCGAGTCTTGGCGCATGCTCAGATTGTGGCATCGTGGTATCGATCCGCTCTTTTGAAAACAAAATGAAGAATTATCAAGTCAGTGAAAAAACTTCTGAGGCAACTTATCTGATCAAGATCAAGATGGGTAATGGTCTGCTTCACACCATTACACAATACAGTACACCGCGCTACTCTGTAGGAGACAATGTCAGACTCAAGAGTGGACGGTTAGTTAGTGCATAGCATGCATTGAGTCTCCAAGCTCCTCATAGCAGGCCTTTATCCTCCCCGAGAAGGTCTGTTTTTTTTATTCAAAAATAAAGCCCCGTATTTACGGGGCTTTATTTTATCTACCTAGCGATACCAATCACGCTATCTTCCTAGGCTGTCGTATTAATATTTTGCCCCAAATGTTCAGGCAAGCTGGCAGCCGGCGGAGATGGTAAGGCTTGCAACAAAGCCAGAGCATTGGCTGAACTAATATCCATCGCTTTTTTCAATACAGTCGTACTCACCTCCTGCTGCAAGCGCGTGGCTGCAAGATCAGTGGCAACGCTGGCAATAGCAGTCACATCCATAGACACGGTTCCAATTCATAACAATCAATACACTTTATTAACGGCAACATAGACAATAAATAAAGGTATACCCTTGGATAGGACAACATAATCAATGGACAAAAAAAACGCCCCCGAAGGAGCGTTGTCGACTGTCCGTCCAGTCAAAACCTAAACTGATTATTCTTTGCCAATCTGGTAGAACTCTTGGTTAGCTTCTACGATTTTGCCAGTGGTAGCATCCACTTCAACCTTGAATTCCTTGCCATCTTTGGTCTTGATATCAAACTCATAGGATGCTGCGCCATCTGGTTCGATTTCATATTCTACTTCTACAATTTCACCGGGATAAGCGGCCAATGCTGTCTTACGTGCATCTGCCTCGCTCACCTTTTGTTTGGCCTTGAATAATGGATGATCGGCAGAATCAACTTCTTGCTCTACTTCCACTACCTTACCAGTGTTTGCATCACATTCTACATCCCAAGCATTGCCATCACTCGTCTCAATGTCAAATTCGTACATGGGAGTCTTACCTTCCAGCTTGTATTCAACCTTAACTACATTGCCAGATTTAGCTTTAAGCGCAGCTTGCAAACAAGTTTCCAAGCTTACCTTACCCTTGGGGAAATGATGGTCTGCCAATGCCAAACCACTGGATAAGACTAAAGCCAATGTACTGATACCAACTACGATTTTTGTCATTATTGATCTCCATTATAGTGATGAATGGTGGCAATTATAGCTGAACAAACAAAAATCGGGAAAAAATCCCATACCACATAAGGATAAAAACACAATTTACACCTTACATTTTCCCGTCAATACCATTTCAGTCATCTGTTGTGCATCCACTGGATGACTGAACAAATAGCCTTGCACCATGTCGCTACCCTGCTCAAGCAGGAACTGCAACTGCGCCTTGGTTTCCACCCCTTCTGCAACCACCTCAAGCTTCAAGCTATGCGCCATCTGGATGGTGGCAGTGGTAATCGCCACATCATCGGCATCACGTGGAATATCGCGGATAAAGCTACGATCAATCTTGAGTCGGCTGACTGGAAAGCGCTTAAGATACGCCATGGAAGAATAACCCGTACCAAAGTCGTCGATCGCCAGGTGCACGCCCATGGATTTTAAGTCTGCCAAGCGAGTAATCGTCGTCTCCGCATCTTCCATGAGTACCGTTTCAGTAATTTCCAACTCAAGCAGACTACTGTCCATGCCAGTTTGCTCAATAATCTTGGTGACTGTATTCACCAGAGACTCCTGACGAAACTGGCGACCAGAAAGGTTGACACTCATGCGTAGAGTAGCTCCCAGGCTCTTCCATTCCATTGCCTGCTTGCAAGCTTCTTCCAGCGCCCATTCGCCAATACGCACAATCAGACCAGTTTCCTCGGCCACAGGAATAAAGCTGCTCGGATGCAACATGCCGCGCTGAGGATGATGCCAGCGTATCAAAGCCTCTACACCCACTAGTGTTTGATCTGGCAAGCTATACTGTGGTTGATAGTAAAGCTCAAATTGCCTCTCTTCCAAAGCAACGCGCATTTCTGTTTCGAGAATCAAGCGTGTTGAGCTTTTGTGATGCATTTCTGCCGAGAACATCTGGAAATTATTCTTGCCGCGGCTCTTGGCGTAGTACATTGCAGCATCAGCATCGCGTAGCAAATGGGCAGCATCTTCTCCATCATATGGGTAGAGACTGGCGCCAATACTGACACCGATATAGAAATTCCGGTCATTCAATATGATAGGTTGCGCCAATGTACGGATAAACCGGTTGGCAACAGCATCAACATTCTCAACATCTGCCGGCTGGTCAAGGATCATGGCAAACTCATCGCCACCCACGCGATAAACCGTGTCTTTACCTCCCGCAGCAGATACCAGGCGCTGGGCTACAAGATGCAGAAGCTTGTCTCCCACATCGTGCCCCAAAGTATCGTTAATCACCTTGAAATCATCCAGGTCGAATACCAGCAAAGCGAGTACCGTATTGCGCTGGCGGGCATTTTCCAGCAGTGAATGAAAACGTCCATTGAAAGCATGCCGATTTGGCAGATCAGTCACCGTGTCATAATTGGCCAGAAAACCTGCTCGCTCCTCGGCCTTCAGCATCGCCCGTTGCAATCGACTCAACAGCAACGCGGCAGCGAACAAGGTCACCAGCATGACCGTGACAGTAGTGCCGATATACCAAAGTAATTGGCGATACAAGCCTTTCATATTGGATCGCATGTACAGCATTCCCACTTGCATCTCACCATAGATGACGGGTTGCCATATTTCGCTTTTGTGCAAGTCAGTCTGGTGCTGTGCTTGCGTCTTGATCCGCACCTTAGGCGCGTGAGGCAAGCTTCCACGTCTGGCATACTCAGCAAACTGGTTTTTGTGCATGTCATACAACACAGCTGCATCTATTTCGGGGGCATCCGCCAAACTGGCTAATACCTCATTGGCCTCCACGCGTTCACCGTGCAGCAATGATCGCGCAAGATTACTTGCCATGATGTGCATCTGAACCTGCATGGTATTCGTCATGTTATGACGAAGCGATGCATACTCCATGCTGATCAAGGTCACAGTAGCCACCAACAGGGCAAGGCCAACGGCAATAATGTGCGCCATCCTTAGTCTGGGCGGCACAGAGTGGTGATGTTGAGGAAGCATGAATAACTACGATCGTGAATAGTGAAGCGGGCAGATTGATACTGGATTATCGGGGCGCAACAAGTAACGCCTACATGAAAACAGCATGAAGGAAAGATAGCATCATGATTTCAACACTAAGAATTACACAGCAACAGGTGCCTTGATTGCAGGATGAGACTGGTAATTTTCCAGCGTGAAATCCTCGAAACGGAACCCAAAAATATCCTGCACATCAGGGTTGATTCTCATGTCAGGCAAAGGATAAGGCTCGCGTGACAATTGCTCTTTCACCTGGTCAAGGTGATTAAGATAGATATGCGCATCGCCCAGCGTGTGTACGAAATCACCTAACTTAAGTCCGCATACTTGCGCCACCATCATGGTGAGCAAGGCATAAGAGGCAATATTGAAGGGCACACCAAGGAAGATGTCAGCACTACGCTGGTAAAGCTGACAGGAAAGCCTGCCATCTGCCACGTAGAACTGGAAGAAAGCATGGCAAGGTGGCAGCTTCATCTTGTCGACATCCCCGACATTCCAGGCGGAGACGATCAGACGACGTGAATCAGGATTACGCTTGATGGCATTGACCACCTCACTAATCTGGTCAATATGCGTGCCATCAGGCTTTGGCCAGTTGCGCCATTGATAGCCATAGACAGGGCCAAGATTGCCTTGTTCATCGGCCCACTCATCCCAGATGGTCACGCCATTTTCCTTGAGGTAGGCAATGTTAGTGCTGCCTTGCAAAAACCACAACAACTCATGAATGATGGACTTCAGGTGCACTTTCTTGGTGGTGAGCAGCGGAAAGCCCTCGGCCAAGTCAAAACGCATCTGGTAGCCAAACACTGACAAGGTACCGGTGCCGGTCCGGTCTTCCTTCTTGTGGCCGTGCTCCAGTACGTGGCGCATCAAGTCGTGATAGACCTTCATGGATTCTCCCTGGGGCTAGATGTGGTCAACAATAAATTGCTTGATGGCTGCAGCATCCGCATCCATCACTTCAAAGCGTTGAGGCAAAGCTTCCAGGCCCTCAAGGCTTTGCGGGCGCTCAGGTTTCTGGCCAAGCGCTTCGACAATGGCATCCTCGAACTTGGCTGGTAGTGCGGTTTCCAGTACCAGCATGGGAATACCGGCTTCGCGATGCTCCAAGGCCACCTTGAGGCCATCCGCCGTATGCGTATCAATAGTCACCTGATAGCGCTCTTGGGTCGCCCGGATAGTCTGCATGCGATGCGCATGGTTGCTACTGCCTGAGACAAAACCATAATCAGCTGCCTTGGCAAACCAGCCGCCTTCATTGAGGTCGAAACTGCCGCCTGCATCTACCTTGCTCCATAGCTCGCGCACTTTAGCGGCATCCCGTCCAACCAAGTCGAACACGAAACGCTCGAAATTAGAGGCCTTGGAAATGTCCATTGACGGGCTGGAAGTATGGTAGGTATTGGCAGAGCCGCGCGGACGGTAAACACCGGTCTTGAAGAATTCATCCAGTACGTCGTTCTCATTGGTCGCTACCACCAGCTTGGCGATAGGCAGACCCATCATGCGTGCAATATGCCCAGCACAGACATTGCCAAAATTCCCTGACGGCACAGCAAAGCTGACCCTCTGAGCATTGTCGGCGGTCACGGCAAAATAACCCTTGAAGTAATACACCACCTGAGCCGCCACACGCGCCCAGTTGATGGAATTCACGGCACCGATCTTGTTCTTTGCCTTGAAGGCATGATCATTGGAGACCGCTTTCACGATGTCCTGGCAGTCATCAAATACACCCTTGACCGCGATATTAAAGATATTGTCGTCTTGTAGGCTGAACATCTGTGCCGTCTGAAAACGGCTCATTTTCTGGTGTGGTGAAAGCATGAACACCTTCACGCCCTGCTTGCCACACATGGCATATTCAGCTGCAGAGCCAGTATCCCCTGAGGTTGCACCGAGAATATTGGTCGTCTCGCCCTTCTTTGCCAGCACATACTCAAACAAATTGCCCAGCAGTTGCATCGCCATGTCCTTGAACGCAAGGGTGGGACCATTGGACAGGGAAAGCAGATAGAGATCGTCTTCCAGCTTGAGTGTAGGCGTAATGTCCTCAGCGTTTTGGCCGGGACGTGTATAAGCATAAACATCCGCACGATAGGTCTTGTCAACGATGGTGCGCAAATCGGCAGCCGGAATATCATCTACCAGGCGGGAAAGGATGGTGAAAGCGAGGTCACGGTAATTCATGCCGCGCATGGCGCTCAACTCATCAGCGCTGAACTGTGGGTATTGCTCGGGCAAATACAAGCCGCCATCGGGCGCCAAGCCGCCAAGCAAAATTTCAGAGAAAGACAGTGCAGGCGATTGCCCGCGGGTGGAAATGTATTTCATTGCAACTGATGCAGGAGGCAAAAAGCCTGCCTGCAACCCTTTTATCAAGTTATCGGCTTAGTTCTTCCATGCGCAAACGCGTGACCTTGCCGGAAATGGCAGGTAGTGCCTCAATCGCGGCGATGGCATCATCCATGTTTTTCTCAACCGTCACGTGGGTGAGAATGATGATGTCGGCCTGGTCTTCGCCCTCTTGTGGCTCTTTCTGGATCATGGCATCAATCGAAATCTCGCGGTCACCGAGGATACGGGTCACATCAGCGAGCACGCCAGGCTTATCCACTGCACGCAAGCGCAGGTAATAGGCACTGCTGATCTCGCCAATAGGCAGAATGGGCAGATCTACCAGGCGATCGGGCTGGAAAGCCAGGTGCGGCACACGCTGATGCGCATCCACGGTGTGCGTACGCGTAACATCCACAAGGTCGGCAACCACCGCACTTGCGGTAGGTTCTGCACCAGCACCAGCACCATAATACAAGGTAGGGCCAACAGCATCGCCCTTGACCAGCACAGCATTCATTGCGCCATTCACATTGGCAATCAAGCGCTTTTCCGGGATCAGGGTTGGGTGCACACGCAACTCCACACCCTTGTCGGTACGCTTGGTAATACCAAGCAACTTGACGCGGTAACCCAACTCTTCAGCGTAACGGATATCTACGGCATCCAGCTTCGTGATGCCCTCGACATAAGCCTTGTCGAATTGCACCGGAATACCAAAACCAATGGAGGCGAGGATCATGAGCTTGTGCGCAGCATCAATGCCTTCGACATCAAAAGTCGGGTCTGCCTCGGCATAGCCCAGGCGTTGGGCTTCCTTGAGCACATCAGCAAAAGCCAAGCTCTTTTCACGCATTTCCGAGAGGATGAAGTTAGTCGTGCCGTTGATGATGCCGGCAATCCATTCAATACGATTAGCCGCTAGGCCTTCACGCACAGCCTTGATGATGGGAATACCGCCAGCCACGGCAGCTTCAAAGGCAACAATGACGCCTTTTTTCTGCGCAGCGGCAAAAATTTCGTTGCCATGCAGGGCAATCAAGGCCTTGTTGGCCGTCACCACGTGCTTGCCATTCTCAATGGCCTTTAGCACCAGTTCACGCGCCACGGTGTAGCCACCGATCAGTTCAACAACAATATCAATCGCAGGATCAGAGACGATGGCAAAAGCATCGTCGGTGACATCAATTTTTCCACCAGTCACCTGGCGCGCCAGCTCCAGATTACGATCTGCAACACGGGTAATGGCGATTGGGCGTCCAGCACGGCGTGCGATTTCTTCCTGGTTACGGGTTAAAACAGTATAGGTACCGCCACCGACAGTACCGATGCCGAGCAGGCCAACATTGATGGGTTTCATTCAGTTTCCAGTTTGTTGCTTTTCAATCTTATAGATCAGCCACATCATGCAGTTGCATTGTGTGACTTTGCTTGTAATTCTTTTGCAGCTTTGCCATCTACCACCGTGAGCGTGCTGTGCTGCTTGCGATAATTTTCCAGGAAGCGGGCAATCCGGGTGAATGCCTCGGTTAGATCATCCACATTCGGCAGGAACACCACGCGGAAATGGTCAGGCGCATGCCAGTTGAAGCCAGAGCCCTGTACTAGCAAGACTTTTTCCTCCAGCAATAAATCCAGGATGAACTGCTGGTCGTCTTCAATTGGGTATATCTTGGGGTCAAGGCGCGGGAACAAGTAAAGGCCAGCCTTGGGCTTGACGCAGCTAACCCCAGGAATATCTGTCAACATCTTGTAGGCAAGATCGCGCTGCTTGCACAAGCGCCCAGTTGGTGCCACCAAGTCATTGATGCTCTGGTAACCACCCAGTGCGGTCTGGATAGCCAATTGCCCAGGCACGTTGGCGCAGAGGCGCATCGAGGCCAGCATATTCAGGCCCTCGATGTAATCCTTGGCATGGCGTTTTTCGCCCGAGATCACCAACCAGCCAGCACGATAACCGCAGGTACGGTAATTCTTGGACAAGCCATTAAAGGTAATAAACAACACGTCATCGGCCAGCGATGCCACGGAGGTATGCGTATTACCATCGAACAGCACCTTGTCGTAGATTTCGTCAGCGAAAATCACCAGGCCGTGGTGGCGCGCAATCTCGATAATGCCTTCCAGGGTTTCTTTGGGGTACAAGGCGCCGGTGGGGTTGTTCGGGTTGATCAGCACAATACCGCGGGTATTGGCAGTGATCTTGTTTTCGATATCCTTGAGATCAGGCAGCCAGCCAGTCTGCTCATCGCACACATAATGGCGCGCTGTACCACCGGCTAAGTTCACGGCAGCCGTCCATAATGGATAATCCGGCATCGGCACCAATACCTGGTCGCCATTGTTCAGCAAAGCCTGCATGGCCATGACGATAAGCTCGGAAACACCATTACCGATGATGATGTCATCAATGGTTACACCCTGAATATTCTTTTGCTGGGTGTAGTGCATGATCGCCTTGCGTGCAGCGAACAAGCCCTTGGAATCGGTATAGCCAGAAGCAGAGTCCATGTTACGGATCACGTCCTGCAGGATTTCCTCTGGTGCAGCAAAACCGAAAGGCGCAGGGTTACCGATATTGAGCTTGATAATGCGGTGACCATCTTCCTCCATTGCACGCGCTCGATCCAGCACCGGGCCACGGATGTCGTAGCACACGTTATTGAGCTTGCTGGACTTGGAGATTTCTTGCATGGTAACCCGTAGATGTCGGTTGGGGAAAATGTGCTATCTTACATTGAGTTGGCATGCAATTGAAGCGCCACTCCTCAAAAGACTCCATTGATTATTCGATATATCCGCTGATGAAATTACACCTTACCCAGGCTGCAGGCAGCCACCTGATTACCGGTTACGGCGATGACTGGGTGGAAGTCAACCACCATCGCCATGAACATAGCCTGATTGTCTTACCTGGGTACATCAACCCGGATTGGGCTATTGAGAGCTTCGATCACCTGCAAGCTGCCCATTTTCAGGAACTACTGGCGCTCAAGCCCGAGTTAATCCTGCTCGGCACTGGTAACAAGCATCGCTTCCTGCACCCCTCCATCAGTCGCGATTTAATTACAGCAGGCATCAGCGTAGAGTGCATGACCACGGAAGCTGCCTGTCGCACCTACAATATTCTGATGGCAGAAAGTCGCCAGGTGGCAGCCGCCTTGATTGTTTGATAAAACACAGGCACAGCAATACATTTCACCAATCTGATACTATTAATTAATTAACATCTGAATCTGTTATAAAACTACCCACTTCCGCACAATTCTGCATAGCATCATTCAATCAGGAATTGCCATGCAAGCAGAAGCCACCCTCGTCCGTGCCACCCCAGCACGCAAAGTCATTCCCATCGTGCCTTACTCGGTCAAGGGGCGATACCGCAATATCAAGTCCATCATCCTCAATCTCGCTTTTGGCGTGTATTTTCTCCTGCCCTGGTTACCCTGGCCCAATCAAGTCGGGCAAGCCCTGTTGTTTGATATTGGCAGTGCACGCTTTTACTTGTTCGACCTAGTGCTTTACCCACAGGATTTGATGGTGCTCGTGGGCATCATGGTCATAGCTGCCAGCTTGCTATTCGTCTCGGCTGCCATGTTCGGGCGGATTTTCTGTGGTTTTTTCTGTTTCCAGACCTTATGGACAGATGCTTTCCGCTTCATCGAAAAATGGATACAGGGAGAAGCCCAGGCCAGGAAGCGCCTACAACAAGCCCCATGGAGCATGAAAAAAATTGCCTTGATCTGTAGCACCCACGCTCTTTGGCTGGGGTTGTCATTCGCCACGGCTATCACTTTCACACTGTATTTTGCCGAGGCAGGCACGCTTTTAAGGCAGGTATTTGTAGGGGAAGCAGCGATTGCAGCCTATGTCACGATTTCCGTCCTCACTGCTACTACTTATGTCGCCGCCGGGTTCGCACGTGAAGATATCTGCTTTGTGGCCTGCCCTTATGGCAAATTCCAGGGCGTGATGCAGGATCCTTCCACCGTCACCGTCATGTATGACCAGGCACGTGGCGAAGGCCAGCAAGGTCGCCAAGCACCCACCGCCAAGCTCAAGACGGTGGAAACGCGTCGTGAGCAAGGCTTTGGCGATTGTATAGACTGCAATTATTGCGTAAACGTCTGCCCAACCGGCGTTGACATCCGCAAAGGGTTCCAGATTGGTTGCATCTCCTGTGGCTTGTGCGTGGATGCCTGCAACAACATCATGGATAGCCTCAAGCTGCCACACGGCTTGATCCGCTTTGACCGCGACGAGCATCTCCAGAAACCAGAGGAGCGCCAGCAACGATGGTCGCAAGCAAAGCGCGTGGGCTATGCCTCCTTGCTGATCGCCAGCATAGCCTTTACCTGGCATGCCATCAGCACACTCAGCCCTTTCACCGCTATCGTGCAGCAACAAAGGCAACCCTTGGTGACTCAGCTTGCCGATGGCAGTTTGCGCAACCGTTATGAATTACGCATCAGCAACAAATCTGCCGACGCAGAAACCTATGCCATCCAGGTGCACGGACTACCCGCAGACAGCTTCAAGGGTAGTCAGGAAATTACCATCCCGGCAGGCAAGTCTTACGCCAGCAACTTTAGCGTATCACTATCACCAGCCGTGGCTGCAAGCACTTCCAGTTTCATTGTGAGCGTCACGCCACGAACACAAACTGATGCAGCAGAGAACCTCATGGTTAATTTCTTTGCAAAATGAGCCTGCCTGTTAGAAAGGTGGCGGCCAAGTACAAAAAGCTAGCCGCCTAAAACCACTTTGTGCAACTTGGTAGGCGCTGTCTCGGCAAACGTGTGTAGCAAGCGAGCAATGCGTGCCACGATATCATCAATCTGCGCTTCACTGCACACCAGTGGGGGTAGCAAGCGAATAGTACGTTCACGCGTTACAGTGATCAGCAGGCGCTCTTGCACCAGGGCTTTACCCACTAATGCCTGGCAAGGCCTATCTAACTCTATACCCAGCATCAAGCCCTGTCCTCGAATCGCCCGCACGTCAGGATGATGGCATAGCGCCTGTTGCAAACCGGCTAGCAGCCTGGCTCCCAACGTTGCCGCACGTTGAGGTAGTCGATCGCGGATCATGATATCCAATACCGTATACGCCACCCGGCAAGCTAGGGGGTTGCCGCCAAACGTAGAACCGTGCTGACCGGGCGAGAACAGGTCGGCAGCCATGCCGCGTGCCAGGCACGCGCCAATCGGGAAGCCATTGCCCAATGCTTTGGCCAGCGTTATCACGTCAGGCACGATGCATGCGTGCTGATGCCCAAACCAAGCACCAGTGCGCCCCATGCCAGCCTGGATTTCATCCATCATCAACAAGCACTCATGCTCATCACATACTGCACGTAACTCTTGCAAATACTCGGCACTGGCAGGGCGTATGCCACCTTCGCCCTGCACTGGCTCTATCAATATCGCCACGATATCGGGTACGGTATCCAGCATCTGGCATACCGCGTGAATGTCGTTATAAGGCACGCGAATAAACCCTGGCATCAAGGGCTCAAAACCACGTTGCTTGGCCGGGTTGCCAGTGGCAGAAAGCGTGGCCAGGGTACGACCATGAAAGCCATTTTCCATGACCAGTATTTTCGGCACGCTTATCCCTTGACGCTGACCATGCAATCTTGCCAATTTAAGGGCTGCTTCATTGGCCTCTGCCCCCGAATTGCAGAAAAAAACCTGTTGCATCCCAGTCAATGCGCACAAGCGCTCTCCCAGCCTGTCCTGCCAGTCGATGCGAAAGATGTTGGAGGTGTGCAGCAACATGCTGGCCTGCTCAGCAATCACGGCAGCGATCTCCGGATGGGCATGCCCCAAGCTAGTCACAGCCACCCCGGCCATGGCATCCAGGTATTCCACGCCTTGCTCATCCCATAGCCTAGCCCCACTACCCCGCACAAAAGAAACCGGTTGGCGCGCATAAGCTGCCATCAAGTGGGAGTTGATATGTTCCATCATGGTGTCATCCTCAAAAAAAGTTTACTGGTCATACTGGCCAATAGTGAGAGTCGGGAGTCGTGCGAGCGCCAAAGAGAGCCTGGCCGATGCGCACAATGGTCGCGCCCTCTTCAATAGCGATCTCGAAATCGCCAGACATACCCATGGATAACTCGTGCAGGTGTATCCCAAGTGGTGCGTTCTGTAGCAGCTCATTACGCAGGCTACGCAGTCGCTTAAAGCAATGGCGCACTCGCTCGGTATCGCTGGAAAACAAGGCTAGCGTCATCAATCCCCGCACGCGCAATGCAGTGAACGATGGCAAGACCTGGAGAAAATCGGCAACCTCCTCAGGTGCCAGGCCATATTTATTGGCTTCGCCCGATGTGTTGACCTGCACAAGCACATCCAGTGAGCGCCCTTCAATTTGCAGGTGACGATCCAGTACCTCGGCCAGGTGCAGGCTATCCAGCGCCTGGAACTCTGAGGCAAAGCGCGCCACCAGCCTGGCCTTGTTACTTTGCAGATGTCCGATGACAGACCAGCGTAAATCTGCCAAATCCTGCATGGAAGTCCATTTGTGAAGAGCTTCCTGCACCTTGTTCTCACCCAACATGCGGCAACCAGCAGCATAGGCCACACGAAGGCTGGCCTCGGGCTTGGTCTTGCTTACCGGCAGCAGCCTGACTGTTGCCGGGTCGCGCCCAGCACCGTGACAAGCAGCCTCAATCCGCGCCTGCACCGCAGCTAGCTTGTACTGAAAGTCCGTGAGTGTCGTGGCCTGTGGGTAGAGGCCATGTTGCTCATGAGCAGTAGAGGGGTAGATCGGCATGGGCATCACTTCACTACCTTGTTGGCAGGGATCGGCACCATTGCCGCGTTGGCAACCTTCTGCGGTAGCCTGCCATGCAGCACCACATATGCCACAAGCCCGATCGCCAACCCCCAAAAAGCACCACCGATGCCTAGCAAGGTAATGTTGGCTGCCGAGGCAATAAAGGTGATCAGTGCCGCCTCCCTGGTCCTGGCATCCGCCATGGCAGTAGCCAGGCTACCAGCGATGGTACCCAGCAGCGCCAAGCCTGCCAGCGTCGTGATGAATGTGGCAGGGAATGCCATGAACACCGCCGCCAATGTCACGCCGAACACTCCAACCAGGATGTAACAGATACCAGCCACAATGCCTGCTATCCAGCGCTTGGCGGGGTCTTCATGGGCCTCCCTGCCTGTGCAGATCGCTGCCGTGATGGCGGCAATATTAAAAGCATGCGAACCAAATGGTGCCATTAGCAATGACCCCAGCCCAGTGACGGTCAAGATCGGATTGGCGCTGGTCTTGAAACCGTCATTGCGCAGTACCAGCATCCCCGGCATATATTGCCCGGTCAAAGTAATCAGGAACAAAGGCAAGGCCACGCTCAACAAGGCATTGAGCGAAAATACCGGTGCAGTGAACACCGGGCTGGCGACACGTAAGGCCATCCCAGAAAGATCAATCCGCCCCGCCACCAGCAAGAATGCCAAGCCCAGCAACAAGATGCCCACCACGGCATATCGTGCGCTGGCTCGCTTGAATACCACGTAGGCAATGATCAGCAGGCCCGCTAGCATTGGGTCGACACTCATGCCGCCAAATGCCTTGATGCCGAATTGCAGCAGGATGCCCGCCAACAACGCTGCGGCCACGCAAGCGGGGATGAGCCGGATTACGCGCTCAAACCAGCCTGAGATGCCAAGAATGACAAAAACTGCCGCTGACACGAGATAAGCCCCCACGGCCTCCGCATGGGAAGTGGTCGCCAGTGCGGTCACAAGAAATGCCGCAGCAGGTGTCGACCAAGCAGTAATGATAGGCTCGCGATAAACCCAACTTAATATGAGCCCTGTCACCCCGACGCCAATCGACACCGACCACACCCATGAAGCCGTCAGCTCGGGGCTAAGCCCCGCCACTTTGGCAGCCTGAAACACCAGGATAAACGTACCGCCATAATTGACAATGACCGAAATCAGGCCAGCAACCAGGGGATGAATAAAGTCACGCCAGTGAAACGAAGATAATGAAGTTGAATTGGCAGATGACATGATCTGTATATGGCTCCTCAGATAAGGTGATTGACACGATGGGACAACCAATTTATACCTGATGATTGGACTGACATTACCAGCCAATTTTTCGCAGAGATACAGACCAATTGTTTAAGCATGCCCAACTAGAATCTGTCAAAGCCTGGATCAACAACCCTGTCCACGGCACCCTGCCCCTGTATGCCCGTATTCAAAGGGCAATCCGCCAACTCATCCTTGACGGCACGCTAAAAGCAGGTAAGCCACTCCCGGCCACACGGGCACTTGCCAAGTCGCTGGAGGTATCACGCGACACGGTAGAAACAGCCTATAGCCAGCTACATGCGGAAGGCTTTATACAGCGGCATGTAGGCAAGGGCAGCCTGGTTTCAGAACAGGTGCATCAGCTTGCAGGAAAAAAACCATTACGACGTCCCTCACCTAACAAGGTCGCGCACCATCTCAGCCAGCGTGGCGCAGCCATGCTGCAAGGCGGTGGTGTACGTGATTTTCTGGCACCACGCGCGTTTGCCCCGGGGGTGCCAGAAACCCGTAGCTTTCCACTTGCGACCTGGGAGCGACTTGAACGCCAAGTGTTGAAGGAACACGGCACCCATGTCCTGCTGCACAGCCCGCCACAAGGCATGGCAGCATTACGGCAAGCGATCAGCGGCTACGTCAACTTGGAGCGTGGCGCCCACGCCACACCAGAACGGGTACTGGTATTAACCAGCTCGCAACAGGCGCTGGCTTTATGCGCCAACGTATTACTTGATGCTGGCGACCATATTTTTATTGAGGACCCGGTATATCACGGCGCACGCAAGGCGTTTGAAGCCGCCGGACTGACATGCCTGCCCGTGCCGCTGGATCATGATGGCATGCAGGTAGAGCGCCTGTATCAAGCCCCGCAAATGGCTAAAGCCGTCTTCCTGACACCATCGCACCAATTCCCCACCGGCTCTACGCTAGCGCTGGAGCGACGCTTGGCAGTCATTGAGTGGGCACGCCTGCATCAAGCCTGGATTATCGAAGATGACTACGACAGCGAATTTCACTACGCAGGCAAGCCCAAGGCCTGCGTGCAAGGCCTGGATGCGCATGACAGGACCATCTATATCGGTACCTTCACCAAGTCGCTGTTCCCCGGCCTACGCATTGGTTACATGGTGTTGCCTGCCGAACTCATCCCTGCCATGACGGTGGCACGTACCCTCATGGATGGCCATAGCGCACCAATTCCGCAACTGACACTCGCCCGCTTCATTGAGGGCGGGCATTTTGGGGCCCATGTGCGCACCATGCGCGCTGTCTATGCCGAGCGACGCAATGTGTTGGCAGCGCTGGTCAGGCAATATCTCGCTGATTTCCTGGAGCCCAAAGTACCAGATGGTGGCATGCAGATGCCCTGCCTGCTCAATTGCGACATCCCCGAGCACGATGCTATTGAAGCTGCACGCCAGGCAGGCATAAACCTACTGGGCCTGACGGCACTGCATGCCTCAAGCCCTGATCAAACAGGATTTCTCATGGGATTTGCGGCGCACTCTCCCCACGAGCTGGAAGTCGCAGTCAAGAAGCTCGCCGATGTATTGCGTGAGCTGAAAAAATCACGCACCACGGGCACCAAGCGCGCCCGGTAGTCTATTCCCAATGCGAATTGCGGACAAAAAAAAGCCCGGCGAGGAAGGTGCCGGGCCAAAAGGACTCAGACATTACTCAGTGGAGATGAGCCAGAATGAGTCGAGGAGATGATGTGTCAGCACATCAATAAAAACACCTTACAGGCTGAAGACATTCATGGCACCACCACCGGGTGCGGCATTCCAGTCTTTCAGCTCCTTGTAACCACCAGCAGCGCCCAAGCCCGCAGTCTCCTCTTCCAGACCCAGGTTCATGGCAACGCCGGCCCAGCCACCAATGCCAGATAGCACGCCAACATATTGCTTGCCCTTATGGGTATAAGTGATCGCATTGCCAACCACGCCAGAACCTACTTGCGCCCTCCATAGCTCCTTGCCGGTCTTGGCATCCAGCGCCTTGAACCAGCGATCCAGCGTGCCGTAGAACACCAGGTCTGAACCGGTTGCCAACGCGCCGCCCCAAGCAGAGAATTTCTCCTTGTTGTACCAGGCTGCCTTACCCTTGAGGCCATCCCAGGCCATAAAGCCGCCCATCACGCCATCTGGCCCGGCGAACATGGTCAAGGTTGCCCCTACCCACGGCTGGCCTGCGATGTACTTGGACTCGGTAGGCTCATAGGTCATGCACACGTGATTAAGCGGCACATAGAACAGCTTGGTACGTGGAGAGAATGCAGCAGGTTGCTCGTCCTTCACGCCCAATGCAGATGGACAAATGCCCTTCGCGTTGTAGTCCTGGTGAGTGGAGTACTTAGGGTCTTTCTGCGGAATGCCAGTCTTGAGGTCAATTGATTTTGCCCAATTGACGAACGGATGCATTTTCTCGGCTACCAGCAAGGTGCCGTTGGTGCGGTCAAACGTATAGCCAAAGCCATTGCGGTCAAAATGGGTGGCGAGCTTCTTGCCGTTGGCTTCCCAAAGGATGCTTTCGTTCATGCCGTCGTAATCCCACTCGTCATGTGGCGTCATCTGGTAGCCCCAGCGTGCTTCACCCGTATCCACGTCACGCGCAAAAATAGTCATGGACCACTTATTGTCGCCGGGGCGCACGTCTGGATTCCAGGTACCAGGGTTGCCGGTACCGTAATACATCAGGTTTAGGGAGGGGTCATAGGAGTACCAGCCCCAGGTCGGGCCACCGCCATGCTCCCAGCCATTCTTGACAGCCTGCGGCTTGAGCCAAGTCTTGATACCCAGATCTTTTTCCGGGAATTTGAGCTTTTCCTTGGGCAACGCATTGAAGGAACCACCCTCCTTGTTGCCACCATTAACATCTTCATATAAAGACAAAGCGCTATAGTGCGGATTGTCCTTGTTGAAATCCTTGCCAATCAAGGCATCAGCATCAGAGCCAGTGCTATAGGCACGCCATACCAGGCTGCCGTCCTTGATGTTGTAGGCAGAGATGTAGCAACGCACACCATATTCACCGCCAGAACAGCCTGTCACCACTTTATCCTTGATAACATGCGGCGCGTTGGTAGTGGAAGCACCGGATTTGGTATCGACTACGGCCACATCCCATATCTTCTTGCCGGTCTTGGCGTCCAGCGCAACCAGGATGCCGTCATTCTGTTGCAGGAAAATCTTGCCATCGCCAAAACCCAGGCCACGGTTGACGTTGTCGCAGCACAGCAAGGCTTGTACGGATGGATCCTGCTTGGGGAAGTAAGACCAGAGAATTTTCTGGTTGTTATTCAGGTCAAGCGCATACACATTGTTAGGGAACGCGGTGTGGATATACATCACCCCATTGATCACCAGTGGTGCGCCTTCATGGCCACGGTTTACACCAGTGGCAAACGTCCAGGCGTACTTCAGGTTTTTCACATTGCTCTTGTTGATCTGCGACAGGCCACTATAGCCGGTGTTTGCATAATCCTTGCGTGGATGCGCCCACTGGCCATCGTCCTTCATCAGGTTTTCCATGTCGGTTGCCATTGCCGGGATTGCTGCAAGACCCAGCAAACCGACGCCAACTGCCATCGCTATCTTTCTAGCCTTCATGCCATTCTCCATAGTCTATATTCACGAATTATTTTGTTATGTCGTTTAGTGACCCGGGATTTTTTCCCGGCAATTCACTATGGCAAGGCGTGTGCCAACCAGCTGAAAAAAACAGGAATACTTGGCAAGAACCAGGCTGGACGTGGTCTGGAAGACATCAATATTTTTCTGCATACCATCAACAAACACAGATATTCACATCAGAGTTGTGTCATGAATGAACAGGTGCTACATTGGCTGACACACTAGTTCAATCCCATACAATCAGGTACTTAACTCATGCAAAATCCTGCTCATGATTATTCGCAGCTACTCCATGCAAGGAACGAATTCCTTGCACGTGGTGTCGTGGAAAATGGTGGCGTTTCCGAGGAGATCGAGCGCTCGTGGCGCAGGTGCGTGGAAAATGGCATGGAGGTTGGTGCTCAAGTACGCACCGAGATACTGACCCGTCAGGAGCTGCTGGTAAAACAGGAAGCCAACCAGTTACTGCTCTCGCAGGCCAGGCCAGAAATGGAAAGCCTGAACGAGCAGATCAGCCATACACGTAGTGTGATCGTGCTGACCGATGCACAAGGTTTTATCCTGCATAGCCAGGGCAATAGTGAGTTTCTTGATGATGCACAGCGTGTGGCCTTGATTCCTGGCTCATCATGGCAAGAGAGCTTGCGCGGCACCAATGCGATTGGCACGGCATTGATAGAGCGCTCCGCCATGACGGTGCAAGGTGCAGAGCACTTTCTTGAGCGTAACCAAGTGCTGGCATGCTCTGCCGTGCCCATTCTCAGTGCACGCAATCAGGTCATGGGGACGCTGGATGTCTCAACGGACGCCAGCATGTCACAACAACATACCTTGGCCCTGGTACGCATGTCGGCCCAGATGATTGAGAACCGCTTGTTTACAGCCAGCCACGAAGGTGCTTATTCCTTGCACTTTCACGCACGCCCAGAATTCATCGGTACCCTGTGGGAAGGTATCGCGATTTTTGATGAACAGCACCACCTGGTGGCATTAAACCGTAGCGGCCAATTTCAACTCGGCATGGTGCTGGATGACATCGACAACCTCACCTTTAGCGACTTATTCGCCGCCAGGCCAGAGACTCTCATGCAAGCGCAACAGGCTGCAAAATCATTGATCACGCCGCTCTATACAGCGCGTGAAGCCAGGCTATATGCCCGTGTCGAGTTACGCCAGCCCGTGGCCTTGCAGACCACTGAAGGCAATACTATTAGCATCAGCAAGCGTTGCCCTGCCAGCCTCAACATGCTGAATACTGGCGATCCACGCATTGCCCGGGGGATTAGCCAAGTAGAACTGGTCATCAATCAAGATATACCCATCCTCATTGAGGGAGAAACCGGTGCAGGCAAGGAGTTGTTCGCACGCGCCATTCACGAAGCCAGCGATTGCAGTCAAGGCCCCTGGGTAGCCGTCAATTGCGCAGCGCTACCCGAAGGCTTGATCGAATCTGAGCTGTTCGGCTACGAAGAAGGCGCCTTCACCGGCGCTCGCCGCAAGGGCAGCCCCGGCAAGCTGGAACAAGCCGACGGCGGCACGCTGTTCCTGGATGAAATCGGTGATATGCCACTAGCCTTGCAGGCCCGTCTATTGCGGGTATTACAGGAACGCAGTGTGACGCCCCTGGGCAGCACCAAATCAAAGCCAGTCAACTTTGCCCTGGTAAGCGCAACCAACCAGAAATTGCGGGAAAAGGTGGAGAGTGGTGAATTCCGCCGTGATCTCTACTACCGTCTCAATGGCCTCACGATTACCCTGCCCGCACTACGGCAACGCCAGGATTTGCAGGCCTTGGTAGATACTATCCTGCAAACTGAAAATGCCACGGGTAAGGTGATTGATGCCGACGTCATGGACTTGTTCAAGGCGCATCCGTGGCCTGGCAACATGCGTCAGCTACATAATGTATTGCGCACTGCCTTGGCACTCTCAGGTAAAGCGCCTATTTCCATGATGCACCTGACACAGGACTTCTTCGAGGATATGGACAATAGTGGCGCAGATGATAACGACTTATCGCTTAACAGCCTGACTGCAGAAGCGATCAAAGCCGCCATGCAAGCTCATCGTGGCAACATTTCGGCGGTAGCCCGCCAGCTAGGCATCAGCCGCAATACACTGTACCGACGCATGCATGCCATGAACATGCTGTAGGCTAGCCTCATATCAGCGCGATGAATGCTCCAGCAAAGCCAACTCCGCTTCGCTAAATCCGGCCGCCCGGCGTGCCGGAAAGTTGAATGGGCCTCGCAGCTTGGGGGCTTCGTATTGCGTGGTTAACTTCGCGTAAGTGGATATAGGCTCCAAGCCTCGTTCTTCGCACAACCAGCCATACCAATAGTTGCCAATCGCAACATGGCCGATCTCGTCGCGCAGCAAAATATCCAGAATGGCTGCCGCCTTCAGGTCTCCCGCCTGCGCCAACTTGGCCCGCAACGGTGGTGAAGCATCCAGTCCGCGTGCTTCCAATGTGCGTGGCACCAGTGCCATGCGCGCCAGCACGTCATCACTGGTTTTTGCCACCATTTCCCATAAGCTGTCATGACCGGTGAAATCACCATACTGATAGCCCAGGCTTTGCAGGTGCGCTTGCAACATGCTGAAATGCAGTGCCTCCTCAGCCGCAATCTTTAGCCAATCTGCGTAATACTGCTCCGGCATGTCGACAAACCGCCAGATGGCATCAAGCGCCAAGTTGATAGCATTAAACTCGATATGCGCCAGCGCGTGGATCAAGGCAGCCCTGCCCTCGGCAGTGCGCATTGAACGCCGCTCTAGCAATAAAGGGGAAACCAGCTCAGGCTTATCTGGGCGCCCCGGTATCGCCTCCTTGACCTCAAGATCAGGCTGGGGATCAACACGAGTGGCACCTTCCTGCCAAGCTTCATATAAATGCTGAACCGCTTGTGCTTTAGTATCAGGGTCGCACTGGCACAGCATCTGCAGTGCCGCCTGTCGTAACTCCACCCTCGCTTGCTGGGCGCTGCTTGTCATTGCTTGCAAAGTCATGCGCGCATTTTAACTGCGCCTTCTGCATTCACCAATGTGCGTATGCATTTACATTTTTTTACAAAATCCTTAATACCGCGCTCAATTTGCAGTAATATGAATATACTCAAAATAAAATCGGGGAGTAAATCATGGGGAATCAACAATTTCCTGGGGTTTATGTCGAGGAAATACCGCGCATGCCTAGCGTCACGCCCGCGGTGACTTGCCGACCTCTATTCATCGGCTATACCGCAAAAGCGACAGACTCGAACGGGCGTGGCCTCAGCAGCGGGGAGCGCATATCAATTACTTCGCTAGCTGAATTTGAACGAAGCTTTGGCCAGGGGGGACGCCAAATCCTGCGCGTCATGCTAGATGTGCACGGCCAGATCGTGACCCGTGAAAGCTATAGTCCCTTCTATCTCCATGCCTGCATGCAGCAATACTTTGCCAATGGTGGCGGCCTGTGCGAAATCCTTTCACTGGGGGCTTTTCCAGACACTCCAGATGAAGCTGCTTTTTCCAACGCCATTGGGCAACTACCAGCGTCTCCTTCATTCACCATGGTGGCCATGCCTGATGCAGTACCCTTGCTAGCATTGCCGCAGTTGCAACAACAACTACTCGCGTATTGCCAACAACAAACGAATTGCCTGGCAATACTGGATATACCCTATTGCAACCACACTACGCTGACGACAACCGTCGATGATTTCCGCAAACAAATTGGTGGCCGTTACCTGCGTTATGGCGCAGCTTTCCTGCCTTGGCTAGAGGTGATCAATCCCAGTATACAAAGCATGACGCACTTGGAAATCAAGTACACGCCTGGCGTTGCCAATGCATGGAGTCAATATCACAAGGCGACCAAACTGCAATCTTCACTGCTGCGCAAGCGCTTGCAAGAGTCGCCTGGCAATATCCACCGAATGATCCCACCCAGTGGCACCATCATGGGTTTGTTCCAGGCAAATGCCAAGAACAGGGGAATCTGGAACACACCAACCTCAGCCGACATCCAGGGGATACGCTCCTTAAGCGTCAGCATTAATGATCAGCAGCAAGAGACTCTGAATATAGACCCCAACACCGGCAAATCCATCAATGCCATCCGTCGCTTCACTGGAGTAGGCATACGACTCTGGGGTGGTCGTACATTAGCAGGCAACGATAGCGAGTCACGTTACATCTCAGTCACACTCACTACCGGCTTCATCAAAGCGTCGCTGGAGCAATATTTATCAGCACAAGGTTTTGCATCCAATGACACCAATGTATGGGCTGCGATCAGACAAAGCGTTGAAACCTTCCTGCACACCTTATGGCTTAACGGTGCCTTAAAGGGTGATAAACCAGAGCAGGCATTTTTTGTGCGGCTTGGCCTTGACCAAACCATGACAGCTGCCGATGTCGCTGCCGGGCGCATCATCATTGAGGTTGGGGTGGCATTAGTCAGGCCAGCAGAGTTCACCATCTTGAAACTCCAGCACCAGCTTGCCACTGACCAGCCGCTCCCCTTTCAAGCTGCGGATAATGTCGTGTTTCAGGTACGCAAAAAGAAAGTCCGCGCCCAGACAAGCCCCATCAATGTGGCGATCAACCCTATTTTACCTACAACAGCTAGCAAGCCACGTTCACTGGAATCATCCTAATGTGCGGTCATGCGCAGTTGCAGCTCTTGATTACAAGCAAGACGTTAACCAACCTGCATGCCTTGTTAATTGAGCAGCGGCTCAACACCGTGCCGTTTGCATCCGTGCAATTAGCTTTTAGCGCGCTAGAACAACTCAATGAAGAAGGTGACATCTTGCTCCCCGGTCAGCCCATAGCAATCAAGGCCGATGAGCACATTTTATTTTCAGGAACCATCACCACCCATAATATCAATCTTTCCCTGACAGGATGCATTGTCACCCTGAATTGCCAATGCCTCGTTGGCTTAACAACACTGCCACATAGCCGCATCTTCCAGGATATGTCTGATCGTGATATTGCGGCGGAGCTACTGCATGGACATGATGTGCAGATTCATTTCACCGGCCCTGCGCTCCATCACAAGTGTGTTATCCAACATCAGCTGACCGACTGGGATTTCTTGTTACAACGCTTGCGTGCGATTGGCGTGGTGGCTCGCTGTACCGGACAAACGCTCGACATCATGACACCTGCATTAACACCCGATGCAGGGTTTCTGCTGGCACGCCAAGACCTCATCAGCCTGGATATCACGGTAGATGGTAGTCAACAGGTTGCGGGCCTACATCTTTCTGCATGGGATCCTCATGATCAAGCATTAGCAGTTGCAGAAGCTGAAGCCACTGATTTCACTGTCAATGAGCGCTTGGTAGCCACCCGATTGGCAACTACTCAACCACCAGACATCCCCACCACACCCGTCGCGGGAGAGTACGACTCCCCGGAACTGCAGTATCTTGCCAATGCCAAGCTCGTGCGATCACGGTTGGCCATGGTACAAGGCAGGATCACGGCACTAGGCCTACATCTCGCACAACCCGGCCAAACACTGCTGCTACAACAATATGGCGATCATGTCTCGGGGCAGTACTACATTAGCGGGGTTAAATTTGAGTTAACGCCAGGCGCGCCTCCACAAACACATTTCGACATAGGTCTGCCTTCAGAAGCAAAGAAGCAAGTACCAGCAGCTGATTCGCTTACATCCAGCTTGTTCGTTGGCAAGGTCATGGATGTGAATCATGATCCAGATGGGGCCTCTAGAATCAAGGTTCATTGCCCCTTGATTGACCCGGCTGAGCATGGCATCTGGGCAAGACTGGCTACCTTGCAGGCCGGGAATGGATCAGGCACGATGTTTCACCCGGCAGAAGGTAGTGAGGTCATACTGGGCTTAACCAGCGCCAACCCTCGCGATGTCGTGATTCTTGGCGCTTGCCATAGTAGTGCCATCACGGCACCATGGGAAAAGGCAACGCTACATGGCTATCGTAGCCCCAATGGATTAGCAATATCCCTGGATGATGACAAACAGGAAATCCGCATCAGTACCGATGACGGCACGCTGCTGCGCTTAAGCCAAGATGCCAATGCCACACTACAATTGGCAGATCAGTATCAGAACAAGATACAGCTCTCCAAGCATGGCATGCGCCTCGAAAGCCCCAGCATCAATATCAGTACAGACGACTTCACACTAGAGGCCAGGTCAGCCATTGATATCAAGGGAAGTAATGTCCGCATGGAAAGCACTGGACAAGGTGAAATTCACAGTGCAGGCCACCTGACCCTGAGAGGCGCCATTGTCTCAATCAATTAACGTGGCACTCCACTCATCAAGAACAGGAGCCACATCATGAAACCAGCCGCACGTGTAGGTGATCTTTTTTTATTGTCCCCAACAATGCATCAAATCAGCGCGGGAATACCCACAGTACTCATCAACGGCATGCCAGCCGCAGTCATGAGCATGAGTGGCATCTGGCACGGATCGACAACAGTCTACATAGGTGGTCTGCCTGCCGCACGCTTGGGAGACCCCATAATGAGCAGCCATATCCTCACAGGCGCATCCAATGTACTCATCGGCGACTAGCCCACATCCTCCTGCAAGAGAATAGCTAGCCTGGCTTGCAACACTAAGTTTTCCAGCACCAGCCGGGTAACCGTGGCAGCCATTACAAGTTGGCTATCTTCCGCAGAGTTTCCCGCCTGTATCTGTTGCATCATCTCTGCCACATCCAGGCATGCCAATTGGCGCAAATCATCTTCCTCGAACGGTAAACCGGAAAAATCAATTGGATCTTCCCGCTCTACCTCCAATAACAATTGCATCAAGGCCTGTGCATTCATGTGGTTCAGTATAGAACCAGCTCGACTTGGCTACCAGCCCTCCTTCAGGCTTGCAGTGTCAGGCCCGACTGTTATCATGAAGACCCCTCTCAAGGAGAATGTCCATGTCGCAACTCGCCACGAACAATATCCTGAATGAACACGAACTAGCTCAACTGCAGGCCTACTGGCGCGCAGCGAACTACCTCTCGGTAGGCCAGATTTACCTTTACGCGAATCCCCTGCTCAAAACGCCTCTGTTGCCAGAACACATCAAGCCACGTCTACTGGGCCATTGGGGTACTACACCTGGCCTCAATTTTGTTTATGTTCATGCCAATCGCGTCATCCGTGCGCATGACCTGAACATGATTTACATCACAGGCCCAGGCCATGGTGGCCCGGCCATCGTTGCCAACACCTACCTGGAAGGTAGCTATACAGAGCTTTACCCGGAAATCACCGAGGACGAGGCCGGTATGCTCAAGCTGTTCAAGCAGTTCTCTTTCCCAGGTGGCATTCCCAGCCATGCCTCGGCGCAGACCCCAGGCTCGATCAACGAGGGAGGCGAGCTAGGCTATTGCCTGCTGCACGCCTTCGGCGCTGTATTCGACAACCCGGACCTGATCGCCTGCTGCGTGGTCGGCGACGGCGAAGCGGAAACCGGCCCGCTGGCCACCTCTTGGCACGGCAACAAATTCCTCAATCCCAAGACCGACGGCGTGGTATTGCCCATCCTGCACCTCAACGGCTACAAGATCGCTAATCCCACCATCCTGTCGCGCATCGGCGATGAGGAACTGCAAAAACTGTTCGAAGGCTACGGCTACAAGCCCTATTTCGTCGAGGGCAGCGACCCGGACTTCATGCACCAGCGCATGGCAAGCGTCATGGACCAGGTCATCGGGGAAATTCAGCAGATCAAGCGCGAAGCCGGCCTGAAACGCGAGGTCAGCCGTCCGCGCTGGCCCATGATCATCCTGCACTCACCCAAGGGCTGGACCGGGCCTGCAGAGGTGGACGGCAAGCCGAATACCGGCACTTTCCATGCGCACCAGGTGCCGTTCGGCGAGTTGGACAAGCCCGAGCATATCCAGCTGTTGCAAGACTGGATGCAATCCTACGCGCCGCACGAACTGTTCGACGCACAAGGCCGGCTCAAGGAAGAGCTGCGCGCGCTCGCACCCAAGGGCGAACGTCGCATGGGCGCCAACCCGCACGCCAACGGCGGCCTGCTGCTCAAACCGCTGGAACTGCCTGATTTCCGCAAGTTCGCCTATGCCGTGACCCAGCCGGGCGAACGCCAGGCCAGCACAACGGGCGAACTCGGCAAATACCTGGCCGAGGTATGGCGGCTCAATCAGCACAACTTCCGCGTATTTAGCCCGGATGAAAACAACTCCAACCGCCTGCAGGCATTGTTCGAAGTTACCAAGCGGCAATGGATGGCGGAGCGTCTAGAAGGCGACGAGAACCTCGCGCCACATGGTGGCGTGATGGAGATACTCTCCGAACATAGCTGCGAAGGCTGGCTGGAAGGCTACTTGCTCACCGGCCGTCATGGCTTCTTTTCCTGCTACGAGGCATTCATCCATATCATTGACTCGATGTTCAACCAGCATGCCAAGTGGCTCAAGGAATGCGGGCATATCCCCTGGCGCAAGCCGATCGCCTCGCTCAACATCCTGCTGAGCTCGCATGTCTGGCGCCAGGACCATAACGGCTTCTCTCACCAGGACCCGGGCTTCATCGACCATGCCGCCAACAAGAAGTCGGACATCATCCGCATCTACCTGCCCGCCGACGCCAACACCCTGATCGCGGTGACCGACCACTGCCTGCAAAGCCGCAACCTCATCAACGTCATCGTCGCGGGCAAGCAACCGCAAGGACAATGGCTGAACATGCCCGCCGCGATCGAACATGCGCGCCGCGGCGCCAGCATCTGGGATTGGGCAAGTAACTGTATTGCGGATGAAGAGCCCGACCTGGTCATCGCCAGCGCAGGCGACGTGCCGGTGATGGAGTCGCTCGCTGCCGTCATGCTGTTGCGCGAGCATGTGCCCGAACTCAAGATACGCTACGTCAACGTAGTAGACCTCATGGCCCTGGTGCCTCACGAAGTGCATCCGCACGGCCTCACCGATGAGGCCTTCGACGAACTGTTCACGCAGGACAAGCCGGTGATCTTCGCCTTCCACGGCTACCCCGGGCTGATCCACCGGCTTGCCTACAAACGCCACAACCATGCCAATTTCCACGTGCACGGCTTTCTGGAGGAAGGCACAACCACCACCCCATTCGACATGACAGTACTCAACCGCCTGGATCGCTACAGTTTGGTCAAGAACACCTTGCGCTGGCTGCCTCATGTCGAGAACGCCGCTGTGCTTAATGCGCTCATGGATGAAAAACTCGCACAACATAAGCAATACATCTGGCAGCACGGTGAAGACATGCCTGAGATCAGGGAGTGGAAATGGCAGCCTACAGATGCTTGATCTACAGGGCTAACCAATGACTGAAAACAGTCTGACTAACACCACACACATCCTGAAAAATAAATAATAACCAATATCATTTACTGATAAAATCCGCTGGCCTGGCATCAGGCCAGCTCATTTTTCAGGGAAATGATTCAATGTTTAAACAAGCACTTTTGGTCGGGAGTTGCGCATGTGCGCAGCTCGTCATCGGGGTATCAACAGCCGAAGAGGCAACAGGGCAGGATCAACTCCCTGAAATCAGTGTCAAAACCCAGCGCGACGAGCAATCCACCACCACCCCCTTCAAGGGATACAAGGCCAGCACAGCGCAAACTGCCACAAAAACCAATGCCAAGCTGATCGAAACCCCGCAATCGATTACTGTGGTTGGTAGCGAACAAATCCGCGACCAAGGTGCACAATCCGTCACAGAAGCCCTGCGTTCGGTTGCAGGTGTCGATGCCGGACAATATGGCCGTCGTGGGCAGGATGACTTTACCATCCGCGGTTTCACCCAAAGCGAATTCGTGCTGCGCGATGGCATGCGTATGTTTCTGGATCAAGCCTGGGGACAAACCGAAGTGTTTGGCCTAGAACGTATTGAAGTTTTAAAAGGCCCTGCCTCAGTTCTTTATGGACAATCCGCGCCAGGAGGTCTCGTCAACCTTGTCAGCAAGCGCCCCACCGACAAACCGATTGCACAAATCGGTTTAGGTTATGGCAATTACCAGCAAAAACAATTAAGCGCCGACTTTTCTGACTCACTCAATGAATCTGGTAGCGTACGCTATCGATTGGTCGCCATTTCATCCGCCAGTGATGATCAAGTAGATTACGCGGATCGCCAACGTACCTATATTGCGCCCTCCCTCACCTGGGATATAAGCGATAAAACCAGCCTGACCCTGCTGAGTAGTTACCAAAAGAGTCAATATGTTTCCATACGCGGGTTGCCTGCTGCAGGCACTGTGCTGCCGAATGCTAACGGCAGAATTTCATTCAGTCGCTATGTTGGCATACCCGGTATGGATAAGATTACGACCGAGCAAACCTTACTGGGCTATGAACTGACACATGTCTTCAATGACAATATCAAGTTCAAGCAGAATGTACGGTACAGCACATTCAACTTTGACGGCAGTTGGGGCATTGGCAATGGTAACTTCTCATCCACTAGCACCAACTGGGGACGCAGATCACAAATCCGCCAGATTGATGAACAATCCTTGGCCACAGATAACCAACTCTCTACACAATTCCAGACCGCTGCCATCCATCACGACGTATTGCTGGGCTTTGACTCTTTGCATACCAATAGTGGACGCGATAGATTTGGTTACCGCAATCTATCGTCACTAAACCTCTACAATCCAAACAATAGTAATGCCACGGCAGGAACCTTCATCCGTAACAACGAAAATCAGGGCTCCAATGAACTGTCGCAATACGGTTTTTACTTACAGGATCACTTGAAATTTGCCGAGGGCTGGAATTTGGTATTAGGGTTGCGACGAGATGAAACTAGCCTAGTGCAAAAGCGCCCTTTCCTTACTACGGCTGCTAGTCGTAGCAAGACAAACCCTGGCGCAACTTCAGGTCGAGCAGGCTTACTTTATGAGTTTTCCAGTGGTTTTGCTCCTTATATCAGCTACACCGAGTCTTTTATGCCGGAAATTGGCCCGACTGAAGACGGCTCCCAACTAAAACCAATTACTGGCAAGCAAAAGGAAGCTGGTATCAAATATGAATCACCCAACAAACGATTTGGTGCCAATGTTGCTATTTATGACATCAGAATGGAAAACGCGACTTATACCGACAATAATGGTTTTACTGTTCAAGTCGGCGAACAACGCAACCGAGGTTTTGAATTTGACATCACCGGAAAATTGACAGACAAGTTTAATATCGTCGCAACCTATACCTATATTGACGCGGAAATCACAAAAGCCGGACCTCGCCTGGCAGATCAGGCCACCTTGGGCAAGCGCCCCATTTTGATTCCCAAGAATATCGCCAATATCTGGGCAACCTACGACCTCACATCATGGCTTCCAGGGCTCAGTATAGGCGCAGGTGCTCGATACAACGGCGAGAAAGCTGGGGATGCTACTAATACCTATACTGTGCCTGACTATACCGTTTTTGACGCAGCAATCTATTATCATACCGGCCCATGGCGGTTTGCACTGAATGGTCGCAACTTGTCAGACAAGCAATATATCTCCGGCTGCAACGGGAACGCCTGCTACCCTGGCGACCCACGCATGGTCATGTTCACCGCTAATTACAATTTCAAATAACGCCAACCCTCAAGCCACGCAAGTGGCTTGAGGGACAGAACAGCAACAATCAAAGCAAGCGCGGCAAGCTTTACGCTAGCAATCCGCGATCATGAAGAGGAGGATCGCATCGTGATAGTCTCAAGTAACTCCCTATCATTCGATAAAGTATTCATGATGATGTCCTCACAAAACTCCACCAAATAATTGGTCTCATCAAAGCTTGTATTAACGAGGGCCTTGGTCATTGTCCTGGCTTTTTTCAATAAGTCATCCCACTCGTGCTCAACATCCACTACGGACTGGCGTTCCAGTAACTGCAAATGTGGCTCCAAGCACGGGAAACCTCGCAAAATGACTTGATAATGCAGGCAAAATTCGCAAGAACGCCTTGCCTGTAATATATGTGGTGGTTGTATCCATTGTATGCATGGAGAAATTCGTAACATCAAGTCAGGCTTATTGCGCATCGCCTGACGCTCATCCATGGCTCCTGCCAGAAAAGCCTCTTCGTGAATTTTCCTCAAGGCCTTGCGGCATGCTAGGTCTTTATTAAGCAAGGCTATTTGGTGTTCGTCGCATAAATCTGCCATCTGCACCAAGTGAAGGTTGATCTGGCGCTCGAAATCTTGTCGTTGCCTAAAAATCTCATCCTTTAACGCCTCAATTTGCCTCAAGGTTTTGACATACTTATGCACTAGCATGCATAACCGCCATTCTCACTGCCACGTTGAGCCTTGTGCCGATACATATCCTTCTCCCCTGCCTTGCTCAGCGGTACACCATCTCTTTATTTTTCATTTTTAATCAAGCACATCAAATAAATTTGTCTATTTACAAACCACTCGGATCAAGCAATACAAACGAGCTAAATATCATTAAATTATTATTTGATATCATCAAGTTAAAATAATCATGCATATAAAATAGATATTTTATGTCTATATATTAATAGACATATTAGTTCCTTATAAACAACGAGGTCAATAGCGATCCTATATGTCTATTTGATAATAGACATATAGGATCAAGTCCATGAAGGATGTATTACGAAAGAAATTGGGCCTATCCATTGCAGCACGCAGGAAAAACCTAGGCCTGACACAAGAGTTTGTCGCTCAGCGACTAGGTGTGGAAATCGAAACAATATCGAGAATCGAACGTGGAGTGACAGCACCTTCACTCAAGACGCTCAACAAGATTGCCTATGAGTTATCCAGCCCGATTGAAGCCTTTTTTGGGCCATCCAACCCAACATCGCTTGATCCTGAGATAGAGGGATTGATTGCGATGTTGCAGAACTTGGAAGAAAAAGACAGGAAATATGTGATTGAGGCAACAAAATCGTTAAGCAAGCATCTGCTCAAAAAGTCCAGCTAATGTAGTGAATCTGCCGTTTTATCCGCGGCAGATTGACAATCTTATCAGTAAGCCGAGCTTAACAGAAAGCTACTCATGCAACTCCAGCCAGGTTACGGTACCTGCTTTCATGTCCGGGATAAGCAATACCTTGCCATCCGCAGTCACGCCAATATCAGCCGCACTTTGAAAACCCTGCTTTTCAAGCTTAACCTCATCATCAATGCTAAGGCTGAACACTTTGCCATTGATGTAATCGCTGATGTAAAGCTTCTTGTCAGCCCCTAGTGCCAGGCCATCGCCACCGCCGAAGCCTTTGGCCAGCTCGATCAAGTGCCGATTGAGCAGATCAAGTTTGTACAGCACGCCACTGGCAAAATCAACGTAGATCAGCACCTCGCCGGTATCATCCATCCACAAGCCGTTAGGCGCCTTGATACGTGCATCCTGCTGATGGTTAATGATGGTTTCCACCTTGCCTGTGGCCAGGATAACGCGGTAAATCGCACCGCTGGTTCCGCCCTGGTTGGCGATGTCGCCACTGTCACTCACATAGAGATATTTTCCATCAAAATCCGGCTCTAGGTCGTTCAGGAAGGCTGGAGCAACAGGAAAAGCAGAATGATCAACCAAGACCGTCCATTGACCATCAACTCCTACCCTGAGAATACGATTCTTGTCGGTAACATAAAGATCCTGCCCTACAAACGCCAAGCCTTTAGGATCATTCATCCCCTTGGCAAATACGCGACGTTTGCCATCCGGCTCAATCACGGCAATCTGGCCGTCACCATCTTTCTCGAACTCGCCGATCTCGGAGACATATACTCTACCGGCTTTGTCTGCCACGACCGATTCCGGGTTCTTGAACCCCTGAAGTACTTTCAGTTCATGCCCTGAAGCAACTCCAGAGAGCATCAAGCTGCCACCAAATAAGGCGGCTATTACCGTTTTAACCATACACTCCTCCACATCCATCACATGATTATCTTGGCATGTGAGATCACGCCATGTCATGGATTATGCGGTTGAATGCGAGCGAACTCAACCGCATGAACTAGCTACGATGGTGCATGGTGAGGCTTTAGCCACGGTGTAATCAACAGCATGATGATCGCCATCAGGACCAATAACCAGCTTGCCAGATGAAAATCCTGTGTCATGTCGTGTAGGAAGCCTACCGATAATGGCCCGACCGCCGCGATCAAGTAACCGATCGTCAGCACAAAAGCATTCCAGGCATTTGCCTCATCCACGCTGTGAGTGTTATCCAGCGGCAAAGTCATGCCCAGGGTAAAGGCTCCGCCCAGACCAAAAGCACATATGGCAATACTGATGAAAGGAGACCACGTAGGCATGATCGCCATCAATAACAAGCCCATCACTGCCAGGATTGCGCAAACGGCAAGCAGGCCGCGCCTGTCTACCGATCTGCTGATAGCGCCGAGAATGGGATTGGACACCATAAAGACCGTCGTAAACGTTGCCAGGATAAAACCAGCTACAGCAGGCGTAGAGCCATATTCAATGTACATGGGTGCCGTCCAGGAAAGTACGGCATAAAACAGGAAATTGTCTGCGGCAAAAAATAACGCTACCAGCCAAGCGGTGCGGTTTCGCCAAGGTAAACGGCTCGGCTGCCCAGCGGTCGATACACGGCCTTTCTCCAACCTGGCTATACCTAGCCAGCAAAGCAGGCCAATAACGGCACATACACTCCACATGCCAGCTCCCATGCGCCAGCCAGTGTCAGCATGCATGGCAACCGGGCCAGAAATCGCCGCAGATACCGTGCTGCCAAAAGAAAGCGCGGTAGCGTAAATACCCATGACCATGGCCGCCTTATGCGGGAAATTCCCCTTGATATAGCCCGCAATCAAGGCGCCTGCTATCGCGATCCCCGCGCCCACACCAGCCGTGGTTAACAGCAACATCTCGACGTTGTAGGCAAAAGCACGCGCAGCAATCGCCACACAAAGTAGCAGCAATGCCGCAAGCAGCACCGGATCGCGGCCATAACGCCTTGCCAGCCATGGCGTAGGCAAAGCCAATAATCCCATTAATACATCAGGAATCGCCGTTAATAACGATGCCACAGTGTGCGATAGCTGAAACTCATCAATGATGTCGGGCAGCAGTGGGCCCATGGAGACGATCCCAGGGCGCAAGGCAACCGCCACCAGAACAATGGCCACTATTGCAAAAGTCACGGGAACGCGGGAAGCAACTGGCCTCGTCGAGGCTAGAGAGGAAGCAGCAGAGGATATGGACATAACGAGACGACGCTCATACCAGAAAGGATGAGGTTAATATAGTCTGGTGGCGATTCACTCACCATACGTCATCTTGCGTAAAGCAATACAAGCTTCGCGCAAGATGACGTTGGAAGTCATGAAAAATCAGGGCTTTTTCAGGCCTGGAAGCAAGGCAATCATCGCGCAGGGGGTATAAGACTGATTGCTGGCAATGCCATCGCTAATGAGCTTCTTGATGACAGGGTCGGCATTGATTTTATCTGCCACCTGCTGGATGGCGAGGTCATACGTAGCTTGCACCGCTTTGCCAGGCAAAATGTCCAGATCACCGCTATAGCGCGATTCCCCGGTGTAGCTGGCAATTGCCTTGCCACTGCCAGTGTAGACGGTAGCATTAATAGTGCCGTAGAAGTTACGCATATGCGGGTTATAGAACATCTTGGGCTTGACCCAGAGCAACACATTGCCTGTCACGCCAGCGTCACACATGACTGTTTCACCAAGCTTGGCACCGAGCGTTTTCGTCAGCACTGGCTCAATGAGCGGCCCCTGTGCAAACCAATAGTCCTTCATGAAATGCCAGAGCTTGATCTCATTGGTATATTCATACGGGCTGATGTATACCACGACTTTGCTGCTAGGTTGCGGCGCCTCGGCATGGGCAATACCAGATGCCAACAACAAGGTTGCCAAGCCCAGAACACTTTTTCTCATTACATTGCTCCTCACACGTTTATTGCTTGTTATAGCTGATACGATACACCAAACCCGCTCGGTCATCCGAGACATATAGCGCTCCATCGGGCCCTACGATCACATCAACGGGGCGACCCCAGGCACTGTTCTTTGTTTGCCAACCAGTCACAAAATCTTCCACTGCCACCGGTTTATTCTCCTTAAAGCGGATACGCACCAGTTTGTAGCCATAAGGCTCCACCCTGTTCCATGAGCCATGCAGGGCAACAATCGCATCCTGCTTGTATTCAGTGGGGAATTTGGCCTGATCAAGAAAAGTAATGCCTATCGGTGTGGAATGCGCACGCAAGGTAATGGCTGGCGGCTGCATGTTATCGCAGAAACCAGGCTTGCCAGGGAAGTTGGGGTCTGTGAAACGGTTGCCCCAGCAATGCGGCCAGCCATAATGCTTGCCCGGCTCAATCTTGTTGATATGCTCGGGTGGCAGCTCATCGTTCATTGCCCCGCCCTTTGTTTCAGAGCGCATATCCGCACCGTTGTTGGTGGCATAGAAATCACCAGTACCGGGCTGCCAGGCAAACCCCTGCGAATTACGCAAGCCACTGGCCCACACTGCACTCCTGGCGCCGCTCACGCTACCATCCGGCGCACCAGCAGGCTTGCCATCCAACGTATAGCGCAATATGGTAGCCCGCTGTGGATCTTGCTCCACGCAGACATTGCAGCTGGAACCAACATTCATATAGAGGTGATTGTCCGGCCCCAGCTTGATCGTCTTGAGCGTGTGGCCACCGCTGGGTAGATGGCTAATAAAGGGTATCAGCTTGGCAGCAGCTTGCTTACTATCTTGCGCCCGCTCCACCCGCATCACCCCATCCTGATTCGCCACCAGCATGGTATTGCCAACAAACACCAGGCTATTCGGTGCATTCAAGCCTTCCACCACTGGCACTACATCATCGGCTACACCGTCACGGTTGCGGTCTGGCAGCATATACACGGTGTTGTCCACACTGCTGGCCAGATAAAGATGGCCATCCGGCCCGAACGCCATAAAACGTGGCCCACGGAAATAATCACCCTTGGCCGGGTTGAGCTTGGCAAAAGTCGTGATCTTGAACCCTGGCGGTAAAGTGAGGCTAGCGGCAATGTCGTCAGGTGTTTTACTCACCGCAGCCACAGTGGTACATGCCATCAAGGCCGCACTGGCCGTTAGTACTGGCAATCCGTTGATGAACGACTTTTTCACTCTATCCCCCATATCTGCACAACTGTGATCAACAAGGATTACGAACTTGTGGCCAAGCTTAGGTTCCCGCCCCACCATGAAAAATGCCGGAACATGTCCGGCATTTGATTGATCACATCCACAACAAGGCCATGCCTGACATGACTTTGCTATGGTGGCATGACGCTATATCAGTGGCACTTCTCTTCCTGGCAGCCATCATTCTTGGCACCAGCAGCCTCGAGAAACTCAACCATATCAGTACGGCCCTCATCCTTCAGGGCGCGGATGATGGAAACATTGCCACGCAACTTAGCGTTGACGTCGGCACCATGATCGATCAAGTACTTCACCACATCCTTGTTACCTTGATAGGCCGCCAAGTGCAGGGCTGTCATCTTGGTGATCGGGTGCTTGTAGTTCACATCAGCACCATTTTCGACAAAGAACTTGACCGTTTTTAATTGGCCCTTGTTGGCGGCGATTTCCAGGCCGGTCCAGGCGAAGAATAATTCATTGACCGTGTAAGGATTATTGAAGTATTTCTTCACCACCTTCATGTCACCCTTGCCAATGGCATCGGTATATTCCACCTGTGGATCCTCGGCGTGGGAAACCACTGCCCACCCCAACACCAATGTTGCCAGGATGACTTTCAACATCTTTTTCATGCTACTTCTCCATAGTAATCATCATTAATTTCAAGTGTGCTTATTATTGTGAGGACTGTCAGGAATACAGCTATAACGCTGCATCCTGTTCAACCCAACGCACATCTTGCGTTCGCTGTTGACCGCTTAACCGATAAACTTCCTGGCATTGCGGAACATACGAATCCACGGCCCATCCTCACCCCAAGCATCAGGGTGCCATGAATGCTGCACAGCGCGGAATACACGCTCCGGATGAGGCATCATAATACTGAAACGTCCATCAGCGGTAGTCAGGCCGGTAATCCCTTGTGGCGAACCATTCGGGTTGAACGGATAAATCTCAGTAGGAGCACCACTATTATCGACATAGCGCAGCGTCACCAGGCCTGCGGCTTGAGCACGCTGCTGGGTCGCAACATCGGCAAACTCGGCATAGCCTTCACCATGCGCCACGGCAATCGGCATGCGGCTTCCAGCCATGCCATTGAAGAACAATGAAGGCGACTCCAGCACCTCCACCATTGCCACGCGTGCTTCAAACTGTTCGGAACGATTGCGCACAAAGTGCGGCCAGTTTTCAGCACCAGGGATAATGCTGTGCAGGTTGCTCATCATCTGGCAACCGTTACAGATACCCAAGGCAAAGGAATCCTGACGCTGGAAGAATGCAGAGAACTCCTCACGCGCACGCGGGTTGAACAGGATAGACTTGGCCCAACCTTCGCCCGCACCCAGTACGTCGCCATAAGAGAAGCCACCACAAGCGACAAAACCAGCAAAATCCTTGAGGCTGACACGGCCGCTGATGATGTCGCTCATATGCACGTCGTGCGCCTGGAAACCAGCGCGGTCAAATGCCGCCGCCATCTCCACCTGCCCATTGACGCCCTGCTCGCGCAGGATCGCCATCTTGGGCTTCGCACCACTGGCAATATAAGGGGCTGCGATGTTGTCAGCTGGATCAAAGCTCAGCTTCGCATGCAGACCGGCATCCTTTTCATCGAGGATGCGGTCATATTCCTGCTGCGCACATTGCGGGTTATCCCGCAGCTTCTGCATTTGGTAAGTCGTTTCAGACCAGGCACGATGCAGGGCAACACGGCTGTCGGTAAATACCACACGGCCATCCTGGTGGATGCGGATATTGCCATGTGTCGCGGGTGTACCGATCACGTGCACCAGGCCAGGCAACTGCGGCTTGAGCTCGGCCACAATCGCATCGGCTTCAGCAGCACGCACTTGCAACACCGCGCCCAGCTCCTCGTTGTAAAGTGCAGCCACGGCATCTTCGCCCAAGCTGGTGATATCAATATCCAGGCCGCAACGCCCGGCAAACGCCATTTCCACCACAGTAGAGAACAAGCCACCGTCGGAACGGTCGTGGTAGGCCAGCAGTTTGCCTTCACGATTGAGCTTTTGCACAGCGTCAAAGAAAGCCTTGAGGCTAGCAGCGTCATCCACATCCGGTGCGACATTACCAACCGCGCCATACACTTGCGCCAGCGCGGAACCGCCCATGCGGTTCTTGCCTGCGCCCAGGTCGATCAACAACAACTTGCTATCACCCAGATCAGTACGCAATTGCGGGGTGAGTGTCTTACGTGCATCTGGCGTTGGTGCAAAAGCAGTCACGACCAGGGAAATCGGCGAAGTCACGGCCTTTTTCTCGCCGCCCTCTTCCCAGACAGTCTTCATGGACATTGAATCCTTGCCCACCGGGATGCTGATGCCCAGCGCAGGACACAATTCCATCCCTACGGCTTTGACGGTATCAAACAAGGCCGCATCCTCACCCGGATGCCCGGCTGGGGCCATCCAGTTGGCAGAAAGTTTGAGCTCTGCGATATCATCAATCAGGCTCGCAGCAATATTGGTGATGGATTCGCCAATCGCCATGCGGCCAGATGCTGGGCCATCAATCAGTGCCAACGGCGCTTTCTCGCCAATCGCAAACGCTTCGCCACGATAAGTTTCAAAACCCGCCAGCGTCACGGCAACATCGGCCACCGGCACTTGCCATGGGCCTACCATCTGGTCCCGAGCGATCAGGCCCGTCACGCTGCGGTCACCAATGGTGATGAGGAAAGTCTTATCTGCGACACCAGGCAAGCGCAACACGCGCTCTGCTGCCTGCTTGAGATCAATCGCCGCATGGTCAAACACGGGTAATTCACGTGTCACATGCTTCACATCACGCGTCATCTTGGGCGGCTTGCCCAACAGCACGGAAAGATCCATATCCACCGGATTGTTATCGAAGTGGCTATCGGCAACAGTCAGATGCCTTTCCTCAGTCGCTTCCCCCACCACGGCAAACGGGCAACGTTCACGCTCACAGATTTCAGCAAATAAAGGCAAGTCTTCCTTGCGCACGGCCATCACATAGCGTTCCTGCGCCTCGTTACTCCAGATTTCACGTGGTGCCATGCCTGGCTCTTCATTGTGCACATCGCGCAACTGGAACTTGGCACCTACGCCAGCATCATTTACCAGCTCGGGGAAAGCGTTGGAAATGCCACCAGCCCCTACATCATGAATACTCAGGATCGGGTTCTTGTCACCCAATTGCCAGCAACGGTCAATCACCTCTTGCGCACGGCGCTCCAGCTCGGGGTTGCCGCGCTGCACGGAATCAAAATCCAGGTTTTCGGTATTGGCGCCAGTATCCATACTGGAAGCCGCACCGCCACCCAAACCAATCAGCATGGCTGGGCCGCCCAGCTGGATCAAGGCTGCACCAGGCGGGATAGGGTTCTTCTTGGAGTGTTTGGCCGAGATATTACCCACACCGCCTGCCAGCATGATGGGCTTGTGATAACCACGGATTTCATCCGCGGATTCAATTTCCAGCGTGCGGAAATACCCCGCAATATTCGGGCGGCCAAATTCATTGTTGTAGGCAGCGCCACCCAATGGGCCATCCACCATGATCTGCAATGGTGAAGCAATACGCGCAGGCTTACCATGATCTTGCTCCCAAGGTTGCTTGAACCCGGGAATATTGAGGTTAGAGACAGAAAAACCAGTCAGGCCAGCCTTGGGCTTGGAACCAGAGCCTGTTGCACCCTCATCGCGGATTTCACCACCCGCCCCTGTCGCGGCACCAGCAAAAGGAGAAATCGCCGTTGGGTGGTTATGCGTTTCCACCTTCATGAGGAAATGCATATCCTCCTCCACAAAGCCATATTGCCCATCGGCCTGCGGGTAAAAACGCTTGGTCTTGCCACCTTCCACGATAGACGCATTATCAGCATAAGCCACCACCGTCTTGCCGGGGTTGAGCTTGTGCGTGTTACGGATCATGCCAAACAGGGATTGCGCCTGAGCCACGCCATCAATCACCCAATCCGCATTGAAAATCTTGTGCCTACAGTGCTCGGAGTTGGCCTGGGCAAACATCATCAGCTCAACATCGGTCGGGTTACGGCCGATACGCTGGAAATTCTCCACCAGGTAATCCACTTCATCAGGCGAGAGCGCCAGACCCATATCGGCATTAGCAGCATCCAGGGCCGCCTTGCCACCAGCCAGGATATCCACTGTAGACAAAGGTGCAGGCTCAGCGGTGTGATAAAGCTTTTGCGCATCTTGCAAATCAGCAAACACCGCTTCTGTCATGCGGTCATGAATCAAGGGGCGCAGCGCCAACCTCTCAGCGTCCGTCAGCGGGCTACCATCAGCAGTCGCCGCGTAAAAGGCAATGCCACGCTCCAGGCGCTGAATAGCCTCAATACCACAGTGCCGCGCAATATCTGTTGCCCGCGAAGACCACGGCGAAATCGTGCCAGGACGCGGCACCACCAGGAATAACTCACCAGCCGGAGACTCCTCGCTCAAGCGCGGCCCATATGTAAGAATCTGCTTCAGAACACCCTGCTGCGCATCACTCAATGGCTGCGCAGACCAGGCAAAATGCCAGAACTCCGCATACAAATGCGTAATACGCGGCGCAGCGCCCTTGAGCGCAACCAGGATTTTCTCGATACGGAACGGGGATAAAGCGGCACTGCCACGAAGACTGATCATTGGGCTGGACATGAAGAAATTCAAAGTGTTGGCAAAACCTGAATTTTACCAGATTCTGCCCAGCCATACCGCTTTGAGGATTAAGGAAAATCAGCCTCCCACTACGACCAGCCACAACATGCTCAGCTCCCATAGCAGAAGGAGGAAGAACATGCCGGGCAGGATGATCAACCAACGATCATGAGCAAATAGACTTAGGCACCAACGCTTGAATTCAGCAAGATATTTGCTTAGTAAATGCATAAGCGTGCAATTATTTTCTAGGATCAAATTCATAACTTAGGCTGATCCATGCCGCTCTGGGTGCACCTGGGGCAAGGAAGTTTGTCATGAGCCAATCGTTCGAGTTATGGTTGTATCCACTCTGTCCAATAGCGCCATAAATTGAAGGCGAGAATGGGTTTCTGCCCAAACGGCCAGCAGTGAAATACTCCTTATCAAATACGTTGTTTAGACGTAGTCCCAGCGTCCATTCGGAATTAATCCTATAGCTGGTTTGCAGATTAAATACCATATAGCCTGGTGTAGTGCCCGGGTTGTTCGTGGTTTGTCGGGCTACGGTAATTTGTTGGCCTGTGACCGCATCTTGAACCGTGTCATAAATCACCTCGCCAGCCCGGTGCTTGTTATTTTCGTTGCCACGTACAAACGCAAATGAGTGAGCGACAGCAGTAAGTCCGATTTGCCATTTCGGAGTGACCTCATAACTCAAGGTGGCATTGATATTGTGCAAGGGTACGCCAGGCATGCGATTGCCCGGCTTGACATTGATACGGCGGCTATAGTCGTGATTCCCAAAAAACTCTTCTACTGAGCTACTATTATCATTAGCTGGCATCCAGAATTTATCTTGGAAAGTAGCTTCTGTGAGAGCGTAGTTAAATCTTAAACGCCATTTTTCGAATGCAGCTGTGATGCCTGCTTCCAACCCTTGACGACGTGTATCACCAATAGTGTCGAAGAAGTTACGGTTGCCAGGAAATCCGATCATGTAAATGTCATCCTTGAGGTCGGTACGGTATATCCCCAAATTCCATTCCACGTTATCGTTAAACTTTCCACGCATACCTAAATCCCAAGTAGTGGCCTTGATTTGTGGTAAATAGGGGTCTCCCGATAGAGTTGTCGGAAGTGAGCAGGCCCGATTTTCGGCAAGGCTTTTAGGGATAGAGCCAATGACTTGCCCATTAGAGCCATATTGTGGAATAGGCGTACGGTCAAAAGCACAGCCTAATTCGACCACAGAAGGTACGCGGGTGCCTTGAGCCACATTCCCGTAAATATTGAGATTGGGCGTGGCCTGCCACGTGGTGCCAAAGGAGGGGTTCAGTGAGTAGTATTTAAACTTTTCAGTTTCTGGTGCGTTCAGTATTTTGGAGGCATCGGGAACGGTATAGCCAGTAGTCGGGTTATTGGCACAATTAGGCCATGTGCCTAAGCAAATGTTGTAATAGTCGGGAAACGCTTCAAGTTGCGCCAAATCCCAAACAAAGGTGCCATAGGTACGGGAGGCTACCTTGTTCTTACCACGGGTTTCGTTATAACGAAGCGCTCCCGTGAAATGCAATGTCTCAATCGGGCTCCAGGTTTCACTGGCGTAAATACTTTTGGTGACCTGATGTCCCTTAAAGTTGTTATTACTGATTTCTGTACTTGCGGCGGCATACTGATCGCGGATTTCATCAGGAGATAGATAAGCATCGCGTTCAGCATCCAGCATGCCCAGCATCTGGCCACTCTTGTAAGTGGCGGAGGGCATGTCTACAGAAGCGCCAACCATAAATTTGTGCTTGTCGAAATTCCAGTTGAATTGGATGGAGGCGCCATCGGTTTCCTGGTCAATTGTTGTGTCGGTAAGGACTGCGGTTGGAGTTCCCTCCACATAACCAGTACCAGTGCCTCCGTACGCGGCGCCATCAACGGTTTGAGGCGTGCCGCTAGAATTAGGGCCCGCTACTGTCAAGTCTGAACCTGTTTCACCCTGGCATACATCCGCGTTGACTGCAGGTTTGATCAGCATCAAGTACTTTTGACCCTGACCATCTCCAGGCGTGTTATCACCGTATTGAAGTGTATCTGGTACATAAAAATAGAAGCTGCTTTCAGCGGCCATTGCTATGCTGAAAGGGTCGTTTAGCTGAGATAAATTTACTGTTGCTTCAAAGGCATAAGAGTCTTGACCTCCCGAGTAGTCTGTTGCAGTGCCATTGGGAACTTCGGGACCTGAGATACCGCCAGGTGAATACAGGTTGGATTGCTGGAAATTGCGCACTCTTCTGAAATTATCCTGGGCTCGTTGAATAAAACCTGCGGCTACATCAGAAGTAGCGACGGTAGAAATAACCTGATTGCGCCAAGCAGTGGGGAGGCTGTCGAAAGCTTCCTGAACCGTAGCGGCTGAGGCAAAAGCCGAGAGTTCTGGATTGGTAAATACTTCGCTCCAGAATTCGCCATTCTGTATTGGAACCAAATAGTAATCGGGTAATCCGTAGCCATTGGTGCTATTGAAAATACAGGTGTATTGCTCCCCTGGATTTAAGTTTCTCTTAACTAATTGGTTCCCCCACTCTGTATAAACATCGGCCCCCTTTTGTTTTCTTTTGCTGTTGCGTCGATAGGCTTGGGCGGTAATCGTGAATTTGTCGTTAACGAAATAACTGCCCGAGAGCTGGAATTGCCACAGGCGATTGTCGGTGGTGTCGGGTGAGGTATACACGCCATTCCGATCTTGTTTGTACATTTCGCTGGGCAGCAAACCATTGCCTACAAGATCATTCCAGACTACCAGGGTGCTGAGATTGAGGTCTAGTTTGTCTCCTCGATAGCTTCCTTTTCCAAAGACTTGATTGACTCTGCTGGGAGAGTTCTCCCGCCAGCCGTCTTCAAGAAAGATGTTGGCAGCAGCAAAACCAGCAACGGTACCGTTATTCCAGCCTCCCGTCGCTTGCAGTTGTTTACGGCCAAAAGAGCCGGTGAGGACTTCAGCATCAACGCCCGGATTGCTGAAACCATCCTTGGTTTTCATCGAAAGGGCACCACCTAGGGTGCCTAAGCCAAATATTGGATTAGAGCCTGGAAAGACATCAAAGCTAGACAGCGCGTTTAATGGAATGAGGTCCCAGTTCACAACATCCCCGAAGGGTTCATTGACCCGAATGCCGTCAAAAAATACCGAGAGGCCCTGCGGTGTACCAATCTGTGGGCCTGCGGTAAAGCCACGATATTGCACGTCCATCTGGAATGGGTTGCCCTGATAATCGTTGACGTTGACCGATTGCAACTTGGAGTTCATGAGGTCAGTCAGGCTGAGGGCATGGGCCTCCTTAATGTCTTTGGCGGTAAGGCTTTGGACGTTGCCGGGGATTTGTTCCTTGGTTAGGCCTAAGCCTGGCAAAGGGCCAATCTCATAGAAGCGCTTGGCACGCACTTCAATCGCATCAACATGTTGAAAATCTATCGCCGATTTCTCGCCTGGGAGCTTGTCTTCGACTTTGGGGATTGCATTTTGTAGTTGATAGCGCCCATCTTTGTCTTGCACAGCCTCCAGGCCAGTGCCTTTGAGGATGGCATCAAAGCCTTCTTTGATAGTGTAAGGGCCGCGGAGTACAGGACTGCGCTTACCCTGCGTGAGCCTGGGATCGAAGCCAAGCAATACGCCTGATTGGGCGGCATATCCAGGCAGGGTATCGCTGAGGTCGCCAGCGGGAATGTCATAGATTTTCTGCGGAATGTGCTTGTTGAGTTCTGCTGCATTGGCAAGCGAACTGCCCCATAGCATGAGGCTGATCGTCAATGCCATGGCGCTTTTTTGCCTGACTTGCTGGTTGTATCTCTTATGATAGCTTCCGTAGTTCATCTTCTCTCCCGTATATGCAGCAAAATGTGTTGTTTTGCTGCTATGCCGAACGAGAATGAAAATCCGGAAAGCAATTATGAAAAAAATTTAGTGATTGCGCATCAAGCTGGCACGAGTGTGACCCAAAACCGGGTGAAGCGCTCTACCCTTACAGGTAACGTGCGCTCTAGAGTCTGCAAAACAGACTCCATGTCCTGGGTGGGGAAAGAGCCTGATATTTGCAGGCTGGCAACCGCGGGATCACAGCGCAGGACACCAGCCTTGTAGCGTGCGATTTCCTGGGTAAAGTCATCAAGGCGCATGGCATAGACCACGACTATGCCATTGATCCAGGCCATGTCTGTTGCACGTGCCGCCAGCTTATCTGCGAGCTTTTGGTCGGTAAATGTAATGGATTCACCTGCATTCAATCGCATGGCTTCTCCCCCGAAGTAGCGAGGCTTAATCGCTACCACCCCCTCAAACACGGAGACTTTGGTCTGATGCGATAAATCGCGCACACTGAAACGAGTGCCCAGTGCAGTAGCGCGGCCATGGCGGGTCTCTACCATAAAAGGGCGATAAGTCGTGGTTGCCTCATGCGCGGTTTCAATATAAACCTCACCCTGGATCAATTCGATTACACGCTCGGTAGCGGAATAGCGCACATTGACAGCACTGTCGGTATTCAAGTGCAGGCTGGTACCATCTTCCAGTGCAATCTGTGTATGCTCGCCTACCTTGGTGCTGGCGTCTGCCAGCATGCCCCGCCAGGGTTGCTCGCGATAAGCATATAGCCCGGTAGCGCTAGCCGTCAGGAACAAGGCAAGGTGCTTGATGATACGTCGGCGATCAGCCACTGGCGGCAGTTGCAGCGTTGCCATGCCGACCTCGGAAGGCACTTGGCCAAAATGCTGGGTGACACGCTCCAATTGTTGCCAAGCGCTTTGGTGTGCTGGATCAGCATCCAGCCAGGTGCGCCAGGCTTGCTGCGTTTCTGTAGAACGCTCACCTGATGCCAGCCTGGCATACCATTCACTGGCAGCACGCATCGCCGGGGTTGGCTTGATCATGCGATCATCCATGGCAATTGTTCCGGCCCTACTCTTCAAGCAAGACCATGCATTGCAACATAGCCCTGGCCACATAGTTGCCCACGGTACGTGTGCTTACGCCAAGCTGGTTGGCAATGTCGCTATAGCTGAGGCCCTCAAGTTGCAAAAGCAAAAAGGCTGTACGCACTTTGGTTGGCAAGCCATCCAGCATGATGTCGAGCTTGATCAAGATATCCAACACCATCGCACGCGCTTCAGGGGAAGCCACCTCTACAGGTGCAAACTGCGCCAGGGCCTCTAGGTAGGCACGCTCCAGATCACGCCGTCGCAATTGATCGACCATCAGACCATGCGCCACGCGGCTCAAATAAGCCCGGGGCTCTTGCAAGACTGGTAGATCAGCTTTAAGGAGGAGACTCAGGAAGGTATCTTGCGCTAGATCAGCAGCGCCCTGTCGGCAACCAAGCTTTTTGTTAATCCACGCCCGCAACCAAGCATGATGCTCTTGGTAGAGCAGCTGGATCACGCCTTGCTTGCAGAGATGATCTTGGGACATGGGCATGCGGATTCATTCAGGTGTGTTTTTATCAGCAATATCAATGCCAATATTCAACCTATTGATATAAAGCGATAAATTTTTCAAACATTTAGGAAATTGGCTATATACAACCACCATGGTGGTTGTATATAGCCACCACCTACTACATCGATTGTGTCACTGTCACGATTCAGTGCAAAACCTTGCAAAGCGATGCCGGCACGAGCCCAACACCAAGATTTTTCAGGGATTAGTCGTTATAATCACTCACTCCAATAGGCCTTCGCCCACAGACATGCTGCAGCTTGATGTCAAAACCATTTACTTCCTCGTCGGCCTGTTTGCCACAACGACAGGACTCGTGCTGTTTGCTCTCAGCACCACAGGGCGTTTTGATCGCTGGCTGAAGTATTGGGGTATCAGCAATATTGCTACGGGTAGCGGGATTCTCCTGCTGACATTCCGTGACATCATTCCAGATTTCTACAGCATTGTACTGGCCAATATGCTGGCCATCATTGGCTATTACCTGCTGATGGCGACCACTCAACGCTTGTATCACCGTCGACGCATTGCTGTAAAGCCGCACTTGCTGTTTCTTGGCATACTCACCGTGCTGTTCATCCTGATGCAGGATGCCGATAGTTACTATGCAGAAAGAACCGTACTCACTGCGCTCACCTGTGGTTTCTACGCCTACTGTGTTGCCAAAAGCACCTTCCGTATTGCCAGGACTGAGGATATCACCTCGGCCTACCTAGTTTCTGGCATTTTCACCATGGCAACTGCAGTCTTTGCGATGCGTGCCATCGCCGGCCTAACGCACCATTTAGGAGGGGAATCTGTCTTTGCGTCTGGTGGGATCAATATGTGGACCATTTTGCTCGCTGCGATCATTGGCCCACTGTGGAACATGTCCATGCTGTTAATGATCATGGAACGCATCAACCGCAACTGGATAGGCCGTGCCTTACGTGACCCATTGACCTCGGCTCTTAACCGAGAAGGGCTGAAAGCTGCGATTGAGAACAACTCGATGCGTCGCCAGTCAGACGCGCACCCGGTCACAGCACTACTACTGGTTGATATTGACCACTTCAAGCAAGTTAACGATAAATTAGGACACGCATTTGGCGATCAGTTGCTGTGCACGTTTGCCGATATTGTGCATAACCAATTACGCAGCTCAGACCTCTTTGCGCGCCAAGGTGGTGATGAGTTTGTGATTATCCTGCCTGCAAGCGGGGAGAAAGAGGCTCAAGATGTAGCAGAGCGTTTGCAAAACTCTTTTGCTCATGCCACTGAAAAATTAAAACAAGATGGCTTATCGATTACCCTGAGCATTGGTATTGCGGTAGCGGCTAGCGATCAAATCGCGCATTCATTGAATAGCCTGATGGAACAAGCCGATTCGGCACTCTATCAATCCAAGCACCATGGGCGTAACCGCATCACATCGGCCCAAGCGGCTTAACGCTTGCTGAAACCTCGAAACCAGACTGCTCGGCTTTTTCCACCCCTTCTTCCACTTTTTCTTCTGCTTCCTCCTGGTCGTCAGGCGATGCCAATTCTGGTGTGTGAACAAACTCCAGGTGACGTTCCAACTGCAGATGAGTGAATACCGGGAAGTGATCTGAGCCAATATGCGGCAAGCGCTGCATTTTCACCAGGCCAAAATCGGTGCTATGGAAGATATGATCCAATGCCCAACGCAGGAAAGGGTAATCCGCGTGATAAGTGTTGATATGATGACGCCCCTTACGCGGATCAAGCAAACCACTTACGCGCTGGAAAAGACGCGTGGTACGCGACCAAGCCACGTCATTGAGATCGCCCATCACGATCACGCTATCCTCCGTATTGCCAACCTCACGCCCCACAATCAATAACTCCGCATCCCGCAAAGTAGAATCAGGTGCCTCGGTGGGGCTAGGCGGCTCGGGATGCAGGCAGTGCAGCCTGACCGGCGCACCACAAGGCAATATCACCGTCGCATGGATCGAGGGAATTTCCGGACTCAGCAAAAACTTCACCTCTGGCGTACGCAAGGGCAAGCGGCTATAGAGATGCATACCATAGAGATTATCCAGCGGCACCCGCACCACGTGAGGATATTCACGTTCAATCGCCGTCATGGCCTGTTCCCATATGCGGTCTGACTCCAGCGTCAGCAGCACATCAGGCTTGAGTAGCCTAACTTGCTCAATTAACTTGAAATGCTGGTTATTCGTCATCAGTACATTGGCGACTATCATGGACAATTGTTTGTCGGGTCGATAATGCCGGGGGTCAATCACCTTGACTTCATCAGGCCAAAGATGGGTATAAGGGATCACCATGCGCAACTGGTGCCACAAGGCCAGCAACAAGGCTGCCAACATGCCCCAGCGTAAGGGCGACCATGGCGCTTCTATCAGCGTCAAGGCCAGCAGTGCAAGCAAGCCAAGGGTAATGATTTGCAAGCGTGGAAAATCCAGGCCACGAAACCACCACTCATTGCGACGCACCAAAGAGCCGAGCGTCAGCAACACGGTCAATGCCGATAGGCTATAAGCCAATATCATGTGAACAGGCCCTCAGTGGCTACATCTGCGGCGGCAAATGCCAGATCCAAGCCGCCACAGCCAGCAGTGCCACGACCAGCACCATGGTCATTCTGGATAACCGGCCAAGACGGCGGCGACTATCTTCCAGGTTGGCAACAAGTTGCTCATGCTGATCAGCCAAAGTTTTCAATAATTTAGAAGACTCCACCATCTGGGTTTGTAGTTTGGCTAGCTGCATTTCCAGCGACTGTATGCGGGCCTCCCTGTCGTTAGCGTTATCCAGCTCGCTGTAAGGCACATCATAAGCCTCGGGCTCCTGATATTCCTGCTTGCCAGAGACGGCGTGCCAGAACTTTCTCGCCCCATCTGCAATCTCTGGGGCCTTACGAATCACTTCAATCCAGGGAACCACCTTTAATACCGTCAGCCATGGTGCAGCCACTATTTATTCCTTTCGTGTTGGAGGGTACATACCCTGAATACGCAGTCACATGCTGCGTATTGATTTCAATGGCCAGTCGTCCTGGAAAATAATTGCATCACCACAACGCCAGTGATGATCAATGCCATGCCGATGACGGCTGGCAAATCTGGCTTTTGCCCATACAACACCAGTGCAATTAACGTCACCAAGACAATGCCTAACCCCGACCAAATCGCGTAAGCAATGCCAACCGGAATGCTGCGCAAGGTCAGTGCTAAAAAGTAAAATGCCAAGCCATATCCAACCACGACCACCACACTGGGCAGCCATTGACTAAAGCCATCGCTGGCCTTGAGAGCCGAAGTAGCGATCACCTCGGCAACGATGGCAATCGCCAGGTAGATCCAGTGCTGCATATTCACGGCTCTGTCACGGTCACAAAGTTCAGCCGGTTGCCATCGAGGTCCACCATCAGCATATTACGCACACTTGGCCCCAGATCATTGCCAGGTGGTTCAGTTACATGCAAGCCCTGCTGCAGGAACTCAAGGTGCACTGCATCGACATCATCCACGTAAAAATGTACCAATGCGCCAAAAGCACAATCGCCAGTGTGCTCGGTGAGGAATACCTGCATGTCATCCCGTGCAATCGCGGCAAAAAAGGGTAACCCCGGCTCGAACTGGTGGGTCCACAATTCACGGAAGCCGAGTTTTTCATAAAAGGGTTTGCTCAGTGCATAGGAAGCCACGCGCACTGCAGGCACGACTTGCTGGGTTATTTTCTTCATGCTCCCTCCTCGCTCATGTGGCTTGCTCACGCATGCGTATCATCACATCGTAAAGTGCAGGAAATTCGGTAAAACCATCCTGTGCCATGAAGTGCCCACCACGCTCAAATAACTCCCAATCTGCATCAAGTTTTTCGGCCAAGCGTAATGAATAAGGGTAAGGCACGATGTGATCATCTTGAGCCGCCATGACGATGCGCTGTGGCACTAAGCGAACCAGTTTTTCTGCATCCAATGGCGCTGCGCTGAATGGATCAAGCACTGGCAGGAAACTTAATGGTTCAGCGAACCCAGACACAAGAGCCATACCAGCTACGGCTTGCTGTTGCTCATCGAGATAGCGCAGCAAAGTAATGCAACCCAGACTGTGACCAATCAAGTAAGTCTGGCTATCCAGCTTGATATTGTCGCGTAGACAATCCAGCCAGGCATCAATATCCGGGTGATCCGGTGCTGGTAATGCCAGCACCTGTACCTCAAAATCCTGCTGCTCTAATGTACGCTTGATCCAGGGAAACCAATGGCTTTGCGCTGAAGCCTGGTAACCATGGATGATATAGACGCGGTGCGTTTGCATGCTGTTCCCCACATACTGAATATGTGGTTAGAACAATTGACAGGCTTTAGTTCGCAACGATTGCTCAGCGCACAATAAAAAAGCTATTTCACTGCCCCAAACACCTTCTTGAGTAAACTGCTTGCCTGGCCCATTGGGTCCTGGCGAATGGCCTTTTCTTCCTCAGCCATCATCAGGTAAACACCATCCAGCGTTTTTTGCGTCACATATTGCTCAAGGTTAGCCTGATCCTTGCCCACCAAGCCATACTTACTGCCCATCTCGGCAAAGCGGTTATATTGCTTTGCGAGGTCTACATCTTGAGTAGCCTTTTTCACGATAGGCAGAAACTTATCTGCCATAGGGCCGGAGGTAGTCTTGCGAAAATATTGCGTCGCCGAGTCCTGCCCGCCTGTCAGGATATCCTTGGCGTCCTGCACGCTCATCTGCTTGACGGAATTAACCAGCAAGGCTTTGGCCTCAGGTACAGCAGCCTCTGCTGCCTGGTTCATTTTAACCACCAACTCATCCGCCTGCTTGCCCATGCCAAACATGCGCATGGCTTTTTCCGCTTTTTGCATCGACTCAGGTAAAGGGATTTTCACCTGCGGATTATTGAGAAAGCCGCCCGCCTGGCCCAATTGACTGACAGCTCGCTCAGCGCCTTGGGTCAGTGCCTGTTTCAGGCCTTGGCTAGCGTCAGCATTGCTAATACTGCTCAAATCGAGCGCAACGGCATGACAAGAAAATGCAATAAACGATAAAGCAGTGACAAAATGGCGCATAGCCCCTCCGGCAGTATTGAGGTAGAAGATCATTCTACCTCTATTGGCTGGCAATGCGCGATGACCGCGAAGTGCCTTCAAGACTTTATTCTGCGGGTTTGACGTTCCAGATGTTCTCCGCATACTCACCGATAGTACGGTCACTGGAAAACTTGCCAATCCGCGCCACATTGAGGATCGCTTTACGGCTCCACTCCTCCTCATCCTTGTAGAGCTGGCCAACCGCATCCTGGGTTTCGATGTAGCTGGCATAATCTGCCAACAAAAGATATTGGTCGCCTTTGCCCAGCAAGGTATCGCCTATTGCTTGATAACGATCCGGCTCATCGACGGAGAAGAAGCCATTGGTGATCATATCCACTGCCTGCTTCAGCTCGGCGTTGCCATGGTAATAATCCCAAGGGTTGTAATTGTTAGCCTTGACCTCGGCCACCTGCTCCGTCGTCAGGCCAAAAATAAAGATATTCTCTTCGCCCACTTCTTCAAGGATTTCCACATTAGCGCCATCCAGCGTGCCAATTGTTAAGGCCCCATTCAGCGCCATCTTCATGTTACCGGTACCTGAAGCCTCGGTCCCAGCAGTGGAAATCTGCTCTGACAAATCACTGCCAGGGAACAATAGCTCAGCAGCCGATACTTCGTAATTGGGGTAGAACACCACCTTAAGCTTATCGCCTACGGCAGGGTCCTCATTGACGATAGAAGCAACATCGTTGATCAAGCGGATGATCAGCTTGGCAAGCCAGTAGCCAGGTGCCGCCTTACCGCCAAAAATTACAGCTCGCGGCGTGACATCCTTAGCCTGCCCGCTACGAATGCGGTTATACAAGGTAATAATATGAAGAACGTTGAGAAGCTGGCGCTTGTATTCATGAATCCGCTTGATTTGTATGTCAAACAAGGCCTTCGGATTGAGTTTTACCCCGGTTACATGCTCAATACGCTTGGCAAGCCGCTGTTTGTTGGCATGCTTGACCGCACGAAACGCCTTGCGAAAATCGGCATCCTCTGCCAATGGTTCCAATGCGCGCAGCTTATCCAAACCATGATGAAAATCCTTGCCAATCACGCTTTCCAGCAAGTGAGTCAGGCCCGGGTTGCATTGATTGAGCCAACGCCGCGGGGTAATACCATTAGTGATATTAATGAATCGACCAGGGAAGATGCGGTTGAAATCAGCAAACAGCGTAGATCGCAGCAATTCGCTATGCAATGCTGCCACCCCGTTCACGGTATGACTGCCAACCACGGCGAGATGCGCCATGCGCACCCTGCGACCATGCTCCTCGTCAATAATGGAAACTCGCGTCAATAAATCTGTCTCACCCGGGAACTTGTGGTTCACCATCTGCAGGAACTCGTGGTTGATACGATAGATAATGCCAAGGTGGCGCGGCAGCAGCTTGCCAAACATCTCCACAGGCCAGGTTTCCAGCGCCTCCGGCATGAGAGTATGGTTGGTATAGGCAAATACTTTTTCGCTAATTTTCCAGGCTTTTTCCCAACTGAGGTGATGCACATCCACCAATTGGTACATCAGCTCAGCAACAGCAATGGCGGGATGGGTATCATTGAGCTGGATCGCCACCTTGTCCGGCAATACGCTCCAATCATCATGCTTGGAAAGGAAGCGGCGCAAGATATCCTGCACCGAAGCCGAGACGAAGAAATACTGTTGCTTGAGGCGCAACTCCTTGCCCAGCACAGAAGTGTCGTTGGGATATAGCACTTTCGAGATATTCTCGTAGGCATTGCGCTCCTCGACGGCCTTCTCGTAATTACCGTCATTAAAATGCGCAAGGTCAAACTCACGCGCCGCCTTGGCAGACCACAAACGCAAGGTATTCACGGTTTCTGTGTCATAGCCCGGTACCGGCATGTCATAGGCAATCGCCAGCACGCTTTCGGCATCGACCCAATGGTATTCAGTACCCTTGGCAGTCGGGAACTCCACCACCTTTCCATAAAACCTTACCGGATACTGGCTTTCAGGACGCTGGAACTCCCAGAGATTGCCGTATCGCAACCAATTATCGGGGTTTTCTACCTGCTGCCCCTGGCTAATCGACTGGCGGAACATGCCGTATTCATAGCGAATGCCGTAACCTGTCCCGGGAATATCCATGCTCGCCATGGAATCCAAGAAACACGCCGCCAATCGTCCCAGGCCGCCATTGCCTAGCGCAGCATCATTCTCCAGCTCCACAACATCTTCCAGCTTGTGACCCAAGGCCTTCAAGCCTTCCTGCACTTCGCCCTCAATGCCCAGATTCAGTGCAGCGTTCTGCATCATGCGCCCCAGCAAGAACTCCAGCGAAAGGTAATACACCCGCTTCGGGTCCTGGGCATTGTATGCCTCGGCAGTTTTCACCCAGCGCTCAACCACGTGGTCGCGTACGGTGTATCCCGTTGCCACATACCAATCACGTGGCGTGGAGGCTTCACTGGTCTTGAATGCAGAAAAAATCAGGTGATTCTGCAACGCCTGGGCGATGGGGGTTTTCTCGGTAGTAATCACAGGCGTGGAGGCTTTGGGCTTCTTGGATTCTTTTGCAGCAGTCATTGGCGTCTTTCCGTGTGAGTTTACAAAATGCCACCCGTTGGCTTGAGTGCAGCAGCACATAATGAATGGCCAACATGAAATTCATGCGAAGCTTGATGTCACTGTTTAAAAGCGAGCAAAAATCAGGCCATTGCGGGAACAATAGGTCGGGCAGACTCCAATCTGCCACGATCACCACAGGTGAACTCTTTTACAAGACTACATGAGCAACAAAAAGTTGAACAGCAAACGTAAAAACATTGCAGGAACAAAAACCAATGGGAACAGCAGAAACGCGAAAGGCCGGTTTCCCGGCCTTGTGTGTGATCAATGCAAGATTGCTTATTTGGGTGTAGGGTCGCTGACGAAGCCCAGTTTTTGCACGCCAGCATTTTGGGCATAGGCCATGACTTCTGCCAACACCTGGTAACGAGTTTCCTTGTCGGCACGAATATGCAACTCTGGCTGAGGCTCTTTATTCGCTACTTCATGCAGTTTTGCATTCAGCTCTTCCAGCGTTACGGTTTGGTCATTCCAATACATTGTGCCTGCTGGATCAATCGCTACATCAATAATATCCGGCTTTTCCGGCGATGGTTGGCTGGTTGCTTGCGGCAAATCGATCTTGACGGCATGCGTCAACAAAGGCGCGGTAATGATAAAAATCACCAGTAATACCAACATCACGTCTACAAGCGGCGTGGTGTTGATCTCGGACATGGGGCGACTATTGCCTTCCCCACCACCGATGCCACCACCAGCCATCATGCTGTCACCTCTTTCAGCTTGGCACCGGTGCGCACAGCAGCTGCACCAGCAGTCGTCTTGCTACTAGGGTTCAGAGGAGCACCAGTGGTCAGCAGGATATGTAAGTCATTGGCAAAGCCTTCCACTTCACCAAGAATCAGGCGGTTACGACGTACTAGCGCGTTATAGGCCAATACCGCAGGAATCGCCACAGCCAAACCCAGCGCTGTCATGATCAATGCTTCACCCACAGGGCCTGCCACCTTGTCCAGGGTTGCTTGGCCACTTTGGCTGATGCTGGCCAAAGCGTGGTAAATACCCCACACCGTACCGAACAAGCCGACAAATGGTGCCACGCTACCTACTGATGCCAGCATGGTCAAGCCATAATCCATGCGTTCACTTTCGGTGGAAATCTGGCGGCGCATGGCACGAGCGATAAACTCATCCTTGTTGCAAGCCTCTTCCACATTGTGTGCTACATGCGCCTGGTGGTGCTCGGCCGCATCTATTGCCTGGTTAGCCACGCGCGAGACAATGGTTTCACCGCTGTTGTGGCGCAAGGCAGATTCGATTGAAGGTGCTTGCCAGAAATGGTTGCTGTATTCACGGTTGGCACTGCGTATGGTCAAAGCCTGGTAAAACTTGGTCACCATGAGATACCAGCTTGCCACCGACATGAAGACCAGCACAACTGCAACCAGGATGGACACTGGCCCACCGTCCAGAATGAAATCCAAGCTGCTAAATTCGTATGCATTTTCCATATTGCATTAATCCTATATGTGTAAAAGTATGACTAACCTGGTTAAATTTGCTAATCCGAGATGGAGAACCTGACCGGAGCAATCACGGACACCTTCATCGGCTTGTTGTTACGCTTATACGGGTTGAACCTGGATTTCTTGGTGGCTTCAAGCGCTGCCTTATCCAGACGCTCCGAACCACTGCTAGATTCGATCTGTATGGACTCGGGCACACCGGACTCTGAAATCAGGATGCGTAACATCACCACACCTTGCTCACCAAGCCTTCTGGACATCGCAGGGTATACCGGCATCTCTTGATGCAGATAGGAAACACCACTAATCGCAATTTCAGGAATCGGCTGATCCTTGGGCTCAGGCGGCTTGACCGGCTCTATCTTCTCAGCCACTACCGGCTTATCTTGAACAGGAGCTTGCGAAGGCGCTTGTTTCATGTCCTGAGGCTGAGGCTCTGAAACCTCCTGCTTCACCTCCTTCACCTCCTCAACAGGCTTAGGCGCCTCAATCGGTACCGGCTTATCCACGACTTTGGGCTTAGGCTTGGGTTTAGGTTTTGGCTCAGGTGGTTTAGGCTTTGGCTGCGGCTCAGGTTCGGTAATTGCCACCTCAGGCACAGGTTCCGGGCTTTTAACCAAGCTCACCATGATAGGTGGCGCTGCATCTTCCTGATGAGGTTCCCTGGTAGATACAGCAATCAGACCTGCAAATACAGCTGCATGGAGGACGACAGTCGCAACCAGCGCCTTGGCAGAAAAATCTTGTTGATCTTTTTCGCGGAAAACCCGTTTTGGAATCAAACTACGAATTAGTTTTTGACTCAATTGCCCCTCAACATATTGCTCTCTTGAAAGGCGTGCTAGTGAAAGCTCAATGGACATTTTTGATGTGGGTCGTAAATTGACTATGGGATTTGTTGGCACTCAATATTGCTAATCGGGTGGCCGCTTCCTGGATCATCTCAGCAAGCGAGTTAAACGCATGATCCTCCAGGCGCAAACTCAAGGCTCCAACTTCAACTTCTGCAACATGACATTCCTCACAGTACACCACCCTGCACCCGTCACTACCAGCAAGCACTACACGCCTACAATTGTTCACTGTCTTCATTTCCATCCCGCTCTATGTCTGGGTTGCAGTCAATGACGCAAGGCTACCCTTGCAAGAGCGAAAAATGATAACTATTCTCATGTGCATAGTCAAGAATAATACGCATTCTAGCAGCTAATTGAGCGCGATTCTTATTATTTCCCGCATCTGCATTGTGGCAAATTGTCGCAGAAAATAAAAAAGGCCGCTAATAGCGGCCTTTTCGATTCCGTCAAACGAATTACAGACGGTTTGCGTAGTATTCAACAACCTGTTGAACGTCAACAGGGAATGGAACATCTTCCGCTGCTGGCAAGTGAGCAACCTTGGCTTGCTGAGGTTGCTCAGCCCATGTGATCCACTCTGGGCGAATCAATGGTGGGTTAGCCAATGTTTCTACGACGATAGGCAGCTTGGTGCTGCTGGCCTTCAGGGAAATCTCATCACCCACGCGCAGGCGGATAGATGGAATGTTCACTGACTTGCCATTCAGCAATACGTGACGGTGGGAAACCAGTTGGCGTGCAGCGGCGATTGTTGGAGCAAAACCAGCGCGGAACACGACATTGTCCAGACGACGCTCCAGCAATTGCAGCAGTGTTTCGCCAGTAGGGGACTTGCCCTTACGTGCATCAACCACCAGGCGACGCAGTTGCTTTTCGGACAGGCCGTAGTTGAAACGCAGCTTTTGCTTTTCTTGCAGCTTGACACCGAAGTCGGACTTCTTGCGACGGGTATTCTTGGCACCGTGTTGACCTGGAGGGGTTGGACGTGCCTCAATGGTCTTGCGGGACAAGCCAGGCAGATCAATACCAAGTGCGCGCATTACTTTAAGACGTGGGCCGGTGAATCTAGACATTCTTTAAAACTCCTTAATAATTGGATTGATCAGGCTGACCTGACAAATAGCTTCCTGCATCCCGACTTTATTCAGAATGGATAGCTTGACGCTATCACCACACCGCATGGGTATGGCATACCTGCACATTACAAACTCCGCGCATAGCAAACGCTTTTTACGCGAAGCCGCGGATTATACAATAAAAAACCGTCACTGACCAAGCATCAATGACGGCTTTCAATCTGCTCCGCTTTTTAGCTACATCCTAGGCCAGCATGGCGTTGACCCTGCGTACGAAAGCAGCTGGGTCTTCCAGTTGGCCACCCTCTGCGAGCAAGGCCTGATCAAACAACAGGTGGGCCCAATCGGCAAACTTCGCATCATCACTCACAGCCTTCAAGCGCTGCACGATGCTGTGATCAGGATTGATCTCAAGTACAGGCTTGTTACCTGGCGTTTTCTGCCCTGCGGCCTTGAGCAAGCGCTCCAAGTTGCCGGAAAGATCATGCTCGCCCGCCACCAAGCAAGCCGGGGAGTCGGTCAGGCGATGCGTCACACGCACTTCCTTCACGCTCTCGCCCAAGGTAGCCTGGATACGTTCAACCAAGGACTTATATTCATCCTCAGTCTTCTTTTGCTGTTCCTTCTCGGCTTCGTCTTCCAGCTTGCCTAGATCCAAATCGCCCTTAGCTACAGATTGCAGCTTCTTGCCCTCGAACTCGGTCAAACTACCCAACAACCATTCATCAACCCGGTCAGACAGCAGCAACACCTCAATACCCTTCTTGCGGAAAATTTCCAGGTGCGGGCTATGCTGGGCGGCAGCGAACGTGTCGGCAGTAATGTAATAGATAGCCTCCTGGCCTTCCTTCATCCGGCTAATGTAATCCTTGAAAGACACTAGCTGTTCGTCGGTATCCGCGTGTGTGCTGGCAAAACGCAACAGGCCGGCAATGCGCTCCTTGTTGGCAAAATCTTCACCCGGGCCTTCCTTCAGCACACGGCCAAATTCGTTCCAGAACTTGGCGTATTCTTCGGGCTTGTTTTCTGCAATATCTTCAAGCAAGCCCAATACACGCTTGACGGAACCGGTCTTGATCGCATCGATGTCTTTGGAGTGTTGCAGGATTTCACGCGAGACATTCAATGGCAAGTCAGCACTATCAATCACGCCACGCACAAAGCGAAGGTATTGCGGCATGAGTTGCTCAGCATCATCCATAATGAAGACACGCTTCACGTACAACTTGATGCCGTGCTGGCGCTCGCGGTCATAGAGGTCGAACGGTGCCTTGGATGGAACATACAGCAGGGAAATATACTCCTGCTTGCCTTCCACGCGGTTGTGCGCCCAAGTCAGAGGATTCTCGAAATCGTGTGAGACATGCTTGTAGAACTCTTGGTATTCCTCCTCGGAAATATCGCTCTTGCTGCGGGCCCACAAAGCAGAGGCCCTGTTCACGGTTTCGTCTTCATCAGTAGGCACCTGCTCGCCATCTTTCCACTCAGACTTCTTCATGATGATGGGCAAGGTGATATGGTCAGAGTACTTGCGGATGATGGACTTGAGTTTCCAGTCATTAAGGAACTCATCTTCCCCTTCGCGCAGATGCAGGACGATATCAGTACCGCGGCTAGCCTTATCCGCAGCTTCCAATGTGTAATCACCTTCCCCGGTAGATTCCCAACGCACGGCTTCGCTGCTACCCGCGCGGCGAGTAATCAATGTCACTTTGTTGGCTAGAATGAAGGCAGAATAAAACCCCACACCAAATTGACCAATCAGATTAGCATCCTTGGCTTGGTCGCCAGTGAGAGACTGGAAGAATTCCTTTGTGCCAGACTTGGCGATGGTACCAATATTGCGAATAACCTCTTCACGGCTCATGCCAATGCCGTTATCGGAAATAGTGACAGTGCGTGCATCCTTGTCGAAGCTCACACGAATCTTGAGTTCGCTATCGCTCTCATAAAGGCTGTTATTGGCTAATGCCTCGAAGCGCAGCTTATCTGCGGCATCGCTCGCATTGGAGATCAACTCACGCAGCACAATTTCCTTGTTGCTGTAGAGCGAATGAATCATCAATTGCAGCAGTTGCTTGACTTCGGCCTGGAAGCCCAGGGTTTCTTTTTGTAGCGTCTCTGTGGACATTGCTTAACTCCCGTGATGCGGTTGAATGACAATGTTGGCTATATAGGGACGGTCGGAGAAATTTCAAGCGCCACAATTCAAGTGTGGTCATTTGGATATAAAATGTTCGATTAATTATAAAAAATATACAAATCTATACTCAAATCAGTGGTGGCCACACCACCACACAAGGGGAACACCTGTTTTGAAATATACTCGCCTGGGCAGCAGTATGATTGCCCTGTTCACGACATGCAGTATCAGCCACGCCAATGATCAATTGCCCTCACCCCAGGAAATCGTCAGCGATGCTGCATTAGAAACAACTCACGTCACGGCCAGGCGGCGCCTGGAAAAGGAACAAGACGTTCCTGCTGCAATATCCGTGGTCAGCGGCGAGCAACTGGAAGCAAACAAGATTTACCAATTACAAGACCTGCCGCAACTGCTTCCCAACCTCACAGTGCAATTCCAGCATCCGCGCCAATCCAGCATTGCAATCCGAGGCATTGGCAGCAACCCTGCCAATGAAGGGCTGGAAGGCAGCGCTGGGCTTTATATTGATAATGTGTTCCTCGGGCGGCCTGGACTGGCGGTATTTGACTTGCTGGATATAGAGCAAGCCGATCTATTGCGTGGTCCCCAGGGCACCTTGTTTGGCAAGAACACCACTGCCGGCGTACTCAATATCACCACGCGCAAACCCGTCTTCACATCGGAAAATAGCGCAGAGGCAAGCTTGGGGTCGCGTGACTATACGCAATACAAAGCCATGGTGAACCAAGCGATTAACGATGTTGCCGCTTTCCGCATTGCGGCTTACAAAACGCACGATGACGGCTGGGTGAAGAACACCTACGATGGCAAGAACCTGAACGAGATCAACCGCACCGGCGTACGCGGCCAACTGCTGCTCAAGCCCAGTGATGCCTTTAACCTGCGTGTGATTGCCGAGCATCATGAAGAAGACTCCAGCACTGGTAGCCTAGTACCCTACAGCTATGCTCCATGGACGCCAAACTTCGTGACCCCATTAGTATACTTACCACTAGGTACACCGGGTTCCAACGCCACCAATGCCCTGACCCACGCCAATAACCTCGGGGCAAGCAACCGCGATTATGACCCCAAGGATTACAAAGCAACACTGAATAGTCGTCAACGCGTGCGCACCAAACAGGATGCCTTATCTGCTGAGGCAAATTGGGATATCAATGGCTATACGCTGACGTCAATTACCGCTTGGCGTCGCTGGGCATTCAAGCCCAACAACGACATGGATCGCACTGATCTGGATGCACTCACTGGTGGCACGAATGTAGAACACAAGCAGTATTCGCAGGAGGTCAGGCTGGCCTCTCCCTTGAGCGACACTTTCGATTATGTTCTTGGCGGCTTTTACTATTATCAGGATTTAGCCAACCACGAAGCCTATAACTCTGGGCCAGCGGCACTGGCGTTAACCACCATTTACCCCAATAACTCGAAGCTCACAGGCACAGGCTACGCCAAAACCAACAGCTATGCGCTATTTGGCCAGGGTACCTGGCACCTCACAGACCGTCTAGATCTAACCGGCGGGCTGCGCTACACACTTGAAAAAAAAGAAGCGCGCGTAGTGCAAGACAAGGCAGTCACCCCAGGTCCTATTTTCCCCAATCCATTACTTGAGTTTTATGACACCGGTGTGCAACACCAAACTGACGAGAGCATTTCCACCCTGTTAACTGGCAGCTACTGGATCAAAGAGCATATCCTTGGTTACGCCACGCTTTCTTCCAGCGAGAAATCCGGCGGCTTCAATGTCAATGGTGTCGCCTCCCCTGGCTCTGTGTTAGGTACCCAGGCGTTGAACATTGATCCTGAAAAAGCAAAAAACCTGGAATTCGGCATCAAGTCCAGCTGGCTGGATCAGCGCTTGATTGCCAATACCAGCGTGTTCCTCACCAAGGTCAGGGATTACCAGGCCGCTACCAATACCGCCATCAACAACAGCTATACCGGCCTACTCACCAATGTCGGTGATATCACCAGCAAAGGCCTTGAGCTGGATATGCGTGGGCAAGTGAACTCACATCTGACAGTGAATTTCAACGGTGCTTACACCGATGCACGCTTTGATCGCGGCACCGCTCCTACCCCTGCGGAAGAATTCAACGGCCCAGGAGGCACGGCAGAGAGCGGCTACGGTAAAGGGCTTAGGAGCATCGCTGGCAATCGCGTCAATGGTGCCTCACGCTGGGCGTTCAGCAGCGGAGCACAATGGCGCTGGAACCCGACAGACAATGTCGAGCATTACACCTCGGCCCAATATAGCTGGCGCTCTGAAACCTATGCCGACATCAACAACTCTCGTTACTCGAAAATTGCAGGCTATGGCATCCTCAATCTCAGCAGCGGCATCCGCATGCAGCATGGGCGCCATCAATGGGATGTATCGATTTGGGCGCGGAATCTTCTGGACAAGCGCTATTTCCTAAGCTTGACCAACACAGGCAGCAACGCTTACATGGGCTCTGCCGGGCAACCTCGCACCATAGGGGTAACGCTGCGCTACGACTTTTAAACCTGAATAAGAGATAAACAGCCACCAGGCCTTCATGGCAGGTGGCTGATTTTTTGTGTAAATTGGGATATTTCGGGCTACACTACACCCTACTCGTGCGAAGGGGATAACGATGGCAAAAATCACAGTCAACAAGCTAGAGGAGCATGCTTTTGAAGTGGCGATTGAGGCACAATCCAGCACGACACACCGTGTAACAGTAGCGCCAGACTATGCCAACAAGCTCAGCCTGGGACGCTTTGATCATGAGGAGTTGATCCGGCGTTCTTTCGAGTTCTTGCTGGAGCGTGAATCCAATACCAGCATCTTGCGCAGCTTCGACCTATCCGTCATCTCGCGCTATTTCCCTGAATACGAACACACTATCACACAATAAAACAGCTCACTATCCAGCCAGTAATTTCAGTATCTCGGCGGCCGCAGTCATACCGCAAGGAGCTGTCACGGCAACGGATGAGCCATAACCAGCACAATTCAACCCCGTGATACCGCCCGTATCAGCGCTGCAACTAGCATCTGGCTGCTGAATCGGCTCATCGGAATAGATACAGGCAATACCAAACCTTTGCAGCTTTCTTTTACTACCCGGTTTATTGCCATCCAAACCCTTGGGAAAACCGTGATCACGGCGCAACTGATTACGTACCTTGGCCAGCAACCTGTCGCCATGCACTTCTGCCAAATCGGCTACTCGGATACGTGTTGGATCTACCCGCCCCCCCGCCCCACCTGCCATCACTAGTGGGATATTGTGCTGTCGGCACCAGGCTGCCAACGCGACCTTGGCACGGGCATCGTCAATGGCATCGAGCACCGCATCCAATGGCGTATTGAGCAAGACATCCAAGTTATCCGGCGTGATGAAATCCTCAATCTCGTGCACCTCAGCCAGCGGGTTGATCATGCGCACACGTTGCGCCATGGCTGTCACCTTAGCCAAGCCAAATGTACCTTCGACAGCATGCAACTGGCGATTGACGTTGGATTCGGCAATATTGTCGAGATCAACCAGGGTCAACCTGCCCACGGCACTACGCGCCAAAGCCTCCACCGCCCAGGAGCCAACGCCTCCCATACCGATGACAGCAACATGAGCATGTTGGAAACGCCGCAAGGCCACCTCACCATACAAGCGACGCACACCACCAAAGCGGCGCTCCCAATCCATATCCAGACTATTGCTCATTGGGTGATGCCTCACAGCCAGCAGTCCTAATTTCCCGCTGGTATTGATCAAGCCCATGGATGGCACAATGATTCTTGTCGACGTCATCGGCAATGCGGGCGAGCTGGTCTAGGTATTGTTGCATGGTGTCGCAATACAAGGCATGGGCATCAATATCACCCTGCACGCGCCGCTCCAGCGCCTGCAAGTCATTGAGCGTACCCTTGCAGGCATCTTCCTGGAATGGATTACGCGCAGGTTTGGTCGTTGGGCTGCAAATCGCCTTGGCAAGGTGTTGTGCCGTGGCTGACTTACTCACAGGCGCAACAGCAGGTGGCTTGTCGAACAAGGCCTCAGCGCGGCCATCATGCACTTTCTGCGCTTGCAGTATCCGGAATGTCCCTTCACCACAATTAAATTGCAGGGTGCTCAGGGTTTGCTCATTTTTATTGAAAGGCTTGACGCGAGTATTCACCGTGAATACCTGGCCAGGCAGGGCCTGCAAAGAAGCCCGATCCAGTGCCACTTCCCCGGTATTGCTGTTGCTCACGACCTCCCACCGAGGTTGGGAGGGAACGGTGGATTGCGGGGCAGGAGCCGCACAATAACGCTGCTGCAATTGGTCAGGCAATGACCCAGGACTGATGGGTTCTTCCGCACGGGGGGCATCAAACCTGACCACCGGCTTGCCATCCTTGAGCTGGTATCCTTTCAGGTAACTAAACCGCTTGGCCTTGCAATCAAGCTGCATGGTCGTAACCCAGATACTGCCATCAGCCTGCTCAACCTTGGTTTGCACAGTCAATTTCTGCTCTGCCGCATGTCGAACAACACTAGCCTGGTCAACATAATGCTTGCCAACAGCGCTTTCACCCGCCAGCTCCCACTGCTCGGCACTAATTGCAAAGCCTGCAATCAGCAGGCATATCCACCAAACGCTACGCATCTCAAGCTTTTTCCAATACCACGAACGCCGCCGCCAGTGCTTTCTCATCGCTAATGGAAAGATGCAGCTGACCCACGCCCTTTTCCACCAGCCATTGCTGCAATGCTGGTGCAAGCTGGAATTCTGGCTTACCGAGGGCATCGTGCCCGATACCGATATTCTCAAAGCTGGCAGCCCCTCTGATGCCTGTGCCAAGCGCCTTGGCAAAAGCTTCCTTGGCGGCAAAGCGCTTGGCAAGAAACCTAGCCTTGACGCGACTGGCTTCATATTCCTGCCATTCGGTATTATTGAGAATGCGCTGTGCAAATGCGTCGCCAAAGCGGCTAAGCGACTCCTCGATGCGCACCACTTCAACGATGTCGGTGCCTATGCCATAAATCATGCTGAAATCTTGCCCTGCTCAGTTAGCCTTCTGCACGATGAGTGCCTTCATCTCGCGCACGGCATATTCCCAGCCCACAAACAAGGCATGTGCCACGATGGCATGGCCGATATTCAATTCTTCTATCCCCGGGATACCCACAATTTCATGGACGTTATGGATATTGAGGCCATGCCCAGCGTTGACGGTCAAGCCCAACGCCAGCCCGTGATCCACTGCCATGCGAATGCGCTGCAATTCAGCATGCTTATCGCTATCGGTCTTGGCATCGGCAAATGCGCCGGTATGAATCTCGATCACAGGCGCGCCAGCCGCCTTGGCTGCCTCAACCTGCTCAAGATCCGGCCCGATAAACAAGGAAACGCGAATACCCGCATCTGCCAGCGTCTTGCATGCTGCCTTAATCGTACCTAGATTGCCAACCACATCCAGGCCACCTTCGGTAGTACGTTCCTCACGACGCTCCGGCACCAGACAAACATCCTGTGGCTTAACCTGCAAAGCGATGCCGACCATTTCGTCGGTAACTGCCATTTCCAGGTTCATCTTGGTTTGCAGCAATGGACGCAAGGCAAACACGTCAGCATCCTGAATATGGCGCCTGTCTTCGCGTAAATGGATGGTAATGCTATCAGCACCTGCCTCTTCAGCACGTAACGCGGCTTGCACCACGCTGGGATATTGAGTGCCGCGCGCTTGGCGCAAGGTAGCTACATGATCGATATTGACGCCTAGTTTCATAATGCCTGCAAATCCATGAGTAATTGTCGGGTATGTAAGGGCTTTTCACCCAGGTAATGTGCCAGCAAGGTGCGCATCAACTGCTTGCTCTGCTGCTGGGTCAATACATCGCTATAGTCGTCTTGTGCCATCGCAAGCAATGTCTTGCCGGATAATTGTACGCCATTTGCCTGGGCTGCATGGTGGGTGATAGGCAATGCACCATGTTCGGCCCAATAGGCATAGACCTGCTCTGCCTCTATCGCCTCGCCTTCGGCATCTTGTTGCAACGGTACGGCATATCCCATCTCCTGTAACATCTTGAGCTCGAAACGTCGCAAGGTGGTTGCAGGCGGCACCTGGTCCTGCGCTAGGATACGCAAGGTCTGGCTATAGTAATCAAACAGGGCATCGTGCCCATCTTCGCGCGGCAACAGACGCAGAAGCAATTCATTGAGGTAAAAGCCACACATCAAGGCTTCGCCGCGTAACAGCAGCAGCCCTGCGCCCCACTCCATGCTGTGCAAGTTTTTGAGCTCAGCCTTGCCTGACCAGGTTGCCTGCAAAGGCTGAAAGGCCTGCAACATGCCGCGCATTGCCGAACGCGGACGCCGTGCACCCTTGGCAACCGCGGCCACGCGACCAAACTCACGGCTGAACAGCTCGACAACCAGGCTGGTTTCCTTGAAGGGATAAGTGTGCAGCACATATACGGGCTGGTTGTCTTGGCGGTGGGTGGGACTGAGTGCCATGCAAGCAAAAAGAGAGAAGAACCAGCGGGCATTCTATCTCAGGCATCCCTATTATTGAGAAACCTTTTATTAGCTGATGCTGTCCGTCTACTATCACGCATCAAACACACTATTCATGAACCTCAAGCACAGCACCCTCACATTCGGCACTGCCCTGCTCTTGCCACTGGCCGCCTCAGCCGCCTGCGACACGGATTACGCCTGGATAGACAAGTCATGCAACCACGTTAGCGATATATGGAACACTGGCAAGCAGGACCTCTATATTCCGCTGTGGACCCACCACCTGCGATTTGCCTACGATCAGGACAAAATCGACTCGTTCCGTGAGTTCACTTGGGGCTTGGGCTATGGTCGCAGCCGCTACAATGCGGCAGGCAACTGGGAAGGCATTTACCTGATGGCATTCTCTGATTCGCACAGCAATGTGCAGCCCATGCTAGGGTATGGACACCAATGGATGATGGGGCCAACCTCTGGCCTACATGCAGGGATTGGCTATACCGCGTTCCTGACTTCGCGTGCAGATATCTACAAAAACTTCCCCATCCCCGGCATATTGCCGATTGCCTCAGTCAATTATCGGCAATACTCATTGAATACCAGCTATGTGCCGGGTGGCCGGGGAAATGGCAATATCCTGTTTTTCTGGTCTAGGCTGGGTTTCTAATATCCCAATGATTTCAAGGCGCGCTCATCATCTGCCCAACCACCCTTGACCTTGACCCAGGTTTCCAGCCAGACCTTGCCACCGAAAAGCTTCTCCATGTCTTGGCGCGCCTCGGTGGAAATACGCTTGAGTTTCTCGCCGCCCTTGCCGATCAGCATCGGTTTCTGGCTTTCCTTGTCGACGATAATGGCAGCGTGAATACGGCGCAGATTGCCTTCCTGCTCGAACTTCTCGATTTCCACGGCAACCGAATACGGTACTTCATCGCCTAACAAACGGAAAATCTTCTCGCGCAGCATTTCAGCAGCCAAGAAGCGCTCATTACGATCCGTGAGCTCATCCTCACCATAAATCGCCGGTTGCTCTGGCAAATGCTCACGCACAGCAGAGAGCAACTCATCGAGATAAAGATTTTTCTTGGCACTCACTGGGATGATGCCGGTAAAGGGGAATTCCAGATCAAAATCCTGGATCAAGGGCAACAAGTTGCCTTTATCCCCCATCAGGTCGGCCTTATTGACGACCAAGAACACCGGCTGGTTTTTCGGCAGCAATGCCAACACCTTGCGATCAGCCTCGCCCAGATGCATAGGCTCGATCACGAATAGCACCACATCAACATCACTGAGCACCTGGGTAACAGTGCGGTTCAGGCTGCGATTGAGCGCATTGATATGCTTTTGCTGGAAACCCGGCGTATCAACAAACAGGAACTGCGTATCCTCTGTGGTATGGATGCCAAGCACACGATGGCGCGTGGTTTGTGCCTTACGCGATGTAATGCTCAGCTTGAGTCCTAGGATATGATTGAGCAAGGTGGACTTGCCCACATTGGGGCGACCGACGATAGCAACGGTGCCACAACGAAACGTATTGGTTGATGTCATTTCTTTCCTTTATCGAGCAATTGCTCGTAAACTGCCTGGGCAGCCTGTTGTTCAGCCGCACGGCGGCTGGAGCCTTTGCCTTCAGCAGTCATCTGTAACTTGGCAATATGGCAACTCACACGGAATGTCTGGCAATGCGCCTCGCCTTCGGTTGCCAACACATGATATTCGGGTAGGTCGATTTTGCGCCCTTGCAGGAATTCCTGCAGCAGCGACTTGGCATCCTTGCCGATTGCCTTGGGATCTATGTTTTCCAGGCGCGGGAGAAATAGGCGCTGTACCAGTGCCTCGGCAGCAGGATAGCCCCCATCAAGAAACACCGCGCCGATAATAGCTTCCATCGCATCGGCCAGCACCGAGGGGCGACGCCAGCCACCACTTTTGAGTTCGCCTTCGCCCAAACGTAAGCTTTCGCCCACATTGAGGCTGATCGCAATCTCACTCAGGGTTTGTTCCTTAACCAATTGCGCACGCAAGCGGCTGAGATCGCCTTCGGGCAATTTGGGGAACCGCTGGAACAGCTGATGTGCCACCAGAAAATTCAGTACACCATCGCCCAGAAACTCCAGGCGCTCGTTATTGTTACCGGAATGGCTGCGATGCGTCAGTGCCTGGGTCAGCAAGCTTTTATCCTGGAACTCATAGGCAAGCTGGCGTAGCAGATTATTCAAGCTATACAGACTCAAAACAAGGCCTTACTATGGAATACCGTAGAAAATGAACAGGCCATGCTACATGCACGGCCCAAACGAGACTGACAATCAACGGGCATTGTCGGTAGAAGCCTCGAAATCTAGCAAAACACTGACATTGGAAAACAAGGGCACGACGACCTGGTAATCAACAGACAGTGCCGTCTTGCCATTCTCGTCGCGCAGAAAGCTAAGATCCTTGGCATCAACACTGCGGATATCGTCTATGGTCGCACTCTTCTGGAAAGCGCTGATCATGTCCGCCTTGCTCATGCTGGAAAACGCCGGATCATGCGCAATACGGCTGATCGCCTTCTTAACAGCAAAATACTCAATATAAGAAGGCGTAAGCTTCATCGCCAGCACTGCGAAAAATACACTGACTGCAATCACAATCACCAGGCTTAGGAAGGTTAGGCCTTGCTGCTTTTTCATGCTGGCTCTCCGTTTATTTTAATTGGATATTTACTTGATCTTGGTGCCAATTCTGCCAAAGTCGTCAAAATTCCACCAGATAAAGAACGCTTTCCCGACCAGGTTATCTTCGGGAACAAAGCCCCAAACACGGCTATCCTTGCTGTTATCTCGGTTGTCGCCCATGGCAAAGTAATGCCCAGCTGGCACCTCAACTTCACCATCGAATGCCATCCCATTTTCCTCAATCAGGATGTCATGCTTAACCTCACCAAGTTGCTCCTGATAACGCTTGGTAACAACCATATTCAGACCGGAACCAACATATTTGTAATCATCAACATAATCTGTCTGCACTGCCTGGCCATTCACATACAAACGCTTGTTGCGGTAGGCAATGCGGTCACCAGGCACACCGATGACACGCTTGATGTAATCAATGGATGGGTCAGGCGGGTAATGGAAAACAAACACATCACCACGCTGCGGGTGGTCAACTGCCAGGAAAGTCTTGTTAAGGATAGGCACACGCAAGCCATAAGTGAATTTGTTCACCAGGATAAAATCGCCTGCCAGCAGGGTTGGCATCATGGAGCCAGAAGGAATTTTGAATGGCTCAACGATGAAAGAACGAATCAGGAATACCGCGAGAATGACGGGGAAGAAGCTCTTGGAATACTCCACGATCACGGGGTCTGCCGCATCTGCCGCGCGCTTCTTGCGCCAGAACAAGCTATCCAACAACCAGATCACACCCGTGATTGCCAGCACCGCCAGCATGAACAATGCAAACATCATTTGTCTTCAACCCTCAAAATAGCCAGGAATGCTTCCTGTGGAATTTCAACATTACCTACTTGCTTCATGCGCTTCTTGCCCTCTTTCTGCTTCTCGAGTAGCTTTTTCTTACGCGTGATGTCACCGCCATAACACTTGGCCAATACGTTCTTGCGCATGGCCTTCACTGTTTCACGGGCAATGATATTGGCACCAATCGAGGCTTGCACGGCAATATCAAACATCTGGCGCGGAATCAGCTCGCGCATTTTGGACACTAACTCACGGCCTCGGTAAATGCTGTTGGCACGATGCACAATCAAGGACAACGCATCGACACGCTCACCGTTGACCATAATGTCGAGCTTGACCAAGTCTGCTGCGCGGAACTCAAGGAACTCGTAATCCATAGAAGCATAACCACGCGACACCGATTTCAACTTATCAAAGAAATCCAGCACCACTTCATTGAGCGGCATTTCATAGCTCAACATAACCTGGCGCCCCATGTATTGCATATTGCGCTGCACACCGCGCTTGTTGTTGCACAGCGTCATCACTGGGCCGACATACTCTTGTGGCATCAACAGGTTAATAGTAATGATGGGTTCGCGAATTTCGGCAATGCGCGATGGTTCAGGCAGACGCGATGGATTTTCAATCTGTTCAACCTCACCACTCTTGAGCAACAATTCATACACCACCGTTGGCGCCGTGGTGATGAGATCCATGTCATATTCACGTTCCAAGCGCTCCTGCACAATCTCCATGTGCAGCAGACCAAGGAAGCCGCAACGGAAGCCAAAGCCCAAGGCACTTGAATTTTCAGGCTCAAACTGCAATGAAGCATCATTGAGGCGCAATTTTTCCAATGCCTCACGCAAAGCCTCAAATTGATTGGACTCCACGGGATACAAGCCAGCAAACACCTGTGGCTGAACTTCCTTGAAGCCCGGCAGGGCCTCGCTCGCAGGTTTGTCTGCCAGGGTCACGGTGTCGCCCACCTTGGCGCTGGTCAGCTCCTTGATGCCGGCAATAATGAAACCTACCTCACCTGCGGAAAGCGAGGTACGCTGGCGTGATTTAGGTGTAAACACCCCCACCTGCTCGCAAAGATAAGTGGCCTTGGTGGCCATCATGCGGATTTTATCCTTGGGTTTGAGCACGCCATCTACCACGCGCACCAGCATGATCACGCCAACATAGTTATCAAACCAGGAGTCAATGATCAAGGCTTTCAGTGGCTTATCCGGGTCGCCCACGGGCGGCGGAATCTTGGCAATCATGGTTTCCAGCACGTCCTGCACACCCACACCGGTCTTGGCAGAACAACGTACGGCCTCAGAAGCATCAACGCCAATCACATCCTCGATTTCCTGCATCACGCGCTCAGGATCAGCTGCAGGCAAGTCAATCTTATTGAGGACAGGCACCACTTCAACACCCTGATCAATAGCGGTATAGCAGTTCGCCACACTCTGTGCTTCAACGCCCTGGGAAGCATCCACCACCAGCAATGCTCCTTCACAGGCAGCCAGCGAGCGGCTGACCTCGTAGGAAAAATCGACGTGCCCTGGAGTATCAATTAGATTGAGGTTATAGACTTGACCATCCAGCGCCTTGTATTCCAGTGCAGCCGTCTGCGCCTTGATGGTAATGCCACGTTCGCGCTCAATATCCATGGAGTCCAGCACTTGGGCTTCCATTTCACGGTCAGAAAGACCGCCACACAACTGGATAATACGGTCTGCAAGTGTAGACTTGCCGTGGTCGATGTGAGCAATGATAGAAAAATTGCGGATATTTTTCATGTAGTTATTCTAGATTAGGCCAAGTAAAGAAGGGCGCCGGAGCGCCCTTTTACAACACAGTGATTAGCGTCGGATTTTACAGCAAATACCGACTCTTAGCATGCTTTACTTGCCAATCTTGACCGGCACATACAGGGTATTGTTTTCCCGCTGCACCAGCAATGCAACGGTCTTGCCTGCATGGATGGCATTCACCTGCTTGGTGAATTGCTCCAGGCTTTGCACCTCCGTATTATTCAAGGCCAGCACTAAATCACCACGGCGGATGCCCGCTTGCGCTGCCGCACCTTGCGCATCCACAACAATCAACGCATTACGGCCATTCAGGCTACGGCGCTGCTGCGGTGTCAGTTCGCGCAATGTCAGACCCAAGCGGTTGGATTCAGGCTTGGCATCTGGCTGTGTATTCGCAGCGACTTCATCCTTGTCTGCTGGCATTTCACCCAATGCAATATTCAAGGTCTTGCTGGCGCCCTTGCGCAACACCTCCACTGGCACCTGCTTACCAGGCTTGGTTGCGCCAACAATCCTTGGCAGGTCAGCCGACGTGGTGACCGCTTTGCCATCAAACTTGACGACCACATCACCCGCCTCCAGCCCACCCTTTTCAGCAGGGCTACCCTTCTCCACACCGGCCACCAGCGCACCGTTGGTATTCTTCATGCCGAATGATTCGGCCAGATCCTTGGTAATTTCCTGGATGCCTATCCCCAGCCAGCCGCGTGCTACACGACCTGAGGCCTTGAGCTGATTGGAAACATCGATAGCGACATCAATCGGGATGGAAAACGACAAGCCCATATAACCGCCGGTACGGCTATAAATTTGCGAGTTGACCCCGACAACCTCACCTTTGAGGTTGAACAGCGGCCCACCTGAATTACCGGGGTTGATCGCTACATCGGTCTGGATAAAAGGAACAAAATTTTCCTGCGGCAATGCACGCCCCTTGGCACTTACCACACCGGCTGTCAGCGTGCTTTCAAGGCCGAAAGGAGATCCAATCGCCACCACCCACTCGCCAACCTTCAATAGCTCGGGATTGCCAATCGTTACCTTGGGGAGGCCAGTGGCCTCTATCTTGAGTAGAGCGACATCCGTGCGACGATCCGCGCCGACAATCTTGGCCTTGAATTCACGCTTATCGTTCAATTTAACGATCACTTCATCCGCTTCACGCACCACATGAGCATTAGTCAGGATATAACCATCGCTGCTGATAATAAAACCTGAGCCCAGCGACTGGGACTTGTATTCAGGCGACTGCTGACCTCCCTGCCCACGTGGCACACCAGGGAACCCTGGAATACCAAAGCGGCGGAAAAACTCATTCAACGCCTCATCTTCCGGCATCCCCTGAAAAGGAGAACCACCAGCCCCCCCTTGCATCACCTGGGTAACACTGATATTGACAACAGCAGCACCTTGCTTTTCGGCCAACTCCGTAAAATCAGGTAACTCTTTGGCCAAGACGGGTGTTGCAGCAGTAAGGCCCACAGATAAACAAATTGCGGAAACAGCAATCAGTTTTTTAAACATCGACTCACCTCGTTAACACGTCACACTCATACGCTGCTTAAACTACTCGCAGCAAGCTCACACACCAAATCACCATCACAACCGCGCCAGGCAACATCAAGCTGCAAAGCACCTGTATACAAACTAAAGAAAATCAGCGACCCAGTTTTCGGATTTGATGACTACTTGAAACTGACCGCACTACCGATCTGCGCCACCGTCGCGGCGGGCACTTCACCTACAACCAATATCTGATATCCCTTGCTGACATTGGCATAGAAATGAGTAGCCCCTTTCGACGTCTGACCGATCTTAGGACGAGTACCTTTAGACAAAGGTTCAATGAAGAGAGAAACAGAGGCCAAGCCATCGGTAAAAATCACTTGGGTGACAGGCGCAGTTTTGCCCGGCACGAGCCGGGTCACTTGCTCAACCTTGCGATAACCCACAGGCAAAACTCCAACTGTCCAGCCAGAGGCATCCTGAGCGGGCTGGGCATTGGCCTCTTCAAGAATGTAATGCTTGTTATGATCAACATTGGGGTGGAACCAGTCCATGCCCTGCTCTTCCATCATATTGACCTGACTGAATGCCATTTGCTCCAACATCTGCTTTTGATCATTCAGCATCAGCGATTTCAGCAGCAAACCATATTCACGATCAGTCCAGAACTTGTAGGCGTATCGCAGGCTATCACGAGGATCAAGAAATACTATCCTGCCATCACGCCCGGCAATACGCTCCGTACCACCGATTCGCGCTTGGTAGCTTGCCTTTAGGCGCTCAATATCTTCAGGCAATACAGCTGGGAACAAGTTATGTGCCCTGCGCTTTTCCATGATGACTTTTTCATTCTTGGAACTAAAAATGACGACATCCCCACCCTGGCTGAGCATTTCTCTAGGTGTGCCATCCAGCACGACCATACGGGCATATTCACCTTGGCCCGAGTTGGTATGGGTAATCTGGACAGACTTGATATTGTCACCAGACTGATAGATAAAGACCCCTTTGTAGCTCAGATCGTGGGCTGCGCTCGCAGCCTTTTGCAGAACGAGCCAGGGGTCTTCAGGTTCGGCATGCACAACGACAAACGGGCTTGCCAGCAGGAAAGCCAGCAGGAAACGCTTCATCTACCGACTACTCCGAATAATTGGCGGGCTGAATATAGTAGGCGGAATTATTGGAAGCCTGTGACTGGTGCGCCAGCCAATAGTCCGAGGGAAGGCTTTGAGCAATTTCCATGGGGGTTGCGTCTTCCTCCAACCCACTTTGCACCTGCTGCTGCAATACCACCCAGCCAACAAATGCCACAGCCGAAACAGACGCTGCTACAGACCAGAGTTTGCTATTTTTGAGTAAAGTCCGCTTACGCTTGACGGAAGGCACCAGAAGCACAGGCTCACCCTCAAGGCTAGCCAACAAGCGCTCGGTAAAATCAGGCTTGAAAACAGGGTTACCACGCATGGCATCACCAATCAAATGATAATCAGACCAAGCCTGGGTAGATTCACCACCAGACCTCAAAGTCGTATAGAGGTATTCTGCATCCTCAAGCGCAATGTCACCATCCATCAGCGCCGAAATTTGACTTTTCATCACCATCTCCTGTTTTCGGGGGTGTCCAGTAAAGGACGCAACTTCTGGGCGATCGTTTCACGAGCTCGGAAAATGCGTGAACGCACTGTCCCTATTGGGCAATCCATCATCGTGGCAATCTCTTCGTAGCTCAAGCCTTCTATCTCGCGCAATGTAATTGCTGTGCGTAACTCTTCTGGCAAGGAAGCTACCGTATCGTTCACAGTCTGGGCAATTTCCTTGCCCATTAATTCTGTTTCAGGTGTATCCATGGTGCGTAATTCATCACCATCATCAAAATTTTCAGCGTCTTCAATTTCAATATCACCTGTAGCCTGGGGTCTGCGGCCCATCGCTACCAAATAATTCTTCGCGGTGTTGATACCAATACGGTATAACCAAGTATAAAAAGCACTGTCACCACGAAAGCTAGGCAAAGCCCGATATGCCTTGATAAAGGACTCTTGTACTACATCCTCCACCTCGGCTGGATCCCTGATCAAGCGAGAGAGCAAGCGCCCCAGCTTACGCTGGTACTTATCCACCAATAAGCCAAACGCACGCTTATCACCACCTTGCGCACGCTCAACTAACTGCTGGTCTAATTCCCGATTACCCGCCGGCGGGGTTACTGCCATCGCGGCCATGCTCCCTGTCTGTGTTTTCTTGACAGACGGAGTATACCCGCGCACTCCCGTATCGACGAAGCCCATGCGCGAAAATTCCTCGAAATTATTTGTCTTGATCATGACCTTCCCTTTGTATTTTCATGACTAGCTTAGTGCTACAGACAGCGCTACACTCGCGAAAGTTCATCCATCCTTGGGTTCTTATGCAGCAATATGACGTCCTCATCATCGGCAGTGGTCTTGCCGGCCTCACCCTCGCACTTAAAGTGGCAGCAAACAAAAAAGTCTGCTTGATCAGCAAGCGCGGCATTAACGATGGCTCCAGCAACTGGGCACAAGGCGGCATTGCCGCTGTGCTAGCAGATGATGACTCAACAGAGGCCCATATTCAAGACACGCTGATTGCAGGTGCAGGACTATGCGACGCTGCGGTGACACGACTGGTTGCAGAACATGGTCGTGAAACTGTGGAGTGGCTGATTGCAGAGGGGGTTCCTTTCACTCGCGAAGACGACAATAGCGGCTTCCACCTGACCCGTGAAGGCGGTCACAGCCATAGACGCATCATTCACGCTGCCGATGCCACAGGGCAGGCCGTGCAGAAAACCCTCGCCGAAAAAGTACGTCAGCACCTCAACATTACCGTTTTGGAAGAACATATTGCGGTCGATCTCATCACTGCCGGCAAGGTCAACATGGAAGGTAGCGCCTGCCTGGGTGCCTATGTGCTCGACAACATCACTGGCAAGGTGCTGACCATTGCTGCCCAGCACACCGTGCTGGCAACTGGCGGTACCGGCAAGGTCTATCTCTACACAACCAATCCCGATGTCTCGTCAGGTGATGGCGTTGCCATGGCCTGGAGAGCAGGCTGTCGCGTTGCTAACATGGAATTCATCCAATTCCACCCCACCTGCCTTTACCACTCCGAAGCCAAATCCTTCCTGATCACGGAAGCCGTTCGCGGTGAAGGCGGCATACTCAAGCTGCCAGATGGCACGCGCTTCATGCCTTGGCATGATGAACGCGCCGAACTGGCGCCACGCGACATCGTGGCACGCGCCATTGATTTTGAAATGAAGAAGCGCGGCCTAGACTGCGTGTATCTGGACATCTCCCACAAACCAGCAGATTTTATCCTGTCACACTTCCCGACAATCTACCGCCGCTGTTTCGAGCTCGGTATCGACATTACGCGTGAACCTATTCCCGTCGTGCCAGCAGCCCATTACAGTTGCGGCGGGATCATGACCGATCATATTGGCCGCACTGATATTCCAAGACTGTATGCCATAGGCGAAAATGCTTGCACTGGCCTGCATGGTGCCAACCGCTTGGCTAGCAATTCCCTGCTTGAATGCCTGGTATTTGGTCAGGCAGTGGCGGAAGACATTATCGCGCAACCCCAGCAGCCGGAAGTCACCCTGCCGTATTGGGATGAAAGCCGCGTCACGGATGCGGATGAAGAGATCATCATCACCCATAACTGGAGCGAGCTGCGCCGCACTATGTGGAATTATGTTGGTATCGTGCGTACCAACAAGCGCCTAACCCGTGCCTTGCATCGCATCCACCTGCTACGTGACGAAGTACATGAGTTCTACAGCAATTTCCGCATCAGCAATAACCTGATTGAGCTCCGCAACCTATTGCAAGTCGCGGAGCTCATCGTAAAAAGTGCGATGGAACGCAAGGAAAGCCGCGGCCTGCATTACAGCAAGGATTATCCCTTCCTCGCAGATGAAGCAGTGCCTACTGTGCTGGAGCCATCCAACTATTACAGCCTGTTGGATAGCCACCATGGACACGAGCCTCACGAACATCACTAAATCATGATCGCGTCAGGCATGAATACATAGATGACTCAAGGACAATAATGATCACGGCAAATGAGCTAAACGAATTCCTGGAAAATGCGCAACTAAACGAGATGGTCGCCACGGTATGGGATCTGCTGGGGAAAAACTTTGAGCAGGCACAAACCCTGTTACCACCTGAACAGGCCATGGATCGCAAGGAGATTTCGTTTCATGGGCAGGTAAAACTATTGGCTTATCTATGTGCTTTGACTGCTGATCTGCCTGGCGATATTGTTGAAATTGGGGTTTGGAAGGGCAAATCCCTGTCCCTGATGAACGAAGTATCCTGCCGCCAAAAAAGACTGATAGGCATTGACCCCTTTGTGTTGCCTAACCAGTTTGAGGAATTCAGCCATTACAAGAATCTGATATTCCCCAACGTCATAGTGTTACGAGGATTTTCCGAGTTAAGCGCAGAGCGCTTTTATGATCTTTCACCCAAGGTTTCTTTGCTACATATTGATGGTGGTCATGAAGGGCGTAATGTCTTGCTGGATTTTCTGCTGTATGCGCCAAGCGTGGTGTCAGAAGGATTTGTGGTGTTTGATGACTATGCAGACTACCAATATAGCCCCGAGGTGGGCCCAGCTGTCGACCTGCTCAGAGCAGGTGGATATTTCAAAGGCTTTAATGTGCTGGGGCCGGTGCGTGGCTTTGAAAATAGCTATTTACTGCAAAAAATTTAACGCATTACAGCCTAGCGGCTAACCTTTTTCCTTAGCCTGTATAGAATCAATATAAGCTTGTGCATCCAGGCCTGCGCCACTACGTTGCGCCTGCCAGATGGCCTCAGCCAAGCACTCCATAAGCACATGTTGCGCCTCCACTGCATCACCATGCTGGCGCCACAGGCTGTGATAAGCAGCCTTGATACCGGGCGGTTGGTCGATAGACACCTGCTCCAACACGGAAAGATGCAAGCTCATGTGCAAGAAGGGATTGGTTTCACCCATCTCTGGGAAATACGACTGATCACGATACCGCTCTGGTGCATTCAATACATGGTGATATTCAGGATGAGTCTGCATCACATCCACCGCCAGCGCCTCAATCTCGCTCAAGGCTTGTTGGTGCTGGAGCTTGGCCCAGGCATCAAAAAAGAATTGCCGCACTTGGTCACGACTGGGGTTAAACAAGGCCATCAGGCTTCCCACACTTTCATCGCCTGAGGCGCAAATCCGTGGTTCAGTGGCCCAACCCCTTCGCCCATCCTGACGTTAGACCCTGCATACAAGGCAGAGCGCACATAAATGCGTGCGGCCTGAACTGCATCTGGCAAATTGAAGCCAAGTGCGAGATAGGCAGCGATGGCAGACGATAAGGTACAACCAGTACCATGTAAGTTATGGGTGGAAATACGCAAAGAATGTAGCTTATGTAATTCGGTAATTTGCCCTGCACTATTTGCCTGCACCAGGATATCCAGCACATCGTGCCCGGGGAGGTGGCCGCCTTTGAGTAACACCGCACGTGCACCCTGGCCCAGCAGTTCATGAGCCGCCTGCTCCAGCTCATCGGTCGCTGTCAGCGAGCGCCCCAATAGCAATGCCGCTTCATCAAGGTTGGGCGTCACCACCAGCGCTCGCGGAAACAGCTCACACACCAGCAAGGCAATTGCTTCGTCAGAAATCAACTTGGCACCATTCGCCGCTACCATGACCGGATCCAGCACCACTTGCTTGAGGCCATGTGCATCCAAGGCCTCAGCTACGGTCATCACGACCTCGGGGGAATGCAGCATGCCAATCTTGACCGCATCCACACCGATATCTTCAACCACGGCATCGATCTGGTCGCGCAACATCTGGGCTGGCACACTATGGATAGCACGCACACCTTGGGTGTTTTGTGCTGTCAGGGCTGTAATCGCCGTCATGCCATAGCACCCTAGCGCTGAAAAGGTCTTGAGATCAGCCTGAATGCCAGCACCGCCACTGCTATCAGACCCGGCGATAGACAACACACGGGGATAGCGGTTACTTGTCGTAGCATTCATTAATGGGGTATTCATCATTCAATTTTCCGCAGTAAACAGACCCAGCACCACAGAGTGCTGCCATAACGCATTGCCGCCAGGAGTGGGAGCAATTTCCCCATTACCATAAAAACCGATCAGCGGCATGCCAGGATAATAACGCTTCAACAATGCAATATCGTCATCCACGCCATCATAAAAATGTGGCCCACGTGCCAGGCAGGAGAACATCAATCCAAACGCAGGCTGGTCATGTAAGTTACCTCCCACCGAGGCAATCGTCGCGGCCAGGCGCTGCTGTGCAGCCTTACGATCCAATATCGCCCAGGCGAACCAACTGCCGGGCGTCACTTCTTGTGCGAGCGTTACCGTCTGGGCATGCGCATCCGCACCGATGATAGCCATCATTTGATATTCATCTCGTGCCAATGCCGCCTCACTTTCTGCCAGCATCAACATCACGCGATGAAAAGGAATGCCCGCATCATGCGCAATACCAGCATGATCAAGTGCAATAACCAGACTAGCCCATGCCGATTGCTGCAAACCAGCGAAACCGGATACTACTTGCAAGTCATGTTGATCAACCCGCTCAATGCGTTGCGGAGCACCAATAGGTTGCAAAGCATGCGCCATAGCCACGGCACCTGTAACACCATCTAACCTTAAATCACAATGCGAGGACAAGACACCCTTACCATCCTCCCACACTGAGAATGCCCCCAAGCCAGTAGCATCCCCCGCCACGCCACCAAAACGCTGGCCCGGTGCAGTAAGCCAAGTGGAGTTGAATGCATTCGGAGCTGCCAGCGTTAGTAACAGCCGATCATCCAGCTCCTTCGCCGACACAATCGCTGCGCCATCACCCAGCACTAGCGCTGCTGCGGCAGACCCGTCCAGCACCCAATCGTCCTGAGTCAAGATACCTGGCGCCGAACATCCACTCACCTGCGTCGTACTTGCCGCCACAGCAGCAGCACGCAATGCAGCCTGCGGGGCCGGGGCAAAATCTTCGCTCAGGAATAGCAGTACGCTATTGGCGATCTCTAGCCCGGCTTGATCCAATGCCTGCTTGACGGCCTGTGTAGCAAGCTCGGCAGTCGGATGGCGGCCTTGCGCCAACCCAGTGCCAACCTTCACACCCCCTCCACCACTGCAGAAGCAGGGGTAGACTTAGCCTTGAACTCACACAGATCGTAGATCACGCACTCGCCACACTTAGGTTTACGTGCAACACAGACATAGCGTCCATGCAAAATCAGCAAATGATGGGCATCTTGCAGATACTCTTTGGGTACCGCTTTCATCAGCTTATTTTCCACCTCGAGCGGCGTTTTCCCAGGTGCTAGGCCAATGCGGTTTCCCAGTCGGAAGATATGCGTATCCACCGCAATGGTAGGTTGGCCAAATGCCGTATTCAGAATGACGTTGGCGGTTTTGCGGCCCACTCCAGGCAAACTTTCCAATGCTACCCGCGTATCAGGCACCTCCCCACCATGCAGGTCCACCAGCAAACGGCAGGTCGCCATGACATTCTTAGCCTTGCTGCGATACAAACCGATGGTCTTGATGTAGCCTTCCAACCCCTCAATACCCAGATCAAGAATCGCTTGTGGCGTATTGGCGACAGGAAATAACTTGGCAGTTGCAATATTGACGCCTTTATCAGTGGCCTGAGCAGACAGAATAACCGCAATGAGTAATTCAAAGGTACTGTGATGAACCAACTCGGTCGTCGGTTCGGGAATGGCAATACTGAGTCGGCGAAACAGTTCCTGGCGTTTTTCTGCGTTCATGTTTTTATGATGTCGTTGTTGCCTGACGCTGCGCACGTGCCCGCGCCATGGCAGCAGCCAGCGCTGCCTTCTTGGCTTCCACAGTGGCAGGCGGTTGCCCTGCCTCAATGCGAGTTGCAGCCAGTGGTCGTTTTAGCGGCATATTATCTAGACGTTGTAGCCGATGCTGATACCGAGTTCGCGCCTTATCTGCTACCTGGCGCGCAAGACTGGTTGGCTGTGTGTAATCCCAATCCTGATTAGTGAGTGGCTGCATGCTGATGCAATCGACCGGGCACGGCGCTACGCACAACTCGCACCCCGTACATTCAGCCATAATCACCGTATGCATCTGTTTATGCGTCCCGAGAATGGCATCAACAGGACAAGCCTTGATACATAAGGTACAACCTATACATGTCGCTTCGTCAATCAGCGCCAACATTTTGGGGCGTATCGCCCCATGCGCAGGATTAAGTGACTGGTAAGGTCGATTGAGCAATGTCGCCAACGCATGAATCCCGGACTCACCGCCTGGCGGGCACTGATTGATTCCAGCATCCCCACGCGCTAGCGCCTCAGCATAAGGACGGCAACCAGCATAGCCACACTGAGTACATTGTGTCTGGGGCAGGATAGCGTCAATACGGTCGGCAAGTGCAATTTCAGTCATGCGGTAGATGAAAGGAATAGATCATGGGATTATACCCATAAGCTAGGCAGGCTCGCTTAATCAACACCAACAGCCATGCTTTCCCGCTCAGCCAGACCTGCAGTCCATTGGGCTAACCAGCACGCACACGCCACACCGTAGCGCGGCCTACCTCTGCCAACACTCCTTAAACAAGATTCTGCCGCCTATCCACCAGGCGCTCATATACGTAATGACGCACCACCAGCTGTACATTGGTAGCCACAGCAACAAACTCCATTCCAACCAAGAAACTTGGTGTCCCGCCCTCTCCCTCGTTGGTGATGTTACGAACTTTGGCCAAGAGCGTGATATTGGACGTGTCATCTTCTGTCAGTTGAGGCAAATTGAAATTCAACGCCAATTGCTCGTCAATCTTCCCCACTTCCTGCTCAGTCACAATCTGACATCCTGTTGCACTGATATTAGTCAGCTTCACCGGTATGGTGGTCCTATCAGCCAATCCAAGTTTGCCATCAATATCAACCTTGATCCGCATTTCACGGCGTATTTTCTTGACTTGAATGCTATAAGGGAAGGAAAGACACAAACAATTGAGAGGATGGTAAATAGTCTGAATAACGCTTGTATCAAAACTACTGATCATGGTGCCGGAGAAAACGCGCACCGTAATCTTCTCACCCTCGTAAAAAGTCAGGTAGGTCCCCTGTGACTTGGGCAAGCGTAACAACAAGTAATCATTGCTTTCAACACCAATAAAAGTGGAAAGGTGCGGAGTAGGCGTATGCCCACGATGGGTCAGTAGTTGAAGCCTCGTGCCCGGTTGCAGGTTAATTTCTTCAAAGCTGATGTTTTCCGGCTCCATATTAGCTGCATCAGGTGCACTCTCAATCATATCCGTCATGATGGCTTTTCTTCTTAAATTATTCTGTCTTATCAGACAAACCAATAGACTTGCCTGCATCTGTAATTGCCACTTCTTGTTCGATTATTGCTGATGTTTCACGCTCAAATCAAGCCACCTTCGCTATTCATAAGTATGAACCTTTAACCATTTTCAATAAAAGGTCTTTACTCTTACCGGCAAAAGCGTACCATTAACCATAAATTAAATATGGTTAATGGTAGTTGTAGTCACGTTTATTTAAAGAGGAGATCACCATGTTAAAAGTACTATTTGGCTCATGGGTAGGCATTGCCTCCATTGGTACCATCATCCTGACAATCATCGTCATTAGCTATTGGATAGGCTTCTGTATCCTCAATGCACGTAAGGAACGGGAAAATTCCACACCCAATTAATAAGCACATTGAACTCCACCCTTAGGCCTTGCCTCATCAGCAAGGCTTTTTTATTGATAATACCCCTACCAATACTAGGTGAAATCTTGCAAATTGCGGTATGCTTGCGGGGCTTGTATTTTTAACGCTAGACGAGACTGCCATGAAAGAAACCTCCAGCCTGCCTTGGCTCAATCTACCCAACCTACCCACCTCCATCAAAACACTATTCATTGGCTACCTATTGGTCATCGGTGTTGGTTTATGCATGGCTGGCTTGCAGATCATGCTTACCCACGGCATGGCTGATGGCAAGCTAGGTTTATCCAAGGATGATATTGTCTATAGCTATTACGGTGACCGCAGTGGAAGCAAGTTGGAAAGCAAGCTCAATGGCTCCATGAAGCCTCATGCACCAGCTGAAGTACGTCTGGATATCATTAAGTGGGTTCGCAATGGTGCGCCAGAAGATCAGTGGGAAAACCACTTCAAGGCTGTTTTTGCAGAACGCTGCGTCATGTGCCATAGCGTGATTCCAGGCATTCCTGACTACAGAACCTATGAAGGCGTCAAGCAAGTTTCCGCAGTCAATGAAGGTGCGACGATACAAAGCCTGACCCGGGTATCGCACATTCACTTATTTGGCATCTGCTTTATCTTCTTCATGATGGCGTTCATTTTCAGTTTTGCTGTTAACGTACCTCGAATATTGAAAATCCTCGCAATTGCCTTCCCGTTCGCGTTCCTGATCCTCGACGTATTGTCATGGTGGCTGACTAAGCTCAACCCAGGCTTTGCCTGGCTCACTATTATTGGCGGCATTGGCTACAGTGTTGCGTCTACCTTCATGTGGTTTACCAGCATGTACCAGATGGTGATCCTGTCACGCAACGGCAAAGTCTATGGCAACGCCTGGGAAGCTGATCTTAACCGCTAGACAGTCTCTTAACTGATTGCACTTGAACGGAGGCTTAGGCCTCCGTTTGTTTTTGTAATACGGCACAAGCCTTGCTTGATATGACATAACATCCAAGGAGCTTATCAATATGGACACTTCATCCGTCAATGCCGTCCTCTTCGACCTGGATGGCGTATTGCATACCGGTAACAGCCCCATTCCTGGTGCCATAGAAACAGTAGACTTACTGAGAGTACGTGGCATCAGCTGTCGCTTTGTCACCAACACCAGCACCCTGTCACGCTACTCCTTGCACCAGAAGATTCTCGGCATGGGGTTTTACGTAGCACAAGAGGAAATCATCAGCGCCCCCGAGGCCGCATTGAAATATCTGGAACAACTTGGCAACCCACTGTGCCGTTTCTTATTAGCGGATGACGTCAAGAAAGATTTCTCGCACTTTCGTCAATCCAATACGCAAGCTGAATACATTGTCGTCGGGGATATCGGCAGCGCCTGGACTTACGAGATCATGAACGAAGTCTTCAATTGCCTGAAAAATGGGGCAAAGCTGATCGCCATTCACAAAAATCGCTTTTGGCAAACGGAAACCGGCTTGCAAATGGATATAGGTGGATTCATCAGCGGCCTGGAATATGCCTCTGGTGTAGAAGCCATGATCATTGGAAAGCCCTCAAGCGCGTTCTTTCAGATCGCCTTGGCAGACCTCAAGCTGCCAGCCTCCGAAGTTCTGGTCATTGGCGACGATATTGACTCCGATATCGGCGGCGCACAAAAAGCGGGCATACGTGGCGTGTTAGTGCGCACAGGAAAATTCCGCGAGGAATACTTTGCCACCTCATCGGTCCAACCGGATATAGTGCTAGACTCTGTCGCCGATCTGCCCAACTTATTGGGATTGCCGCCATAACCATGATCACTGGAGCGCACTTGAATATTGTCTATATGCCGGGCTTCAACTCCAGCCCGGCAAGTGAGAAATCATCGCTGCTGCGACAGCATTTCCCTCACATCGTCATCCCCGAATACAACACCTGGGATCCAGACCTCTCCTGCGCCCAACTTGAGCAAATTATCCAGCCGCTACTAGACCAAGGCGTTTTGCTAACAGGATCATCCCTCGGTGGTTTCTGGGCCTACCAGCTCGCCCGCCACTATGGGCAACCTTGCCTGCTGATTAATCCATGCATGCATCCTGAAACAAGCCTGCAACGCTATGTCGGCAAGGTGGAAAACTTCTACACCAAAGCGCAAGGCTGGCTCACTCAGGAGCATCTAGCCAAGTATGCAACATACCGATTTGCAGGCAAACCTAGCAGGGTGACTGTGCTGCATGAACAGGGCGATGAACTGATTCCCTTTATGGAAAGTGTGACAAACTTCTCGAGTAAAGCACGGCTCATTTTGCCTGGCGGTGGCCATCATCGTTTTGCTCGAACTGATCTGATCGTCAGCAGCATTATAGATATGCTCCCCACATAACAAACGACAGCTAAAAAAATTCACGACTACATCACAACCCCTTGGGCATGCTGCCCCAATCCTCACAATGATTTACAGCCATGAACAGGCATAAAATCATATTATTATCCGCGTAGTTTCAGTTAAAATGAGCAGGTTTAATCATTATCAGGTCGTATAACCATGCTGCAAGGCAGTCTCGTTGCCATCGTCACCCCTATGCATGACGATGGTAGCCTGGATATCCAGGCGCTACGTTCACTTATCGATTTCCACATCGCACAAAAGTCCGATGGCATTGTAGTCGTGGGCACCACTGGCGAATCCCCCACGGTCGACTTCGATGAACACGCCCTGCTGATCAAAACAACCGTGGAGCACAGTGCAGGGCGGATTCCGGTCATCGCTGGCACAGGAGCCAACTCGACCAGCGAAGCGATTGCCCTCACCCGCAAGGCAAAAGAGCTTGGCGCAGATGCTTGCCTGCTTGTTGCCCCCTATTACAACAAGCCTACGCAGGAAGGCCTCTTCCAGCATTTTCGTGCCATAGCCGAAGCCGTCGATATCCCACAAATCCTATACAACGTACCAGGCCGTACCAGTTGCGACTTGCAGAACGACACCGTGCTGCGCCTTGCCGCGATCAAGAACATTGTCGGCATCAAAGATGCCACAGGCAATATTGAACGTGGTACCGACCTGATCCTGCGTGCACCTGCTGACTTCGCCATTTACAGTGGCGACGATGCCAGCAGCTTGGCGCTACTGTTACTGGGTGGACACGGCGTAATCTCGGTCACTGCAAATGCGGCCCCCAAGCTGATGCATGACATGTGTGCTGCAGCGCAAACAGGCGATATTAGGGCCGCTCGCGAAGCTAATGCCAAGCTGTTTGCATTGCATCAAAAGCTGTTTGTCGAAGCCAACCCTATCCCTGTTAAGTGGGTATTGCAACAGATGGGCTTAATTCAAAGTGGCATTCGCTTGCCACTCGTGCCACTATCATCCCAATTCCATGACACATTACGCAGCGCCATGAAGCAAGCTGCAATTTGATGCCTCAGTTATCAGTCAAGAGAAACCATGAATCGATTCACAATCAAACCTGTTTTACTGGCTACATTACTCACTATTAGCGGGTGCTCCATTCCGTTTATTGATACCAGCTCAGACTACAAGGCGGCAGGCCGCTCGCGCCCGCTGGAAGTCCCTCCTGACCTGACCAACATCTCGGCTAGTGATGCTTATGCCATTCCTGGTGCCGCGACCAACTATTCTGATTACAGCCAGTCGCTGAATGAAAACGGTCAATTAGAAAACGAGCAGGACAAGGTGTTGCCAAATGCTGATGGCGTACGCATGGAGCGAGCTGGCGCACAACGCTGGCTGGTCGTGAATGCCGCACCAGAAAAAGTATGGCCCGTTATTCGCGAGTTCTGGACTGACCTTGGCTTTGCTGTACAAGTGGAAAACGCGCAAACCGGCGTCATAGAAACCGAATGGGTAGATCCTAGTTCGCTGGACATTGGTGATAAATCTTATCTGGAGAAATTCCAGGGCTGGCTAGACAAGCTGAACAGCCTGCAAAATCGCCAGAAGTTCCGCACCCGTATTGACCGTGGCGTTGAACAAGGTACCACCGAAATCTATATGAGTCATCGTGCTGTCAGCAATGTGCCTGATGATGGCAAGGTTAAGGTGCGTACCATTGCAGGTGAAGTCGAGATGGGCTATGCGCCGACCAAGACCAAACGCACTGGTGCTGATGAATCCCGCGCCATAGCGGAAGATATCGATGCCGAATTATTACGCAGGTTGATGGTACGCTTGGGCGTTGAAGAAAAGAAATCCCGCACCATCATCGCCAATGCATCTCCTGAGCTACGTGCCTCCATCAATAAGGAAAGTGATGGCACCCTCAGTCTCAGCACTAATGACGCGTTTGATCGTGCATGGCGCCGTGTAGGTTTGGCGCTAGACCGTGTTGGCTTCGTTGTAGAAGATCGCGACCGCTCCAACGGCGTGTTCTATGTACGCTACACCGACAACGACATTGATGAGGCACCAAAGGAAAAGAAAGGCCTGCTGGAAAGCCTGAAATTCTGGGGTGATGACAAAACCGACAAGGACGGCAACAAGAAGCGTAAATCTGGTGAAAACCAATACCAAGTCAAGGTAGAAAGTTCCAGTAGCAATAACTCTCTCATCACCATCACCGACAAGGATGGCAAGCGCGAGCGCACCTCCACAGCAAACCGCATCATCAACCTGCTGTTCGAGCAACTCAAGTAATATGACCTTTATCTGTTGTCGCATTCTCTATCCATGCGACAACAGATATCTAACCTGCTTTCCCTGATATGCGATTCGCCTCACTTGGTAGCGGCAGTGCAGGCAATGGCCTGATCATAGAGCAATCCTCCACCCGCTTGCTGCTGGATTGTGGCTTTGCTCTCAAAGACACTCTACATCGCCTTGCCAGGCTAGACCTACAAGCCGACGACATAACCGGCATTCTCGTCACACATGAGCACGATGACCATACCAGTGGCGTATTCAAACTCGCGAACAAATATCGGATCCCGGTTTGGCTCACCTATGGGACTTATGTCATGAGCCAGAAGCTCATCCCCAAGGATCAAGGGTTTGAGCTACATGTCATCGACAGCCATCAAGCATTCAACATTGGCAACCTGCATATCCAGCCGTACCCGGTGCCACACGATGCGCGTGAACCAGTACAGTACGTTTTTGAAAATGGTCTACACAAGCTCGGCGTACTCACTGACGTTGGCACAACTACGCCCCATATTGAAGCGATATTGAACGCTTGCGACTCCTTAGTACTAGAATGCAACCATGATCTCGACATGCTGCGTAATGGACCTTATATACGCTCTTTGAAGCAACGGGTAGGCAGTCGCCTGGGACATTTGGATAATGAGAGTGCAGCGAGTCTATTGGGCAAGCTGGACAATCGAAAACTACAGCACATTGTGGCAGCGCACTTGAGCGAGAAAAACAATCAGCCAGCACTGGTCAATGCCGCATTAAGCCGCACTCTCAACTGTGAAGAACACTGGATTGGTATTGCCAGCCAGGCAGAAGGTTTCGACTGGCGGGAAATCAAATAGATTTTAAAAAGTGGGCAATACAAAAACAAAAAGCCAGCAATGCTGGCTTTTTGATCTAGATAATTGAAGCTGGCGTAAAAGCCAGCCTATCAATTACTTAGCTTCTTCTGCAGGAGCAGCTGGCGCTTCTTCTGCAGGAGCTTCAGCAGGAGCAGCTTCTTCAGCTGCAGGAGCTTCAGCTGGTGCTTCTTCAACAGCAGGAGCAGCTTCTTCAACAGCAGGAGCTTCAGCAGGAGCCTCTTCCTTTTGACCGCAAGCAGTCAAAGCAAGTGCGAGCAGAGCGGCAAGCAGAGCGGAACGTGTCATTTTTTATCCCTTAAGATGTAGTGTAGACAATAAATTTTTTAAAACCAGTTACGGTAAGCCTTTAAACCAACCGAGTGCCAAAAATTCTACCATTTCCGATAAAAAATACCACTGTTTTTTGGCTCCCAGCCTTATTTAGCACAAACTTTTGCTATTTTTTGAACAAACAAACAGGCAGTAAATCTTTTAATCCACCTTGATTTGCAAACGACTGTTCTTTCCTTCGCCATATTGGTTTTGCGAAAGGATTGCACGACTCACTTCATCACGCGCCTGCATGACACCACCGATATCAAGCCATTGCCCACGTGGCGTACGCACAGTAGTCGATAACTGTTCAAAATCAATCACCCCGGAGGTATTGAGCCTTGCAATACGGGGGGTAATTTCCACCTCCACGTCATTCCCAATATATCTCGGCCTAACGGCAAACCCAGTGGTAACCTCATAAAACTCTGTTGTCTGTTGCACATTGGCATATTGTGCTGTTAAGAATATCCATTGTTGAGTAAAAGGCACAACCTGCCCTACTTGGATGAAAGCGCGCTCACCATCCAGCACAGTGAGGAATTGCTCTCCACGGCGTTCACTTGCCGCCAAATTATCGTCCATATCGAAGCGCAAGCCTTCGCGTCGACCATGAGCATCATTCACACCAATTTCAGCACTTCCATGACGCACACTACCATCTACAGCTATTGAGCGTTCAAGCTGCGCCACAGACTCATCATGACGAACAGTGATCCGCACATTACGCTGAACAGTATCCAACCGCTCCACCAAGGCCTCAACCATCTCCATTTTTTCGGTGCTAGCTCGGACAACCAAGTGATGGTCTATTGCCGTCACTGATCCTTCAGAACCTATCAGTTGTTGCACTGCAGGCAGGATGTCCTGCGGAAAGCGATGCTGCAAGGTAATCATCTTGAAATCCAAGCCCGCAGCCCAAATTGGCTGGCAATACAAGCATATGACAATCAACCATAGTCGCATTCTTTTACTCCCTTTCCAATGAGTCTAGCCCAGGCTAATCAGAGTTTGGGTACGATGCCCAGTTCCGTCTGGATACAACACTTTCAAGTGTGCTAAATATTGCCCGTCAAACACACCTAGGGCAAGTCAGGTACATCCATCACTCATGACACTACACGCAACCGTCACCTATCTGCCTTGCTGGATCATACAGAATCAAGGTCACAATGAATCTATTAAGGTAAGGCAAATCAAAAATCATCATTACTATCATGCATCAACTAAAAAGCCGGCATATGCCGGCTTTTTAGTTGATGCATGTAAAAGCTATACCCCGAGCGCTTCCACCCAAGCCAAGGCCGCAATATGGGCATCATTGACCTTGTTCGGATCAAGTTGCAGGCTTTCTGCCAATGCAATAATGCGATTGTTATCCTGGTTTTCACAGGCCTCGGCCAGCTGCAGGAATGGGCCATAAATCCCCTGTCGATGCAACAACGCATCTTGAATCGCATCTGGCAGATCGATTTTCTCCAGCACCCGGTCCATGGGCATTTCCAGCATCAGGTCCAGCATGGAAAATACACCGGTGACGAACAGGTTGTCTCGCCCGGTCTTGTCGAAGTAGCCCTCGCCCAGCAACTCTGTCAGACGACCGCGCGTGATAGAGGTTTTCATGAGTGCCGGTGCTGCGGAATTTTCCCCCGCAGTGATCATCAACAAGGTTAACCAGCGATACAGCTGCTTGGTGCCGATAATTGTCAGGGCATGGCGAAGGGATTGGATTTCGCAGGACAAGCCAAAACCCACCGAGTTGATGTAGCGTAATAGCTTGAAGGAAAGTGCTGCATCTCGCTTGAACCCATGCTCCACTTCACGCATATCTGCATCACGGCTGATCATATTGAGCAGGTCTAGCACGGCTGAAAATGCTGGATTAATCACCTTGGCCGTGAAGGTTTCTGTATGAGCGAAGTAGAAGCCTTGAATCAGGGGAAAGCCGATGTTGTGACATGCATCGTATTGATGATGATGCTCTACCCTTTCAGCCACAACAGTAACACCAAGTATCTGGTACTCGAGGAATCTCCTTGCCACCTCATCCATGGTATAGGCTAGGATATCAATCTTCACGTAATCAGCATAATCAATCAGTGCAGACCCAACCAGGGACTCTCCCTTGTCCTTAAGGGCAATCCGGTAACCGCGCTTGCGCAGAAACTCGCAGCGCTCAAGCACAGCTGCGTTTGGCGCAACGAACGCCTCTAACTCCAGTACGGTCTTGGTTGGAGGAAGCAACTCCAGTAGTTCGCTATGCAGCATTTCCTCACTAATATTGAGAAAAGCCAGCTTGTCGCCCAGCAGCCACAACGTGCCCATATCGCTGATCGTGTTCACCAGCACCCGGTTACAGGCCTGCAAGCTATTCTCATATACCGCCGTCGTTGCTTCGGCACTATGGCGGAAGAACAACTCATAGGCCACGATCTCTTGCTTGGCGTTCATAATAGGCTGGCGGCCAATATATGCCTGGTCTTGTGTCATACCATTCAACTTTCAGATTGCGTTTTTCTATTGTTTCTGAGGCCCTGCTGTCATCACAGGACTGGCTATCTCCTGCATGAAGCTCATGCTCTCATGCATCAGTCGCTGTATAGGCTGCATCATGTAAGGCAATGCCAACATCAACAGCAAGAAGCCCAACGAGATTGTGATCGGGAAACCTATCCCGAACAGGTTGAGTTGTGGCGCAGTGCGCGTCAATATCCCAAGCGCCAAGTTAGCCAATAGCAATGCTGTGATGATAGGCAATGAAATCAATAACCCGGCACTGAATATCTTGCCACCCCATAAAGCGATTTTATAGGGATTCAACCCCAAATTGGGTTCTGCCGTGATAGGAAAAGTGGAAAAGCTTTCCAACAAAGTGGAAATCACGACTAGATGACCATTGATGCTCAAGAAAATCAACATCGACAATACCACCAGGAACTGACCAATGGCAGTGCTCTGCCCTTGTGTTTGCGGATCATAGAATATGGCAAAACCTAGGCCCATGGTCATCCCAGCGGCATGTCCAGCGAGCTCCACGGCAGAGAAAACGATGCGCAAGCTAAACCCCATCGCCATCCCGATGAGTATCTGCTGCATGAGGATTAGCAAGCCGCTCATGGAAAATACCGAGATAGGCGGAATATCAGGAATCGCAGGAATCACCGCAACGGTCAACACCAGACCAAAGCCGAGCTTGATATTATTTGGCAGCGCCCGATGGTTGAATATAGGAGCAATAGCGATAAAAGCGAGGATACGCGTCAGCGGCCACATCAGCGTAGCCACCCATACCTGCAGGAATTCGCTCGTGACTGTCACCATGAAGGTTTAATCATCCAGCCAAGGTAGGAATGCTGGTAAATACAGCCCTGAGATAATCAGTGAATACCGACAGCATCCATGGGCCGGCAATCAGCAATGTAGCAAAGACACCCAATAATTTAGGGATAAAAGTCAAAGTGGTTTCATTGATCTGTGTCGCAGCCTGGAAAATACTCACGAGCAAGCCTATTGCCAACACCACCAGCAGTATAGGCCCTGCCATCATCAACAACACCTCTGCTGCCTGGCGACCTATGGTCATGACCTGTTCCGGACTCATGCTCATCTTGTACCCCTAATAAAAACTTTGGGCCAGCGACCCCAATAGCAATTGCCAACCATCGACCAGCACAAATAGCATCAGCTTGAACGGCAAAGCCACAATAGCAGGCGATACCATCATCATCCCCATCGACATCAAAATACTGGCAACCACCATGTCGATAATCAGGAAAGGAATAAAAATCGCAAAGCCGATCTGGAACGCTGTTTTCAACTCGCTAGTGACGAATGCCGGCACCAGGACACGCAAGGGAACCTCTTCAGGCGTAGCTACCGCATCGGTACGCGACATCTTGAAGAACAACGCCAAGTCGGATTCGCGGGTTTGCTTCAGCATAAACTCCTTGAGCGGAATAGAGCCACGCACCATGGCTTCCTGCATGGTGATACGTTCTTCGTCAAATGGCTGATAAGCCTCGGTATAAATGCGCTCAAATACCGGCCCCATCACGAAAAAGGTCAGGAATAGCGCCAACCCCACCAGCACTTGATTAGGTGGCGAGGATTGCGTACCCAATGCCTGGCGCAGCAATGACAGGACAATAATGATCCGGGTAAACCCTGTCATCATGAGCAAGGCCGCTGGCAGGAAAGACAGAGAAGTCAGCAGGATCAGGGTCTGGATGCTGAGGGAGTAATTCTGGCCGCCACCAGCAGCGGGCTGGCTATTGATGAAGCCCAGGCCACCAGACTCTGCCGCATGCCCTAGTAATGGTAAGCCCAATATCACCGCACACAGAAAAATCGTGAGATAACGTGCATGCATGGTCATCAAGGCTTTCTGTTCAGGGACTTATTCAGCCAGGCTGAAAACGGCACACTCGCTTGGTTAGCGACAGGTGCCATCATTGGAACTTCCTCTCCAGGTGCAAGATCAGCCAGGCTAGTGACCTGACCTGGCGCTACACCGAGTACCAGCCAACGCCCGGCGACTTCAACAACAACGACCCGCTCACGACTGCCCACACTTACGCCTCCGACAATGCGCACTACAGACTGCTGCTTGAGCCCAGGCGTCATGCGTTTAATCAACCACGCAACAGCCACCATGACGCCCAGCACCAATGCTAGGCCAAACACCATGCGTAGCAGGCTGCCGGTCGTGGACACTTCTTCTGCCGCTGCAAAAGCTAGCGCAGGGCTCAGCAATATGCCAGACAAGGCAATCCTACAGGCCATACTGCGTTTTATCTTGTTCATCAAATCCAGCTCGATTACTTGTTGATTTTACGGATACGCTCCGCAGGCGTGATGATATCCGTCAAGCGGATACCGAACTTGTCATTCACTACCACCACCTCGCCCTGGGCAATCAGGCAACCGTTCACCAATACATCCATGGGCTCCCCAGCCAAGCCATCTAGCTCAACCACCGAACCTTGAGCAAGCTGCAGCAGGTTCTTAATTGCAATCTTGGTACGACCAAGCTCAACAGTCAGCTGCACAGGGATGTCCAGGATGAAGTCGATATCATTCTGGGTTTCATGCAGCTTGCTCTTGGCAGAAAACTCGGTAAATACAGGCGCCTGTTCGGTCTTTCCACCCAATAATGCCGAGACATCGTTTTCTTCTGCCTGGCTTTGCTCTGCCATGGCAGCCCCCCAGTCATCCATCAACTGTTCTTCATTGGGATCAATCGCCATCGGATACCTCTCCTTTTACATATTCGCTGGAATTTGATCGCAGCAATTTCTCTACTCGCAATGCATATTGGCCATTGAACACGCCATATTTACACTGCATTACTGGCACGTTATCCACTTTGGCCTCTACCTCCTCGGAAATCGATAGCGGAATGACATCGCCTACCTTCATATTGAGGATGTCGCCCAATGTCATGCTCGCCTTCGCCAAATCGGCAATCAACATCACCTCGGCACTTTGTATCTGCTGCGTCATGAGCCGCACCCAACGCTTATCCACCCCCAGTGCTTCGCCCTGTAACGGTGAAGTCAGCACATCGCGGATCGGTTCTATCATCGAGTAAGGGAAACAGAAATGGATTTCTCCATTGGAGGCACCCAACTCAATATTGAAAGTAGTCGACACCACGACTTCATTCGGTGTAGCGATATTGGCAAACTGGGTGTTCATCTCAGAGCGGATATACTCGAAATCCAGCTTGTAGACTGGTTCCCACGATTTAGCATAAGTCTCGAAAACAATCGCCAATACCTTCTGGATGATACGTTGTTCGGTCTGGGTAAAATCACGCCCCTCAACACGGGTATGAAAACGTCCATCACCACCAAACAGGTTATCCACGATCAGGAACACCAGCGTAGGATCAAACACCATCAGCGCCGTGCCACGCAGTGGCTTCATATGCACCAAATTAAGATTGGTCGGCACAACCAGGTTACGGATAAATTCGCTATATTTGGATATTTTGACCGGGCCTACCGAGACCTCAGTAGTACGACGGAGGAAATTGAACAGACCTATACGCAACAGGCGCGCAAACCGCTCATTGATAATCTCCAATGTCGGCATGCGCCCACGAACAATACGCTCCTGCGTCGCCAGGTTGTAGTTGCGAACGCCAGCAGGGTCAACGGCAGGCGTGTCATCTTCCTGCTCATTACTTACGCCCCTGAGCAGCGCATCGACTTCTTCCTGAGAGAGAAAATTATCCGCCATAATTGCCTGTACTCATGGATATTTACTGAATCACGAACGAAGTAAAAAACACATCATTGATCACCAAGGGCTT